>ERZ869921.885-NODE-885-length-14594-cov-5.942775_pt1 | contig 14594 bp, 25 predicted proteins | sample MGYA00579310_ERZ869921 | MGnify/ENA primary metagenome ERZ869921 (study PRJEB32216, sample SAMN09231816) | wastewater metagenome | place: USA: Maryland | collected 2016-06-21 | study: EMG produced TPA metagenomics assembly of the PRJNA472060 data set (Reclaimed...
TCTAGGAGGTCTGGAAAATGACCGTCCGCCAACGCATCAAGCGCCGCCCTGTGCGGGTTATGGCCAGCCAGTACAGCCACATTACCGGCTGCACGTATTTTCTGTCACCCGGCAGTCTCGGGGCGATTACCTGTTTTGACTATTACGCTACCGAAGCCTGGAGCAAACCGAAATGCCGAAAATAACGCACACCGAAGCTCCGATGATTACCTCCACCGGATTCATACCCGACGAATCCACGCGCCGGAATGACGAGTATTTCCGGCAGATGCGGGAGCGGAAACAGGCCAAGCGGGAGCAGGCCATTGACCTGCTGATGCTCCTGTCTGCCCTTGAGTCATGGTCATTCGCTGCCGAACACAGGCTGCCGGAAATGCTGGCAACTAGACTGGATTCTGCTGTTGAGGCTCTACGAGCTGAAATTCTAAGCGGAGGTGATGCATGATTATTCTGGCAGTTTATCTATTTGGCATTGCAGTAATGGCGTTTATTGGCGGTTACGCGATTGGCCAGCAATCGAAACGAAACGCACCGGCAGACATATTCTACTCGGTGATTCTGGCAATTCTCTGGCCTATCACCTGCTTTGTTATGTCCGGCTGGGCATGGGAGGAAAGAAATAGAGAATAAACCATGAATACTGAAGACATCAAACTACTTCCGTGTCCTTTCTGTGGATGCACTATGAAGGTGGAAGTAACATCTTACAAAGAATACTTACTCACAGGCCCCCATACATTGGAATGCCTGTTTGATGAAGGTTCTGAAGCATTAACTGTACAAGGATTCCAAGAACATCTTGAGTGGTTAGTGGACTCTTGGAATACACGACCTAACACTGAAGAAATAAACCATGACACCCACAGAGATTGAAGCTACATGGCCACCACAGGTTATTGAGGCAATCCATTGGATTAAGACTCATTGCAGGCATTGGGCTATCTTAGGTAGCCATGACTGGCAAACCTTTGATGAACTTACTAACAAGGAGACAGAACAAGCTACAGAACATCTGCTTGTACTGTTAATCATGGGACTTGTTGGTGTAGCATCCACAGTTCCAAAGAAGAAACCGGGGAGATGTGGAATACCCAACTTCTACATCAAACCATTGGTTTCATATCAAGAACATGTAGTAGCACAACCTACTACGTTCTAGTAGTATTGATTCCTCTTAAACCAACCAAAGAATTATTACCATGGCCGCTAAGCCTAAAGGTAAAGGTAAGCCGAAGCCCTGCTAAGGTGTACCATCAGAGCCTGTCTGATCAACAGGCAACTATAACTTCAAAGATATTGATGCCGTCTAGTCGGCTAAAGAGTAGTTGAAACACCACTACCATTAGTATCTTTGAAGTTGTGGTGAATGCGCAGTGTTGTGTTGACATTGAATGCGAATGTGTCATTATTAGTCATTCGCATTCAATGGATACAAGCATGATTACCAGAGAAGATGTTGACAGAATTTTCGTTTATGTTGGTGGCGCTCTGTTGAGAAGATCAACTGGTAGGCGCGGATACAAAAGGCCAGACGGGTATGTATATACTAGGTTGCTAGGTCGGCAATACCCAGAGCATAGACTTGTATTCTTGCTGCACAATGGGTATTTACCAGAGCAGGTTGATCACATAAACGGCATTAGATGCGATAACAGAATAGATAACCTTAGAGACGCTACTCACGCTCAAAACTGCATGAATAGAAAGCCGATGGGGAAAAGTAGCAAGGGGTGCTACTGGCAGGAGAAAAGGGGTAGATGGATTGCCCAAATAGGATTTAAAGGTAAGCGTATTACTATAGGGTATTTCAATACCGAGCATGAAGCATCTTTGGCTTATGAAGCAAAATCAAAGGAGCTTCACGGTGAGTTCTCTAGGGTAAGGTAAGCCGGAGATCAGTACCGGCCACTACAACACCCCTCTTTACGCTCGTAGCTCAATTGGATAGAGCACTTGTAAACTGTTCTAAGTATGTGTATCCTAGCCATAGTTATTACTATACACACAGGAATACTTATGAACATAATCACTAATAACATTAGAGTAAACAGTAACAATTGTTGGGTGTGGCAAAAGTCTTGTAGCAGTTCTGGTTACGGACAATTTACCAAAGATAGAGTTTATTGGAATACCCATAGGTACGTATGGCAAATGCTAAATGGTGACATACCAGCAGATAAATTAATAAGACATATTTGTCATAATAAGGCTTGTTGTAATCCAGAACATTTACTCATAGGAACACACAAAAATAATTATGATGATTCTAAGGATACCCATATTAAGGCAGCCAAAAAACAAAGATGTTTATGGGAGGTAAATGGTATCAAGTATGAAACATTAAGAGATGTAGTTAAAAAGACAGGATTAACCATGAGTTCTGTTATTAAATTCACTGATAAGGTGACACGTATTTTTAATACGGAAGCTTATCGTAAAGCGTGTAAAATCGCTAACTGTATCCCAAAAGTGTGAAGTCACTGGTTCAAGTCTTATAGAGCGCACCATTTCTATTTTTCCCTGAGAGTTAAAAATCATGTAGTTTCTCGCATTCAAAAAAGCTGTAGCAACAGCTTCTGGCCCTTATTGCTCAGAAGGAGAATGAGCAATTGGCAGGGACATCCTTGGATGAACTGCGTAAAATGGCTGAAAGCATGTAAGGAATCCAAATGACAAGGATGTCTATTAGGTACCTGTAATGGATTATTGGCAAATCATCTTAGTGTTTATCCTTCCTGCTATAGCTATCTTTGCTGTAGTAGTCTCTGTACTTCTTAATCCGAGAGAATAACTATGACTAATATTTCACATAAATGGATAACTAAAGAAATCCTAGATATAGGAGGCCCGAAAGGTAATGCCTATTTCTTACTAGGTAGAGCACAAAACTTAAGTGAACAGTTAGGGCTAGATACAGAAACCATTTTAAAGGAAATGAAAGAAAGTGACTACGATAATCTAGTTAAAGTATATGATAAATACTTTGGTAAGTTTTTCAGTTGTAATTTACCCTAGGCGCATTCTGCGCTCTTGTGAATCCCATTATTGGAGCGTAATAGAATGTCTGTTGAAGCTAACAAAGCATTATCTAAAACAAAGATTGCTTTGATGACCCATAACAATGCTGCATTCTTTTCCAGTCTATGTTTGAGCATGAATTATAAGTGGGATGATACTTGTCCTACTGCATACACAGACTATAAGAGTATTGCTTTCAACACTCAGTTCTTCATGGAACTCAGTCCAAGTGAACGGATATTTCTATTACTCCATGAAACCATGCATGTAGCCTATATGCATAATCTTCGTGTAGGGAATAAAGACCGTAAGGTATGGAACTTTGCATGTGATTATGTAATCAATCTCCAGATCAAAGATGCTGGTTTTACCATGCCTAAGATTGGTTTGATTGATGAGAAATATCGAGACATGTCAGCAGAAGAAGTCTATGTCTTGCTGATGCAGAACCCTACAAGCCAACCTTCTCCATCACAGAGTATGGATGATCTTCGTGACCCTCCAGAAGAACCTACTGAAGAAGAGATTACTCAGATCACCCAAGAGATGCAGGACAACATCATTCGTGCAGCTACTCAAGCACGTATGGAAGACCAAGCAGGGAGTATTCCCGGTGCTATACAGGTATTCCTGAACAAACTCTTGCAACCCAAATTACCTTGGCAAGTGATTCTGTCTCGCTTCATGAACAAACTCACCAAGACAGATTACACATGGTCTAAACGTAACCGTAGGTATCCTGATGTGTACTTGCCTGCTATGCACTCACAGACCTTGATGGACATTGCTATTGCATGGGATATGTCAGGCTCAGTATCCGATGCTGAGACAACAGTCTTTGCCTCTGAAGTAGCGAGTGTTCTTAGGAACATGAAACCAGACAAACTGACATTGGTGCAATTTGATACTCAGGTCTTTCAGGTAGACAAACTGAAGACAGTAAAGGATTTGACCTCACTCACCCTCAAAGGGAGAGGAGGAACAAACCTGCATGATCTGGTGAAGTGGACACATGACAACAGACCACAGGTCAATATCGTCTTCACTGATGGTTACTTCCATATGCCTGAAGAGAAACTATATGGTCAAACCATCTGGATCATTCACAACAACCTCCACTTCACTGCCCCCTACGGCAAAGTGATTCATTACAAGGTGTAATCATGGATTTAAACCAAGCACTTGCAGAAATCAAAACCAAAGCCAAGAATCAACAGAAAGGTTGGATGGCTTGTACCATTGGCTACAAGGAGTACCTTGTATCCTATGATGCAGGAGTAAAGTTAATCCAAGCACTTGAGAATGTACAAGTGATTGACAAGAACTATTCCACACCTTCCAAGGTTGGGCCTGCAGATCGAGATGACTTCAAGTTCATGCCTATGCATGACAACGATTACATCGCACTGCAGCTATCACAGCTTATGCAAATCAGCTTCAATGAAGCACGGGAAGCATTATATGGAACCCCAAAAAGTGAGTGAACTCATCCTTACTGAAGGACAAGAAGAAGCCATGACTAAGTTCATGGACTTCTTGCTTGATCCCTTAGAGACAATGTTTGTGTTGTCTGGGTATGCAGGTACAGGTAAATCCACATTGGTAAAGTACCTATTGGAATCTGTACCTAAGATCATGCAGACACTGATGTTGATTGACCCTAATCGTAAGAACATGGCTATTCAACTCACTGCCACCACTAACAAGGCAGCAGATGTATTGGGGGAAATGGTAGGAGATGTTGTACCTACCATTCATTCCTATCTTGGCTTGAGTGTATACACAGATTACAAGACAGGAGTTACTTCCCTCAAAGATCGTTCAGGTACTGAAATCTACAATACCTTGGTCTTCATTGATGAAGCCAGTTTTGTGGATAGAGAACTGCTGTCTCTGATCACCAAGAAGTGTGTGCAATCCAAAGTAATCTTCATTGGAGATGCAGCACAACTTGCTCCTGTGAAATCTACACACATTCCTGTATTCAATGCAGGGTTTCCTACAGCACAACTCACAGAAGTAATGCGTCAAGCCAAAGGTAATCCAATCATTGAACTAGCTACCAAGTTCAGGAATACAGTCAACACGGGTGAGTTCTTTAACTTCAGTCCTGATGGTATTCAGATCAAGCACATGGGTAGTGCTGATTTCAAGAATGCTATTGAGGCTGAATTTCTCGATCCTACATGGTCACATAACAGATCGAAGATTCTGGCTTGGACTAACAAGCGAGTAACCCAATACAACAACCACATCTGTGAGTTGCTTGTGGGTACCTCCAATATCAATGTAGGTGACTACTGTGTATTGAATAAACACATCACAGTAAACCGTAAATCATTAGCTACGGACTCCATTGTGTACATCACAGGGGTTGGTGAAGATACTCAAATGTATGGTGTTGATGGTAAACATGTACAGCTAAACCATGAGCACAATGTATTCGTTCCTAGTTGCTGGACTGAAACCAAGAAGCAAATAGCTAAATGGCGTAAGGAAGGTAACTACCATCTCTGTGCTGCAGCAGATAACTGGGCTGACTTACGTGCTACTTACGCATGTACTGTCAATAAATCCCAAGGGTCTACTTATGACAAAGTGTTCATTGACCTCTCTGACATCTCACGGTGTAACAGTGGTAATCAGATTGCACGTATGCTCTATGTAGCAGTCTCTCGTGCAAGACATGAAGTAATATTCACAGGTGACTTTGTATGAACCGTTTCCCCTTGGCACCTAGAGCCAAAACCAATCTACAAACAGCAATGATGAGCTTTATCTTTGATCCTTTCATGAAGTACTGGAACAGGAGAGTAGATAAGATCATTGAGAAACATGTACTGTTATGTTCATCAACACAGTATGGTTTTAGCTACAAGGGGGAAGATTTTACAGGCAGCGGTAAACAATTACTTCGTCCTCCGGTACAAAGGCTGCATAAGTCATTGGCAATAGATATGGATGACCTCTTACGTGAGAGGGAGACGGTAACTCTATATGAGGAACCTCTTGTGAAATCTGTGCTATGTGCATTGATGAACCTCTCCAATAACCCATGGGATTACTTCCAGATACTCCCTAAAGAACTCCACCCTGCTTGGGAACACTTCAAAGCCAAGATGCCTACAGGGTATGAGTCAGAAGTAACTGACAGCATCATCTCTGCCTTTCAAACCAAACACAAAGCAGTATTTGATGTTGTACGTATTCGTATGGTCACTAACTTAATTCTCTGAGGAAACCATGAGACATATTCTGTTTGAGGAATCTGATTCCTATCCTATTGCTCTACTGTTCAAGGCTACTGCTCTGAACAAGAAACAGATATGGGAAAACTATGTGCTTCCTCTGGAGAGGCAAGATATCCCTGCAGCAAACTGTATTGCCTTTGATCTTGAGTACAATGACAAAGGCAAAGCACCTGCAGGATTCATCAAAGAGTACCTTGATCCATTGTTAAAGGCACTTCACTCATTGGGTACCAAGTTCCTCTATGTAGCTGACACCAACTACTTCAAAGTATTGACCAAGCAAACCAAGTCAGAAGTACACCTTGGTTATGTTCTTCCCTGTACCATCAAGGGGTATGAACACATGCAAGTGGTCTATGGTATCAGTCATCAGGTGTTGATCTTCAACCCAGAGATGAAAAACCAACTGAAGCTGAGTGTGGATACCTTGGCTTCAGCTTACAAGGGTACCTACGTTCCCTTGGGACAAGGGATCATCCATTCTGCTGTATATCCTGAAACCCTCAAGGAGCTTCAGGAAGCCTTGGACAGTCTCCACCAGTACCCAAGGCTCACCGCTGACATTGAAGCCTTCTCCTTGCGCTTCTGGGAGGCTGGAATAGCTACCTGTGCCTTCGCATGGGATGAACATAATGGTATGGCTTTCGCCTGTGACTATTCATACGCAGACGATGAAGACCACGGAGTATTTATCCCGGATAGGGAAGTACGACAAATGCTCAAGCAATTCCTGTTGGACTACAAGGGAACCTTGATCTGGCATAACTCTGGGTATGATGTGAAGGTCATCATCTATACCTTGTGGATGGAACACCCTCAGGACTGGAAAGGACTTCAAGAAGGTCTGCATCACATGTGTAAGAATTGGCATGACACTATGATCATTGCCTATCTTGCCACCAATACCACTGCAGGTAATGTGCTTGGTTTGAAACCATTGGCACATGAGTTTGCAGGTAACTGGGCAGTGGAAGAAATCAAGGATGTAGGTAAGATTCCTTTGCATAAGCTTAGGGAATACAACCTGATAGATGCGTTGAGTACATTCTATGTATTCAACAAGTACTACAACATTATGGTGGAGGATAACCAGAAAGACTTCTACTACTCTATGGCTTTACCAAGCCAGAAGGTACTGATTCAGATTGAATTGACAGGGATGCCTATGTCATTCCAGAAGATTCAGGAAGTTGAAACCACACTGCAAACCATGAAAGATAAAGCATGTGCAGTCATTGAGTCTCACCAGTTAATCAAGGACATCAACTTCACATTGCAGAATGATGCTATGGAAGCTGCTAATGCCAAACTGAAGACAAAGCAACATCCATTGTCCAAGTTTGCAGATGTGGTGTTCAATCCTGGAAGTCCCAAGAACATGCAGAAGCTGTTGTACTCTGTCATGAAGCTACCTGTGATTGATTACACAGATACCAAGCAACCTGCAGTGGGTGCAGATACCTTGGAGAAATTAGTGCATCACTGCACTGATGCTACTCACAAGGAACTACTGAAATCATTTGTAGACTATGCCAAGGTAGAGAAGCTACTTAGTACCTTCATTGCTGCATTCAAACGAGGATTTGTAAAGACAGATGGGATGATATATCTGCACGGTAGTTTCATCTTTGGAGGCACAGTATCTGGTAGATTGAGTTCCAAGGAACCAAACCTACAAAACCAGCCTTCTAATTCTTCATTAGCCAAGTTTATCAAGATGTGTTTCATGGCTCCAAATGGATGGTTATTCTGTGGTGCAGACTTCCAATCATTGGAAGATAAAATCAATAGTCTGCTCACCAAAGACCCTAACAAGATCAAAGTGTACACATCAGGGTACGACTCCCATAGTCTAAGAAGTGTTGCATATTTTCCTGAAGATATGCCTGACATCATCAATCAATTGAACAAAGCGAGAGAAGATGCAGAAGCATTAGGGGTTTCCTCTACCGAAGCAGAAGTAGCTATTATCAACGCAATTGCTGTCAAAGGACATAAGTATTACTACCTACGACAAGACAGTAAGTCTCCTACCTTTGCACTTACTTTCCAAGGTACATGGAGAACCATGGTAAAGAATCTTGGCTGGCCAGAGGAGAAAGCCAAGAAGGTAGAAGCCAATTACAACACACTGTATCAAGTCTCAATCCAATGGGTTAAGGACAAGATTCAAGGTGCTTGTGAGAAAGGCTATGCAGAGGTTGCCTTTGGTTTGAGGATACGCACACCACTCTTGGGACAGTCGGTACTTGGAGGTGGAGCTATTCGTGAAGCAGAAGCTGAAGCCAGAACATTGGGCAATGCTATCAGTGGTCAGAGTTATGGACTACTGAACAACAGAGCCATCAATGCTTTCATGGCTAAGGTATGGGACTCACCATTCAAGTATGACATCTTACCTGTAGCATTGATCCATGATGCTATCTACCTGATGGTCAAGGATGACGTTGAGGTAGTGGCTTACGTCAACGAACACTTGATCAAAGAGATGGAATGGCAGGAGCTTCCTGAGATTCAACATGACCAAGTGAAGCTCAGTGCTGAAATTGATTTATTTTGGCCTTCGTGGGCAAACCCAATAACCATTCCCAATGGCTTAAGCAAACAGCAGATTATTGCTCTATGTGCTGAAGCCAAGAGGAAATATGAGGAGAAATGATCACATGAAACCACGACGTAAACGTAAGCCACAGATTACCTATGAATACCTATGGTGCTGTTATGCAATAGCATGGGGTATTAACGTCTACGATGAAACCAAACAACAGAGGGTTGTAGTATGAAACTTAACATCTACATGAAGAGTGGTAATGTTATTCCTGTGCATGGAGTGAAGGAATGGAAAGCAAATACTTGGGGAAATAGTGTAATCACTTTGAGTATTGAGTACACATGGTTTGCTATGCGAGTTTATTCTAGAGAGAGACTTATAGTAAGGTCTATTGATCTTTCTCAGATTGAAGCCATAACCATTGGATAACACACCTGCGCACACAGGTAATCGTGTAGCATCTAAACTTGGGAATACTGTCGAGGTACCTGATGAAATCTAAACGTATATCCATGACCTTTAGTGGTGATGATTTACAAACTGTGTATATTGCTATTGATCTAGCAGTTAAAACAGTAAAACAAAACATGGCATCATGTCCTGATGTGGTTGAGTATATAGAAGAACTTGAGCAGCTTGAACAAAGTGTTGAGTGCTTTACTTCCCTGCTTGAACGTATGGATAAGAAACTGGAGTCAATATGATCTCACGTAAAGAATATATGGAATCTTCTCTTGAAGCCAGACAGGATATGCATACCAAGTATTATGAGCAATTCTCTGCTTTACCTTTTTATTGGATTAAACACTATCCACACTGGCAACGTATTGTTGAGAAAGCACGTAAATCTACAGATGAACATCTCAACGATATTCCTTTGAAAGAATGGGATAATCTTATGCCTGTCCATATCCCATACAACCTAGCCAACCTAGTGCGTAGCTGTGGTGATTACATTACCGCTGCAGGTTGGGTGTGTATTGCCAAATGTGCTGTACTCAAATACATCAGAGAGAATCCAAATGGATGACATCATCATTGATTGGCCACTGTTCCATGAACAGAAAGCAATGCTCATTGCTATGGCTGATAACACCAAACGTTCAAGACGTAGTGTAGAGCTATTGGATGGCTTGATTGCTCTCATGGATAGCCTTCAAGATACTCTTGAAGTACCCAAGGAGCCTACTGTTACTGAAGCCATGAACCAAGCAGGTAATGACATTGCTGCTGAACTTATGACTGCAAGTGTAGCCAAGACTATGAATGGCTTAGGTGGGTCACCTACCTATGAGGAATGGCTTAACAAAGAAGTAGCAAACCGTGACCTCTGTATTGCATACTCCAAGTCTGAAATTGATTCAGTCACTGCAATCTATCTGGCTATGGTGAGGGCCAAAACACTATGAAACTTGAAGAAGCACAAGCATTGAAAGTAGGGGACACTGTGAAGTGTCCTAAAGACCGAGGAGACAAAGGTTACGATGGTATTGTTACCTTTGTAGGTGAGACAGTACAAACCCACCCTTCTGTACCTGAACCCTTCATTTGGGTAACAGTACAGAAAGCCACTACCAGACACACATGGTCAAGTAATCGGATTGAGATAATGTCATGAATGGATACATGGTTTTCTACAAAGGTAAAATATGGGAAGTACACGCAGATACTTCCTATGAAGCTACCCAGAAGGGTATGGCTCATTTTAAAACCAAGAAGATGTGGGAAGTTACTGTTGTACTTGCAGAAAAAGCAGGTGAACAGGTAACAACCATGATCACTGATTAGAGGTGTAGTATGAAATACGAGACCAGGCTTAGAGGTAATGCTTACCAATGTGAAGCCAAGTTCAGAGAACATGAAGGTCAGCAACTTGTAGATATCTACATCACTGACCTTCAAGGTAAACCTATTGGCTTCAAACCCACAGAACAAGAATTGAATTGGGTATTGGAGGAGTGTAGCTTGGCTATGTATGCCGAGAGTAGGGGGATTGATTATTAAAGAAGCTGCCTCTCAGCTTCTCTTCTCCGGGTTAGTCCCTTGAGTATCTTACCCCCTGCCTTGTTCCACTTCATGATCTGTACCTTGGCATCAAGCCAGTCACCTTGATTTACACGCTTACGTAAGGTACTGGCTTTCAGGTTTCCCAAGCCAAGATTGAAAGCAAAGTCCAGGAGTGCAGCCAAGCGTTCTGGGGTATCCACACCAGTACACAGACGAGTAACACCGGGGAGGAAACCTCTCTCAAGATGCCATGTCAGGAGAGTCTCTGCACGGGCTTTGGTGATTGGTTTATCATGTAGGGATACCTTCGTACCATCTTCATAGAAGGTAGCCCCATAACCGATTGTAGGGACTCCAGCAGGACATAGATATGGGTAGAGGTACAGACCCTCAAAGCGTCTACATAATGCTGAAGCCAACTTGAGTACCAATACCTTATCCATCACTTACCCCGCTTGGTAAGAGAACGATCTGCCAAGAACAAACCAAGAGCAGCACTGAATACTTCACGATGCCAGTCTGTGAGATGGCCCAATAGTGCAATCTCAATGAGCATGGCAATCACTGCAATAGTAGCTACACCGGGACGGATAGATTGATTCCAACCATCAATCCAAAGGATACCTGACTTGGTGCCTGTAGCTTTACTGGCTTCAATCCATGCTTCTAGTTCACCATCTTCAATGGTTGCTTGGTGTTCTACATGAACCTTCTTGATACCCAAGTCACTCTGGGTCTTCAAGTTCTCAAGGTTACGTGAATGCGTTGCAGCCTCTGCTTCACGCTGTAACAACATCAGTTCCTTCTCGTGTTTGTGTTCTTGGTTTTTAGTGATGAAAGATGCCACTTCACCCCACATCATACGGAAGACTGAACCACCCAAGAAAGATAAGATTGCACTCATATATCACCTAAAAGAAATTGGCAGGTATCTTTGCCAGCTGTGTTTGGCTAGTCCACCATGAATGGCAAAGGTGACTGGCAGTAATCTCTATGTTGCCTGATGTTTTTGGAATAGCTAACTGCCATGGCCCCCATCCAATATTACCTACAGCATGGGTTGTAGTATGGGGGTGAGCTACATTGAGATACGTAATAGGAATCTCTCTGGTAATTCTGGCTTGGGTAATAGAAGCAGACACTCCTGAAAACTGACAGTCTCTGACCTTACGCATAAAACCAGACATAATCAAGTAGTCACCTTGACGTTCAACCTTTGAGATATGAAAGTCCTCAATAACAGGAAAGAACCAATGCTCTACTTTGTTGATCCCTAACACTATAAGCATACCAAGAATAAAGGGCCAACATCTTAGAGCTATCATGGTGTGTCTGCTCACTGTTTCACAAGAGTCTTCAGATACTCCCATAACGAGGTACTTAAGAGTATTAAGCTTGCCCATATAATCCCAGTGATGGTCTTTTCTCGTACTGATTTCCATAATGATGCCCTCTCTACAGCATTTTTGATGTACTGTTCATGAACCTTACGATGCTCAACAGGATCACCATAAGGGAATCCAGAATCAAGCCGAGCATTGATAATGGATATCTGAGCGTCCACATGCTTCTTAAGTTCCACAGCATGTAGGTCTAAGTATTGTGTCAATTGCTCGGGTGTCATATAGCACCTAAAAAGTGAGGCCACATACGTGGCCTTAGATTAGAAGGAGCTGAGTAGCATTGACCACGAGGTTGCAGTACCAAGATTAGCCATATCTACTTCAACAGCATCCAATGGGCCATGGATATTCAAGGAGTGTTGGGTAGCCAATGACAGCACCACAGCAATACCGTTCTTATCCTTGAGAGCAACGAAACGGTTTGCACCCATAGCTTTTACACGCACAGTAGCAGTACCGGCAGAAGGTGCTGCATTAAAAATGAACGTAAGAGTGTTCTCATTTCCACGTACAGCATCAGAATCAAAAGCAACAGGGATGTTAGTCACTGTAGTTGAAGTAGATACTGCACTGCTGGCAGAAGACAATAGTTTAGACATGACTTATCCCCGAATAGTTACACGGATGTTACGAGTTTGAAGGGTATCTAATGCACTTGCCAAGTTAGCTGATAGATACAGTACCAAATCAGATGCAATAGCATGGGTATGCGTAGCAAAAGCATTTGTATTTGTACCTACATCAGCGGTAGTAGTTCCTGGAAGTGATCCGGTAAATACAAGATTACCGCCACTAAGAGAACCTGCACCCACACTTGCAACACTTCTAGAAGCAATTGCAGTAAAAGCAATAGTATACCCAACCAGAGTACCTCCAGAACCACCAAGTTTCAGTGCTTGAGTATTAGTACCACTGACTCCTACCTTGACTGACTTATGGGTTTCACCTATCTCCATATTAGGGGAGAGAAACTTAGAAGGAATGGTAAGAGTGAATACTGCCTCTACTCCTATAGGTCCAATATATGCTTTGGTATCAGGAGCATAAATACACTGTTCTCCACCACGAGGAAGCCAGTAGGTGCCATCACTAACCCATTCTGTATTACGCCAATCGGAAACAACCACAACGGTACCCGAAGGTACCGCCGTAGCTGCAGGCATAGTGGCAAGTGTAAACACAATGCCTTTGTCTGAATTTACAACTTCACCGTACATATTACTTCCTCACGCTGATAGTGGATTCAATGGTTCCAGTCTGAGGGCCAGCACCACGGTTGTAAACCATAACCTTATACGAAGTGGTTCCCTTCTCTGTGATGTTACGCAACTCCAGATCAGTTCCAATCACTGCATGATCAACACGGTAGTTAGTGGCAGTACGAATAGTTTCTGCAGGAACAATAGTAGCAAGCGTCTGTGCCATATCCAAAGCATGGAGCATAGATACCTTGGCTTCAATCAAAGCATACAAGCTACGATCAGTACTCAACTTAAGTTGCTTACCCAAATCCACATACAACATATTTGCTGCAATGGGTTGAGTAGACTCAGGGACAAAGAACTTATACGCAATAAAGTCATCCACACTACCTGTCATACGTGTGATGAAATAGGGGGCATTAGTAGCAGCCAGTTCTACGGTAGCCTTGCCCAACGCATCCGTAGTAAAAGTTACGGGAGAAGGTACAATGTACTCGGGATCATAGGCACCATCTGGGGATGCAGCCTCCACTTTGAATTGCGTATAGGGGATACTTTCACCGTTCAATCCGGTAAGTGTAAAAACTACAGTAGTCATAATCAATCTCCAAACAACTCACCTCACTTAAGAGGCTAAAGTATTACACACACTACCTGTTTCATTATACAAAACTTTCATGTCTCACCTCATTGAAATGCCTACTGAACTTCAGTGGGTATTTAAAGTTATACAAATTTCAGGATAGCATATGCATATTGAATGCTACTGACATCCACATCAAATACCAAGGAACTGGTAGCAGAGGTAGACAACACATCCACATTGCTGGATTTTTCCACCACTGTGAAAGACTTACCATGCAAATCTGTGGGAAGCACTACTCGATCAATTCCACTAACATGCCAGTCCACATAGAAGTAGGTACCTGAGTTAGTACGTACAGGGTAAGCACAGGTACGCTTTACAGAGTTGATCAAGATGTTACGGTAGCCTGTAATCTTCCAATGTTGACCTACAGTGGGAGAATAGGTACCTTTATCAATGGCAGAGAGATACACCTTGGAAGACGAGGTACTCAATTCCAGGGACTTTACCGTAGTATTATCACGACGAACACTGGGATCAGCAGCATCCTCAGGCAAGTAACCAATAGCGAAACCA
>ERZ869921.886-NODE-886-length-14582-cov-32.836856_pt1 | contig 14582 bp, 28 predicted proteins | sample MGYA00579310_ERZ869921 | MGnify/ENA primary metagenome ERZ869921 (study PRJEB32216, sample SAMN09231816) | wastewater metagenome | place: USA: Maryland | collected 2016-06-21 | study: EMG produced TPA metagenomics assembly of the PRJNA472060 data set (Reclaimed...
ATTGTAGGGGGTTTGGGTTGGGGGAAAAGGGCTGTTTGGTTGCTTGTAAGTAGGAGAGGAGAAAAATAATAGTTTTGGAAGGAAGGTAATTACAATTCATACAAGTTAAAGTTAGTGATAATTAATAAAATAGAAAAAATCGTGAAATAAAATAGAAAAATAATTTTGTAATTCAGAATAAGCCATTACCTTTGTGTTCATGGAAGAAAAAAAGAAACAAGGGGGCAAAAGACGGGGGGCAGGTAGAAAACCCGTTTTAAGTAAAAAGAAGCAGATTAGCCTTTATGTGGAAGGGAACAAAGTAATTAAGTTTGGGAGTGAAGAAAAAATGAAAGAGCATCTTTATGGGATTATTGATAAGTTCGGGGTTCAGCCTAATTACGAAAACCCTATTTCAGAACTTAAAGACTTACCCAACTATTCAGTTCACGATATAAAGCCAAAAGAAGCGATTGTAGCCCCTGTTTCTGAAAGTGATGTAAAGATGCCACCCAAACCCCAAAGTGAGTTTATTGCGTCTGTAAATGATTTTGAGAAGCGTTTAAGAGGGATTAAGTCAGGTTCGGAAGGAGAAGCTATAATGAGGGAAGTAAAGGTAGCCCTAATGCCCTTTACCCAAAAACAGTACTTGGAAAGGATAGCAAAAGAAGTTTCGAGTAATTTTTTTAACGATTAAAGCTAAATTATGAAAAGAGAAGATATAGAAAAAGGTAGTGAATTATTGGAAGAAATAAAAGAACTTTCAAGGTACAAATCGTTTTTAGAGGATAAATCACACGGGAAAGTAGCGCACTTTGAATTTATACAGCATTATGGTGATGCCCCGACCATTATAAGATTCAAATTGACAGAAGGCATAATCCCTTATTTATCGGATTAATTGAACAAGTAATCGCTAACCTAAAAGACGATTTGGATAAACTTTAAAGAAATCTAAAACAACAAACTAACCACCCCTAAGTAATTGAAAAAATGAAAAAGAAGGAAACTATATTAGAGCAGATAAGAAGTTTTGAGTTTGATAAAAACAGGAAAGCTATATTCGGGATTAAGTCTGGCATTGTTTGGGGACATTCAAAAACAACCAATGGAAGTTTCCCTATGCTTTATATCTCAAAGCCCAAAGGAATTACCCAAAAAGACTTTGAATTACTGTTAGACAAAATAGATATTTCAATCAGAAAATAAAACCCACAATACCCATGAGTAGTGAATTGAAAATGGGATTAAGGCAGTTCTTTCAAATCGGGGGAGTGGAGAAATAAATCCAGTTTGTCTAACGGCAATTTTTTAGCGTCCAGCAATCGGATGGGATGAATAAAGCACCACCCCTGATTTTTAAACAGTAAACAAAATAAATTATATAGGTTATGGAAACAAAGATTAAAACAGCAAGCGTAAAAGTAATGTTGAGTTACGATTACTCACATTTTGAAGCTTCAATATCATTGGAAAATGATAATGGGTTATCGGTTAAAGAAATTGATGCAGCCAGAAAGGATTGCCAAAGGTTAGCAGATAAGGCTGTGGCACAATATAAAACTGCAAAACTACAAGCGGCAAACAGAAATGATGGGCAGTATAAAATGCAAAACTTTGAAGCAGAATGTATAAAGATAAGGGCAAAAACCGAACACGATAGAACACTTAAAGAGATTGCAATGTTGAAGCAGTATGAAAATGAAAACTGGCGAGACCAATTCGATTACCACTATGATTATGATGATGACGAAAACTATAATTTCTAATCACCTCACTCAACCAATGGTAGGGGCTAACTAACCTCCACCACACTAACCAAAATATAAAATGATTATGACAACAGAAGAAGGAAATAAACTGATAGCGGAATTTATGGAGTTTGATTTTTCAATCCCGTCAATAAGTTACGATCATTACGATAGAAACGGAACAATGGAATGGGAAACCAGATACAGAAAGCCGACTGTTGATGATTTGGAATACCACTCATCATTCGACTGGCTTATGCCGGTGGTAGAGAAGATAGCATCGTTAGGGTATTTCGTTGAACAGGTTAATTGCGCCAAGTATTTTAAATGCAGAATATGGGCAGATAAGGATATTCAAAGATGTGGCGCAATAATAGAAGATAGCACATGGCTTGCCGTCATTCAATTCATCCAATGGTATAACACCACACTAACCAGTAAAAAATAATGTTATGAAAATAGAATTTAACGAATGGCAATTTGGATGCGAGATAAGCCTTACACCTGAAACAACAAAAGAGGCTGCCGAATTGCTTCGTGTTGCTAAAAACGCCAAAGCCATAAAGCCGGTTGTATCATTTAGATTTAGCGGGAATGAACCGTACCTAAATGTTTATTTGGAAAAGATTAAACCATCGGTACAAAGTAACAGCATCGACAATAACAAATAACCCCATGACCCAACTAACAGCTATCGTTTTTGCCGTAAAGATACCGGAGGATGCAACGGATGTACAAGGACACGTTGATTGTATAACCTACTATTGCAGCGAAGGAACTATTCGTGTACCCCTTCCCCCCGGCTCCTACACCCTACAATTCTGTACTAAAGACAAGGTAACGGAAGAAATGGCGGCAAACATAGTTGAAAAAAGAGAATACCCATTAATTGTCCTTTATAAAAACTATCGTACAAATGAATTTGATTTTATGATGCCAACAGGGGCGTTAAAATCCCTCCTCCGCTCATTAAACATGGAAGGCAACTGGGCGGTATTGAAAAGAAAATAATGTATGAGTGAACGTATTTTATCATTTAGACCTTTTAGACGAGTTGGAGATAAACTTGTTGTTACATCATACATGGGATGGAATAAAATATACACAGCGAATTACGAAGGAGCAACTGTAAGACTACTGCCTTTCCCTGAAATAAAAAATGGAGAAACCGTATATGCTATGGGTAAGCCAGATGGGTTATACGGCTTTTGGCATCCTACAAAATTTGAGCCTTTATTTTGGCCAGTAAACGGGAAAATAAGGCACGTTGCATACGATGAAAAATCGGCATTGGTATTTGAGGCTGGTGTAGTTATAAAATTTGATGGATACGAAAGCAAACCCGATGAGGTTTGTTCTGGATTTGATTCTTCTGGATGCCCTACGTTTTCGCACATAACGGTAGTATATGTTTCAGAAAACTACCCAGACAAAATACACTTATTTGAACCACTCACAGCCGACATTGTCTATAAATATTTTGAAATAATGCGAGACCAATTAAGCAAAATAAAATGGGACACATCACTAATAAATAAACCCTAACCAAATGACACAGATGTTTTTTTCTCTTTCATGGCTTTGGTTTCCGGCTCTTTTGATGATAGTAATATTTTGGTTAACCAATGTTAAAAAACGCAATAAATGACACAGATACGCAAACACTATTCCGCCGTTGATCCGCATGAACACGGCAACGCTACCCCAAGGAAGTCCATTTATTTGGATGGGATGATTTTGGAAGGGGCAGAAGATAACCCGATACTACTGTCTTATGTAGGGGCTTACAATGATTACCTTAAAAGTTTGCCAGTTAAATACCCATGTCCTTACCCTCATCCCTTCACCAATTACCAAGATGTTACCGGCTTATACCGTATCGAATATAAACGCATTGATACTGCAACCGGGATGAAAGCTGAACCATACGCCCTACCCATACAGGCAGATAAAAGTAGTTTTAAGTTGGAAAGATTACATAATGAAAATGATTTTCAATTTAAAATGAGGAAAGATAGGTTTGAAATGGCTCAAAATTGTGATTGTAAAATATGTAAAGCAATACTTTCAGAATATTTAAACGAAGAAATTGTACAGGCAGATAAACAGGAAGGGGAGAAGGAAATGATTGTTAAAGCGAAAAATATATTAGATGGATTTACGGAAGAACAAAGGCTTGTTGTATTTTCTTTTTACTGCAACCATTGCGGAAGCACGAACCCATCTTGCCAATGTTGGAATGACGATTAATCACAAATAAAGGATAAGGGTAAAATGAGTAGAGTAATAACATTCAGCAAATATTTTCCGGCGTACCATCCACGAAAAGGTGAGCCAACTTTGTTTGTAGAACAGATACAAGGCGGGTTAAAGGTGCATACAATCCGGGCTGGTAATCGGTGGAAAGTAGGAGATAAATTTTCTCCCCGTATATGGTCAGGAAAGCCATATAGAACACCGCAGCTAACTATTGCGCCGGACATGGAAATAAAAAAGGTTTGGGATTATGAGGTAAAAATAAATCCTTCCGGCGTAGAGCAGTGGTTTATTAATGGCACGATGGTTTCTGAGAGTAACGATTATATGCAACAATGGTTTAATGCCGGTTTGATAGAATTAATTGCCCGGAACGATGGGTTAACCTTGCAAGATTTTTTAAACTGGTTTAAGCATCCATTAAACTTTAAAGGACAAATTATTTGTTGGAACGAAAACATAAATTACTAAAACCCCCTAACCATGCCAGAAAAGGAAATGACAGCCCTCATGCAGTTGATAGAATCTATGGATGAAGTAATTAAAATTTCAGACCGGAAGCATCCTGCATGGGATAAAGCAAAATCAGCAATAGCCAAACTTAAACAATTCGCCTCTCAACCCCCCGCAATGACAGCAGCAATGAAAGAACTATTTATGACTTGGCTAACCGGGATCATTGAACTTGATGATGCCAAAGCAGGGTTGATAATTGAGTATGTTGAAAATTATTTCGCCTCTCAACCCCCTGCACCCGTAGGTAAGCTGTGGGAGGATAGCTGCCCTTTCTGTGAGATTAGCCCTGTTATGTGTAAGTCATGTGGGGAGACCTTACCAAGCCCCGTTGCTTCTTTACAGAGAGGGTATAGTGAAGCGGAATTGATACCCGGTAATCCATGCCCAACCTGCGGGAACAGAATTAGCCATTTTAATATTAAAAGATAACAATTCATTCAATCACTACACCTTAAAAACAAATAACCATGACTTGCACATCTTCCCCGTAACAATGTTTCACAACCTATAGATATAGCCTAATGGCTTGTCTTATCGGTTGAAGACTTTGTTCTAAGCCCAAAATTCTTAATGTTATTTGCGGCATTAGCATCCCGGTCATGTGAAGTCCCGCACCCTTGACAAGTCCAAATTCTGTCTGATAAACTTAGCTCTTTGTTTTTAATTCCGCATACTGAACAGGTTTTTGATGAGGGGGTGAATCTGCCTATGGTAAGTATATTTTTGCCATACCATTTTGCTTTATATTCTAACTGAGATTTAAACTCGTACCAGCTAACGTCAGAAATAGCTTTAGATAGGCTACCGTTTTTAATCATTCCTTGTATGTTCAAATCCTCCAAGCATATAGTGTCATACTTCTTGACTATCGAAGTTGATACTTTATGTAGGAAGTCGGTTCTTTGATTGGCTATTTTTTCATGCAGTTTTGCAACTACCATTTTTTGTTTATGCCATCCTTTTGATTGAAGCTCCGTTTTTACTCCTCTTTTGTATCTACGGTCAAGTTTGCGTTGCTCAATTCTTAACCGGACAAGTTGCTTATGTAGATACTTTGGGTTTTCAAAGGTTTCACCGTCAGAAAGAGTGGCAAAAGTTTTTAAGCCTACATCAATGCCAACGTTACAAGCAATGCCAGCGGACACCCTAAAACATTCGGGTTTGACTGATAAAGTCATCGTAACGCTTGTTTCCTTTGTTAAAATATTCTTCATCGGTTTCAAATCCGACAAAGTTGAACCCGCCTTTATACGCTGCTATCCTACTGCTTCCGCTTCCTAAATGAGTATCGAGTATTTTATCGCCTTCCTTTGCAAAGTTCATTAGTGTCCACTCATATAACATTACTGGCTTTTGAGTTGGGTGGATGCTTTTGCCATCTTTTGTCAAAAATCCGTGATGCTGTATCTCTACTTTTTTGGTATTCCTATCAAATGAAGTCCACGCCAATTCGCCATCTGCATAGTTATCTACAAACTTCATTTTATCCCAAAAAATCCAGCATCTTGAAGGCGATAAAAACTCTGTCATATAGTTTCCACCCCACACAATTTGATTTTTACTTACTCTAAACAATTCAGCCCAATATTCAGCAGTCGGTATTCCGCTATCCCAATCCTTTTTAGTGTGTGGGTTGGCTTGCCCTTTGCCTTTTACGTGGTAATATCCTCCTGCACTGCTTATATTTATCCCATAAGGTGGGTCAACTATTGCTAAATCAAACCATTTATCGGGGTAATGTTTCATTCCTTGAATACAGTCCATAAGGTAAACCTCTGATGAAGGCACTGCTTGTAACATTGCATTGCCAAAAGCAGGGCTTGACGACCTACTATGAACTTTTGTATTATTATCAACTGTTATCATTCTATTTAACTTTTGTGCTTTAAATCCCCTGCCTTCGGCAATGCTTTTACGGTACTTTTATTTTTAATTGGCTTTTTATTTGGTAGTTCCTTTCCGTTATTTACCAGTATTGAAACAAAATATTTTCCTGTTGGTGTTTTCGTTACGGTAACGGTTCGTATTTCACCTTCACCTAATGGACGGTGGAGTACCATTTGAATAAAGCCTATTTTCGTAAGCCTTATCTTGTCGTCAACTATTCTTGAATCATTTCTAAATATAATAGATTGCTTATCTGACCGTTTTTTAAACTTAGGGAACCCGCCTCTCTTTTTAAAAAAAGAAGTGTAGGCGTTATCTAAATTAGCAATGGCTGATTCTAAAGATTGTCGAGGGCATTCACAAAGCCAATCAGTAGTTTTCTTTAATTCAGTAAGCTGCTTCATTAGGTCAAAGCAGGTAATGCTTTTTTGGGCTGAAGTCCAAACTGCTATTTTTGTTTCCAAACCTAAATTAAATATAAATCTGCAACTACCCATCCAACCAGTTAAAATGGCCTTTTGTTCATCTGTCGGGAGCAATCTGTATCGGTAAGCCTTCAGCATCTAAAATAATTTCCAATAAAGTTATGACAATCTTGGATAAAATGCCTAATTTTGTTTTACCGGGGCTAAGATAAGTCCTTCATTCGTTAACGTAGGCTAAAAAAGTCAAGCGTATGGGGTGAGAATAAAATGTCGCTCAGTAGGTATGGAAGCCTTATTTGTAAATAGGCTTTTGATTTTGGGCATTTGCTCTTAGATAAGTATCAATGCAGGTTTTTGCCGCTTTTACTGAATTTAGAGCAAGGGATGATATTCGGGTATTGTTTTTGGATATGAAATAATAATCAGCATAGCCCTTTCTACAAGTTAAAAGAACTATCTCATATCCCATATATTTTTCAACTATTTTATGGTGTCCTGAATATCCAATCATTTTTAAGGCATTTTAAGGCATTTTCGTTCTTTTGTGTGGTATGTGCCACCCGGACAATTATCGTGGAAATTTGGGCTGTTTCTGTTAGTTTGGTGGCATTTTTAGTCATGTGATGGATTTGTACACTCCATATCCCCTTCCATACGGTTAACTACTGTTATGGATTCAGAGAGGATGCTTCCTGCTTCGTCAATGATTAAATCTATCCCTTCAGGGGTTATTGACTTTCTACCGAGGCATTCGTATCCACCCACTATTTTATTTACGAGGCAACCCCTGTACCTCTCAATTCCGATTACCCCAAAATTAATTAACTCTAAGGGATGCTTTGATTGCATTGATTTGGTTTAATTGTTTTCAATATTTCTTGACACCGTATATATTCTTTCTCATCCATTTTAGTTACTCTGTTTTTAAATTTACGGTTTGGGTTACGCCAGAATTTATCTTGATTTTTTCGGGCAAAGTAAAAATAAAAGTCATTCATTGGTTGGGGTGGTTTAGTAGTTATTTGGCTAAGTATTCAAATTGGGTTATCCTGTCTTGAATGGCTTTACGAATTGATGCGGTAAATTTCGGGCCTTTGTCAGATAAACACCATTTTAGATAGCCCATATCCTCAATGTCCTTTATCTTTTGGTCTTTGTATTTACCGAAGTAAAAGGTTGGTTCATTGCCTTGTGGGATGTTTTTAATGAAGCTGTCGCATTTAAGGCATCTTGCTACGTTGTTGTTAGCTTTCATCTCTGTGTAGTACTCCGTTCCGATTGGGCCACACTTTGAGCAAATTAGTTCTTCCATGTTTTTTCGTATGCTTTTTTTATCCAGTTATAAAATTCACTCTCCCCCAATACTCCTTTGGCAATATTACACTGCTTACAGCATGGCACAGCGTTGTCGTATGTATAACCTTTGGTATTATCAACTCTGTCAACTCCTGTGTAAAAGTAATGCCCAAAAGTCCCCTTTGCCGAATGAGCTTGTGTTTCTCTATGTGAGCCACAATATTTGCAATCACTTTCAACTAATAGCCGAAACTGCGTTTCTGTTAATTCAAAAGGATACCCTCTTTCCCTTGCTGATTTTTTGTAGTTATAAAAAAGCTGATTAAAAGTAGATTGACCTAATTCCATTTTATTAGACCCGGCTCTCCTTCTTAGTAACTCTAAGTTAAGACATCCGCAGCTTTTTATCCGTCCATTTAATAAATTTCTTGACCTGATTACAACCTTCACTCCGCAAGAACAAATACACCCAAAGCACGTCTGCCCTTTATATATTCCCAAGTCCTCAATAACCGTCAATCTACCGTATATTTGCCCTATCGCTTTAAATATAGGCGAGGTACAATATACCTTCCTTTCCCTTTGTTTCGGCTCTTCTCCTCTAAGTATATATCCTTTATACTCCTTTATCAAAGCCCCTTTATAGCTTGATGTATAGTCTTTTTTAATATTAACGATGTCTTTTGTATCTATTGCTTTTAACATAATCAAAAAGGTAGTTCTTCGTTATCATTAGCATCTTTATAAGGAAGCCATGTATTTGTTTTTACTGGATATTGTTTTTCACTTGCGCCAAATGAAATTTCTTTTTTTCTCAATAGTTTTTCTAAAGGGTCACCCAATGTATCAAAAATAAACCTTCGAATATCAAACTTCATTTGAAACATAAAGTCTCCCCTCTTACCTACTGTTTTTTGTCTTCTTATTTTTTTTGCATGAAATTCACAAGTGGGATTAGTAGGTTCTGTTTGAGATAGTGGCCTGTGATATACAAGCAAGTTGTCGGTCATATTATTCCACATCGCACCGTCGGCTATATCAAAAACATCAGGGCATGGATAGTTACCAGATGCGTCTTTATGTGCCTTAACTGGATGGGCAATTATCCAAAAATAAACTTCATTCATTTGTGCAAATCTTGCTAAATCTGCCAAAACATATTCCAAATACTTATCCCTTCCAGCAAACCCTGCATAATCATTAGCCATTCTATTAAATGGGTCAATATCACATCCGTCAACACGCTCTTTTATTATTAATTCTAAAAATCTTTCTTTTATATATTCCGGGGTTGGTTTTACATCTTTTGGGTAAACGTAGAAAACATAATTTATTATAAAATCATAAGCACGTTCATAAGTTTCCCTATTTGGCCTATATGGGTTTTTTGGGGTGCAATCGCATCCTAACAAAACTTCAACAAAATCATGGTAATATTCTTCCGGCGGATTGTCTTCTGGCGAAAAAGTGGCGAATTTTTCACCGTACAATAAAATCCTCATTACTTGATACCATTTTTTAAATGTGCTTTTCCCTGCATTACCATACCCTGTTAATAGCGTTAATTCTCCTCTCTTTGGTTTAAAATGGTAATCTAATTCAGGCACATTGATACCATCAACCTTGCAATATCCTTTGTCGTATATATCTAACGCTTGCGTCTTTACATCAATACCATAAATAACATCTTTTGGCCTAATAGTTTCATCATAAATTGTATCATCTACTTTAATTTCTGAACGACTTATTTTTTCAATAAGTTTTTCTTTTTCAAAAACACAATCACCATATCTATTAGCGTTTGCTTTGTATGCAGAACGTATCGCTCTATCCGCTTCTGTTTTTGGAAATTCTGAATTAGTTAAAAACTCTAATTCAATTAAATTATGTGCTGAAAATTCATTTATCCCAAACCTACAACAAGCGGATGCAAGTTTAAAAATAAAATTATTTCTTTCTCCTGAAACAAATGCTTCGTTCTTATTAGTTAACCATGTTAAAAGGTTTTTAAATATTGTTTGTTCATCAATATTTACATTCTCCCTTACAACCTGTTTTTCTATTTGCTTTAATTTTGTAAATATTTCTGAATCAGGATAGATATAGATGTCAGGGTCATAACTCTCATAACAAACCCTTGATACGTTTTTACCGCTCTTGTCTATGTCAGGGAAAATATCTTGTAATGCCTGAAAGTGTTGTATGTGCCTTTTACCATCGGCAATTCTAATTAATGCTTTTAATCCATTTCCTGAAGGGCTAACCCAACAAGCATAGACGAAATCATGGTTTATAATTTCCGTTTGCCTATCTCTTAAGTTTTCAACATTATCAAAATCAAGTACAATAAACCCGCTATGTTCTATAAGGTCTTTATCTTGCCTATCTTTTTTAAATTTACCACTAAAACAAATGGAAGGAAGATTGCACTTTATTTTTTGAGCCTTTTCTTTATCAAGAGTGGCACGTATTTCTTCACATAATGTTTTACTATTACCATTTTTTATTCTATCTAAAGCTGTATCAACTTCGATATAATAAGGCTCTTTATTGAATATATTTTTAAATGCTGTTATCATGTTCTTCCTTTGGCTGATTCAATTCGTAAAAGTCTATTTTTTTCCGATTCAGAAAGTTCCCGTCCCAAATGCTTTGCCGAACCGTTTACTTTTTTTCTATACCAATTTACCCAATGTGTTTTTAATTCCTTTGAACTTTTGTGGTCTTCCTTTAATTCTATATCATCTAAAAATTCCTTTATTAACATTTTAAATTGCTCCCGACTTATAGAAAACGCACTAATCTGTTTGTATTCCCATTGTTCATCAGCAAGAAAAAGGTTTTTTTCGCTCTCCCAAGTACCATTATCTAATATAATTTCTTTTACTTTACTTTTATTTACTTTACTTTGCGGCATTTCTGTAACAGAAACTCCGTTACTTTCGGTATTAATACTACTAAATTTACCACCATTACGGAGTTGTTTCTTACTTATACTCTTTGCAATCTTCCTTTTTTCATATACGGGATTTAATCTTTCATCAAGGCTTTCCGAGTTAATAAAGCCGTCCTTTAAGAATAAAAGCTCCAGTTTAATACAGTAATTCAATATGTCCGATATTTCTGTAACAGAAACTCCGAAATCACCAGATATTAATTCTAATTCTGATTCTGAAAATTCAAATTCGTTCCCATCGTTGCCTGTTAAATACTCTAAAATCATGCACCATATAGCATAGCCTGTTATCCCAAACTTATTACGTACAGCCTTTATTTTCCTATGATTACGCATATCCCGGTCATGGGAGAAGTAGTCGCAATAGTTTTTAACAGGTCTTGCCATTATATGACACAATAAGCCCATCCCCGACTGCCGCTAAACATCATCTAAAACTACGGACGTAGCTGGTAGAATCCGAAAACAGCCGGGGATAAACCGTTATTTAAGTATAGTTAAAATTTGAGATAACCATGAATAGTAATGTTTAGCACTACGAAAGTAAAAAGAAAAATCAATCCACCAAAAAATTATTTTAGCCCCTGACGGTTCAGGAGGTTGAATAAATGTATAAGATACTGCTTTGGTGCTACTGATTTGTAATTTGTATATGTGCAGCTATGCCCAAAACGGTTCTTGGTTGTCATTGGGAGCCTTCTTACTTGTATTTTTGGGTGGGCTTTCTCTACTTCCAATAAGCGGGTTTGGAACTTATGGAAGTAGTCTTTCATGGCATCCACCATTGTTACGCCAGTACTTCCATATTCAATTAGAAGCCTAACACATTGTGAATACTGATTGCGGGGTTTCTCTAATCTTTGTGAAATGTTTTCCATTGTTGTTTTATTTTGAGGGGTTAGTAATTTTTAAAAAGCGGTGGTGAACAACATATCCACCACCGAAAGAAGGGGCGCAATTTACCAGATTACATTTATTTTGATTTATACCCCTTCAATGAGTTTTTGTATTTTGATATAATTCTTTTAATGCTTTCGTGAGTAATGTATGGGATGGCTATACCCATTTGTTCAATAGAAGCCCCGCTACGCCAATATCCTATTATTGCAGCCCTTTCATATTGTGTGGTATATCCAACTCCGTTGTTCATTTTATTTCCTTTGTAGGTGTGATTTTTTTATTCAATACATTTAAGCGTTGACAACTCTATACAAACAATATTTAACTTTTGAATTGAAACAACATCATTAGTAGATACTACAAATTTACCAATGGCTTCCTCTTGGGTATTAGCTTTTACACGCCTTACAACCGTATCCCAATAAACCATATTATTGTTATTAACTAATTCCTGCTTTACCATTATCTGTTGGTAAACTATAAAATCCTTCATTCGTTTAAATTTAAACATAATACTTTACTTTCTAACCCCTGCTTTCTTTTTTATCCCATTAATGTCATATACAAATACTTCTGGATTGGGTACTGTCATATCCTTTACTGAAATAGCGGTTAGGCTATCTGTTAGGTTTGATGGAACAAAGTTTTTATAAAGGGCATAGATATTTTTGAAGCAAGCCTTCTTTGATTTTAACAACTCAGAAGTTACTAAAGTTTCGTTGTTGCGTCCGGTGTACCTTACTTTGAAGGGCTGCTTAATAGACTTTGTTGATTCGATTATAACCATTGGTATATGTATTTACTGATTTGAAAAATAAGCCGGTCTTTCCCGGCTGTCATTCAATGCCACCATTGAAAGCGATTTGAATGGACGTAATTGGCTCAATCTGCCTTTGTCATGTGATGGGAGGGGGAATTGAACCCCTCAAGTAAATAACCGGATTGAAATTACCTTTTGACAATCGTTCTGTTACTTACCCATACCCGACTTGCGGTCATGTGTAATTCCCACCATATTTTAAGAACTTAGTAGTTTCGTGGGCGGAGTAACCCCGCAAGTTCATGACGCTTACGGTTAGGTGATGAACCCAGTCACTCCGCACGAAACGAAAATAATTTAAAAATGTATTGTATATGGTAGGCAGGATTGGTCAGCCACTCGCTACCCATCCTATTTTAATTAATCTTGTGGTATAACGATTGTATATCTTCCACACCTTTCCTCTTTTAATTAAAAATCAGCCAAAGCCTTGTCCGCTGCTCCTACCTACCAATAACCAAAGAACTTTCTGCATCTATCCTTCTGCCCGGTTTTTTTCGGGGGCTACGGGGTTTCAATGCAGAGGCAAACGTAAAACTAATTATTTGAATAAACAAGCGAAAAGAAAAATTTTTTTATTTGACGGGATTTCGTATAATTGCAGAATTATGGAAGCAAACACAAATTTATTGCAGCGACATTTTGTAGCCAAAGAAGCCCTTAAAAAAGCTGCACAGCCTTACATAGACAATAATACACTAAGGGAAAAATCAAGAGAAATAGCTGATACGTTGGGGGTTTCCTTTCAGACAGTATTGAATTATGCCTACGGAATGACCAATGATGGTTTCCTGACCGAAGCCATAACAAAGGAATTGAAAAAATACAAAAAGTAAATGTCTTACAGTACAATAAGTAAAACTAAGTGGGGTCGCTGTTCTATCTGTGGTGGGGCAGAACAAGAAGTAGTTAAGGTTAAGAAGGATTTGTTTTGCCTAAATTGTCGCAATGCTCAAAAGGTAGAAGAACAGATTAAAAAGTCAAACCGTAGAAACGCAGCAAGGAACTTAGGAAACAAAATGCGTAGGGAGAATATCTTAGGTAGTCAATATAGTGAAGATTACGAAGTAGCAGAGAGGGCAGCATTAATACACGATATTGATTTCGTTTTCTCCCGATGTGTAAGAATGATGGGTGCTAATAATAATGGTTTGGGTAGTTGTTATACGTGCGACAGACCACAACATTGGTCAATGCAGGATTGCGGACATTATGAGAAGCGTGGTAATACACAGATACGTTGGGATTTTAGTAATGCCCGTCCGCAATGTCAAGAATGCAATAGAAACAAGCATGGGAACATGGAAGAATTTACAAGACGATTAGAATTAGAACATCCCGGACTTCCTGAACGATTAAAAGAAATGGCAAGAGAACCCTACAAATGGAGTAGGGATGAATTGAAACAACTTTTATTAGACCTACGGGCAAAACTAAAAACCATAGAAACCAAATTTAACCAACCATCTACTATAACTTAAATACCATGTTAAACTTTTTATTCGGCTATCGTTCCCCTTATCAATCATTAAGACACGCAATGATGATGGAGCAATACAGACAAGCTGGAGCAGATATGAAACGGGCAGCACTTAATAAACTTTCTAATTTAGGTAAGCCAATATATAAAATATCAGACCCGATAATAAAGGGTAATGAAGGTGGGGAAGATGAAACCGAACTGGATTGGGATACCACAACAGACCAACAAAGTATTTAATCTAAAAACAAAAATCCATGATAAAAAAAATAGCCTTAACCATCTTAGCAGGTATTATACTTTCCTTTTCTACTGA
>ERZ869921.887-NODE-887-length-14579-cov-4.222253_pt1 | contig 14579 bp, 10 predicted proteins | sample MGYA00579310_ERZ869921 | MGnify/ENA primary metagenome ERZ869921 (study PRJEB32216, sample SAMN09231816) | wastewater metagenome | place: USA: Maryland | collected 2016-06-21 | study: EMG produced TPA metagenomics assembly of the PRJNA472060 data set (Reclaimed...
GTGAAGCCGGTGGCCCCGGTGGCCGCGTGCGCGGTGCCGTAGGTCGGCGCTCGGCTGCTGGCCGCGGTGTCCGTCTCGGTGACGACCAGCTCGGCCACGTCGTTGATCTGGAAGGTGAAGCTGTAGACGGCGGTCGAGCCCGTGCCGTTGTACAGGTTCTCGCCGCTGGCATTGGGGACCGTCATAGCCGGTCACCGTAGGCCCCAGGGGCCCGCGGTCCGCGTTGCAGAAACTGCAACGTCAGCGGGGCTTGCCGAACACCGCCGCGCGGAAGGCCGCAGCCGCGTCGCCCTTCTCGTCGGCGATCTCCACTGCGTCGATGATGCGGTTGATCTCGGTCGACGGCAGGCCCAGCAGGGCGCCGCTGGCAAGAACAGCCGCCTTCGCCATGGCCTTGTCGGCATGTCCCTGCCGTAGCTGCAACGCAGCCTGATAGGCTATCTGGAACTCGCGAAGTCCGGCCGGACCACCGTAGCCAAAGCCACCGTTGAATGCCCCGCTGAGCTCGCGCACACCGACCAGCATGCCGAGTCCATAGGAAATCGTATCATCCCTCATCTGGGCCAGCCGCTTCTTATCGTCCTTCTCCTGGTCGCCGCGGAGGAATGCGGACAGCAGGCCTGAGGTAACGGCCGGCAGGGCCCAGACCAGTAGGGTGTCCGTACCTGCCTTGAGCCAGGCGTGCGGGTCGTTGGGATTGGCGCGCAGCCGCTGGACAGCCTCGCGCTGGAGGTTGTAGGTGACGTTGAAGTAGGAGTAGAACGCGGTCAGGACCTTCGAGATTTCGCCGCCACGCTGGAACGCCGACAGGTCGCCGACGCGCCCCGAGCCCTGGGTGTCGAGCACGGTCTGGTCGGCGATGGCGATCGCGTCGGTGTCGGCCGCTGCGGCGGTCTTGCCGGCGGCGAGCCCTTCCTTCATCGCCCGGTCGTGCGCGGCGATCCACGTCACGGTATCGACCGCCTGCTGGATTTTGGTCATGGGGTAGTAGCCCCAGCGTCGGATGGCGGCGAGCTGCCCCTCGACCTCGACCCGGCCCATCGCCTCGTGCATGTTCTGCAGCTGGGTGCTGGCGCGGTGGCGCATCATCGACGACTTCGCCCCGACCCACGAGGCGCTGGCCTCCATGTGGCGGGCATCGCGGAACACACGCGCCACCGCATTGGCCATGTGGCCAGCGCCGACCCGGGGGATCGACTGCAGGATGCCCGTGAGGTTGACCAGCGCGCTGGTCAGATTGAAGCCGAACGCAGCGGCAGACCTGTTCTTGCGCAGGCCACGCAGTAGGCGCTCGGCGGCGGCGCGGGCCGGCTTGTCGCCGACCGCGATGTCCGCCGCGGTGTTCACGAACTGGTCGAGCGCACCGCGGCCATAGCGATCGATCATCGCCTGGGCGGTGGCCTTGTCGCGAAGAATGCGGTTCTGGTCGATCAGCAGCTCGCGGTGCGTGATGTCGTGGATCACCTCGGACAGGTGCTCGCCGACCACGCCGAAGTCGAGCCGCAGGGCTAGCCCCTGTACGTCGCGGGCGCGCTGCTTGGTGTGGCCGCGGCGGGTCTGGTTGGCGCCGAATGCCGCGCGCAGCGCCTGCTTGGCGTCGGCTGCCGCCTGCAGGTCGCCGGCCTTGGAGCTCAGGCGCTGATCGTACTTGATGGGGTAGTAGCCGCCGGCCTGCTGGCCGAAGCGGCTGTCGATCGGCAGGGCCTCGACCTTCTCCGGCGGGATGCCGGTGGTGCGCTGCTCCAGCGCGCGGATCTCCGACCAGTAGCTGTCGAGCTGCTTCCAGGTGGCGTTGACCAGGTCCCAGTCGGCCCGGTCCAGGCTCTCGATCACGGCCTGGGCATCGGACTGTCCATAGCCGAGCTGCCCCAGATACATCAGGACGCGCTGCCGGCCCTCGGCATTACCCCAGTTCAACACCAGTCCGATGCGCTGCTCGTTGGTCAGGCGCAGCTTGGTACCGGCGATGTCCTTACGCAGCAGTCCGGCCTTCTTCGACCACGCGCTGAAGTCGGCGTCACGCTGGATGGTCGCGGCGGCGATCAACTCCTGCTCGGCGGCGGCGGCCTCGTTGCGCGGGCGGATCAGGTACTCCCAGACCGGTCCGCCGTCCTGGAAACCGTCCATCTCGCGCGCGAGGAAGCTATCCTTGCGGTGGTCCTCGAAGTAGCGGACGAAGCGGTCGCCGACGGCCTCCAGGCCGGTGGTGCCGATCCGCTTGGGGATGGTCCGCGGAGCGTGCGCAATGATGCTGCCCGGGGCGTCCGGCGTGCCCACCAGAGCCGCGCGCATCGCATCCATGTCGCGGTCGAGCTTGTTCTTCAACAGCTTGTTCTTGAGCTTGGCCAACTGCTCGACGTTGCGCACCGCGTCGACCACCGCGGCCTGCTCGGCGACCGTCAGGTCCGACCAGTTCCGGCGGCCGAGGTCGGCGATCACGCTGTCCGGGATGGCGATCGGCTCGCCGCCGTCCTCCTGTCGAGCGATCCACGATTGCAGCGACTCGCGCCGGCGCAGCTCGCGGTTGCTGACCCGGCGCAGCTCGTAGCCCTCCAGGATGTTGTCGATCTGCTCCAGGTAGCCGTTGGTGCGGGCGAAGCTCCAACCGGGCTGCGAGCGTGGGGAAGACGGCCGCCGCGTTGCCGAGCTCGTCGTAGACCGTGTATTCCCAGCCGCCGGCCTTGCCCAGGCGCTGGCGGGTGTCCAGCGTGTCGAAGCGGCCGAGGTAGGTCCGGCCCTTCTCGCTGGCCTCCTGGGCGGCGGTGGCGGCCCGATAGAGGTGCAGGTTGAAGCGCTCGCGCTGCGCCGCGTCGAAGGCCTTCCGGTCCCACTGGGCTTGCTGCTCGGGCTTGCCGTCGCGGGCCTTCGCCGCCGCTTCGAATGCCTCACGCGAGGCAATGCGGGCGGCGTTCCAATAGACCTGCGGGCGGAGCTGGCTGGCCTTGGTCTTGGCGATCAGGTCATGCGCCACCTGCTTCAGGATCTCAGTCGGGGCGACGCGCGCGCCGACCTTCTGGGCCAGGGCCGACACCTCGCGGTCGAGCACATGGCCGGCGACCTGATCGGCGATCTCGCCCTGGGCCAGCAGCTCCAGGCTGCCGTCGACCAGCGGATCAGGGTAGCGGCGCGCCATCTCGGCGTCGACCTGCTGGGCGATGGTCGTCTCGCGGTCGGGCGCGGTGGTCAGCGCCTGGAACAGGGCATCGCCATCGGTGAAGCCGAAGGCCGCAGCGGCATCCGCAAGGGACAGGCCCGCTTCCTTGGTGGTGTAGACGCGCTCGCCGCGGTTGGCCTTGGCCGGCTGCTCGCCGTACAGGTCCTTCGACTTGCCCTGCGGCCCGGGCAGCTTGGCCAGCTCCTCGGGCGCGTAGAAGCGCAGCAGGTCGGCCTTGCTCAGCTTGAATACCGCGCCGTCCGGCAGTTCGACGCCGGCCGGAGTCTCGCCGGACTGCAGCGCGAGGATCGCCTGGTAGACGGGCTGGCCGTTGACCGCCGCGGTGGTCTGGCGCTCGACCTCGGCGCGCTCGCGCTCCCGCTCGTCGGATTCCGCCAGGAACTCGGCATGCATCAGCCGGGCGCGCACGAAGTCTGCCGCACGGTCGCGGCGGTAATCGATCTGCTCGAGGTAGCTGCGGAACTGGTCCTCGGTCATGCCCGCCTCGGCGGCGGTCTTCCACGGGGACTTGTTGCCGATCTCCTCGTTCGCCGCGGCGATGGCCTCGTCGCTGGCGATCAGCCGGTCGAACACGCTGCGCACCTCGGGGGTCAGCTCGACCTTGAGGGACAGGACGGTCTGGTAGATGCGGGTCAGCCAGTTCTTGAAGTTGGCGAACGCGCGCCGCAGGGTCGACGACGGGGCCTTGCCCTCCATCAGGTAGCGTTCGAAGCCGCGGGCAACCTGCTCGTGCTGATCGACGGAGAAGGCGCCTTTATCGTCGGCGCCGACCCACGCGCGGATCGTGGCCACGTCCGCCACGATGCTGTCGGGCGCGCCGCCGTGCGTGGCCAGGTCGCTCAGGATCTCGAGGTAGGCGTGGCCCATCTCGTGGATGAAGGTCGAGCGGTCGGCCGTCGCCAGCAGGGTGATGCGCAGGGACTTGTCGTTGCCGATGTCGATGCGGCCGCGGCTCGGCTGGTCGAAGCTCTTGCCGTTGGCGGCGTCGACGGCCGCTGCCTGGTCCACCAGTGCCTGCCACTCGGCGCCGCCGCGTACCGGCGTGCGGTCGCCGTGAGCCTTGCGCCACTGCTTGAGCAGGTCGTCGAACGCCAGGGACTGGCTGGGCGGGATGATCCCCTGGTCGAGCGAGCGCAACGGCGCCTGGTCGGCCGCCGGCCCGTTGATCCCCTTGATGTACCGGCTGTAGAGCTCGAACGGAGCGACCACCGGGGCCTTCGCCTGGGCCTGCTCCAGCGCCTGCTTCCAGTCCTCGGACTTCCGGTCGGGCTCGTTGCCGCTGTGGTCCCGGCGCCAGGCGGCCAGGGCCTCACGCTCGGCCTGGGCCTGGCTCTGCCGGTTGAAGCGGTCCGCCAGGTTGGCGATCGGCTCGGACACCAGCTTGGCCTCGTTGCGCGCCACGTCCGGCGACCGGCCGGCGGCGACCAGCTGGGCCTCGACCTCGGCGGCGATCCGGGCCTTGTCGCTCTGGACGACCGGAGCCTCGGCGGGCACGGCCTGGTCGGCGGCCTGCTTGGCCTGGGAGACTTCGCCCTGCAGCTGGGTGCGCAGCTCCTCGGAAGCCGTGCCGATCTGCTCGCGGGTCAGTCCATCGGCGCGCATGGTCGCACGGTCGAGCAACGGGCGGTCGGCCTCGGTGCTGTGCGCGAGGAAGCCGGCAGTCGGCACGGGCAGCTGGGCGCCGGCCGCACGCGTCGCCTCGTAGGTCGCGGGGTCCACGCCCATGCGGGCCGCGACCTCGGCGGGGTCCTGGCCCTGCTTCTCGTAGTGGGATGCGAACTCCTCCGACTGGAAGAAGGTCGTGGTGCCGGCCACGCCGGTCTGGCGGGCGATCAGGTGCTGGAGCTGCTCGGGGCTGCGCTCGGCGGTCTTGCTGCTGCGCGCCAAGTCGAAGGCGGCAGCCAGGGAGTCGGCCTCCAGGGCGGACTGGCGCAGCTGGAGCGCGTCCTTCTCGAACTTCGCCCGAGCGGCCTGGGGCAGGTTGAACGCGGCGCCGGCGAGTCCACCAACCGCGCCGGCTGCGGCCAGCCGTGGCAGGAGCTGGTCGGCATGCAGCGCGTTGGGGTTCTGCCCGCTGGCGCTCTCGAACAGGGCGTGCGCGAACTCGGTGACGGCCTCCTCCGTGCCCTCGAGCCCCGCGTCGATCAGCAGGTGGCGGGCTGCCGGGGCCCAGCCGGCCGCGCCGGCGACCAGCTTGTCGACTCCGGGGACGAGTGCGCGCTCCACGCCGGTGCGACCGAAGGCGCCGGGGATCAGCGTCTCGATCGTGTAGTTCATCAGGCCGGACAGCGTGCCGTTCTGCTGCGCGTCGGCCGCGCCCTCCCGGATGGCCAGCGGCTGGACGGCGGCGGCGGTCTTCAGGACGTTGCCCGCGGCCTTGGCCACCGTCTTGCCGGTGACCGTGGCGATCACGGCCCGGGCCCGGCTGACCTTCATCAGGGCAGACGCGCCCTCGGCGAGCGGCCCGCCGGCGAGCATCAGGGGCACGTCGGCGATCAGGCCGCCCACGCCGCGCTGGACCGTGCCGGAGAAGCCCGGCGCGAGGTCCTGGGAGGCGGCGGCCACGTCGGCGGCGGCCTGCTGCCCCTCGTAGGTGGCGGTACCGACCGCGGCCTGCGACGACGCCAGGCTGGCCGCCGCGCCGGCCGCCACGTTGGCCAGCGGGCCGAAGGTCTCGGTCAGCTTGTCGCGGCTGGCCTGCAGGTCGATCTCGCCCAGCCCGATGCTCAGGCGCCGGCGCGCCAGCTCGCGGTCCAGCTCGTTGAGATCGCGGTAGATGGTCGCGGTGCCATCGCCGCGGGATTCCAGGATGGAACCGTCGGGCGCGTACTTGAACCCCTTGGGCAGCATGCCGAACGGGTCGTCGCCCGGGCCCGCCACTAGGCCGGCGACCGCGCGGTCGAGCTGGCGCAGCACCGGCATGTCGTCCTGGGCCATCGCCAGGTTGTTCGGGTTGGCCAGCCAGCCGGCGAGTTCCGGGTGCTCCTTGCGCACGCGGTCGAGATCCATCGCCTTGAGCTTGGCGGTGCGCTGGACCTCCTCCAGGTTGCGGTCGACGAGATCGGCGGGCAGGCGGGTTGCCGACGACAGGGCGAGCACCTGGGCCGCGCGGTCTGGCGGCTGGGCGAGGCCGACCTGCGCGCTGGCCTTGAGCGCGGCGTCCTGCGCGGATCCGAGCTGACTGACGAGATCGTCGTACGGATTGGCCTGTGGCTGATCCTCGTTGGCGGCGACCGGCGCCGGGGGCAGCGTGGAGATCAGCGCATCGTACTCATTGGCCGGCATTCGTGATTCCCAGGCTGGCGTTGTAGAGCGCGGTCACATCGGCATCGGTGAGCTGGCGGCCAGCGCGCGCGGCGGCGTCCCGGATCTTCGCCTGCTCGGACACGGGGACCTGCGAGACGGAGAGGGCCAGGCGATCAGCGCCCGGCAGCTGGAAGGTCGGCACCTGCCGCGGGGTAGTCGCGTCGCCGAACCACCGCGCCGGGTTGTACCAGCCGCGGGGATCCTGGACGGTCTGCTGCAGCACCAGGCGGTCGGCGATCTTGCGCGTCTCCTCCGGGGTGACCGGCTTGCCGGTGGCCTGCTGCTGAGCGACAATCGCCTGGTCGACCTGCCGGCGGAACGCCACGGCCGGCTGGTTGACCGTGACGGTGCCGTCCTTGGTCGTGTAGGGCCGCGGGTCGATGCCGATGCCAGCCAGGGTCTCGTTAACCACGTCCTCACGCGAGCTGATGCCCTGGAGGGTCTTGGCCGAGGCGTCCTGGTTGCCGGCCTGCTTGCGGAGATCGGCCTGCAAGTTGGTGAGCTCCTTGAACTCCGCGTTGGACAGCTGGTTGCGGTAGTCCAGCAGGTTGGTCTTGAGGAAGCCGTCGCGGGTCGCGGGCGCGCTGGCCAGCGACTGCAGCTTGTAGTACTGGCCCCAGTCGGTCGTCGGCTCCTCGCGGCGGGCCATGGATGCGGCGTAGGTACGCAGGGCGTTCTGGCGCTCGGGCGGCAGGGCGGACATGACCGTGGCGGGCACGCCGTCGATGCCCTTGAGGTTGGTCGGATCGACCAGGGTCTCGTAGGCGTCCTTGAACGTGCGGTCCTCGGCCTGGCCCTTCGCCTGGAGGTACAGCGCGTTGAGCCGGGTGACGCGCGCCTCGGTCGCGTCCTGCAGCTTCGGATCCTTGATCTGGCGCACCTCGTCCAGCATCTGGTCGAGCGGCTTCTCGGTCGAGAAGATGCGCGACGCCTCGGCCTGGCTCTGCGCCCGGGTGCCCGCCACGTCCAGGGCCTTGAGGGCCGCGGCCTGGGCGTCCGGCGTCATCTCGGCCTGGTAGCGGTCGAAGTGCGCCTTGGCCCCGGTGTCGTTCTCGTCGGCGAGCATCCGGTCGATGACCGTGCTGTGCGACTGGCTGATGACCTTGGCCTTGGTCGCCTGCTCCCACTCGGGCGGCAGGCCGTTCTGCTGGGCATACGACTGGACGGCGTAGGCCTGCCGGTCCAGCTCGGTGTTCACCCGGCCTTCATCGGCGTAGTAGAGGCCGACCGCCTGCTGGCTGTTGGTGATGCCGTCGGTGAACACCTGATCGTTGTAGGTGCGGTACTCCGCGCCCATGTGCGACTGCAGGGCCTTGTTGACCCCGTTGCGCCGGTCGGCGGCCATCAGCCGGAAGGCCTGCTTCTGCTCCGGATCCGCGAGCCCGTCCTCGATCTTCTGGGCGGTCTTGTCGTAGTCGGGCAGGACCTTGTCGGGCAGCCCGAAGGCAGCCTTGCCGCGGACCTGCAGGGCCGCCGGCATCGCCGTCGCCTCCCACGCGCCGAGCTGGTTCGTGGCATCCTCGATCGCGACACGGTTCGCCTTCTGCTTGGCGTCCTGGTGGATCGCCATGGTGACCTGCGACACGTCCGACAGGCCCGGGGCCAAGCCGGCGCCGTAGTCCTGGGCGGACGGCTGGAAGGTGTCGCGGGCATTGGGCAGGCCAGTCGCCTGCACCTGGTTCTGGGCCTGGGGGACGCGGGGCATGGGTCAGGCCTTGGCCAGGGTGGCGGTGGTCTGGGCGCCCCCGCTGAGCAGCTGGGAAGCGGCGGACAGTCGGCCCCGACGCACCGCGGCGGCGCCCTGGCGGCGGTAGTTGGTCGCCTCGACCTGGTAGCCCCAGGCCTGGCGTGCCGCGTTATTGCGGATGGTCAGGGCGTCCTCCTCGCCGATGCGCGCGCTGTCGATCTGCAGGAGGTCGCCCGTGCTGCCGGGATCGCCGACCTGCACGCCATTGGCTGCCAGCGCGACTCGCTGGGAGCCGATCAGGCCACGGGTGGCGATGCGGCTCTTGGTCTCGTCGAGCTGGCCGCGGCGGATGGTGTCGGCGGCCTGGAGATCGGCCACGCCCGCATTCCATTCGTTGATCGCCTGTTCATCGCGGGCGGCCTCCAGCGTGCCGTAGACGGACAGGCCCGTGCCGATCAGGCCGAGGCCCGCGGAAACTCCGGTTGCAGCGCCCATGGTCAGTCTCCTCCGACTTCGCCGGACGGCGCGACCGCCAGCACGGCGAGCGGCAGCGGATCGCTCTGCTCGATGCACCAGTGGCCGTTATCGTCCCAGGTAGAATCCAACGCCACGTCCACCGGGCCAGACCGCAGGCGCGTGGGGTCGCCGTAGTCCTCGGTCGTGCGCCACTTCGCCTCGTAGAGGGTGCCGGCATCGAAGCTGGTTCCGGCCTTGAAGCCGCGGCTGGCATCTACCAGGACGGTGACGTTCTTGATCAGCTTCTGGCGTTCGATGTAGGTGCCGGTCTGGGCGTTCTCCAAATTCAGGCTCTCCAGCTGGGCAGTGTAGGGCAGGCCCACGTGGATCACCGTGTAGGGGCGGGACAGCGTGACCTTGCCAGCGGTGACGACCTGCGGTTCCTCCTTCGAACCATCGCCGAGGATCGCGACCGTCTTGCCCTCCAGGTGGGTGAGGCCGGCGACCTCATCGACCGCCCGCGACCAGACGGCCGTCGCAACCCCCTGGAAGGCCAGTGGCACGTCCTGCAGGGGCTGGACCGTGACCACGGTCCCGCTGGTGTAGGCGATGATGCGAAGTTCCAGCAGGACGCCGCCGATCGTCTCCACGATGGAGTTGCCCACGTCGGCCGCGGTGAAGACCGAAGCCGACGCGGTGAGCGTGAGGCTGTCGTTGACCGTCCAGGCGCCGCCCGGGGCGGTCAGCGTCATGGTGGTGGCGGTCAGGTTGGTGCCGTTATAGGACAGGCCGCAGTCGACGAAGAACGCATCGAGCTTGATGTCCGTGACCTTGCGGGTGGCGAACCGCTCAATGTAGCGCTTGGTGACCCCGCCGATCGTCCGCTTGACCACCACGTACACCGCATCTTCGGTGCCTTCCGGCAGGGCGACGATGTTCTCGAAGGTGCCGTCTGTGTCGTGGCGGTGCCAGGCCGCGACTTCCTGCTCGCGCACGTAGGTCAGGCCCAGGAGCACGCCGTCCGAGCGCACGGCCCAGCCGACCCGGTTGGGGATGGCGGCGAAGTCCATGTCTCCGATCTGGTAGCCGTCGAACAGGTGGGCCGAGAAGATCGTGAGATCAGCGCCGACGAAGCCGTCCGCGTTCAGGTCGTACTGGTAGTCACTCAGGACGCTGCCGCGGGCCTGCAGGTAGATGATCGAATTGCGCACCCGCATTGGCCGGCTGTAGCCCGCGCCCTCGCGGCCGTTCGGCAGCGGATTGATACTCGTCGGAGTGATCGGCGCATCGCCCGACAGGGTGAAGTCGCCCCCGCTGGTGAAGATCGCCAGGCTCTTGTTGATGCCAATGAGGTGGCGGACCGCGTTGACCTCCTCGCCCGCGCAGGTGAACGAGATCGCGTCATCGTCCTGCAGCGGCTTGTGGGTCGTGAAGTTGTGGTAGTTGCCCGTTTGGGACATCCACACCTTCTCTGGGTTGTTGGTCGTGCAGGCGAAGCACAGGCGCTGCTGGAAGTAGGCCACCGCCGCGGGGTAGTCGCCCGCCGCGGCGAAGGGATTGCTGTACTCGGTCGGGCCGTCGCTGAAGTCGGGGGTGATGTTGATGTCGTTGAAGGACACCGTGCCCTGACCGGCGGCGATGCCGATGAAGCCGTAGACGCCGTTGGCATCGGCCTTGTAGACGTTGTACTCCTTGGCCCCTGCGACCGCCGTCCAGCTGACGACGATCGGCGCGCCCGAGGTCGGGGCGGCCGACTGTACGCTGACCTGCAGGGTCTGGAGCGTGCCGCCCGCGCTCGCCGGGTAGCCGGTCGAATTCTCGCCGTTGAGCGTGTAGGTGTTGGCGCCGGTGACCGTGATGGTGAAGGTCCGGCCCGCCACCTGGGTCATCGCCCCGGCCGTCAGGATGGTGATCTGGTCGCCCGTGTTGTAGCCGTGGGCCGCCTGCGTGACCTGCGCTGGGTTGGCCTGGTTGATAGCGGTGAACGAGGCGATCGGCGCAGTGCCGTACGCCGTCACGCTCTCCTCGCTGTTCGCCGAGCTGACGCTGGTGATCTTGTAGCGGTAGACGATCGCGCCAGCGCCGCCAGCCGTCACGGTGTAGCCGTTCGGCGGCGAGATGGTCGGGAAGAACGAGATGGGGGTCAGCGTCCAGGCGGTGTCGGCCGTGCGCTTCAGCTCGTAGGGCGGGTAGCTGGGGTGGACGATCGTGACCACGTCGGCCGACTGGATGTACTGCAGGGTCGAGAGGTCCGCCGCGGCGTAGGGCGAGGCGATCTCGTAGGGCGCACCGAGCTGCACGCCGTTCTTGATCACGCGCATGTACAGGTTGCCGAACTCGAGAACGTAGGTCTGGCTCGCGTTGAACACGAACTTGATCAGCCGCACCGCGCCGCTGCCCTTGGTCTCGGCGATGAACTTGGTGCCCGGACGGTTCTGGGCGCCGCCGAAGCGCTGGATGGTGAAGTTGCGGCAGGTCTTCAGCCCGTTGAGGTACTTGGCGATGTCCGCGCGGCCGTAGAGCCCCGGGGTGATCTCGCCGCCCGACAGGCTCCGCTGGATCTGGGTGGCCATGGATCAGCTGTCCCGGCAGGTGATGAACTCGGAATCCGGTGCCGGATCCGACGTGCCCTCATTGTAGGCGGTGGCGCGCGCATGCTCGACGACCTGCAGGTAGCCGGTCCAGCAGGCAGCCCTCTTGCCCGCCGCGGCGGACAGCGGCTCGGCGATGTTGTAGGCCAGCCGCCACGCGACCGCCTGCCCGAAGTCGATCGGGTAGAAGCTCGCGTCGGTAATGCGCCGGGTGTAGAGCGCGGTCGCCGGGCTGTCGTTGGTGAAGATCAGCAGGCCGGTGGCGTCGCTGCCGATGCGGCACGGCGAGCCCGGTCCCGAGCGGTCGCCGTTGACTAGCCGGCGCAGGACCACGCAGTCGCTGGGGTAGCGGTAGCTGTAGCCCCAATCGTCATTCGGGGCGGTCGCCACCTGGCCGAGCCCGACGTAGGTGTCGGCGAACGGCCAGGGGAACTCCGCCAGCGCCTGCTCCTTGGTCGTGGCGAGCCAGAGGCGGCACATGGCCGCCTCCTTGCTGTTCTCGTTGACGTTGGAGATCAGGCGCGAGATGCCGCAGTTGGACAGCGCCTGGTTGCAGAGATCGAGGTCAGCGTAGGGCATGGGTGCACCGTTTCAGAGGAGCCGGCGGCCGACGCGCGCCGGCCTCACTTCTTCGACTGGCCGCCCTTGCCGGGGGCGCCGGCCTCGCTCATGGTCTGGGGCGCGGCTTCCGCACCGGCCGGGAGCGCCACGGTCGCGGGCGTACCGGCGCCGATGGGGGCGGTCGTGCGACCCTTGCCCAGGCGGTCGAGCGCCTCGCGCGCTTCGCCGTCCAGCGGCTCCCAGCGGGAGCTGATGTCGTTCAGGCTGATGTCCGACGGGAAGTCCTGGAACGCCGGATCGCGCACGTCCGCCCTGATGTACTGGCCCTGGACGAAGGCGGGGGCGGTGATCTTGAAGCGCATGCGAACCTCGGGGGTTGGTTGGTGACGCCGAACCCCACGAGCCGTGCGGAGCGTGGGGGTCGGGCAGCCATCGATCGGGTCAGCCTTAGATCAGGCGGGCCTCGACATCCCACGCGAGGCCGGCGTGGACGATCGTGATGTTCGGGGTGGTGCCGCCGACCGTGTACTCGAAGCGCACGTAGCGCTTCGGGGTGTGGCTGGCGATCGCCATGTTGAGGCGGCCGTAGCTCTGGCCCGAGGTCAGGGTCGGGGTGGCGGTCGCCAGGGTGATCTTGTTGACCGAGAACGCCGAATCGTCGGCGCCGACGAGGTTGACGGTCAGGGTCGGCGAAGTGCCGGTGACCGCGCCGATCTCGACGAACGCGCCGGACGGCTTGCCCGAGGCGGACCAGCCGAGGTTCTTGCCGGCGAGGAAGTCGATGTAGTCGGTGCTGTTCGCCGTGGCGGTCAGCACCTGGGGGTTGGAGGGAGCGAGCTGGGCATCGAGGAGCATGATGGCGATCCTTGGGGGCTGGGGCGGGTGGGGTCGGAGCCGAAGCTCAGACCACCACCGCCTCCGTGGAGGTGATCGCATCGACGATGCGGATCGGGATGCCCAGGAAGTGGGCCACGCGCTGGCCGCCGCGGTCGAGCCACTCGAGCAGGTTGACCGTGCCCTTCTTGGCCAGCTGCTTGTTGAACATCGAGAAGCAGGCGCGGTTCATGTAGAACACCGGCTGGACGGTCAGCATCTCGAAGATGGCCGCGACCGCGTCGTACATGCGCATCACCAGGTCGGCACCGGCGGAGAGGTCTTCCTTCCACGCGGAGGTGTCGATGTTGCAGATGCGCACGACGTAGCGCCAGTCCTCGACGCACAGGCCGAGGTTCCACACCCACTTGGTCACCCAGGCGGTGTACTGGTTGCCGTTCGCGTCGGTGACCAGCTGCTTCGGCAGGTCGGTCTCCATCTGCAGGCCGGCGCGCTGGCCCTTCGGGTAGATGCCGTACACGGTGTTTGGCGACCAGCCGATCAGCCAGATCGAGGTCTGGTCGGCGCCGGACGCGGTGGCGTCGGCCTTGATGATCTGCGAGGCCGCGACGTTGCCCGAGGTCACGTTGAGGCGCGGGGCCAGGCCCTGGTACTTCTCGGGCGTGCCGGTGGTCGTCGAGTAGAAGAACCCGTTCGCCATCTCGATGTTGAATGCCTTGGTAAAGGCGATGTCTTCATCGCGGCGGTAGGCCGCCTCGTTGCCGTTCAGCTTGGCCAGGTCGGTGTCGACGCGGGACAGGCCGGTCAGCATCGCGCAGGTCTCGACGTACTGCTCGGTCGTGCTCTTCGAGGCCACGATGCCGGAGTTGAACTTGCGGTAGGTCAGCGACGGCAGCGAGGTGCGCGCGGTGACCTGGTGGCCGGTGGCGAGGTTGCCCTCGCGCCAGGCCATGTCCTGGACGATCGGATTGACCTTGTCCTGGAGCTCCGCCACCTTCGCGATGGTGTCGTTGGGATCCGTCCGCTTGACGATGTCCTGGAGGGTGGTGTAGAGGGCGCCGATGGCAGCCATGGGGGACTCCGGTGGCCCCTGTTGTGGGGCAATGGGCGCCCCTGACGGGGTCGCTTGGAGGTGTCAGAGGATGTTGAAAAGAGCGGTCAGCTGGCGGCAGCGAACATGCCCGGGTAGGTCTGGCGCAGGGCTTCCTCGTCCGAGGGCTTCCCGCCGCTGTTCCCGCCCTTCACGAAGCCGTGCTCACCCATCAGCTTGCCCAGGCGCGACAGCTCGCGGAGGACCTCAGGGTGGCCGTCGAAGCCGGTCGACTTCAGCAGCTCCACGAACTTCGGCGAGGCCTTGGTCAGGAAGCGGTCGAAGTTGGCCTTCGCGGCGTCGTGGTTCTGGCCGCCGATCTCGGGATCCGCCTGAATGGCGGTGTTCCACTCGGCGGTCTGCTTGGCCAGCGCGTCGGCCTCCGCCTTGGTGGCGGTGGCGAGGAGCGCGTTCTGGTGCTCGACGAACGCCTGGGCCTGCTTCGGGGTCATCTCCAGCTTTTTGGCCAGATCGACCAGGCCGGGCAGTTGCTCCTTGGAGAGCACGGCGTCGGCAGGCAGCTTGAGGTCGTAGACCACGGGCTCCGGCACGGCGGGCGGCGCGGGCGGAGCAGCAGCGGGTGGCGTCGCCGGAGGCGTGACGGCAGCGGGCGGGGTCGGCGTGGCGGCATTGGGAATGGCCGCGGCCGGAGCCGGCGGAACTGCAGCCGGCGCGGAAGGCGCGGCGGGCGGAACGGCAGGCGTGGCGATGGTGTCGGACATAGCTGCCGGCCGACGCTAGACGGCGCGCTCCTGCTGTCTGCGTTGCATTTCCTGCAACATCAGGAGGTACCCCTCGGGGAAGTGGTCCTGGATGTCCTTCAGGAAGATCAGGCCGACGTTGCGCTGGCCCTCGTTGAAGGCGCTGATGGAGCCGTGC
>ERZ869921.888-NODE-888-length-14573-cov-6.842885_pt1 | contig 14573 bp, 16 predicted proteins | sample MGYA00579310_ERZ869921 | MGnify/ENA primary metagenome ERZ869921 (study PRJEB32216, sample SAMN09231816) | wastewater metagenome | place: USA: Maryland | collected 2016-06-21 | study: EMG produced TPA metagenomics assembly of the PRJNA472060 data set (Reclaimed...
GATGGTTTTCCAGCCGCCCGAGGCTTGCTGCATGATGTTGTTCATGTTGGACACGGTAACTTCAAGGCTTGCCACGGTGCGGGTTAATTGCTGTACCGCTGCACGCATTTCGCCATATTCGATCAAATCAATATCACTCATATGTGTCCCGGTACTCGTTTGTTAATGTAAATCTTGCAGCGCCGTGCGAACCGGCCACGCCATCCCGAAAGGTTGCACAGTCTCGGCAGTCGTTTGGAGAACGTGTATTCGCCGTACTGTGGCCAATCCCAAAACAGTAAGGCCAGCCCGCCGTAATTCGCCAGCACATCAGCCACGAAAGCCACCAAAAGCAGGGGCTTGCTGGTGCCCAATAGCGCACGCTCAAATGTGGCTATCAGGATGATAGTGGGCAGAATGAGGGCCAGTATTATTAGCATGATTACCGCGTGATGGTGACGCTGATATTCTCAAGGTCTGTCAAAGTCCCGATAGTCGAACCATTCCATCGGAAAGTCTCGAACCGTAATGACCCGGCAAGCTGTGATCTGACGTTATGAGCACAACCAGCTCCTGACGTATCGGATCCCAATCCGATAGCTACGGAGTAATTCGCATCTGGCATCGCTGTGGTAAACGTCACCGTGTAGTCTCCCGTGCCGTTGTCGGTCAAGGTTGCATTCCCAGCCGCTTTCACCGTTGCGGTTCCCGTGCCGTTAAAGTTAATCCACGCTCGAATGCCGTAGACAGGAGCCGCTCCGGTCTGAGCGCCGGACAGCTTCGCGGCGGTGACATTCGCATCCGCGATCTTTGCCGTAGTCACGTTCGCATCAAGAATCTTGATCGTCGTGATATTGGCGTCCGCAATGTCCGCAGTGAGAACGGAGTTATTCGGCAAGCCACCAGCGGTCAGGGCTGTCAGTGAGGTAATGTCGTTATTCGCACCCGAAGCGGCAAGGCCAGTTGTCAGGACAGGAAGCCCGCTGTATTTGTCGAAACTAACGATTTTCCAACCACCCGAGATAGGCACTGCGATACACGCATCACCCGCCGCCGTGGTGATATTCGCAGCCCCCGGGCAGACCAAAGTAGCCGAATGCGTCAAGACAAGCGCACCCGTAAACGAGATGAAGCGCGGCCCGGTGTAATTGGTGCCAAAACCTGTGATGGTTGTCACACCAGTTATAGACACAAATAACGAGTTTTGCCCGCCAATGTCGGTAGCCGTTGCGCTAGCTAACGTGGTCTGCGTAGAATGGCCCTTGCCATCGCGCAACAGTGCTATAAACGAGGCATAGGCTTGAAAGTAGTTATCAGCGGTGATCGGGGACTCCCCACCGGACGGATAATTACTGCCTGCTGTCTGGGACAGATCGGTGATTGCTGATGGAACGGGCATAATGTTTCCAGTTTTAAGGGGTGAATGTGGAATTTACGGAATACATGCTGTGGAAATTGGGTATCGTTTCAGTGATTGCTTTTTGCTACTGCTTTTGGAAAGCGTTTACTGGCCGATAAGCCCATTGATTGCAACCGGATTGGTCCGGTACATCAGCGGTAAGGCTTCGTCAAGGGAACTGGCAAGTAAGCCTCTAGCGGTTGGCGACTTCAACAGGGCCTGCTGTGCGCCCTTGGAAAACATCATTGATCGCGCAATGGGTGGGGCGATGAATGGGAGCGCCGCCGCCGCCATGCCAACAGGACCAGCGCCAACAAACCCGGCACCGCCCATTGCTGCGGACATTCCTGCTTTCAGGTTGTGAGCGCCAGGACTCCCGATTTGTTGCGGAGAAATTGCAGCCTTTGGGAACGCACTGGCAAACTTACCGGCAACGTCTAGCCCATCTGACAGCGGCTTACCCTTTTCGTACAGCCGACCAAATACCCGAGCGTCAACCGTTCCTGATGCGTCATTTATCGCACGCCCTACCGTGTAGGTCTTGGCAATCTGCTTTCTAGCGTTAATCAGTGCGGGAATCAGGTCATCCCGACCAGCCGCCTTAGCATGAGCCTCTAATGCAGATTCAAGCTGATCAGACAGCGCCCGAGCGGTTTTAGCCTTCAACAGGTCGTCGGGCCTAGCCGAACGGTTGTAGGCACTAAACCAGCCTGTCGCCTCATTTCGGGCTACCTTGAGCGCCTCCAGATCAGCCGCCGCAGTAGGTGACAGGTTAGACACTTCAGCGTATGCCTTACCAGCGGTCTTACGAAGGTTCTCCATCGTCCCCTGAGTCAGTGGCACATCATCAGCAATGCCGAGCGCCTTGCGGGTCAGCTTTTCGGTAATCTTTGTGTTTTCGGTAGAAGCAAATTGCTGCGTCGCCTGTTTACCAGAAATAGACTCCACCACGCTATTTTTGAACGTGGGTTTAATCATGTTTGGCGGGATAACGTAGCCAGCGTCCATTGACTCTTTTGCGGTCTGCAATGTTCTAGGGTTAGCTTGTGGCGTACCAGAGCCAAAGACACGTCCGGTAATATCGCCAGCCTTACCAGCCGCCATAACAGCAGCGGGGAAAGCGCCACCGATTACAGCGCCGGTTTTTGCGTCTTCAGGATTGACAGCACCAGCCGATAAGCCGCCTGTGATAGCTCCACCGCCTACACGGTTGACAATGCCAGAAATGCCCTTTAAGCCGTTAGCCGACATACCAGACGTTTTCACGGCCTCGATCAATGCAGGGGCCTTTGATGCCAAGAATGGCACCTTTTCCATCAGATTACCCGCAGCGCCACCGATGCCAGATGTGCCGAGAATCTCAGTCAGCAGTTTGTTGGTTTTGAAGTCGGTAGCGCCAGGATCAGCGCCTAGCGTTCTCAGGGCTTCGTCCATGCCCTTGCGACGGTCTGGTGTTTCAACCGATTTACCGCGCAGTTTGAATAGATATTGCTCAATCAGATCATTAGGTGCCATCAAGGTAGCACCGAACGAACCAGCACCGCGAACCGAACCACCTACAGCGTTTTTGCCGCTATAGTTCATCGCTTTGTCATAGGCTTCACCGCGTATGCCTGACAGCTTTTCGTCAGGCGCATCTACAGTTTCAGTGGCGTATTTAGACCACGGCCCGTCACTGACAGGTTGATACTTTTCCCAAGGACCGGCCATTATTGCCTCTCCCATGATGCTGGATTAGAAGGATCGCCGCCCTTGTATTTATAGCCGTCAACCACTTGGCCTTTCATTGGCGCTTTTGATGGAGCACTAGGCTTTGGTGTCCTATCCTTTGCCGGGTTCAAATCTGCAAACTGCGGGTATTTCTCGAAATCTGCGCCGTAGTGCTTTTCATAGCCATCGCGGATTCGCTGTGCCGCACCTTTGGCTGCATTTTCAACAAGATCAAGCTGTTCAAGTAGCGGTTTTTTACCCTTCTTTGGGTCAATCGCTGCAACCATATCGCGGACAATTTTCCACTCTTGCACAGCCATTGGACCCATTGCGCCAGATGCTGACGCCGCAGCCTTACCCAAGTTGGTAATCTTGCCCTCAAGGTTTTGCAATCTAACCTCAGCTTCCGCAGCATCACTACCGGGAACAGATGGCGAATAGGCATACAAGCCGGTTGCCCTGTCAAGCCCTTTTGATGTTTTAACCGCCGTGATCGAGTCAATCACATCATCCATATTCTGGATAACGCTGTTAGCCGCCTGATTGTCTTTTGCAATTTGCGTGCGATATTTTGTCTCTTGTAGCGGAGTCATTGGCTTTTCCGAAGCCTTTGGCGCTGCGTCCTGATCTTTTTGATAGGTGAACTTCTTACGGCTCAAATCAAGATTTGCCGCGGCGATCTTGTCGCTAAAAGACATTGTTTTCTCAGCAGACCCCAATTCTTCAGGGCTGTACTCAGTGCGGTAAATCTTCTTACCATTCAAGTCTTCGCTGATCAGCTTATCCCGAGCCTTGACGCCATCAAGATACTTCAGCGTACCGTCCTCAGCCATCACAAAGGCTCGTCCGTTTTGGTCATATTGCGGGGCAGTAGAGAATTTAGGGCCTTGTTTGATAAGGCTCTGCTTTAGTTGCAATGCCTTCATCGGGTCCAATGCAGCCATGCCGCTTGCCAGACCTTCGTAATCGTAACCAGCACCCTGCATCGGAGGCAATGCACCAGCCGCGCCGGGCTGTCCGGGTGTTGCGTATCTGGCATACAGTTCACGCATTTGCTTTTCACGGTCAGCCTCTTCCTGCTGTTTTTTTGCAACCGCCTCGTATTGCGCCAACTGCGCCCCTTGCAACTTAGACTGCATAGCCTGTTGACGTGCCTGTCCTGACGTTTGCATGTACTGTTGACCAGCCCCGCCTAAAGCACCTGCCAAGCCACGTTGACCGGGCATCTTTTGAGCCTGAAGCAAGGACAGCGCAGCCGCCATGATGCCCTGCCCTTCAGCAGTATCAAGTCCCGGCATTTTGAAATCTAGCAATGACATGATTTCTCCTTACATCCAGCCGTCAGAGCGACTCGCAGCGCCTGCGGATTGTTCGCCGTAGCTTCCGCCGCTAGAGTCGTAGCTAGCAAGTTCTCGTGCGAGTTGTTCTGCAAGGGCGCGGGCCTGTGCTTCGTTTGGCGGGCCATTCGCGGTAGGGCTTGCGCCGTAGTTGGTCAAACCAGAGCTAATGTCGCGGTTCTCTTGTCCCAAGAGTTGTTGATAGGCAAACTGGCCTAGCGGGTCGGATGAAACATTGATGCCACCCAATAGACCGCCAATCATTCCGCCGCCCAGCATTCCCTTGGCCGCGCCTGCCGGGTTGAGGTTTACATCGTAGCCATACTGATTCGCGCCCCATTGACTTGTAGCCTCGTGACCGGGTTGAACTTGCCCGACTTGCCCCGCTGATTGCTCCCCCGTATCGCGTGGAATTAGCCCCATCGTCTGGTCTAGTGGTCTAGCCTGTACCGCCTGATCGAGCAGGCCCGTTGGTTTGTTTCCCGCTACTTTCTTGAGAAACTCATCGTTGATCTTGATCGCTGGCGTGATAGCGTCATTGCTGGTCAGACGGTTGCCCGGATAGCGCCAGCCGCCTGATTGGGCGTTGCCTTGGAGTAGTGAGCCGTAGTCCATATCAATCCTTAAAGGAAGCCAAGCAAGCCACCGGCAAGAGCGCCCCAGCCAGCGTTATTTGAACCTGAGCCAATCTGCGCTCCAGCAAGAGCGCCACCGATTACATTTGCGCTTCTATTGGCAACGGGCTGTTGCGCGGTCTGCTGTAGGGTATTACCACCTAGCCCACCAGAGTAAGCGGAAAGCGTGTTAAACGGCCATTGACGGGCATCTAAGTATTGGTTGTACTGTCCGGTCAATTCGTTCTGTGACTGGCCTTGCGCAGCGTTTCCGGCCTGTTGCATGGCCTGCAAATCGGTGTAATCCACATTCGAGAAACCTGGCGCTCCGAGTGCCGCTTGTTGTTGACGGTTCAATCCAGACTCGTACAGATTCGAGCGGTTCTGATAATCCCCGTAACGGAGATTCGAGGAAGCGCGGCCTAGCTCTTGTGCGAGTCCCTGTTCCTGACTAGCTTGCATTTCCTGTAGGCCGGCGTTACCAAAAGAACCCGAACGGGCTTGTGCCGTGCCCATCGCTGGCCGGATAGTCTGGTTGTAGTTCTTGGTGATGTCGCCTAGAGTGGAGTCAATCGTGCTTTGCAGAAACGGGTTATCGCCCTGCAAATACGGGTTCTGTTGCATTGCCCCGCCGTTGATGGTGTTGGTCAGGGTGTTCCGAGCCGCTGAGACTTCTGGAGAACCCTCCATGCCTCGTTGGTAGGTGGACTGCCATGCCTGTTGTTGCCACGGATTCGCCTCGGATACCGTTGACTGCCCGAACGGGGTATAGGGCAACTGCCCGACCCGCTGCGCTTGCGCGGCCAGGTCTTGTTGGTAAGTGTCTTGCCATGCCATGATTAATTCCCTGTTAATGCGCGGCATTGAAGCCACGTTCCCGGCGTGCCGGATACTGTACAAACCCAACCCAAAATCACATATTTACTCGCTGCTGAACCAGCTTCGGCGGGTGCGCTGTTTTTGATGTAATCACCAATCGCCCATGTTCCCGTAGTAGGAGCGGCTGTCTGTGCGTTGTAAGTCCCCGCCATGCGACCCTCAGACAATGCGTTTACCTGTGCCGCGTGTTCTTTCAGTTCACGAAGCAAGGCAACATCAGCGTTAATGCGGGGCGTGGTATTGAGCTTCATCGCATCCCCGCCTCTTCAATCATCGGGTTTATTCCCGTAACCTTGACAGGCCCGGAGAACGTCACCACCGCACGATGCCAGTTAGCCGCCCTGAGAACGTCAAACTTACCCCGGTTCATATTTCCTGAGACACCTGATTCATACCCGTCACCAGAGACAAACTTGTGATAGGTCGCCACACTCGCAGAGGTCGGGGAGCCGTCCGCTGCAAAGCGCAAGCGGATCTCTTTTAACAAGGTGACTAGATAATCATCGCCCGCGTCACCCGTGGTAAATGAACTTGTGCCAGAGCTTCCGGTTAGGGTCTGGAGCTGGTGCGACGTGTTGAAAAACGCCATTGAAAAAGATCCGCTTATCCAGTAGCTCGAATCGTAGGAAATGTCCGGCAACGTGTCGTAAGTCGCGCCCGCCGTACTCCATGTGTCATAGGTCAGACCGGCTGAGATATAACTCACCACCGCTTCAATGGTGCGATTAGCCCGCCCCCATTGTTTGTTTTTCAGGTGGAAAACGAGGGTGGAATCACAGGTACTCGACCCGTTGGACGGATAGAAAATCCATACCCGGTTCTGCTGTTTGTCGTAATAACACTTCGTCTTGTAGAGGTTAGATGCGTCCGAGTTGTCAAAGAACCATTGACGTACTTGAGCATCACCTACGGGGATCGGTTTCGAACCTTCAAACACCCAAAAGTTATCTGTCCCGACAAAGAAGTGAGCGCCATCAATATCGACAATGGCCTCTTTACCTACGCAACCAGCATCACCACCGGGGACTAGAAGCCAGTCCCAAACCGCAGGTGAACCAACGTACTGCCCTAAATAAAGAGAGCGGGACTTATAGGCAACTGCATATTCCCCAAGTCTAAGCCCCGCCGTCAAAGGACCGGGAGAAGAAACAAGCCTCCCGGAATTACACTGAGTCGCTACCGCTTCGGTCCAGTCGGTAACGTCAAACGATGCGCAGCAGTGCCAGCCGTCTGCCTTTTCTGCGCCGTCATTCACATTCAAAGCCATGATAAACGAACCAACGGAGAACACCACCTCAGCCTTGGGTGCCCCCGCAATAGCTGCAAAAGCCCCGCTGGAGCTTCTCTGTATCGCGTCCGTCTTATTCGCTGCGATGGTGTCATCACCGAATTGAGCGAATGACCAGCGAGAATCAGAACCGCCCGTATAGGTAGCCGCGGAGACATCTGTCCACGTCCCTGCAGACAGTTCATAGAGCCGTGAAGTTGTCCCGGCGATAGTCCTGCGTGAGCCGTCGAGTTTCGTGGCGACAACCGCCCCGGCACAGGCCCCAGCAAGGACAGGAACACCGCTGGGCGTCTGAGCAGAGGGAGCGCCCTCCATACCCGTCAGGTACGGAATGAAATTATCACAGTCAATCAAAACGCCAGGTGTAGGCGCTTCGCTGTCTGGTGAAAATCCCTGTAGCGGCGTCATGATACGGTGACTTGTAAGGTAGCCCCGGCGTATTTACGCTGGTTGTTGTCGGTGCGGATTCGCTCGATACATGCCTCGAATAATGCCCCTTCTTTCTGTGCCAGCTTTTCATCGCGGGTAAACACTGCCAACTGAAGTAATGTGCCGTGAAGGTAAGCATCAGGGTACAGATCAAGAATGACGTTTGTAGCGTTGGTCACTGACAAGGCATCAAATCGCGCCTTATAGGTCATCACCGCCGTTCCATCCGTCATAGGGGCCACCTTGAGCGACGTTCCGGTGATGGTGTACCAATACCCCTGTCCAGAGTAATTCGAGAGCTTGTCGAACTGATCGGGCGTGACGTATTTCAGGGGTCGGGTTGTGTCGCCATCCCAATAGATAGCCCGCATACCCGTGAAACCAGATGGAAGCGTCCCAAGTCCAGCGGTTACGGTGATGGTTGCAGAGGCTTCAAAATCAACAAGTTTGCAACGAACTTGCATATCCGACTCACACAATTGAATGAACTCAGGCAAGCGCGATGCCATATCGGTACGAAAAGACCAATCAATAACCGACGCCTGTAGCTGGGTGTAATTGGTAATCATTTGGCACGCATCAGGGCGTGAAAGCCGCGATTTGTCGCGTTGAATGTCTGCATATTCCATCGCTCCAAGAGTTTCGGGAGCCACCACGCGGGCGACTCTTGAATCAGGTGCGCGTTGCGTCCGTCACTCAAGCGTTTAACTGCTGGCCCCGTGTGGATGGTGAGATAAGCCCAGGCTCGGGTTAAATCTCTCAGATCATCAAGAACGTTATCCAGTAGCTCAGGCTCGATGTGTTCTAAGACATCAATGCACACCACTAAATCAGCCGGTTCCTTGACGTTGTACTCGGGTATCGCGGGGTCATACCCCTGATACTGCACATCATGTTGAGGTGCAAGCACTTTCAAGAGGTTGCGCATTGACCCACAGCCGTAGTCCAGAATAGACCTGCTGTTTAGTCTGTCGAGCAGATTGCTGACAACCTGCCCATATTGTAGCGAAGCCGTACCATATTTGCCGGTTTTGTGCAAATTAGTTTGCTCTTGGCGGTAAGAATCTGTGATTAGCATTAGCTGGATGCCTCATTTGCCCGTGAATGGGCGTGAAACCAGTCGCTCGCATTGGGAGCGTCTTTGTAGTGCGGCCATGCTGGGATACCCGCTGTCCAGTGGAGTAACTTGGCGTTAATGTTTGGCCCGTATTCGTCAGCCAGCCAATTCCATTCACCCGGCAAACTACCTACAGCCCGTTCCTCAATAAACCCGAAGCGGTGAAGGTGAAACCCCGGCATCGTTGCCACGGCCTCTGGAGTGATTGATCTCCAAGCGTAATGTGAGCAATTGATAATCATGACGCTAGACCAATTCTTACGGGGGTAATCCTCGTTTTTGGCCTCCATCTGAGTCCCGACATACTTTGTCGGGTTACGGGTTTTATAGTCGTGTTTGACGACCTGAACCGCGCTGAAAACGTCCCGCTGCGCCCATAGCTCGGCAATGTCGGCCTTACAGATCATGTCCGCGCCGTCCATAAAGATAGCGAACCCCTCGAAATCGCAGAGGTACGGAATCAGGAAGCGGGAATAGATAAAGGCGTTTGTCCCGTCCCGAGCGCCACCTTGGTAAACCTTTTGCAGGTTCGCCAAATGAAGGGGCGTTATGCTGACAGGCTCAGAGGCTCGTTCAATAACTGACTGACAAAAGGCATGATAACCAATGGCTTCGCGTTGGTCGAACCCGGCAAACACCCGTATGACTTTTCCCATAGATCATCCTTCAACAAACGATTAACCGTGCCCTGCCATCCCTCACTCTGTCGCTTTTTGAACAGTGTTGCGGAGGTGTACCAAGGGAATCCGTTCTCGTATAACCAGAGGGTTTGATCTGGCACAAGGATGATGCCGGGGATACCTAATGCCCCGGCTAAATGATGCGCGGTAGTATGGACGCCGATAACAAGGTCTAGGGCTCCTACAAAGCCCGCTGTGTCGTCGTAATCGAGTGACTCACAGGCGCGTTTGTAGTGCTTTACCGGGAGCCCCGTCTGAGCGATTTCGTCGGTCGGGTCTTTGTACTGCAGGCTGTAGAAGTTGGCGTAAGTCGATTCAATCAACGGCCTGAATGCTTCAAGTCCGATAGCCCGCGCTTGGGGCTTGTTGTGTTTCGAGCCGCCCGACCAACACAGGCCAATATTAGGCTTTTTGTCACCGAAGAGGGCCTTCCACTGCGTCACCCGTTCTGGATCTGCCACGAGGTACGGAGTACCGGGGAAGTCTTCATTCTTGCGCCGATAGAACTTGGGGAGAGTCCCACAAGACACCCGAGCGTCAAACTTGTGATTTCCCAGCCAGTCCGCAGGGTCGCGCCTGGTGCCGTACACAGAGATATGCGGGAATGATCGACGGAAAAGACCCTCTAGCCGCTTGTCACACTCAAGGACAACTTGATTATCTTTCGACACGTCAGGGATGCAGGACGCATACATGATCTCGTCGCCTAGCCCTTGTTCACCGTAGACAATCAGCGATTTGCCGGGCGTGCCGTCCCATCGTTCCTCGTCCTGATACTGTGTTTCCTTACGGAACTTACCCCCGAGAGTGGCATCGTAGTTATCCCAGCCCCGCGCCCAATTCCCAAGCGATAGACTGGCGATAGCGAGAACGGCCTTAGCGGACTTACATTCCTTGTCTATCGTGAGTGCCTTCTCAGCCCACTCCGTAGCCTGGTTATAGTCCTGACGGGACAGGAAAGCATTTCCTATATTACTGGCGTAAGTGGCGCGTTTCTCGATACTCCAAGCCCGTCGAAAGTGCTTCATCGACTCTTGATGATCTTTGCGCCCCTCACAGGACATGCCCAGGTTATTCCATGCCTCTGCCTTGTCGGGCCTCAGGCGGGTGATTCTGTCAAACATGGTGTACGCCATGCCGAAATGCTCCGCTTCAGCGTATATCTGGCCTAGCAGGAACAGGGCTAGCGAGTCTTCATGATTCTTGTTTAGCAGTGCAGCGCAATCGTGAATCACGCCATCGGGGTCGGTCTTTGCCTTCTCTTGAAGGTCAGTGTAAATACCCATCAGAATCTGCCGTTAGTAGTGAACAGGTGTCCCCACTTGTCTTTGTGCTTCAGGATGTGTTGCTTGATCTCCGTCGCTGACCGCTTATAGGGATCGAAGCCGTCCTCTACGATCATCTTCATGCAGTCCGATAGCGAAATGTTCGCCACTTTCCACAGGTCTTTTTTGATGCCCATTTTTGTCATATCAGCATCGTTTCGCATTTGTGCGTTTAGCTCATACAGGGCTTGCGTGTCCTGCGTGTAGCGCACCTTCATTTTCCCGTCTTCAAATCCAATTTCGGTCAACATGCCCGTATCGGGATTGAACTCTTTACTGACTATGCTCATAAACAAAGGGGAGAGGTTTCCCCCTCCCCCTCCTATCAGGTTACTGCCTGGATTTTTGCAGATGCGTCCGGAGCGTCGCCCACAAGGCAGAACTCGCAAAGCAGTTCGCCCTTGGTTGCATCGCCCGTTTTGGCGCGTTCTTCCATCTTGATCGGGCGCAGGAAAGCGACCGACCAATAATCCATGTCCAACGCCAGCAAAGTGCCGGTACGCTGGAAACGGTTAAGAACGATCTTGTGTTCACCAAACGGGGAAATGTAAAGGTCAACCCCGCCCACAATCACGCCCTGAGCCGTGCGGCCCTGATTGACCGATACGCCAGCGTAGGAAGTAGCGCCCGCAAAGGTGCCGATCTTCTTCTTCAGCGCAGAGCCAACCATCACCGTAGAAGCGTTGCCGCCGTCCGTCCATGCAGCTTCAAAGGCAGACACGAGATCAGCCTCAGTCATTGCAGTGGAAGTACCGTCAGTAACAGCGCCCCACACGCCAGCCGCGTAGCCGGGAGTCGTGCCCGTGATGTTGCCGGTACCGACGATACGGTTGCCCGAGATCATCGCCTCGACACCAGCCGAGCTGCGAGCAACGGAAGAGCTGCCAGCGGACGATACTTGGTTCTGCACAAGTGCAAACTCAATATCGCGCTTGATCTCACGACCACGCTTTGCCATTTCAAAAGCAAATTGCTCCTTGCGGCCATACTTGCGAACCACGTCAGCAGTGCCGGAAACCATGACGGTTTTCTTGGCGATCTGACAATAGTTCGAGAGCATCACCGTAGGCGTAGCGGTAGCGTAAGTGCTGTCGTCACCCTCGATTGCGCGGTTAGCAGCGGCGGCGGCCAAAGCGTCAGTCTGCCACTGGTGCAGTACAGCAGTAGCCTTCTTTTTCTTCGCCATCGTGTAGAAAGGCGTGTCAGTCGGGGAAATATCGTTGATGATGTCTTCCACGTCCTCCGCCAAACCGATCAAGTCAAACGTGTCGGTTGTTCCTGTAAGTTGAGCCATGATTTACCTCTTTTTAGAGTTGCTCCGGTACAGCAGGGCCATAGCCGCGTCATCTACGTTGCCACTTTTCGCAAGCCTTGCCCGCGATTTCTCTGCCATACTCGCAGCGGATGTTTTGGATTGCGCCGCAGAGCCTGGCTTCAGCGTTTTCGTGTCTTGAATCTGCTTTGCCTTTGGGTCAGCGGTGCGAACTTTATGCCCCTGATAAGCAAGGTCGATAGCCTTGATCATCGGTTCATTGATTCCATTGCGCAAAGCATCGGGCGAGAAACCCAGCGTATTCACGCTAAATTCCATCAGCTTGTTGGAGTAGTCCTCAGACCATCCCTTGATGTTGCGTTTCGCAAAGTCATTGAGTTGCACAACCTTGGCCTGATGCTGTTTTGTGAACTCCTCTTGCGAGGTTTTAACGGACTGCTGATACTGCGACTCAATCCGCGCCTTGGCGCTCACGAGTTGGTTGTATTCAGCGTTGATCTTTGTCAGTGCTACCGGATCAGAATCCGCGAGGGCATTGATGTCAATCCGTTCCAAAGCTGCCAGCCTGCGCTCGACCATCTTGTGATCGGCAATCAAATCGCTCTGCTCATGGGCGATCTTTTGCAGTTGCTGTGCGCTCTGTATTTGAGTTTCTGCGACTTTCCGAAGCTCAGACGCCTCCTGAAACTTGCGGGTTGTACCGGCTTCGATCTCTTTGACCTTGGCCTCAATACGCTTCGCTTGTTCCGCTTGGGCTGGCGGGAGTTTGAACTTTTCCCCGCCTACGTCGATTTCGACATCATCGCTTTCCGTCTCAGTCTCGGTAGGTTCGTCGTCTGATTCCGCGTCACCCGTAGGCTGCTCCTCAGTTGATTCGTCTTCCGGTTCTGGTGCGGGGGACTTCTCCTTATCATCGGATGCGCCCCATCGTTTCAGCATTTCCGAAGCCGCCTGGTCTTCAGTTATGCCGCCTTGGACCTCCAGATTATCTGGTGTAGTCATGTGTTCTCCTTGCAGCGTCTCTCGACGGATGCATCTCCCCATTCAATAAATCAAGGCGCGGGGATATACGCCTTAACCAAAAATGCGTTCTTTGAGCGTCTTCTTTTCAGCTTCCATCTTGATCTTGGCCATCTTGCCATCAATCACTGCACGCTCAAAATAGCCGAAATACTTGTTATGAAAGTATTGCATAGATTTGACGAATTGTAGCGTTTCCATGTCTTGCGGGGTGGTTTCTTTGAACAATCGCCACAATTCAGCGTCAATATGCTCCTTTGCCTCTGCAATCAGGTTGTCAGAGAGCAGCCGTTTAGCCTGTTCGCCCCGGATAATTTCCCGTTCAAGTTTGTCGCTCATGGTCGCTCCTAGAACATCAGAAGAATCTCTTCGTCATCCTCATTATCTTCTACATAGAACACTTTTTCAGTGATAAGCGCCTCAATTGCGGCCCAATACTGCGGGCTGAGTTGCTTTTTCTTGCCCTTGGAGATTCTCTGTACCGTTGATATGTCGGCCAACATTTCGCTGATTTTGACGGCCAGTTCACGGTCATCTAAAAGGTACTTTTGGCCTTTAATCAGGTAATAGCGTTTCTTCCAGGCTGAGGCATGTCGTCTTGGCGTGGTCGCACCGCTAAACGCGAATGTCGCATCCTGTCCGCTGATGACATAAGCCCCTGCCTCACAAGTCAGCGTGTAGTTGATAGGGGTTGCCCCGTCAACATAGGTAAGAGTCGCGTCCTGCCCTGATAGCGTGTAAGCCCCTGCCTCACAGGTAAGCTGGTAGCCCCGGCGCAATGTAGCATCTTGTCCAGATAAGACGTAAGCCCCGGCATCGCAGGTAAGAGAATAGTTTGCGGCCCCGGCAACGTATGTCAGGGTAGCGTCTTGACCAGCGATAACATAAGTGCCAGCATCGCAAACCAGTGTATGCGCTACGATCAGATTGGCATCCTGCCCAGCTATCGTGTATGCGCCTGCATCGCAGGTCAACGTGTAATTGACCGTTCCCGCGCCGGGCACGTAATTGAGCGTTGCGTCCTGTCCCGCAATGACATAGGCCCCAGCGTCACACGTCAGGGAATAATTAGCCGCGCCCGCTACATAGGTCAGCGTTGCGTCTTGTCCACTGATTGCATACGCTCCCGCGTCGCAGGTTAGCGTGTAATTTGCAGCGCCAGCCGTGTAGGTTAGGGTCGCATCTTGACCGGCTAATGTATATGCGCCAGCGTCACACGTTAACTGGTGCGCGACAATCAGGTTTGCATCTTGCCCGGATAGGACATAAGAACCGGCATCGCACGTTAGCTGATAGCCTCTACGCAGCGTGGCATCTTGTCCTGCAATGGCGTAGGAGCCCGCGTCACAGGTCAGGCTGTAATTGACTGTGCCAGCAACCGCAACCCCGCTAACCTTTATCCAGTTGACGCGAATCAGGGTTTCCGGTGGTGGTGACTCCAGAGATAGATTGGGTATCTCCGGGTCTTGTACTTCAGTGCTGACTTGCCAGAAGTCCGATATTGGACTGCTGTATAGCCCGCC
>ERZ869921.889-NODE-889-length-14557-cov-3.381809_pt1 | contig 14557 bp, 16 predicted proteins | sample MGYA00579310_ERZ869921 | MGnify/ENA primary metagenome ERZ869921 (study PRJEB32216, sample SAMN09231816) | wastewater metagenome | place: USA: Maryland | collected 2016-06-21 | study: EMG produced TPA metagenomics assembly of the PRJNA472060 data set (Reclaimed...
ACACGGCGTCATAGCCTTGTCAACTACCGTTCGTCGGCTGGACCGACGGCGAGCGGGCCGTAGCCCGCCCGCTTTCCGCCCCGCGCTACGCCTGCCGGAACGCGATCCAGGCGTCGACCGCCGCGCGGATCTCCGGGTGGCTGTTGCCGTAGTCGACGACCACGTCCCAGCCCCACGAACCGTTGCCCCAAGCCTTCAGCGACGCCGCGTCGCGGCCGACCACAAGCCGGCCGGCCCAGTCCGCCATCTTGTCGGTCTGCTTGGTCCGCGCCCCGACGTAGCCGGCGACGTCGGCCATGTCGTGGTAGTCCATGCCGGCCACATTGATCGTCGGGCCCTCGTACTTGGGCTTGACGGTCGCGTTGCCCGAGCCTCCGGGCTTGCCCATCGCGCCTCCGGGTTTGTTTGCCATGCGTGTTCTCCTGTCAGGGTCTCTGGACTTCGGTCTGGCCGGCGAGGATGTCCGTCTTCCGGTTCGAGCCGAAGGTGGTGCCGAAGAAGAAGCCCATGATCCCGCCCAGCACCATCCCGAGGACCAGGTTGACCGTCGCGCTTCGGGTCTCGGGCATGAAGCCCGGGCCCCAGAAGCCGCGCCAGAAGTTGTTGATCGCGTTCGCGTCGTCCGAGGCGAACAGCACGCTCAAGACGACGACGTAGACCAGCGGCATGAGCAGGAGCGCCATGACGATCGCCGGGTTCTTGTAGAGCGGCACGGGCGAGGCGGCGGCCGCCGCGTTCGCCTCGCGCGCCTTCGTGATTCCGCCATCGCCGATTTCGAGGACCGCCATGATCGCCGGCTCGGTCACCACGGCGGTGCGCGCGGCCGCGGCGACGCCCGGATCGCGCTGCATGGCCTCGATTGCCGCCTGGACGCTCGGCTGCTGCGTCGCGGTCTGGATCGTGTCGAACACGAGCTGGACCGCGTCGAGGTTGCGCTGCTTCTTCGGGTCGTCGGGGCTCACGAAGAGCTTCGCAACCTGCGGGATCATCTGGATCAGCGCGGGCCCGAAGGCCGCGATCAGGGGGATCAGCGGGAAAGCCATGACGGTCTCCTGGTAGGGCGTGCTGCGGTCCTCGATCGGGACCGCCGGTTGCGTATCGGGATCCGCCGGCGCCGGGGCGGGCTCCGGGGTCGGCTGCGCGGCGCCAAGCGCCCCGCCGTACTGCGCGTACACCGCGAGGGCCCGCGCGAGGGTCACCCGCTTGTTCTCGGCCGCGCCTGGCAGGCTCGTCCACTCCGTCCGGCACTTCGCGATCGCGGACTCGATGCGTCCGGCCATCACGTCGCCGAGCGCGCCGCGCCGGTCGATGAGCCCGACCGCGAGAATGTCCTGCGACGGCGGCGAGAAGTCCGAGACGCCGAGCTGCGGCGCGATGCTGTCGTAGGTCGTGGCGGTGATCTGGTAGGCGCCGGCGGCGCTCGACACCCGTCCGCCGGTGGTCGACTCGAAGATCCGCGGATGCTTGGCGAGGTCGCTGAAGTAGGCGACCGGCTTGCCAAGACCGCCCCAGCGCATCGTGTAGGCGCTCTGGTCCTGCGAGGACTCGCCTTCGCGGATGACGCGCAGGAACGCGCCGACATTCGCGTGCGAGAGCGCGACAGCGAGGCGCGTGCGGTCCATTCGGTTAGTCGCCTACTGCGCGCCGATCCGGCCCGGCGTAGAGCCCGCCTTCGCCGTCCGGCATCGGCGTCGGCAGCCGCAGGTGCGCCTCGATGCGCGTGACGCGCCGATCGAAGCCGCGCATCTCGCGCGTGAACTCGTCCTTGAAGTCGCCGATGCTGCGCACGATCACGCGCACGCCCCACCAAGCGACGGTCCCGCAGCCGCCGAGGAGCACGATGATGGTGTAGCCGAGAGCCCGGACGAGCTCCGCGTCGGTGATGGTCACGAGACGGCCCCCTTCACTTGCGTTCCGTTGTAGCCGCCGAGCCAGGTCACGGAATTGCCGTTGCGGCGCACCGCGCAGCCGGCCGCGTAGCCGTTGGAACCGTATTCGCGGCCGGAGACGCGCCAGTGTTTCCCGGCGCCGGCCTCCGAATGGTCCCAGGTCGGATCGGAGAATCCGTTGTTGCCCCCGGCGCTGCCCGTGCTGCCCCAATCGCCGCCAGCGCCGCCGGACAGGCCGTTGTCAACGCCGCCGCTGCCGCTGCCGGGGGCGCTCGGGCTTCCGTTCGCGCCATTCGACGCGCCGTGCCCCGTGTCGCCGGTGCCGCCGACGCCACCGTTGCGGCCGCGGCCTCCGCCTCCGGCGCCGTAGGCGTGTGCTGGCGGGTCGTTCAACGGGTCGCCCTCGTTCCAGTAGTACCAGAACGAGCCGGTCCATCCGAGCCGGTGCTCGAGGGTTCCGCTCGCGCCTCCGCCGCCGCCACCGCTGAAGATTTGCCCCAGCGTGTTATTGATCCGCGTCGCCATGCGAAGTGTGATCGCATCGCCGCCGACCGAGCCGGCGCCGTTGAACGAGGCGCCAACGCCCCCGGCGCCGTAGATGTGGCCCTCGTTGACGATCGTCAGGCTCGACCCCGATGGCCAGCCCGTCCCGGTGTCCAGCGCCGCAGTCCCCGGCGACGCGCTGTAGATCTCGACACCGGCGGCGATGGTGACGGTGGCGGTGACCTTGCTCACCATCGTCCCGTAGACGCCTTCGAGCTTGGTCTTGAGGTTGACGTTCGCCTCGTCCGCCGAGAGCGTCAGCGTCCAGTTATTCGACGAGCTGCCGGCGAGGATCGGCGAGTAGAGCATCGGGTCAGGAGAGCGTCGCGATCGCCGGCGTGACGCCGGTGAAGACGATCGTGCTGCCGTCGCGAATGAGTCCGTGCACGAGGTCGGTGCCCGAGGATTGCAGCGCGATCGCGCCGCCCGCCGCCTTGCAGCCGGGGAACAGCACCTGGTCGGCGACCAGGCCGCCGTTGACGACCTCCAGCGTGAACGGATGCACGATTCCGGACGAGGGCTTGTTCGTGAACGTCGCGACCGCCCCGCTTTGCACCGTCAGCGTGAAGTAGTGGCCGTTCGCAAGGTCGATGTCGAAGGCGCCGTTCTTCGTGCCGAGCGCGGCGCCGGCCGGCATGTTCACGCGCTGGATCTGCGTGCGGATGCTTCCCTCGGTGATCGCGACCGCGGTCGCGGCCTGCTGCGCCATCGAGCCCATGCTGTGCGCGCTCGTGCTCGCGGCGTGCGTATCGAAGTCGTCGACGTGGCGCCAGAAGTGCCCGAGCATCGCGAACAGGAACACGACCATGCCGCCGCCGCCGGTGGTCGCGGTCGGGTTGCCGCTCGAATCGTAGGTTGTCGCCCAGGTCTCGACCGTTTCGTAGGAGCCGCCGCTGTTCGTGCTCATCTCCCAGAGCACCGAGGTCATGTTGTACTTCTCGCCGGCCGACGTGCCCCAGGTGATCGTGGCGCGCAGCCACCGCTCGTTGCTCGCGCTTTTCAGGTAAATGAACTGCGGCCGCTTCGCCGTGCCGGTGCCGTTGACGATGCTCACCAGCCAGCCCTTGCCGATTAGCGTCTGGCCGTAGTCGGCGAGCGCGAGCAGGTTCTGAAGGATGTTGTCGACCACGGTCGGGCCGTCGTCGGCGCCGTCGGGTTTAGTGAACAGGAACAGGGGATAGGTCATCGGTCGGTCCTCACTCGTCGGCCCAATAGCCGACCTCGATCGCGCCCGACATGCCGTCGGTGCCCTGGGTGTTGCCGGTGCCGCCGGAGTAGCCGCCCGGGCCCGCGCCGTAGGCGCCTGCAGGCGGTTGGCTGCCGGCGACACCCGCCGAATTCCCCGCCGCCGCGCCGGCGGCACCGCCCGGGCCGAACGGCGACGCTGCCCCGCCGCCTCCGGCCGAGCGCGTGCCGTCGCCCGCGCCGAGCGCGCCGCCCGCGTGCTCGTTGCACGGTCCGCCCGACCCGCTGTTGTTCGCCGCGCCGCTTTTCGCCCCGCCCGACGATCCCGGCACGACTTGGGCCCGCTGCGTCGCCGCCGTCCCAGAGGTGCCGGTGCCCGACGGTGCGGCGGCGCCTTCGATGCCGGCACCCGCGCTGCCGCTCGTGCCGCCGGTTCCGCCCGAGCTCCCGACACTCCCCTTCGCGGTCAGGGTCGGCGTGCCGCTGCTGATCGTCGTGTTGCCGCCGTTGCCGCCGTTGTTGTTCCCCGCGGCCGCCTTCGCGCCGGCGGCGCCGATCGAGTAGGTCACGGTGTCGCCTGGAGCGACCGGCAGGACCCGGTTGAGCAGGCATTCGCCGGCGCCGACTCCGGGGATCGAGTTGGTGTTGCCGCTGGACCGGCTACCGCTCGCACCGGATCCCCCAATCATCCGCGGGATGTGCAGCGCGTAGCAGCCGGGCGGCACGGACCAGGACGTGCCGCTGGTCCAAAGCTGGACGACCCACTTTTTGCCGCCGGCGGACGGGGGGAACGTTTCGATGGACATGGGCTACGCCACCGTCGCGATCGCGCCATCGCCGCGCACGGTCACCTTGTTCGCGCTCGCGCACGAGCCGCGCACCTTGTCGCCGGCGTGCAGGATCCACCGGCCGCCGAAGATCGCCGTCGTGCCGGCCTTGATCACCGAGCCGGCCTGGCCGGGCACGATGTTGTGCTCGTCCCCCGGGGTCTCGCCCGAGGGCACGAAGCGCAGCAGGAGCACGCGGTCGACGGTGTCGTTGTTCGTGACGGTCACGCACGTCACGATCCACCGCTCGCCGGTGGTCACCGAGGCGCTCGCGTTCACCAGCGTCAGGTCCGCCTCGCTGCCCGAGAGTTTCGCGTGGAAGAGCCGGCTCGGCACGACATTGTTCGTCGCCATCACATCACCCAGACGGCCGCGTCGCCGAGGCCAGTGTTCTGCACGAAGTTTTCGGTCGCGTCGGTGATCTTGCGCAGCACTCCGAGATCGCTCACCTGGCCGGCCTCGGTGGTCAGCCACTCGACGCCGACGCGGAAGTAGCGCCCGTTGACCACCGCGAGCGCGCCGTCGACGCGGGTCGGCGTATCGCCGACGAGCACCTTGTACTCGATGTATTCCTGTCCGGCGCCGGCGAGATTGTCGAAGTCGATCGTCGACTGGTACGCGCCGGCCTCCGGCGTCGGATAGACGACCCAGTCGCTCACCAGGCCCGAGGTGCCCGAGGTGTGGTAACTCGCGATCGGGTCCGTGTAGGTGCTCATCGCGCTGGCGAAGGTCGCGTCCCAGGTGTCGGCCCCGAAGGCCGTGATCCAGCCGCCCAGGAGCTTCGGGATCATGTTCGACAGCGCTCCCAGCTCGAGCGCCGTCTCGTCGGAGGAGCTCGTGTTGTTCGCGGCGACCGTCACGTCGGTGAAGAGCGCGTTCGCCGACTCCTGGCCGTTGGGGTAGTCCTCGGTCGCGACGCTGTCGTGGCCCTTGGCCCAGATCCGCCACGGCCCAGGCGGCAGGAACGTGGTGTCGAACTTCGCGGTCGGCGCCGCCACGAGCACGAGCAGCGTCGCGTCGTCCCACGCGACCGTGCTCTGGTCGCTGTAGCGCAGCTCGGTGGAGGTCAGGTCGAAGTCGAACGGCAGCACCCACGACACGCGCGTCTCGCCGTTCACCGAGTACGCGGTGATCGCCGGCACGTCCGAGGGCAGTGCCTGCTTGCCGCTGTTCGTGATCGTGTCGATCGCCTCGCTGCTCACCGCGAGCTCACTGCGCGCGCGCAGGCCCACGGTGTAGAGCAGGTTCTCGGGTAGCGCCGGCGTCGTGTAGGTCGTCGCGTCGGCCGGCAGCTCGACCGTCGTCTCGTTCGCGCCGTCGCTGTAGCGCAGCACGAAGCCGGTGAGGTAGAGATAGTCGTCGTGCGTCGGGCCGGTCCAGGTGATCACCAGCCGCGACACGAACCGGCCGGTCTGGATCTGCTCGATGCTCTCGGTCACCGACAGCCCCGACGGCGCGGTGACGACGAGCGGGCTCGGGAGCGTGGTGTCTAGCGTGGTTGGCCCGGCGACCACCGCATCGGACCACTTCGCCGGGTCGTACTCGACGGCGACGAGGTTCCACAGCTGTGCGCTCGCCGGCTCGAGCGACACGATCCGGAACAGCTTTTCCTCGAACGGGGTCACGTCGACCGTGATGACGTCGCCCGGCAGGTTCGCGATCGCCTCGTCGAACGCCTGGAAGCGGATGGTGAGGTCCGAGGTGGTGAAGCCGTTGAGGAGCTGGACCCCGTAGCGGTAGGCCTCCGAGTAGCGCTGGATGCCGAGCTTGCGCACCGCGGCGACACGGCGCTCGACCGCTCCGGTGTCCGCGCCCGGCGCGTAGACGAACGCCGAGGCGTCCTTCCACGGCACCGTCGAGGTGTCCGTGTAGCCGACTTCGACCACGCTCGGGGCGCCGTGCGGCGCACGCCGATCCCAGGTGAGCGTGCCCCCGACGATGCCGCTCTTGTCGATCGTCGCGACCGAGGACCCTGGCGCGTCGAGGATCAGCCGGTAGGTGCCGCCCTCCTTGACTGCGGACGCCGAGGCGTAGTCGCACAGGGTTTTCAGCCAGTCCTCGCACGGCGAGGACGAGTCGATCGACACCGAGAGCTGGTGGCGCACCTCGCCGCCGACCGTGTCGTTGTTCCGTGCGGCCAGGGCGGCGACGTCGTCCCAGTTGACGCTCGCGCCCATGCCGTAGCGCGCGGACTCGATGAAATCGGCGATGAGGTAGGCCGGCGTGCGCGAGTAGGCCGGCGTGCCGCCCGAGCTCGCGGCGACCTTGCGGCCGCGGATGCGCGCCGAGACTTCCGGGAAGCCGACGTTCGCGCGCGCGCGCAGGCGCAGCACCGAGTAGGCGATGTTCGGCAGCGTGTCGGTGTAGATCTGCCCCGCGGCCGCGAACGCGGCCACGAGCCACGGGTCGGCGGTCTGCGATGCGGTGCCGAGGTAGTGGGTCGCCTCGATGCCGCTGCCGATCGCCTCGTTGTTGACGTAGACCTGCTCGATCGCGTCGATCTCACCCTCGCCCCAGACGCACAGCATCAGGAAGCGCCCGGCGTGGGAGATCATCGCGCCGACCCGCGCGCCGATCGTGCGCAGCCCGTAGTGCACCTGGATCAGCGTCCCGTGTCCGCCGACCTGCTTCTGCGCGGTGGCGTTGCTGCGGCCGTGGCGCTTCGACTTCATGTCGGCGCCGGCCTGGTAGGACGTCCAGCGCATCAAGGTCACCCACTCGCGGGTGTCCGGGAACTGCGCGCCGGGGATGGTCGAATTGTTCCCCGTCGGCAGGCCGATCGGGATCGTCGTCGGGAGACCGGGGTCTGGTGTGGCGGCCATCGTCACGCCTCCCAGAGCTCGACTTCGACGTCGTGGGTCGCGGCACCCGGCGACACCTGGACGCCTCGCGGGCCGAAGACGACGGTGTAGGTGGCGCCGTCGAGCGACCAGACGAGATCGAAGCTCGACGTGCGCTGGGCCGCGAAGTAGGACCGCAGGGTCGCGACCTCGGCCGACGTCAGCCGGTGGCGCAGCGTGAACTCGTGCTTGTCGGCGTCGTAGAACGACGCGATGCGGGCCGCGCCGCCGGTGTCGCGCACCGCCTTGCGGTCCGACACGATCCGCATCTGCGAGCCGACGAGCTGGGCGAGATCTGGGTAGGCCATGATCAGCGCTCCGGCTGCAGCTCGTACTTCTCGCCGTTCAGCACGATGATCCCGCCGGCGGCCGGCAGGGCGTTGAAGCCGGTCTCGCGCGTCATGCGCCGGCGCGGCGAGAACAGCGTGCTCGATTCGCGCGCGATGAGCGGGACCGAAATCGCGCGGCCCAGGCCGCCGGAGATCGCCCCGGCGATGCCGTGGAACACCCACACCGGATCGTCGTCGGCGATCGCCTCGGCGAAGTAGCGCCAGACCGAAATCTCGATCACGGGGTCGGCGAAGCCCAGGATCAGCGCGGTCATCGTGAGGTCGCCGTCGCCTAGGGCCAGGGACCCGCCGGAGGACGGGCGCCCGGGGTCGAGGCCAAGGCCGGAGACCTTGACATCCCAGCCGACCCACTCGTTTCCCATCACGCTCACCGTGCCGCGCGAGGACAGCCGCACGAACGTGTCGAGCTTGATCTCGATCAGCCAGCCGGGTTGGGTGACGAGCGCCGCGCTGGCGGTCGAGGTCGGCGAGGACAGGTCGCGGGTCATCGGTCGACCACCGGGTCGGGGATCTCCACCACGATCGGCTGCCGGGCCGCGGCGAGGCTCTGGGACGCCGCGTCCTTCATGTCGCCGGCGGCCGACTTCATCGTCGCGCCGGCCTGCATCATCGAGGCGGCCGCGCCGGCGAGCGCGTCGCGCAGTTGCGTGAATAGCTGGTCGGCGCGCGCCTGCGCTGCCGCTTCCGCTTCGGCCAGGCGTTGGTCGGCAAGGTCCTGCACCTGACGCGCGAACTCCACGTACTGCGACAGGAGGCCCTGCTGTTCCTCCGGCGTGAGAAGCCCGAAGGCCGCGCGCATGTACTCGTTGATCTGCTTGGTGATGCGCTCGATGTCGGCCGGGTCGCTGGCGGCGCCGAGGTCGCCGTAGAGTTGCGAGATGCGGTCCTGGTAGAACTTCTTCTTGCCGCCGTCATCGAGGGTCTGCAGCGTCATGTCCTCGATCGTGGCGTCGAACATCGACGCGATCGAGGTGCGCAGCTGCTCGATGCCGGCGATCACGTTGACCAGGGCGTTGTAGTAGTCGACCGTCGCCTGCGCGATCCCCTTCGAGGCCTCCTCCGACCCGTCGAAGGCGATGATCAGGTCCTCGAAGCCGTCGGCCATGGCGTCGAGCGTCTCGTAGGCGGACCGGCCGGCGCGCGCGATGGCGTCGAGCGCGTCCTCGAGCGGGTCGCGGTTCATCGCCTCCTGCAGGGTCACGTAGGCGGCGGCGAGCGCCAGCACCTGGCCGGACATCTCCACGGTCCCGTCGAGTGCTGCGATCAGCGTGTCGCGCAGGTCGCTCGGGATGTTCTTCGTGATGTCGTGGAGCACGAGTAGCACGTTGGCGAACTCGCCCATCTCGTCGGCGGTTCCCTTGAAGGCGTTGAACACGGCTGCGAGCTTCGGGTCGAGCTCCTCGAGGCCGGCGCTGATCACCTTGCCGAGGATCTCGGCGCCGTACTTCTTGATGAAGTCCTCGGTCGTGTACTCACCCTCGAACGAGCCGAAGTCCATGCCCTGCAGACGCTTGGCGAGCGAGGCGTTCTGGTCGGCGGAAAGGCGCGAGCCGATGGCGTCGAGGGTCTTGCTGACCACCTGGTTGAACACCTGGGCCGCCTCGCCGCCGAAGTATTTCGTGCCGTCGTCGAGGAATCCGATGTTGCCGAACTTCGACGAGGTGAACGCGTTGTCCTCGAAGCCGTCGGCGCCGGTTCGGATGCCGAACTTGCCCTGCACCTGCGAGGGGTCCTTGTCGAAGAGCCCGAACGCCGAGGCGAGCGCGAGCGCGGCGCCGATGTAGGGGACGAACTGGCCCACCGCAGACAGGAGCCCGCCCATGAGACCCGCGCCTTCTGCCAGCGGCCCCACGAACGCCGAGGTGCCCTCGATGAAGGGCGAGGCGCCGCCCGAGATGAAGGACAGCGGGTTGAAGCCCCCCGACCCACTCGTGAAGAGGTTGAGCAATCCGCCGGCGCCGCCGCCGCCGGCGCCCAGCGCCCCGACCATGCCCGGGTTGCCGGAGATCTGCGCGGCGATGTTGACGATGAACGGCTTGACGGTGATCTGGTAGAGGAGCGCCATCAGCCCGTTCTTCAGCGCGTCCTTCAAGCGATCGAACGCGCCCTTGCCCGACTGCAGGATGTTGGTGAACGCGTCCTGGGCGACCGATTCGATCTCGCGCCACAGGTCGATCTGCGCCTGCAGGCCGTCCTTGCGCTCGACCGCGTCGCGGATCGCGGCGGCGTAGTGGTTCCACTCCTCGGTGCCCTGCACGATGCCGGCGCGTTCGAGCTCGCGCAGTTTGATGGCGATCTCGCGCTCGCGGTTCGTCATCGTGAGCGCGTCGGCTTCGAAGTCGAGCTGCTCGACCATCTGCTCGGCCGAGCGGATCGACGCGTCGCGCGCTTCCTGCTCCTTAATGATCGCCTCGGCCGCTTCGATGTAGCCCTTGGTGATCGCCTCGAGCGCGACCTTCTCGTTCTTGATGGCCTCGATCGTCTCCGCGATGCCGACGAGGCGCGCGCGCTGGGCGTCGTTCAGGTTCGCGTACTCGGTGCCGAGGAGCTTGATCTGCAGGCGCTCGACCTGCGAGAGGTTCGCGGCGGCGGCGACCTGTTCGAGGAGCTGCTTCTCGAGGTTCTCGAAGGCCTTCGAAACCTTCTCGACCTCCTTGGCCGTCGCGACGATCGGCGCGCGCGCAGTCGGACCGAAGGCCTTGTCGATGCCGGCGGTCACCGTCGCCGTCGACGCGCCGACGACCTTGCCCATGTTCTCCCAGGCCGCCGAGACCGACGTGCCGACGTCCGAGAAACCCTGCTTGACGCCGTCCCAGATCGCCGAGAGCGAGTCGCCGCGCAGGTAGGCGACGATCGCGCCGATCACGGTGCCGATGGAGGTGCCGACGGCGCGGAACGCCTCCACCGCGGCGATCGCGGCCACCGCCATGCCTTTCACCACGACCGTGACGCCTTCGGCGACGCCGGAGAAGCCGCCGGCCTTGTCGCGCGCGTCGACCAGGATCGTCGCGAGCGTCTGCATGGCCGGAAGAAGGGCCGACGCGAGCTCTCGCCAGAGCGCGCCGGCCATCAGGGCGAGCTTCGACAGTGTGTCGTTGAAGGCATCGGCGCGCGCCGCGGTGTCGCCGGTGATGCCGCCGAAGCGACGGTACTCCTCGATCATCTCGGAGAGCTTGCTCGCGCCTTCGTCGAGGAACGGAATCATCTGGGCGCCGAGCTTCTCGCCGAAGACCGCGTTCGCGAGTGCGGCCTTCTCCGCGCCGTCCTGGTAGCCCTCGAACTTGCCGGCGACCTCGAGCAGCATCTCGTCGAGCGACTTGAGGTTCCCGTCGATCCCGCGCACCGACAGGCCCATCGAGTCGAACACTGCCGCGGCCTTCTCGCCGCCGGCCGCGGCGTCCGCCATCAGCGTCGCGAGCTTGCCGGTGCCCTTCGCGACCGCCTCCAGGCTCGTGCCGGACTGCTCGGCCGCGTAGCCCAGACCGCCCAGCGTCTCGACCGCGATGCCGGTGCGCTTGGATAGGTCGTTGAGCTGGTCGGCGTAGTCGATCGCGCCCTTGATCGCCGACGCGAACGCGGCGATCGAAACGGTCGCTCCGAGCGCCCCGAGCACGCCCATCAGCGACCCGGCCGCGCCGCGCAGGTCGTTGAAGCCCCCGCGCACCGAATCGAGCGCTCCGCGCGTCAGGTCACGCGCGGTGATTTCGATGCTGGTGACTGCTGCGATGTCGGCCATGGTCGCCTTGCACGGTCAGGAAAAGGTGGTCGAGGCGGCGCAGGACGCCGAGCTCGAAGGCCGTGAGCTCGACGCCCGAGAGCCGCGCCCACGCGTCGATCTCGAGGTACGCGATCGGGTTGAGGCCTCCGAAACCGCTCCCGCCGCGCGCGGTCGAGAGCTCCACGAACCAGCCCCACAGGTAACCGAGCGCCGCCGGCGCTGGCGGCCCGTCGAGCTCGGGGGCTGCCATGCCGGCGGCGCGTGCGGCGAGGAGGTGGTCGCGGAAGGTGGCGCCATCGGGTTCGGGACGGGAGAGTCGGAACTCGTGCTCGGCGAAGTCGATCAGGGCGTCGGCGAGCTCACGGTAAAAACCTCGGCGTCGTCGAGCGCCTTGCGGACCTGCCGGCGGATCCACGCGAACTTCGGCGTCGTGTAGATCTCGCGCGCGGCCTTGATGTCGAACGGCACCGCCTTGCCCGCGATGGCGAGGTTTTCCCACGCGAGCGTGCAGGCGACGAGGAAGTCGGTCTCCTGTTCCAGCTCCTCTTCCGGGTCGTCGAAGACGAGCTTGCCCGCCTTCTGGATGCGTCGCCGCGCGTCGCGCTTGAGTTGCAGCTCGAGCGCCTTGCGCTTGGGGTGCTCGGGGCCCGCGATCGTGATCTTCGTGTCGAGCGGCGCGCCGTCGACCGGATGCTTCAGCTGAAGCGTGCCGGTGTCGTTTTCGGTGATCGTGGAAAGGTCCATGTCGTCCTCGCGAGGTTGAAGTGGGCCAGCCCGCACCCCCGATCCACGTCTGCGAGGACGGATGGACCGGGGGCCGGCTGGGCGTTGCGCCAGGCGTCAGGCCGCCTGGGAATCCTGAATCCAGAGCGTGGTCTGCTCGGTCGCGATGCCCGCGCCGCCGGCGCTGTTGTAGAGCGCCTGGAACGGCATGGTCAGCTGCAGCCCCTGCTCGCCGTCGCTCTTCGTCGCGCCGCCCGCTTTGCAGTAGGGCAGCGAGATCGCGATGAAGTCGGCGGTCGCGCCCGTACCGGTGTAGAACACCGCGTTGATCGCGAACGTCGTCTCGTTGATGAACAGGTCCCGCATCACCGCGTCCTGGAAGTAGGCGGAGAGCTGCCCGCTCACCTTGACGCGACCGACAAACACGTCCGGCGTCACGTTCGACCCGACCACCTGGCCGGTCGTCATGCCGCCATCGACCTTGACCGACAACCCGGTGACCACGCCGACGGTCACCCCGGCCACGCGCAGCACGCCGGACACGGCCGTCAGGAGCCCGGTCGTGGTCGCGGCGGACGGCGAGCTGAAGTAGGCGGCCGTGCCGGTGACCATGTCCTTGCCCATCACGCTCATGTCGAGCGTGGCGATGCCCGACGGCGGCAGGTTGAAGTCGAGCGATCCGATCCGGCAGCCCGTGAAGTACTCGTCCTGGGCGATGTCGGAGAACCAGTGCTCGATGGTGAAGCTGTCGTTGGTGTGGCCCGAAGCGGGGGTGTAGGTGAGCTTGCCGGTCGGCTGCGCGGTCACCGTCGAGATCGGGCCCTCGGCGGTGAGCGTCCCGTTGCCGCCCGGGATCACCGTGAGCGTGCCGGCGACGAGGCTCGTCACGAGCATGTTCTTGTTGAGGTTGTTTGCGTTCAGCCCCGTGCCGACCGTGAGACGACCGACGAGGCCCTCTTTCCAGCCGTCGGTGAGCCACGAGCCCGACGCGCGCGCGACCGTGTAGGTCGGGCCGGTGCCGGCGATGGTGACCGACAGCGCGGTGGACGCGGCGACGGTCGAGAAGTCGCGGCGCAGCGCGGCGGCGATGAGCGCGGAGTAGGACCCCGGCGAGAGCTCGCCCTTCAGCGAACCGCCGACCTTGCGTGAGCCGTGCCGGAAGTCGGTGAGCTGGTAGGTCGACGTGATCTCGGCGGACTCGTAGGTCTCTTTCGAGAGGTCGATGTCCGAGCTCACGCGGCGCATCAGCTGGCCGCCCGACGTGCCAGCGGCGGTGCCCCAGGCGGTTTCCTTCTTCACCCGCACTTGTTTCGCGGGACCCACTGCGATCGTCATGATGATCTCCTGTCAGTAGCCCACGTCGGGCGCGTTTTCGGCCGCCATGTAGACGATCTCGAAGGTCATGGCCGCTTGACCCACGGGTCGGGAGGATGTCCCTTGCATCTCGACGTCGGTCGAGATCAGCGTGATCGTCTTGGCGATGCCGGCGAGCGCCGTGCACGGCATGGCCAACGCGATCTCCACTTCCTTGCAGATCTGGTCCAGTGTGTCGTCCAGGTCGCTCACCGCCGACGCGATGCCGACCACCTGCAGGCGCAGCACGCGCTGCATCAGGCCCGGCGCGGGGAACGTCACGCGCTCGCTCGACTCCGTCAGCGTGAACACGAGCAGGCCAGGCAGGTCAGCCGTCTCGAGCGGATACACGCGCGACTGGAAGACGCGCGAGCCGGTCGTGGCGAGCCCGGTGACGGCGGTCGCGAGCGCTTCGCGGATCTGGCGGCGGAGGTGGTTCGCCACTACTGCTCCTCCAGCCGCAGCCACACGACGCCGGTGCCGTCGGGCTCGACGCCGCGAACCTTGAACGTGCGCGCGCCGATCACGAGCGTCTGGCCCTGCGCGACGCTCGGCGCGGCGGCCTCCTTGAGCGTGAACGACGGCGCCGCCCCCTCGACCCGGTTGTCGAGCGGCTCGAGGTAGGGTTCGTCGAAGATGCCCTTCACGGCGACGCCGGCGAGCGTGGCGTCGACCGCGAAGTCGTCGGTCGAGAAGAACGCGTCGAGGTCCTCGGCGAAGGCCATCAGGCCGCCTCCTCCACCGCCTGCAGCCGATCGAGCGTCGGCGCGATCGCCGCGGCGATCGCCTCCGCGCTGGCCGCCGCCTGGCACGCCGCGAACCCGGTCACGGTGTCGCGCGAGCAGAAGCTCATGTCGCGATGCAGGCGGTGGCACGGGTGGCACCCGACACCCGTCGCCTCGACCGACATCGTGTTGCGCCAGTGCTTCGTGAGGTTCTCCGGCGAGCTGTGCGAGAGGATCACGACCTTCAGGTTGTCGAGGCCGGCGACCGCGTTCACGATTGCCGACTCGGTGCCGACGACGACATCGGCGAGCGTCGCGAGCGTCATCGCGGCGCGGATCGGCAGCTCCTTCCCGAGCACCACGCCGAACGGCTCGATCGGCTCGATCTCCTGGCGGATGTCTCC
>ERZ869921.891-NODE-891-length-14542-cov-7.402637_pt1 | contig 14542 bp, 29 predicted proteins | sample MGYA00579310_ERZ869921 | MGnify/ENA primary metagenome ERZ869921 (study PRJEB32216, sample SAMN09231816) | wastewater metagenome | place: USA: Maryland | collected 2016-06-21 | study: EMG produced TPA metagenomics assembly of the PRJNA472060 data set (Reclaimed...
ATTACGAATACCACAACCAAGGTGGGATACACCGGGGACGGGATAACTGTGGCCTTTCCTGTGCCATTCCCATTTTTTGACATGGATGAAGTCGAGGTAATTGAGCGGGTTGTTTCCACGGGCGTTGAGACGGTTAAGGTCTTAACCACTCATTACACGGTCTCAGGAGGCAACGGGTCAACGGGTACGGTTACGTCAGTATCAGGGGCGCCACCTGCTACGGTCCAATGGTTTATTCTCCGCAAGACCGCGATCGTTCAAGAAACGGACTATCCTCAGAATGATCCATTTCCGGCGGAGTCACATGAGCGCGCTTTGGATCGTGGTATCGCGATATCACAAGAGTTAAGGGAAATCCTGGACCGCGCAATTAAGATCCCTAAGACAGATCCAGCTTCTGCCGGAACCGAACTGCCTGCGACAGTCTCACGGGCTAATAAGTATTTAGGTTTCGGTCCACTCCCTAACGCTAACCTTATCGCTCTAGCTCCGCCTACAATTGATACGTCAGTACTTTACGTAGTCTCATCCACGGACCCCGGTCATCAAAATGGTCGGCTATGGTTAGACACCTCGGGTGTTGGCGAGCATCTGTTAAAGGTATCGGACGGTGCCGCCTGGTCAACTATTGGGTCGCGGGATTTAGCAACCGAGTTCTGGACACCTTATGTAAATGGGGCGCCAGCAGGAGCCTTGGCCGCTGCAGGAGCGGGCGAGGGACTAGAGATAAGTGGTGGTAACGCCCGTATAAAACTAGATGGGACAAGCCTTACTCGTTCCGCTGCTGGCCTAAAGGTAACATCGAGTGGTGCTCTGTCGGGTTTCCTAGGTTTGCGTGGGTTTAACAATACCGGGACGCCGAACTCGAAGGTGGATTTCACCGTGGCGGAGATTGTGGCTAAGGACGCAAGCGGCAACGCGGTATCTGGCGCTAATCTCTCCACAACTATCGATATCACAGTTACAGGTGCAAACGGTCGGGACGCTGGTTCAGAGTCAGCGACAACTTGGTATTATATTTACTGGATCTACAATCCAACCACCACAACATGGGCTGGCTTGCTTAGTACGTCAGCTACAGCTCCAACCATGCCGAGTGGATACACGTATAAGGTTCTGATTGGGGCGGTTTACAATGACGGGTCTTCGAACTTTGTAAAGTTCACCCAGTTTGATCGCGAAGTCACCATCGCTCCTCAGGTAATCTTTACGAACCAAGCAGGACCCGCAACTTATACATCTCAATCTATATCGAGCGCAGTTCCTCCTATCGCTAAAAAGGCGAAAGGAACGATAGGTGTATCGACCGCACAAGCATACTCCCTCGCAATAGCAACTGACAGCACAGGAACAGGTGCAAGGCATAGTGCCATCTACTACGCTTCTGGAGGTTCAATGGATTCGTGGGTTGGTGGTGTTTATTGGGAACTACATTTGCACACAGCGCAGCTGATTTATTGGAAGGGCGCAACAACGGGCGCGTACTTCCGTCTCGATGTTTCTGGTTTCCACTTCTAAGGATTGAGCAATGCCCTATTTATACAACAGCAGACAAAACTCCGTTCTGTGGCTCGATAGAGCTCCAGATAGATTGGAGACTTGGGAAAGCGTTGGCAACACCTATGTTGAGCCTTCCAATGAGGTCACTCCTCTCGACATCCCGGGAAAACTCGAAACTCTCGAGACCGAATTAGCAAATCTTGATACCAGAATTACTGCATTGGAAGGAACACCTTGATGGAAATAAAGGGAGAGACAGCTCAGACCCGGTGGAAGTATGACCCGACAATAACCCTGGGACACCTACTCACTATCGTCACACTATTATTCGCCGTCGTTACTTGGGGTCTCCGTTTAGAGGGCCGTATCAATGGACATGACCAGGCCCTTACCTTTGTTCGTTATCAATACAACGACATCAAGCGCAGCCTTGAGCGAATTGAAGACCGTTTAAACAAAGTAACGGATACGTCTAATGGGGGACATTGAGACCCTCGCTCGCACCATTTGGGGCGAAGCGCGCGGCGAGGGCAAAGAAGGTATGACGGCGGTCGCCTCGGTAATCATGAATAGAGTTCATCGGGGTGGGTGGTTTGGTAAGACCGTCACAAGTGTCTGCAAGATGCCCTGGCAATTTAGCTGCTGGAATGCAAACGACCCGAACTGCCAGAAGGTTACGGAAATAACCACGATAGACCCCCAATACGCCCAAGCATTAATCATCGCAGAGAAGGCCGTTGCCCGTGAACTTCCCGACACGACGGGAGGAGCAACCCATTATCACGAATACAAGATCAAACCGAAATGGGCGGCGGAAATGAAGCAGACCAAACAAATCGGAAACCACATTTTCTATAAGGAGTGAACATGGATTACGTAATCGACTTAGCGCCGCATCTAGGTTTGTTATATAGCCTTTTGATGCCAACATTACAGGTATTACTTACCGCTGCTGTTGGTTGGGCAGTGTATAAGATAACACCAAAAGTCCTGGCCTTTCTCCATATCAAGTCAGAGGTGGCCGACAATAAACGCCTTCAAGAATTTATCGGTCGTGGTATTGCCTTCGGTCTATCCCGATTGGGCCAGACCCTGGATGGTAAAAAGCTTGAGTTTCACACTAAGCACGAAGCTATTGCACTGGGTTCTAAATACGTCGCTACCGGCGCGCCCGATATACTTAAGAAATTCGGCGTGACACCTGAGCGTCTTGCTGAATTAGTTGAAGCAAAATTAGGCGAGTTGCAATTCACTACAGCTACCCCAACAGAGCCACTCAAGTGAACTGGCTGGTATCAATCGGTAGCATCCTCCTGGAAGCAATCGTCTCCGGGGTCGTTAATTATTTCCGACAAAAGCAACGAGACGAAGCCATAGCCCATGATGGAGCTGCGACTGCTGAGCTAGCTAATCGGGAGGAGATAGCCGCAAGGCGGGGTATGGCAGACAAGATCCACGATTCCCCAAAGCCACAAGACACTCGGCAAACAATCGACCGTCTTTAGAAAGAATTAACCAATGCGTGTAATCCTATTCTTGCTGGCATTTTCGCTAGCAGGATGTGCGGGCCCAATGATTACAGTAAGAACGATTGCAGACTGTCCCTCTTATCGGGATCAATCTGCGCCCGCTTCTGTCAAGGCATGGTTATCAGGACAATACCCGGACGGAAAACCGGCAACGGGTGTTCCTGATGATCTAGCTTTATGGCTTAAGCGGGTGGCCGATAATACCCAGGCTCTGAATGAGGCTTGCGCGAGTAAATAAAAAAGGAGCGTCCACGAACGCCCCTTTTTACAACAGACACAGGCTCTTGTAATCGGTTCCTGTGTCTGGCTGGCTAGACGAGTTGCTAACCAGTCTCAAAGCCCGATGCCGAGGCAGAGCGGGTACGCTTATTAATATAGACCTTAAAGACTCCAGGTCAAGTCCTCCATACCTAAGGCAATCAACACGCATTTTCGTATCTCTTTCAGGCCTTCTGGATCGATCTGAAAATTCAAGTACTTACGATTTCCATATTGATCCCTTCCTAACTTTATAGGTGACAATCTTTCGTAAGACACAGTCCCGATCATGTCAGCTTTGACCCAATGTTCTTCTGAGTTCCACGGATGAGGTAATTTGCGACTTAGCCTTAACCGCATATGATATTCCTCTTCCGGCCTTGGTTCAGTTGTGCTCAATGGCACCACGGTACAAAGCCCAGTTCTGGTTCTTAGCTTTGGACTGACCACTATCACGGGCCTGGCTTTAACCATTTCCGGCACAATGAATCCCCGATAGTCGCAGATAAGTACCGATCCAATTAAAGGATTATATTTGAGAGCCACTTGGTATCAATTTTACAAGGTTGCGTTGTTCTCTCATTAGAATTAAAATTAATTAATTGCAAGCGAGCTATGCCCTTGCAACTGGCAGGCCCTCCAGATCCGTTGTATAGTTCGGTGACCGCAACCCTGCCTGTGGCCTCCACCTTCTCCCTATATTAGCTCCTGCAATCGATACTGTTTCCCGCCCAAATCTCGCGTTAACGGTATCCATTACCTTCATTAGCTTCGCGCTGCGTGGATCTTGCCTGATTAACAGGTCAGTCTGTTGTGGCTGAACCAGTTCTGTCAGCACAATACCGGCCTTAGTATATTGATATCCGTTTCGCCAAAGAACGTCACACAGCGTCTTTGCATAACTAATCAACACACGAGTGTCAGAAGACGGCACGGCCAGCCTTACCGTCTTACCTACGTTTCTATAGGGCACTTTGTCGTTATGTGGGTTTGTATGCATGAACACTTCCATGGCTCCGGCACAGACATTATTTCGTCTCAGCTTCTCTCCGGCACGCGTGGCATAATGGAGTAGGGCCTCTAGCATCTGGGCTTTATCGGTTACTGGTTTGCCAAAGCTCCGGGTCACGGCACAACCCTTTGGAGTGGGAGCTACTAGCTCTAGGTCTATACATGATACACCGTTCAACTCCGCAACAGTGCGCTCACCGACCACGGTCATAATATCGCGGATCTGTTTTATATGAGCGGCGCGTAAATCGGCAGCGGTCTTAATCCCCAAGTGTTCAAGCTTCTTAGATGAAGCCCGACCTATGCCCCATATATCGGAGACAGGGATCTTGGGAAGCATGGCTTCCAGTAATGCTTTATCCGTAAAATCACATACACCGTTTAGCTCGGGGTTTTTCTTTGCGGCATTATTAGCGAGCTTGGCCAGTGTCTTTGTCGGGCCGATACCCACGCAGGTCGGAATGCCAGTCCATTGTCTAACGGTTCCACGTATCTCCTGGCCGTACTTGGTAAGATCACTAAAGCCGGTCAGGTTTAAAAAGCTTTCATCGATCGAGTATACTTCGACCTCGGGAGAGAATTGGTGATAGACCTGATTCATCCGGCGCGACATATCCCCATAGAGCGGATAGTTGCTGGAAAATACCGCGACGTTTTCTTTCCGGCAAAGGTCTTTGATCTTAAAATACGGATCACCCATTTTGATACCGACCGCCTTAGCTTCTGCGGTTCGGGCAATAGCGCAACCGTCGTTATTCGACAGCACGATCACCGGGCGCTTTTCGAGGGCAGGCTTAAACACCCGCTCGCAAGAGCAATAAAACGAATTACCGTCGACCAATGCAAAGATCATGGTAGGTGCCGGTGAATGTTGTAGGTAACTACGCCCCATATGGTGACCTCGGCATCAACCGATAACTGAAACTCGGGCATTGTTTTGTTGGCAAAGGCGAGGGTAGGGCGGCCATTTAATTGGGTCAGCACCTTAACGCTGCACTCGCCATCGATAACGACCACCACCACATGCCCCGGCTGTGGAGGTAGGGACCTATCAACTACTAAGATATCGTCATGGTTGATCCCGACGTCGATCATGCTGGCACCTTGAACCCGCCACATAAATGTAGCCGCGGGACGTGGCACTAAGAGGCTGCCCAGGTCTACGGGGTCCTCCAGGTAATCATCGGCAGGCGAAGGAAAGCCCGCACATACCCTGGTGGCAGCCATCGGTAAAATTGTATTATAATTCAACGTGATAGGTATCAAGTTCTTTACGGTCATAAAACGGAACGTAATGAGAACATCTGCTTAGGGCAAGTTGTAAAATCCCGGAGCAACCTATTGTTAAGCTGTCACACCTTATTTTAAGCCATGGGAGGCTTGGGCAACATGTGGGCTAGGTCTATGCGGCGGGTGCTTGGCGTCGTCGCCCTAGTCGTGCTGTTGGTGGCATTGATTGTGATGTCCTGACCAACCCTATGGTGCTTTCAATTGTGGCATGCTCTATCCTGTTGAGCTACGGGGCCAATAATCCTTACTTCACATAAAACCGTATCATCAGCCTCAAACGGGAAGAATTGCCCGATAGGCGTTCTAATTACATTGCGCCAGCCGTTTGTTTTCATGTTGCAAAGTAGTATGTGGTTGTTCGGCAAATACTGCCTGACATCATCAGCTGATAGAACTTCCCCCTCAGGATAAACAAGGCCTGATATGTTTAACCTTCCGCTTTTATAAGTTTTTCCGTTCCGTACAATCTTCTCTTTGTCATAGTAACGCCACGCATACGCCCATTTAGGGATATCGAAATCCCCATCGCGATCGGTAACCTCGAGTGAACCCGTTGTGCTGACAAAGGCCCCCGGATAGAAAAATTCAACGTAGGTCTTCTTTGTAATTTTGACGCTATCCTTTTCGCTCATAATTGCCCCCAAAAAGTTTTCCAAAATGCCGCTAAGTCATTGATTCTTCGTCGGCGGTTTTCCATCTTTTCACAAGTTAAATCATTGATATCATTAGCATAAAACCTGCTTGTGGTACCGGGGGTCGCGGGTTCAAGTCCCGTCAGCCACCCCAATACTATCAAGGGCTTAGAGGCTATTTAGGTACGATCTGGACATAAGTTTTCCAAAGTCATCCGTTGGGTTTTCCAAGCTAAGTTCATTTTTTGCGCTCTAGTTTCAGTATCGCAGCCTTAGCGCGATTACGTTTATTCTCACCCTCGGCATACATCTTAGCCATATCTTCTGTTCTGTGACCAAGCACAGCAGCAATGTCACGCGTATCGCAACCTGCCTCGGCAAGATGTTTTGCGGCGGTGTGGCGTAGACCATGAAAGGTTAAATTCTCACCAAGTAGTTTCTGGTCTTGCAGCATCTTTATGCGGCGGAAAAATACCGTCTTAAATCCTTCTTGCTTATACGGCCTGTTATCATGCCTGCAAACCAGGTAGAGCGAATCCCGTGGGCTTTTATCTAGCTCCTGGCGTAGTTTCTTGGGGGCAAATAAATAGATGTCCTCGCCGGTTTTGTTTTGCCGCCAATGAATGCCATGACCGTCATAAATTGACTTCAGTGCCTTAACTACGTCGCCTTGGCGCATACCAGCATAAAGGCCTAATGCTGTCGCAATACGTAAGGCTATTGGGGCACCCTCGAAAAACACCTCTATCTCTTTTTCAGACCATGGACGGTTTTGCTTAGGCATTCCTCGCGGCCTAGGAATTACCGGAACGCCCTTAGCTGGGTTAGTTGAGATTAACCCTCGTGGAAGCCCATACGAGAATAGTGTTCCGAGAATTTGAACAATATAATTTGCGAACTTACGTTTATGAGCTTCGAATGCCCGGTCCCGTATTCCCAAGATAAAAGGGGTGTCGATTTGGGATAGCGGCATATCGTGGATAGATTGCAGATAATTGAAGAGGTAGTTGTAATCTTTCTTTGTGCGGATCGCTAAACGCTGAAAATCAGGTGATCGTTTGTAAGCCTCAATAAGCGCACCAAGGCTTCGGGGATTCACTGACTGATTATTAGTGGACTTATTTAACGTTGCAACCTCTGCAGCAAATTCGGCTGTCCCAAATTCCGCCCGTATACGCTTTCCTGTAGCGCGATGATACCAATACACACGTCCTTTAGCGGTCGCTTTCTTTATCCCCTTAAGATGCATGACCACCATTTAGACGTTCCAACCATTGATCGTTGCTGACAGTATCCTGCTTTATGCCAGCCTTGCGATCAAGGTACGCGTCTAAACCCTCTCTAAGCCATACTTTCCGCCCGTCCGTTAACCATGTCGCCTTAGGTATATTGCCCAGACTCACCTCGCGTAGGAACACCCCCTCGGACAGGCCGACATAGCTTGCCGCTACCTCAGAACGCATTCCGCGGGGCCAGGCATTAGGGATATGGGTGCGGCGAGGGGAGGGCATGGGTTACTTGCTCGCTCCAGCCTGAGATAACTTAAGTGGATTCGTCTGCATTAATTCATTAAGTTCGATTGTATATCTCTCGTAATCTTTTTTTATGTTATCACATAAAAATCTTTCCACCTCAGATAGTCGATCGTATAGCTCGGGATTCGTAGCAGCATCTTCCAATATTTTTCGATGTTTTCGGAGATCGCCAAAATATGCATCATCATCATGCAAGTAGATTGTGCGATTGATACCTCTAATGTGAGACCTGATCTCGCTTATTCTGTTTTCAATAAGTTGCAATATGTCATCATCGCTCATGTGATCTGAAAGATATTTATTGTAATCCATCAAAAACAAATCGCGAAGTTTCCGGCGAGCTACTCTTTCATAGCCATCTCGAAAACGAGAGAATGTGAGATATTGAACCATCTTTAACTTTCCATCCCCATTACTCCTTATCCTGATTGTCGCGGCAACTACGCACTGTTTAATTATGCGGACCATGCGCCTGCATGGCCCATTCTGTGGCTGTAGCCTCAACTTCGGCAGCAGCATTAAGCGCGTCGTCTAGTAGACTTCTAAACTTCGGAATATCTCGAGGCATTACACTAAACCTAAAACCTTCATTTCCAACTAAGGTTATGGTTTGAATTCCAGCATAAATTTTTAATTCCTGGTCCAATAAATTGATTATTGATCCAACATAATTAGTTCTTATTAGGGTAATTGCTCGAGGTTTTTGTTGCAGTTCAGAGATAAGTTTCCGGATACTAAACTTTTCTTTATAGTCAAAATATAAATAGGCGATCACCACAATTGCAGGAGTTCCGTAAAAAATGATATCTATTATCGTCTTTTCCATCACTTAACATTCCTCCCTGCACGCACGCCATTGCGGTAATCACTACTAAAAAAACGAAGGCACATATGAGTAACAAACAAAAGAATTTTCCTCGATAATGGCAATTTGTAATTAGTGATTTGGTATACATAAATTTCATAAAGCGATTTCCCCTTAGGCATATCTCACTTTCCCTTCCTCAAACCATTACGATAACCGTGCGCGTATGCTTCGTTGAGCATCTCGCATACATAATTTACGCCAGCCTTAGATTCAGCGTGGTAGGTTGTGTCCCCAACTTTAACAGCCCAACCATCGCCATATATTCTATTTTCGTGCGGAATAACCTTATACGGCGCTTTTACTTTGGGCATATCTCACCTCAGCATTTCACGGACACGCCGCAATAGTCGTCTATACCATATACGTTGCCGAGCGCGTTCTTGGAGTTCAGCAACTGCATTGATATTATCTATTACTGCATTACTACCCTCATAAACCTGTCGCTGGAATTCTTCGAAATCTAATCTCATATCTCACCTATTAGCTAGCTCTAACAAAACGTCTGCGCTGTATGCGAATGGGGCGGGTCATTGCTTGCCTCCAAGGCGCACGATTTCAGCGTTCACTTTTTTTAATTTTCTTTCCCAGCTCTCAATGGAACTTTCAATATCGGTAATTCTCTGAGAACTCGCGCCAAAATGATAATGGTTTTCCAGGTCTGACCTGTAACTATCAAACATATATAATGCCGTGTCTCGCTTCTTATAATTGATCTTCAGCTCATTCTTTTTAAGGTATTTGGCAGCGTATTTTATTGCCGCAAAGAAGGCTTTTGATTGTGTTTCAGCCCTCCGAGTGAAATTCGAGTAGATGTTTTTTTGCTGTGTCGGCGTTAGCATCCCCCAATGGTTTTTACATGCGAAAGGGTGATGGACGGTCTTGTTGCAACCAATCGCCAAACAAGTGAACTTACCGATACCGCTCATACCTTCCCCTCCACCTCATCCGCAACCTTTAAAAATTGGGATGCTATATCTCGTGCTTCATTTGGGGATATTTTAAATTCAAATTCGGATTCCTCAAATTTACTTGCTATGAGCGTTATTTGATCATCTTTTAACACAAGCCAAATTGCATCACAGGTTCCCCACGCCCCCTCATTTGCGCTGCATAATTGTATGCTGATATCTTTTCGGGACTTTCTCATCATGCCACCACAAATTTGCGTTTTGCAAAGCGGATGATGTTTTTCCGCCGTAGTTCCTCAAAATGATCATCACTAAAATAGCCCGACCACCAATAAGCGGCTGCTGATTTTGTAGTGTGAACGTGATCCATTTCCTTATTATTGATAAATGTAACCCATACATTCATTACATCCCCAGTTTTGGGCGGTTGGTCTTTGTTATTTCTCATCACACCACCCCCATTGATCTAACCACTGACCTAACAGCCTGCTGCTTTTCAGGACGCAATTTCCGGATATCCCGGATAAGCGACAGCTCTTTGCCGGTGAATGTAAACTCAGCCAGGTTGCTGCCCGGATCTAATCCTTCATAGAAATATGCCATGCTTATATTCAGGAACTTCGCAATCTCATACAGCATGCTCGCAGAGACACGGTTATCTCCGTTCTCATATTTCTGTATTTGCTGGTATGAGACACCAATGCCGTCCGCTAAATCTGTCTGCGTGAGTTTCTGTAGCTTACGTGCAACTTTAATCCATTGCCCGACCTGAATATCTACAGGGTGCGGTTGATCCATGTTTGATTTGTATGAGGTCATGTTATCCTCGTTGTTCCGGGTATGATTCTACCTTTGCACGGTAGGAATCGCGTATATTTATAAAATTACTTCGAGCATTTGCGTTGTGCAGGTCATCTAGCTCAGACCGACTTTTAATATGAAGAGTACCTTTCAACCACGCGATGGCACCCTCTTCAGTAAATGTGCTAGTTTGTTTTTGAAACCGAGCATCCTTACACAACAGCGCCGCCTGTTGGCTGTACGGTAAATCCTCGAATTTGCGCTTTGCCTTCTCAGCATTTTCTGCCAGATCTTTCTTTACGTCCGGCTGTATATCTAATACAGCTATAGCTACAGGTATGCCTTCACCCGTTGGATTTCCCAACTTGGCAAGCACCTCCTCAGCCCTTTCAGTTGGCACTTCACAGATAACCTGTAGTACTTTTCGTCCATTGACCCATTTGAGAGTTGCAAAGTCAGCAGTGATTGCGCGTGCGTCGTTCATTTCGGACACCGCCATTTAATGCCATTTTTGTAATGTAACTCCACTATCCGACACATCTCTGGATAATCCCCAGTAGCATCCCATAACTCTTCTGCAAGTGCTGTGGAGTTGATCGCCCATTGTTGGAAGTAAACATAATCATTCCCGAATGCATGAAGTTTACGATGGACATCTGCATGCACAGGGACAGCCCATCTATCCTGCGCCTTCATGCCCATGCCACGAACGACATTCGGACCACGGAGTAGGTGGTGTGCCTCTACAGGTCTGCGTCCCGTAACCACACATGGAAGCTGTCTGATCATCTCTAAATGTTTCTCAGACATCCCCTCGCGTTTTCGGGGCTTGTGGTATGTCTTCTTTTGTATCGCTAACATCATCTGCCTCCCACCCAGACCCCTTGCATTTCGCGCAGGGCACACTCCGGTACTTTTCATCTATGAATGCGAAACCAATCTTGGTCCCACAGCAACGTGTGCACTTAGAACGGGATATCGTCATCTAAGTCACGAGGAGGTGGACTATTTTGTTCTTCCTTATTAGGGCGATAGGACATTGACATGAACTTATCTCCCTTCGAAGACGTTTTAATCCAAGCACTCACCTGATATTCGTAACCGTCAATTAGCGCCTTGCCCGTGTAATCCGGATGGCTATCCTTCTCTTTACGATTGTTCTTAAATAGAGCACCTGACATATCTCTTTGTTCTGACATTTCACTCTCTCTGGTTAAGCCGCTATACTTTCGAATTCAGACTTCTTCCGTTTATACTCAGATCGGATTGCGTCTTGCTCTTTAGCTGGCAATTTTTTGATAAGGTCGGCATTCTTATCGCCCCAAGCCTCAAGACGGCCCAGGGTTTGCATGGTGATTATTTCGCTAAGTAGCCCATCCGCCGTATCGCCAGAAGCGACTTGATCAATCTGCTTTATGCTGTCAACGCCACGGGTTGCCTTAGCGGGTGGTCTTTGTGGCTGTTTATTCTGTGGTTTAGTCGCAAGTAATTCTACATCGTTACCGTCCGCGACATTGCCATCGTCATCTTCATCGGCAACAATCCCAAGCACCGTATTGTAACCATAACGACAGGAGTAGCTGATAGCCGCACCCATGGTTTGAGAGGTTGGTTTTTCCGGAACAACAATCGGGGTTAACGTTTCAATAAACTGTCCGCTTGAATGCAGAACCCGATTTCGGATGTTAGGCAGCTCGACACTCTGCAATACTGCTAAGCCAAGCTCTGTTAGTATTGGGCGTGAGATTTCGATAATCTCGTCAAAAGGTGCGTACCAGAAATCATATGGTCTTCTGGTGGTATCCTTAGGCTGCACCCGCACCTTTTTGGTCCTGGTGATTTTGGGAAGCCTACTTTGAAACTCCACAAGTGCGGCCGAGACTTTATCAATGCTTTCCGAGGTAATCATATCAAGCCTCCTTCACATAACGCTTATTAGCTTTGCGTGTAACTTCAACGCCATGACCAATTGCTTTGCTTGCATGTGCAGGCAACATGTCCCTAAGGCAATCACCGGCATCAGTGTAGGCTTTAGCGGCTTCTTTGTTAGTTTTCCAAATTTCCGCTTTATCTGCCCACTCGTTATTGCCAGTCATATCAACCGTGATCATTTCCTGGAAACTTGGCGCAACCGATATGTTCTCAAAACCTTCGGGAGGTGTGTCAGTCTCTACGCACTGCCAGAATTTCATTTCCTGACCAACCAGTAATTGCTGATACTCAAGGTCTACATCAACCGTGAAAGTCTGGAACTTATGATTGCCGAATATGACAGAGAGAATGGCTTGGTGAGCACCTGATACCATTATCTGGTGCTGGATTTGGGCATAATATCTAGCGACAACTTCATCCTCTTTGGTAAAGCCGTTAACATGCTTGGCTTCCCAGGGCAGGCCGTTGCACATGCCATCAAGATTGGCTGCCAGGAACTCATATTCTGGGTGAGAAATCCGGCAAGGAGGCTCTACGATTAGACCCGTGGTCTTTTCAAACCAAAACCGATTGAATGGCTCAGTAAAAACTCCGAGTTGCACCAAGAGATTGTCCGAGAGATCATCCGGAATTTTACGTCCTGTCTTCTCAAGCCATAGTTCGTATATTTCGCCCTTCATAATCCGCGTTGCATCGGAGCTACCAATACACTTGGCGCGTTCATCATGCCATTCTTCGGATTTGTGGAGTATCTCAGCGACGTTCATTTTCTATTCTTCTCGACCACGTCTATCACGGAATTTAGTGCCTCTACTGTTCTTCGAGCTTCATCTAAAGTAATGGGATGAACAGCGGGTCCCTTACCAAATGGTAACCTACGCCCCACACCCATCATAATTTGTTTATTGTTGTAAACTTCGATAGATATTCGTGTGTCTATAATTCTGACCATCACATCCCCCACCAAATAGCAAACACAAGCAATCCAATAAACGCACCTGTAGTGATCAAGCCGTAGATGATTATGTCTCGAACTTGTTTGTAGATACGGGTCATGGCTCACCTAACGCGCGTAATGCAGCTAACTCTCCTCGCCATAAGTCTCTTTGTACGTAAAGCTGCTCGTTATCACGTGTTGGAATATACCCTTGAGGAAACGCGTCAATCTTCTCGTCCGCGCGAGCTACTAACTCATTTAGTATTTCTGTCCGGAGATGGAGGCCGTCATATATTGACCCGCCTATACCCAAGAGAACGAACTTTTTCATTAGTATGTCCTATGCTCAGCGTTTTCATCAAACTGAATTTTGGTCATAACGCCCTCAGCGCTCTCGCGTCCTCTTTCTCAGTGTAGAACCGATCTCTCCACGCCTGAGATTTTGCTTCGAGGTATTCGCTGCAACGTCCTTGATCTTGGAAATACCATTCCTCGATCTTCTTAGCTAAAGAAGATGGCGCATTCACGAGGCCGCCATTTAATGGCCAAATCTTGATTTGGATTTCACCATCGCTATCAACTTCCATCTCACCTTCGATTTCGGTAATCTCGACGCCGTCTTCCATTAAGGTGTAAGCAAAAGAAATCTCAGTCATGCCGACTGCCTCCATTCAGGATATTCCCCACGCATTTCAGCGCGCTTCATTTTGATCACCGCTATCGCACATAAGATTGCGTACAGACCGTCACCGCTGTTCTTGCGTGCCTGGCGTAGTTCCCGCTCGGCGGCGGCGATAAGGTTGTTAAGATCGCTCATAGGACGCGATTAGCCTCATTCACGATACATTGGGCGAAATGAAGCGCTTCTGACTTTGATAGATGAATACGTGTATGGACACCCGCTTCTTGAATGAGAACGGTTACATCTTTCGGATTGATTGTTGCTGCTGAAACAGAAATGCTATTTTCAACTAGAATGAGCTTTGCAACCCCGCGATCATGAATATCCAGGGGCCGCTCACCAAACCGAGGGGGGATCGTTGAAATGGGTGCCATTGATGACATTGCAAAACTCCTAGAGCGTTTGCCGTTTTGGAAAAGACTTGCACCGTTACCAGACAAGGTTGATGCGCTTGAAAAGCGGGTTTCCGATTTAGAGGCCCTGCTCAACGGAAAGGTACCGCCAGATGTCTGTAAAAAATGCGGAGAGCGGGCCATGCGCTTGGAAGACAGCCGATTGGTCGGAGAGAAGCCGCAACGGGTGCGAGAAGATTGGTTTTGCCAAGCCTGCAAGAAGTACTCACAGCGATTTCCCGAATAGGAATGATCTGCGCTAGCTAT
>ERZ869921.892-NODE-892-length-14518-cov-9.397290_pt1 | contig 14518 bp, 26 predicted proteins | sample MGYA00579310_ERZ869921 | MGnify/ENA primary metagenome ERZ869921 (study PRJEB32216, sample SAMN09231816) | wastewater metagenome | place: USA: Maryland | collected 2016-06-21 | study: EMG produced TPA metagenomics assembly of the PRJNA472060 data set (Reclaimed...
TCGACCATATCAGCTTTGGCGGGGATTGCCTTGACCTGAGCGAGTGGAGCGACAAGTACCAGCCAGAGCCTGAGTTTTTCTGGACCACTCAGCCGGCGTTGATCGAATGGGCGTGGTGGCTGCACCAATTCAGAAAAGCAAAACCCAAGGCAGAGATCAAAGAAATGGAAGGCAACCATGATGAACGGATGCCGCGCCTGATTGTTGCCGGCATGCGCCAAGCCTATCGGCTCAAGCCCGTTGACGAGCTGACTCTGCCACCCTCGCTGAGCGTGCCGCGCCTTCTGGCGTTGCATGATCTGGGAATTGAGTACGTGGGTGGATATCCAGACAATGGCTATTGGCTAAACAAGAATGTGTTCATCACGCACGGCGATATCGTCCGCGGCGCGCCTGGCGGGACGGCGAACGCCTTCACGCAACGGCAGGCATTTACAACCGTCTTCGGTCACGTCCACCGACGTGAGCACGTGGCGCGCCGACTTTCTACCAATCAAGGAGATTTGGTGTATTCCGCTTTCTGCCCTGGCTGCGTGTGTCATATTGACGGACGTGTGCCGGGCAGTACCTCGAAGAGCCAGTGGCAACAGGGAATCGCCGTGGTGGAATACACCGACACGGAAGAGAACATTATTCCTATAGGAATTTCGGACGGTCGCATGATGTACAACGGCAAGCTGTGGCAAGCACGCGAGCGAGAGAACGAAGTCAACGAGATGTTGATGAGGTCACTGGAGTTGGTGACTGCAAAGAAAGAGGATGCGTGAAGATCTATATCGCAGGACCCTACACCAAAGGTGATGTGGCAATGAACGTGCGGAATGCGATTGCCGCTGGTAATTACGTGGCGAACCTTGGTCATGTTCCGTTCATTCCGCACCTCTCGCACTTCTGGCATTTCTTATTTCCCAATGACTATGAGTTTTGGATGAAGCAGGACGAAGCCTGGCTGCGTGAGTGTGACGCGATCTTGCGATTGACCGGAGAGAGCGCCGGCGCAGATCGCGAAATGGAAATTGCCAAGGAGTTGGGATTGATCGTGTATCGTAGTGTTTTCGAGGTCCCCAAGATTGCCCCATGAGGTGTAGAAAGTATTACGTGATCCAGTACCGGCTTCTTTCAGCGCGGACCAGGGAGAAGCGAAACTACCAACGCCGCCGGCTCCGGACTCATGTAGAGAGCTGCGCGGATTGTCAGCGCAAGGCGCAACCTCGAAGGCAGACTGCAAAAATAAAGAAGACGTCCCGCTTGCATAGCTGAGACGTCTTCTTCGGATTCCGGCAGGTTTCACATACTCTCGACGTTCTTCACCTGGCGGCTGATTGCTTCTATTTTAGCACAAAAATTCTATGCGAAATGAAATAACCAAACCCACTTTTACACTTACCCATTAAGTGTAAAAGTGGGTTTTTGCTCACAGCGCCCAATTATCGACCGGCGATGCGCGCTTATGGGCTTTGTCGATGTCCATCTGCGCCAGGGAAAGATAGCGCTTGACCATCTCGAGCGTGGAATGCCCCAAGAGACGTTGCAGGGTGTATGGGTCGCCGCTGTTGCGCAGGTATTGAATAGCGAAGGTATGGCGGAAGCGGTGCGGATGCACGTTCTCGACGCCGGCCCTCTTCCCCAGGGTCTTGAGCGATTTGCCAAGCTGAGTCGGATCAATCTCGCGTTTGTTATAAGTGACAAAGAGTGGCTCGTCTGGCTCGCTCTCTGGACGCGTGCTGAGGTACCGCCAAAGCGCCTGAGCCGTGCGGGGCGAAAAAGGAAGCGAGCGTTCTTTTGAACCTTTGCCGAGGATCTGAATCCGGTGATTGCGCCGGTCTACCTGGTGGATCTTTGCCGACGTCAACTCGCCGACGCGCATGCCTGTATCAAGCAAGAGCAGCAGGATGGCGCGCGAGCGCTCCGGGTGCATGGTAGCGTGATCAGAGCGGCGCATCCCTGGGCGGTCGTAGGCTTTAGAACGAGACACGACCGACAACATGGCTTTGAACTCGGCTTCAGTGAACGGCAGGATTTCACGCTCTTCTGGCTTGGGCGCATCGAGCTTGTGAATGATGTTCTCGGGAACCAAGGCTTCTTTGACAGCCCAGCTCCACATGGCAGCCAGTGAGGCGTAGTAGTGGCGCAGGGTGGAGTTCGTTACGCCCGTAACGGAGGCAAGGAAGCGCTGCACATCCTGGCTGGTAATGTTCTCAAAGGCAGTATCGCCCCCGATGAAGGGCGTGAAGCGGTTGAAGGTATTTTGGTAATCCTCAATCGTGTGGCGCGAGAGATGGCGCGCTTCGATGGAGAGAATGTAACCGGTCTTGACTTGTTGGAAAGTTAACTTGTGTGGGGTTTTCATTTATATGGCTCCTGGTTGAATAAAAAGTGTTTCTATTTTGCAAAAACTATTTCTATTTTTTGCAAAAAGGCTTTTTTTTATTCCATTCGCCATACAATCATTGGACGCCTGATCCCCTTGGCGTTTTTCAGAATTGAGACCTACGCCCTGATGATTTGTAATTTCTTCATCTCATTGGGCGTTCGGTTCAGTTCTGAGCCACCGGTGGGATACGAACCCACGACCTGACGATTACGAAGAAGTTTCGTTGAAATGGCTACCTACTCCCGGATGAGGTGGGTTTTAGGTCAATCGTATGGCGCTTGGTTTAAAAAATCATTCGGCTACCGGTTGCTTTTGGTTGCCTTGCGGAGGACGTTGAGGCTGGCGAGGATGACCCAGGCGGAGAAGAGCGTGCCCCAGGCGATAACCCAGTGCATGCTTGCGGTGCGGTCGGGGAGCTGTGTGGCGGTTGCTACTACGACGATGCCCAGAACAACGAAAGCGGCGCGGTGTGGGTGTTGGCGTGGGTAGCCTAGATAATGACCGCGCGGGTGCCGGCGCAGGGAAAAGCGCCGACGGGGGAAGTAGTAATTGAGGTAGAGATAGAAATCAATTAGAACCCCTACCCCATACAAGACCTTCACTACCAATGTGAATACCAGGCGTTTCCAGTACGGCTGCTCGGCGAGTTTTTTGAGTTTACGTTTGTAGTCGGTCATTCTCAGCCTTTTTGAATAATGGCGTTATTCAACGCCTCGACAATCTGACGAATGGTTTCCCAGTCGTTTGAGGTGTAGGCTTTGACTTCGCCGGCAGAGGTGGTGATGTTGACCGCAAAGGATGGTTTTGCAGAGCGATAAATTGCAATACCTGGAATTAGCAGCAATAAGCCGAACGCAAGTGTGCCAAACTCGCCATCTAAGGCTTGCACGACGCCGACCATAACCAAGAGTCCACCTGCCAGAGAAAGACCGATTGGCATGCAGCCGGATGGTTCAATCTTCTGTCCTTCGACAGACGTGATATTTGAAATGGCATAGGTCTTTGCGCCAAAGACCGCGCGGAGGCTTGTGATCTGGACCTCAGCGCGATTGTATAAAGTCGTTTCGGTATTCTTGGGCGCGGCGAGGGGTTCACTGGGGTTCGACATAGATTCATCTCCCTTGTATAATGAATATGGGTTCGGCAGATCCTGCCGAACTCCTCCAAGATCGACCTGGGTGAAGGGTCAGACGCGTGCGACTCACACGGTAGCAAGTCTTTTCGCTGTCCAGCCCCTCACTCAGATCGAGCTTTCATCGCTCGCCGTTGGCGGGCGGTTTTTATTTAACCAAAGCGCACCAATGTAGAAGAGAGCCGGCGGCGGGATGCAAAGGAAAAGGGCGATATATTCGCCGGCGTCACCCAGGAAGAAATTAATACCTGCACCAGCAAGACCAAAGGCAAATGCCAGAATCAGGTTAATGGTTTCGTATGGCTTCATGCTCTGTTATTTCTCAGAGTCGTCATGCAAGGCGCTTAACATTCTTTCCGCGATTGGTCGAAGAGCTTTTGGGAGAATGCGTATCTTGTGGTTCATTTCTTCAACCCACTTGTCTTTATCTTTCAAGCCGACATCGTAACCAAGCATATCGAGTATTGAAGCAAGTGGATAATTGAGAGCCTTTGCCAAATCCTGAAGCGTGTCGAGAGTGGGGTCATTACTTCCGGATTCGATTTTATTGACCACGGCTCTGACTTTGCCCATGCGGTCTGCGAGGTCAGATTGTGTCCAGTTTCGATCCGTTCTTTCCTTCCTTACGAAGTCAGCGAGTATTTGCCTTTTGTCTCTCACAAGATACATTTTGTCATTTATCCGGTTTCTCATGGGGGTCGAGTTCGTTTCTAGGTCTTGACAAATCTCTATAAACGTCTATAATGTTTCTTATAAGAAACAAATGGTTTCTAACTATTCAAGGAGCTACTATGGCAGATGAAAACGAAAAGGTGCAATTGAATGTGCAGGTAGAAGGACAACTGCGTGATCAACTGCAAAGCTGGGCGGACGACGAAACCGAAGGGAATGTTTCCTTGTTGGTTCGCAAATTGCTTCGCCAAGAAGTGACCCGCCGGCAGCAAACTCCCCTCCTCCCCACCGTGGACAGTGGCGAGAAGGAACCGGTCGTGAAATCCGAAAAACCCGCGAAACGACAAGCCGCCGTCAGCGTGGCAGCGTAGGAAAGGAATTGGTTATGGGACGCAGAGCAGCAGTAGGCGTAATGAATGGCAACTGGCGCGCCGGTCATTATTACCAATACCGACAGGCAGTTGAAGCCGGCAAGCGGGGCATACCAAGCGCGGCGGAGATCCAACGCATGACAACCAAAAAGAAAATGCGCTCTTCGTACTGGACGCAGCGAATGTGTAACGCTGTGGACGCACTGCGAAGAATTGACCCGACCGGCTGGGAAGCCTGGTACGACAACGATTACAACGTGCCGGCGCAATGCACCGACCGCGAGATCGCGCAGATCGTTGAGTTGCGGGCGAAGCAACTGAATGCTACGTACACCCAACCCAAGGCGCGGGTGCGAAGCGGGATCTTCATCTGGACTGATGAAATTGGTCCGTATGTGTACTGCAAAGAAGTGGGGAAAACGACTTTGTACATCCAACCGTTTGAGACTTTTAACGAAGCTGTGGCGTTCGTGGAAGGCATCCCCTTCGAGAGCCGCGGGTATGGCGTGGTGCTGGACATCCTCCCAGTATCGGCATTGGTATAGGAGCGAAACATGGACGCACACGTAACCTACGAAGACCCAAACGGAAAAATTCACGGCGTGACCGTTCGGAATGTCGATAGCGAAAAGGCAGCGATTGAAGCCGCTGGAAAACTCATGAAGAAAGTTTGTGAGGATAAGGGCTTGGATTTCTCTGAATTGGAGATCAGCGTTGTTGAAATGGAAATCCCGACCGAGGACTATATCGCCTACCTCAATGGCTTGTTGGACCCACGAGATTAAGCCGTGAAGACCCTGACCCTTGAACAGTGCAAGAGCCTGCTGAGTGTGCTGGCAGAGCGCGGAACCGAAGTAGACCATGCCCTGGTAGTGTGCCTGCTGATGATTGGTGCCGACGCCCGCACCTGGACGTGGCAGAACGCACTGGAAAACCCGATCTTCCAACCATTCGCTGTGTATCAATCGATCAAGAGTGTGGCGATCTCGAAGAAGCTGAGCGTCTTCCCGTTCAACCATGCCGGCTTTCGCCAGGCGCACTGGCTGAACACCACGGTGAGATTGCAACAGGCTGTCTTCTGCGGAACCTCGCGCAATAAGGCGTTGACCACGCAAGAAGTGACGCGCCGCTTGAAGCGCTACGGCAAGATGGCGGGCATTCCCGTGGACTTGATGAGCCTGCGCACGATCAACAATACGCACCAAATGTTCCTGGATGTATTCAAGGATGCGGACGTATTCGCTGAAGCATTGGACCTGTTGCGAGCTGGGAATGAGCGCGGGCGCAGCCCCTTCTTCAAAAAGGCGCAACCGAAAAAGGAACCGCGCTTGCATGGATTGGGTAGACGACATACTTACAAGATAGCAGGATAACTATGACGTTTCAAACTTTAGAACTAGATTGGCTGGTTTTTAGCGTGGTTTTAGCAGACGCTCTGCTCTTTGGAATTTGCTACGCCTTGCTGGTGCGCTGGCTGTACGTGAAGAAAGTGGAAGATCAGACGGTATGGCTGGTGGTATTTGGTGTGGGTTCGATCCTGGTGATCTCGATTGCGTTCTTTGGCTTGTTGATCGTAGCGCTGCTCTTTGCTCTTTTCGCCGCGGCAGGCTTACCCATGACGATTGAGTACATCAGCCGGATTCATTGGATGCGATTGAGGGATGCAGAGGAGGCGCGCAAGCTGGAGAGAGAGGCGGTGCAGGATGCCGACGCCAGCGCAGATCGGTAAGAACCAGTATCGAGAATTGATACGCCGTGCACGCGAGAACAACCAGACGATACGGGAAGCGCTGCGCAGGCTCTCACAGGATAACCCAGGACCGCAAACCCAAGCCGTGTTGATCACCCGCATTGCGGTGGCAACCGGAAGCAACGAAGCGATTTTTGCGGAACTGGATGAAATCGGACGGCAGACGAGATCTGCCAAATCAGGAGAATGATATGGGACTTCACATCGGAAAGACGGTCATGGCGATCAGCCGGGCTACGTATCGAGGCTATTCGATCTTGGAAGTTCGCACCGGTTTTTATTCGGTGGCACTTGGCATGAAGTGGTTTTCTTCCAATAGCTTGAAAGCCGTGACGAACGAGATCGATAAGTACATTAATCTGAAGAAGAATTAAAAAATCGTGACTTGCGGGTGGACACCGGAAGTCACGAAGGCACTAGGTTTGGGACGCTAGTGCCTCCAGTTTACCCCTTTTTGTTCGGGCTGTCTACCGAACCCATATGGAGGCTGATATGAAAGATGTTGTTGCACGAATGATCGTTACGTTTGTCGGCAGTAAGAAGAAGGTGATCGTGGAAGTACACCAAGGCGCGAGTTTTCAGAAGTTTTACACCTGGTACTCGCAGACTGGGCGCGACCACAAGAACCAGATTATGACTTCGCATCGCGGGTATGGCATTGAACCGCATTGGCGGCAGGCGTTTGAAACCCCTGGGCTTGAGTTGGTTGCCGACCGCTACACCCGCACCCGCCGAGACGTGGATAACGTGGTGATCAAGGTCTTTCGCAAGCGCGAATACAACCGCATGCTGACCTGTGCGCCGGATGAATTGACCGGTGGACTGCCCAAGGCGGCAGACATTCAGGGAAAGATCAACGCATACAACGCACAACGCAGAGGCATTCCGGTGCGATTACCGATCGGATATTTGACCTTGCAGAAGCGCATGGATCTTGTGAATGGAGGTTCGTGATGGAAGAAAATTTGATTGAAATACAAATTAAGCTAAATCAATTGGCAGAGTTTCAGGCGCAACTCGACGCAGTCACTCTCGCAAAACAAGCAGCTCTCGATGAAATCTACACCCCAGAAATTAAGGCGCGTATTAACGAAATTGAAATGGCGTTTGCTGTGAAGCTTGAGGGTGTCTCTGAGAATATCGCCGCTCTAGAAGCTGAGATCAAGCAGGCTGTTATTTCTGCCGGCACAACAGTAAAAGGCTCATTTATTCAAGCTGTTTTTACAAAAGGGCGAGTCTCCTGGGATACGAAGTCGCTTGATGGATACGCGGTCGCTCACCCAGAGCTTCTGTCGCTTCGGAAAGTAGGCGAGCCGTCGGTTTCCCTGCGTGCTGTCAGTAAATAAAAAAATGAAGGAATAACCCATGAGTGACATTCAATTAGTACCTTTGACCCAGATTGTTTTCAACCGCTTCCAGCAATCGGACGCCAAGAACGAAGCCAAGATCCTTGAGATCGCATCTTCGATCAACCAGCACCGCGACAACGGCACGAAAGGTCTTTTGCAGGTGCCGACGGCGCGCCTCCTAGAGGGTGGCAAGTACGAGCTGGCGTTTGGGCATCACCGCTTTATGGCGTTTCAGATCGCCGCCGCCGCCGACTCGTTCTTCAGCGAAATGCCGTTGATCGTGCGCGAGCTGAGCGACCTTGAAATGTTTGAGTTGATGGCAATTGAGAACTTCCATCGCCGCGACATTTCCCCGATCGAGGAAGCCAAGACTTTCCATTCGTATATGGAAACCTTTGGCAAGACCAGCGTAGAGACCGCGCAGAAATTCGAGAAGACCGAAGAGTACGTGCGGGCTTCGATCCGCTTGTTGAATTTGCCGGAGAACGTCCAGTTGATGGTGACGAGCGGCGCCATGACCAAGACCGATGCACGCGACATGCTGGTGCTGGAAAAGGTTGGCGGTGCCGACCTGGTTGCCAAGGCAGTTGAAGCGCTTGACGATGAAGACTTTGACAGCCCAAAAGAAGCGATTTCGTATGCGCTGCGCCAAGGCTCTGAGTGGCTCGATAAAAACGCTGCCTGGTTCTCTGCCAGTAAAAACTTCCCACGCAAGCACCTGCCCGCGCTGACCGCCAAAGACCTTGAAGATATTGTCCATTACGCGGACGGATACGGTGAAGGGAAACCTATCAACGTGATCAAGGATTTACTGACACTTATTGCCTCTGGAATGGAGATCACCGACGAGGCATTCCCTCAGATCAACCCTAACGACCTCGAGCGCCTGCGCGTTTTGGTCAACCCGATTCCTTGTGAGAAATGCCCATTCCATGCTGTGCTGGACGGCTACCATTATTGCGGCATGCCGCTTTGTAAAGACCGCAAGCAATTCGCTTGGAATAAAAAGACCCTCGAGAGCATCGCCTCTAAAGTTGGCGTGCCCATGTACCGCAAGGAAGACGGTGGTTACCTTGGTCTTAGCCCGTATGACGAGAAAGATAAGAAGCTTTGGGCGGACGGCTCGCCTGACCTGCGCTTGAAAGAAGCCAAGTATCAGTACAACAACTTTGATGGGCTCAATACCACCGACCTGGCTGTTGTGGTGGTGGGTGAGACTTTTGAGAAGCGCAAGGCTGCCGCAGACAAGAAGAATGCCAAAGCCGACGCGACTGCTACCAGCGAGCGAGAGGCGCGTGATTTGATCGAAAAGCAGCGCCAGCTCAAGATCACAACCATTTTGCAGTTCTCGTGGGTAGTAGCTTCTCCAGAATTCGCCAGCATGCTGGACGGAATCACCAGCCTAGAAGTGCTGAAGTTCATGCTCGCGGAGATCAACCAGAATCCGGATTTTCCTGAAGGCATGGACCCTGATGAGGTTCTGAAAGACCTCGACTGCATGAAGAGAGCCGACGCCCTCAAGCACATGCGCCGCGTGCTGGCATACGCCATGCTTGAAATTTACCTTATCCGCAATGACCTTGAGCTGAGCGAAGACGAGAAAAAGATCGTCATGAAACACGCCAAGACGCTCGCTCAGATCGCCGACACCTGGGAAGTGAAGCTGCCGAAAAACTTTATGACCGAAGCGGAAGCCTACCAGGCTGAACTGGATTCTGCGCTGAAAGAACTCGAACCGCAAAAGGCGAAGAAGTAGGAGCCGGCGATGTTGGTATGTGTTCAGTGCCAGGCGCGAATGGACGTGAAGCGGACAGGTGTGTCGGTGATCGAAACTGCCGGGCTGCCTGCCAACCCATGCCGCATTTGGCGGGCGGATCTGATGCAATGCCCGATCTGTGGCAAGGAATTGCTAACCCGCTTTGGTCATGAGCCTGTGGCAGAGCGTCATCATGAAGACTTCGAGGCGGCACTCGCTGCTGCCTCGAAGGGAGATCGTTACGTGGTGTACAGCCCCGAGGTGTTAGCGATGAATGTTACGCACGAAACGGTATATGTGAGGAAAGCGAGGAAGAATGGCTCGAACTGACGTGTACGAAAGCATCCTCCAAGAATTGGCAGATGGGGAACTGGAAGAACTGGAAGTGAAGGTTTTTCATTTTCTGCGCCGCGTGTACCCGGCATCGTTGACGCGCCGCGACCTACTTGAGGCGATCTTTGGATACCGCCCAGGCGACAAGGAAGACCTCAATAACAACACGGATGATCGCAAGATCCGCACGGCAATTGCCAGCATGTTTGAAAAGGGTGTGCCGATCGTGAGCACGTCGGGCGGGGCAGGCTACCGGATCGATATTGACCTTGATCAATGGAACCAGCTTGTTGCGGAGTTGGAAACCAAGAAAGAGACCATCACGAAGAAGATCGACGCCACCTACCGAATTGTAGGAAAGATCAAGAGTGCCGGCATTGACGCCATTCCGACGCGTGTGCCTCAGACGGTTACGATGCCGGCAGCCGTCACATCAAATATTTACCAAACCACGTTTTTTGAATTATCAGGAGAACAAAAATGAAAATGCTTTTATGGCTCTTAAAAAATGGTTTTGAAATTCCCGCTCATTTCTTCGAGGCGGTTGCTAATACTTCAGAAAAACGCATTGCATCTGAAGTTGGAGATGCCGGAAAGAAAATTATTATGTCTTGGTGGGGCGATGAGGTAAATCGCTGGTACAAAAAAATTCGCGGATAACTAAAAGACATGATCCAGATGGTTGGTATTCAACTCTACGAGAACGATCCGCGCACGTCGCTTGAACAGAAGGTCAACGCTGCCAAGGAGCTGCACAGGAAGAAAGTCTGCTTTGGCGCGAAAATCTGCCTGGTTAGCGAGAAGAACGCGGAAGGCGTAGATTTTGCCCAGGTCTCGAAGGTGTGCGGATTGGTCGTGAAGCCGACGCGGATTTTGCCAATTCATCACTTATGGATCGGCGAAGAGAAGGAAATACAGGAAACGCAGGAATGACAGACATGATCGCGCAAGACCTACAGGATATGCACGAACACAAGTTCGCGACGGCACTTGCTGCGCTTATGACCTTGCTGACCGTTGCTTTATGCACTGTAGGGTGTGGCGCGCTTGTGTTGGTTTTAGGAGCATCGTTATGACACGACACGAAGACCGGATCGGAAAGATCGGACAGGAACACGCGGCTGCGGCATTGCGCCGGCTGGGCGTGAACATGGTTGAAAAGATCGGTACGCCTGTGAAGATCATCCCTGCCCGCGTGAAAGGCACATATACGGTGGTCTGGGGCGAGAAGGTCAGCGGAGATCATCGCGGCATCCTCGCCAATGGAGTCAGCGTATTGGCTGAGACCAAGACCATCATGGACCGCAACCTGGCCTGGTCAGATCTGCGAGAGCACCAGCCGGATGCGCTGACCGAACATGCCAGCTTTAGCGGCTTGAGTCTGCTGGTGTGGGTGCATAGCACTGGTGTGTACGTGATGCGCTGGCCCGTGCCTGGCTTTGGTCCACGCAAGAGTATTACCCAGGAACGTGCTCAAGAATTAGGCATTGATGATTTAAGTGACTTTGCTGAATGGGCGTTGCCGACAGTGTCAAGGGTGAGCGAATGAAGCGACTGCCGCTAAGTGGCGATGATCGTCTCTTCTTGAAGTCGATTGAAGGTGATCCGGCGATGGTGCTCTTGCTCATGCTGAAGATGTACCCGACGCCTGTGAATGCCGACAACCTGACGTTTGAGATGAAATGGGACAGCCGCAAGAACCGCGCGAAGACCGCTTTGGATTATCTGGCGAGCGATGGATTTACCGCCCTAGTCAAAGGGCAGGGATACATCCTCACGGGACCGGCAATGCGCCGGGTCGTGGAATTCTTTGAACCGATCCTGATGTTGCAAGTCAACGGTGAAGCCCTGGGAAGTGGAAACGCTCAGGCACAAAGCCCTGTCCTTGAGGCAGGCACAGAAGCCGACGATAACAACACTCTGATCGTGCTCCAAGATGAGAGCCAGTTAAATATGAGCACACAAAATGCGCGTGCTCTTAAGAAAGAAGAAGAAGAGATATTAAGAATTAAGAGTCATGAGTCTACTTCTTCAGACTTAAGCACACAAAATGCGCGCACACTCGAAATCGCCCCGCTTGAGATTGCCCCAGGCGTGACCACGGAACGGATCCTTTTGGCAAGCTCAAGCCTCGAAGGGTTTGGCGAGGGTGTGTTCCTGCAAGGACTTGACCATGCGAATATCCATCCGCGAATGGCGTTAGGATGGATTGCTCAAGCTTATACCGAACGTGGTCGCCTGGAGAGCCCGGCTGGGTTGGTTTATAGCCGACTGAAAGATGTCAAAGAACCCAAGCCGCGTGTGAAGTATTACGATGGTTGGGAGTCGTTCCTGCCGGATGAGTTCTTGCAGGTGATCGGGTTGCTCGAGCTGACGTGCCGTGCATGCGACCAGACCTTCGAAACCGTGGAGGCATTCAAAGAGCACCAGGCACTCACGATGAAGTGCGAGCTGGGGTGCGGCGCAACTTTTCACCGCATGGAAGACTTGGAGGCGCATCACATGACCCATACTCCGAACGTGGATGTTTACATCCTGCTTGATGACGAGAGTCGCGGCGCGAAAGCCTGGCAGATGGTGAAGGCTGAGCTGGCTGTGGATATCCCCAAGGCGTCATTTGATACCTGGGTGAAGGATGCCGACGCGGTTGGCTTCGAGGCTGGACAGCTCATGGTGTGTGTGCGCAATGCGTATGCCCGTGATTGGTTAACCGACCGCCTGACCAGCAAGATTGAAGCCATGCTCAAGAACTTCACGCACGAGCCGATCAAAGTGCGTTTTGTGGTGGGCGTGGTGGACGTGGAGGAAGCCAATGACTCAGAGTAACCCAAAGCCTGAGATGAAAGTCGGCAACCCCAAGGCGTATCAGGAAGCGCTCAGCAAGCCGGCTCCGCGTAAGGGGCAGGTGGTGGTGATGTCCATCCCGGCATTCCACTACTATCGGCAGATCCATTGCCTTGAAGTGCAAGGCTGGAATTATGGCAAGCTGATGGTGAAAAAGACCCTTGAAGCCGTTGAAGGTGCAGCATGAATATTTTACTTTTGCCTTTTGTTATCTTCGCGATTCTGGGTGTACTTGTTGTGGTTGACGATCTTCTTGGATGGTTACAGCAAAGGAATGACCATGAATAACAACGTGAGCGACATTAAGCCGTGGTTTCGTGAAGATATTGCAAGGACATTGATGAGCATTTATTTTGCCAGCCAAGCCTCTCGCCATTCATCCGATTCTCAAGACTACGAAACCGGATTTGCCGTGGCGCTTTCCAGCGTGGCGCTGGCGGTGGGTGTGAACCCTGAGACTTTCCTTTCCCCTGAAGACATTCAGCGCCTGAGGAGTTTGAAACAATGAAGCCCTTTTTATGGATTCTTCTGGCGGTCTTGTTAACCGCCTGCGGCGCCGTGAGTGACGCCAGCACCTTGCAAGCTACGCCGCGCGCGGGGATGTACGGCGCGGTGAGTGCCGTTACGCCCGAAACGGCATCCGTGACCGCGACGCCGACGCCAGATGACCTGGCAACCGCCTATGCGGTGATCGCATTTGACCAGGCGACCAGCACGGCAAAAGCAGCCGCCACGTCCACGGCATTTGTGGTGACTTCGACTCAAGAAGCCAAGGCAACAGATCAGTTTTGGATTGGTATCACCTTGCAAGTTGCCACGCAACAAGCCACGGAAACACAGATCGCGAAAACACAGGTTGCCGCAGAAAAAACTGTTGTGGCAGCCACAACAGCGCCAAAGATCGCCACGGAGATCAAAGCGACTCAGATCGTGGAAGAGACCAACCTTGTAACCAAAGTCACTTCGATGTGGGTGTGGCGCGTTGGACTTGCTGTGTTCATAGTTGGCTTAGGGGTCGTGTTTGTGGTAGGTCTCTATCGCTTAATCCCGATCGCTGAGACGGTCGCCAAAAACCTTGGGGATGCGCGCGTGATGAAGGAAAAGACCGACGCGCTGAAACCCGATGCCAATGGACGCCGACCGGCGGTTCCGTCCTCGTTGCTCAAGGAAGGCGAGACGCTGATCATCCCTGAAATGGCGCACCGCGCTGCGATTGATCCGCGCCAGGATGATTTGACTGCCGAACAAGCCTTGCGCAATGCCGAGAGCTTACGACAACTGGAAGGTGTGCATAGTGTTAGTAATTCCCCGTTTATGTCGAAGTACCTTGCGCGGGATATGCAAAAGCAGGGCATGATGCCCTATAGCGTGAAGGTGACGAAGCCGGAAGATACAAGCGTACCTCGACCCGAGTCGGAATTATTGCCAGAGCGTGAGACTTTGCCGGCTCTGCCTGCGCCTGCGCTGCCTTTATTGTTCAGCAAATGGGATGGCGAGCTGTTGCCATTTGGCGCCGATGAGGACGGTAAGCTCATGCGCGTGGACCCTGCCGTGCGGGCTCACTTCATGGTGGTGGGACGCTCTCGCAGTGGTAAGACTCTTTCCTCCATTCGCCCGATGGTGGCTTGTTTGCTGACGATGGGCTGGAATGTGGTGGTGATGGGCAAGCGCGTGGACTTTATGCCGTTTGAAGATCACCCAAATTTTAAATTGATTGCCGTGGATGTGCGCAAGGACGCCCGCAAGTACATTGACACCCTCAAGGTGCTGACCGACCAGATGGACATTCGCGACCGCTTGTTGGCTTCTAAGGGAATCTCTACCTGGGATCGCTACGGTGCAGCTCCTACGATGGCAGTGATTGACGATTACAGCGGCGCCATGTTGCGCATGCCGAAAAAAGAGTCAAGTGAAGTGCTGAACGAGGTCAAGTCCAT
>ERZ869921.893-NODE-893-length-14498-cov-4.139237_pt1 | contig 14498 bp, 21 predicted proteins | sample MGYA00579310_ERZ869921 | MGnify/ENA primary metagenome ERZ869921 (study PRJEB32216, sample SAMN09231816) | wastewater metagenome | place: USA: Maryland | collected 2016-06-21 | study: EMG produced TPA metagenomics assembly of the PRJNA472060 data set (Reclaimed...
ATGGCTTTGCTGTGATCATATGGTGGGGTTCTGTTCTTGCCGGAGTGAGGAAAGCCACTCTTTTCGTGCGCTGCGGCATGGCTACAGCAAACGGGCAAACGCAAGGTCACGCGAACATACTCTTCGCGAACATGCCTACAGGCGCTTTCTTTTACGTCGAGGGCAGCTTCTACGGCTACCAGAATAACGCTAACTGGGGAGCGTACACCGTGGGTCACGCGCGCTACCCTGACACTTGGTTCGTTTTCAACGACGAAGAAGTCTTCAATTACAAGGAGTAATTCCTTGCGCGCAACCCTTAAATAACGATAAAAGGAAAGCTATTCCATCAATAAACAACGATGGCTTCCTACTGCACCCCAACCGACGTGGCCGAAATACTAGGCATTAGTGCCTGGCCGAAGACGGGAGCAATCACTGAAGCCGTCATCGACAAGTGGATAACGCGCACGGAAGACCGTGTTGACCGCGCTATCGGCAACAGTTTCAAGCGGCAAACGGCCGTGGACGAGTACCACGACTACTACGCCGTGGAGAACCGCGCCGATACGGGCGTTCCTGTTTACCTCGACCACGACAACCTGTTCACTTTCGACACAGCGAAGGGAGACAAGATTGAGGTGTGGAATGGTAGCACGTACGAAAACCTTCACAGCACGGGAACGGAAGGCCGTGGCAGCGACTACTGGTTCGACCTGAAGAAGGGAATCCTCTTCCTGCGGCTCGGCCGTGGCTCGATTGTTCTGGGCGTGAGGGTAACGTACAGGTACGGGAACTTCGACAACGTCCCCGGAGACATACAGGACGCAACAGCGCTCCTCGTCGCCGCGCGCGTAGCCACTCTAGACGGAACTGTTGCGTTGCTGCAAAGCGAAGGACGCGACGTTCCGCCTGAAGAGCGCATCAACCTGTGGACGCGCGAGGCCAAGTCAACGCTCGCAAGCCAACGTGGCTTCAAGAGCATCGGAGCACTCCCTGGGGTTCTCCGGTAATTGTTATACCGCATCGTAACGTAAACCAATGGACGGTAAGTAAATGGCAGTAGACGCACCTGAAGAGCTGCGCGCGATCCTCGCGGCAGCATGGACTAAAAGCAACACTGACGAGCGCACTCCGCGCTTCGTTAAGATTGGGGACGATGACGTTGGTATTCGCCAAAGTGTTCTCCTCGCCACTCCTGACAGCGACCTAGTGACTGTTTACGAAACCACTGCTCCGCACGAGCACAGCGGTATAGGCAGTCCTTACTACCGTCACACCAGCAACCTCCGCGTTGACATTCGCACGCTTCTCCAGTATTCTCACGGCCTGAAAATGAAAGAGGAGGTGCTGCGCATTCTCTTCGCGAACATGGCAGCACCAGCGGGAAGCTTTGACAAGCTCAAAGGACCGTTCGACGTGCAGAACCTATCGGATAAGAGCAAGCGCTTGCAGCGGTACGTTATCACTTGCAAGCTGTTAACGCACCGGAGGACTTACGCATGACGGAAGCCGAGGAACGCATTATAGCGGCTCTTGACCGCATACACGCGGAGATGCAGGGGAGCCGCAAGGACGTTAAAGAGCTCACGAAGAGTATCAACACACTCATCGACCTCGTGGAGGTGGGATGAGTGGCGCTGCACATACGCCTTAAAGGTCTAGACCGTTTCGAGCAGCGCTTCATTTACGCGACCGCCTGCGCAGGAGCGACAGAGCTCGCCCTCGCTTTAAGTCCAGCGGGTCCTTTTATCGGTCATCACTTACAAACTTTCGGTTATCTCGGTATTGGGATGATTCTTTTGGCTTTTTATCACGAAGCGTTCCGGCGCTACGACGCGAGGAAAGAATGAAATACACGAACAATCACGATACGAACAACATCACTGTCACGGACGAGGGCGGCAACGTCCGCGTCTTAAAGCCGGGCGAGAGCTGCGAGCTCTTCGATAGCGCACAGGCGCGCGAGAAGAGCGTCGCGGCGAGCCAGGCGAAGGCTGCGGAGAACGCAGCGAAGAAGGCTACGGCCAAGAAAGAGGTAGCATAGTATGGCAAACACTGAAATTGTGGGCGGCGTTGACACGTACGTCCTGTACGAAGAAGAGAGTACCTACGGCACTGCAGTAACTCCTGACAACCACTTCGGCACTGAAACGACTTTGCGCGTGCGCAAAACACGCAACTTGCAGAAGATGCGCGGTATGAGTGACGGCAGCACTGGCGGACAAACCGTACGCACCACTCTCACTGGTAAATACCAGTCTACTTTGAGCGTGGATTTCAACCCGATCAGCTTCGCGCACTTGAAGCTCATTCAAGGCGCTGTGAGCGGAAGCGGCACTGGAGCGAGCCCTTTCAGTTATACGCACTCGACGCGGCCTCCGAGCATTACTATCGGTCACATGCTCAATAACGGCACTACGGATAGCCGCCGACGACACCCTGGTTGCATCGCTACCTCGTACACTCTGCGCGCCGCTGAAGGACAAGCTCCAACCTGCTCGATGGAATTCATGAGCGGCACGAGCATTTCAGCGAGCACGACGCTTGACGCTAACGCAGCGATTCCTACAGGCAGCGAGTACAACTTCGATGGCGGTACTCTGGAGGCTCCTGACGGCTCGGCAATCGACAACGTAATTGACAGCGTCACGATTACCATTAACCGCGAAGCGCGCCTGCACTACGGCCTATCAGCAACTGCGGTAAGCTACACTTACGGAGCGACGACGTACAGCATCAGCGCCACGTTCAAGTACAAAGACGACGACCACTGGACTAACTTCCAAGGAAGCCAAACAGCGTACGCGGCCCTAGCGAGCTACGCGACGATGGCGTTGCGCTTCACGAATGGAGCAACGAAGTACGTCGACTTCGTTTTCAGCAACGTTACTGCAGACCCTCACGACGACAACGACGTGCTCAACGAAGCGCTCACTGAAGACGTGACGTACACTGCGCACACGCTTGTCGTGAACGAACGAGTAAGTACTTAAGCCGCGAGGAACAAAAAGCTACCATGGCAGAAGAAACAGTCAGCAAAGAAGACGCTCCGCGAGAGTTCACGCTCCCGTGCACAGAAATCCCTGGTTGGGAAAAGTACGCTAACAGGACGGTCACGTTCCGAAAGCTTACTTACGGCGACAAAGCAGACCTGCAGGACGGAATAATCCAGATAACTGCTCGCGAGCAGCGAGTGCGCATAGGCCACCTGCGACTGTACGCAGTGATTTATGGCATCCGCGACGCGCCCATATTCGATGGTGAAACCGAAGGACCGCGCCGCGTGCGCTGGGAACAGGGACTAACCGCTGACCAGGTCGAGAGCCGCCGTCACATCGTGCGCAACCTCGACGAAGAGACAGGACGAGCACTCTTCGCCCACGTAGTGAAGGCGAACCCTAACCTCGTGGAGCAGCTGACGAACGAAAAAAAAGAGTCTACCTCTTCCTCGAGGGAAGAGGACGCGACCCTAGAATAGCGAGACACGTAATGAACGCCCTCATGTGTAAACAGTACGGATGCACCCCGAGCCAGCTGCGGCGCGAGGACGCGTACGAAGTTGAGATGCACAGTCTCATATTCGCTCACATGATGAAGAAGACACCGCACATGTTCTTGTAAGAGAGGAAACCGACCATGCCTGAAATCCGAGTAAAAATAATCCCTGAATTCGAGAAGCAACTAATGGAGGGCTTCTCCGCGGAGATTGGGAACCTACTCGGGAAGAAGAAAGACGGTAAGGAGCAGAAGCCTAGCGGTTTCAATCTTGACGTGAGCGCTGGCGGCATAGCGAAGGTCGCTGGTCTCGGCGCTCTTGCTGGCGGCGGGGCTATGGCTGCTGTCGACCTTATTGTCAAGCAGTTCAAGCCGCTCATGGGGATGGTGCAGCAAATAAGCAAAGTCCTCCTAGAGTTCCTGCGCCCGATCGCGGAGGTCGTTATGTACTTGCTGCAACCCATTCTCACTATGGTGAGGCCGTTGCTGCAGATTCTCAACGCAATAATGGCTCCTTACCGTAAGGCCGCGCAGCAACTCAACGCGGAAAGCAGGCAAGCATTCAGTGAGGGCAACGAAACAAAGGGTCTTCTCCTTGCCGGGGCAGCGGCGACCACGATCCTAAAGCCCTTCCAAGACTTCTTCATCACTCTCATTGGCGAGGGCGTGAAGATTGGAATCGACGTCATAGCTGGATTCATGAAGACAGTAGTGGCTTTCTTCACGAACGTGATAGCGACTTTCGCTAGCTTCTTCAGCGACGACTTGGGCGAGAAGATACGCGACATAGGCACGGTAACGATGGATTACATCGACGCTAACGCGGACATAATCAAGCTCGGCATCGACGGAGCAGTCACAGCTATCAAGAACTACAGTAGCGTTGGGCTGCAGATGATGGTCTCTGCTCTTGGCAGCGACGTTATTATTCCGAAGATTGCGAACGTGGCCGACCCCGCGAGCCTCGCGGGACTCACTGCTGAAGCCTTCCGCGCGTACGTAACGGACGTAGGGAACGTCATCAACGGCACGTTCGACCCTGACACGCAGGACGGCATGGTCGACCAGTTCCGCAAAGGCATGAAGACGTGGGCTGACGAGGCTATCAAAGCGCAGAAAGAAGCGTTCGAAAGAATGAACAAAGCCGCGAAGAGCAATGGCGGGGGCAGCATGAACTACAGCAAGAACTACCAGAGCACAGTATCGGGTGGTGGCGACTCCACTGCAGGCGGTTACACGGGCAACAGTAACGGAGCAGGGTACAGCGGCTACAAAGCTCCTTCAAGCTACACCCCAACGTACTCGAGCGTTCGTCGCGTTGACGGGAGCGGATAAACATGGCAGTCACGATAACAGGCAATGACGGCGTCGTTTTTACTTTCAACGACGAAGAGGTTGACAGCATCAACGTAAGCGAATCAAGCAGCCCTGACCAGTACGGGCAGTACGGCGGCGGTCCTGCTGATGCTTACGTTTATGAGAGCGACGGCCCGGTCGCGCGCATTGTAATGAGAGGCGTTCTTATAGCGGCTTCTACTACGCGCACCAGTAGTGGCACGACGACCTCTCTCTTGCAGCAGCGCCAGTGGCTCTCGAAGCTGCAGAATGGACAGCAAACTCCGAAGGCTTTCTCGAGCAACTACGCTGGAACTATGTACAGCGGCATAAGCGAGACTTTCGTTCCCACGACAGTGTACGCTGCTAGCTTCGACTGGTCTGAAGAGGGTTCGCAGTTCGGCGTCATTCCTTTCACCTTGACGCTGCTGGTGGGAGGGCAGTAAGTTGGTCGTCACGGCTGGGCTTCCGAAGCTCTCCGAGATTAAGGTCAATGGGATTGACGTAACTTCTTACTGCAGGCCGAGCAGGGCTCGCGATGGAGACATGGATAACGAGCCGAGCACGTTCGGTCTTGTTCTTGTGAAGAACGCGGAGACTGTTCTCGGTCCACTGCGCAAGGACACGATGATTGGGAAGGCAGTGACTTTCAGCCGAGGCATTGCTACAGCGACTGAAGAATGGGTTTTTCGTGGCGAGGTAGTGAACCTAGAGGCTAACGGCCGTCTTGTTATGCTGAACTGCCGCGACCAGATGTGGCGCGCGGTCAAGAAGATAGAAACGAACGTGTACAAAGCAGCAGACAGCACTCTTGGGAACCCCAAGGCGATTTATACTGACTTGATGCAGCGCGCGGGCGTGCCCTTAACGGAGAGCTACATCCAAGACCCTGGAGCGGACTACACGGTAAACAAGTTCACTGTTGATACTGCGAACGTGAAGGAGCGAGCGGATCGTCTTGTGAAGATGCTTCCTAACTGGCGTCACTACTACGACCCGCAAGTAGACAGTGCGCGCATGGAGGTTGTTCAGCACGAGGACAGCGGGGTAACGCTCACTGTTGGCGTGAACATCCTTAACCTTCCCGACTGGAAAAACGAAGGGGAGAAGCTCGTTCAGACCCTCACTATTCGCGGCGCGACACAGACTGTTGACACGCAGCAAACCTTCAGCGGTGACGGCGTAACCACGGAGTTCCTCCTCTCGCAAGAACCAGAGACTGTGCTCGTTGAGATAAGCGGCGTCGAGAAGGTAGCTGGCATCCTTGGCGTTACTGATTCCGGCAGCTACGATTACTACGTCGACAAGGTAGAGAAGAAAATTATCTTCCTCGTGGCTCCTGCGAACGCTGTGGACAACGTCGTTGTGTACTACGGTTTCAAACAGGAACGCCCTGTCACGGTAACGAATCCCGGCAGCATAGCGAAGTACTCGACGCAAGGAACGGAGCAGTACCCGTACGAAGACGTAACCACGTCGTTCGACAGCTTGGACATCGAGGACGCTCGACTGTACGGAGAGGGCATTCTCTCACAGGACAGCGAGGTAAGTCCCGTGACGCAGCTGAACGTGAAAGGATACTCCGGTCTGCGCAGGAACATGCGCGTCGGCGTTATCGACACTCGAAGCGGTATCAACGAGAGCGTGTACATACGCGCCATAGAGAAGACCTACCCTTACGGCTTTGACGTTCTGTACGTTAACCGCAAGCCCCAGGACGCTGGTGTTGCTGTCGGGAACATGTTCAACCGCATTAAGCGCCTCGAGGAGAACGCTTCGCGCGGAGCGAAGACGCTGTTCGTAACAAAGCCGAGCGGAAGACAAGTAGCTGTAGGGCGAAGGCAGTTCCGCAAGCGCTCGCGTACGTGGACACCCAGCTATGGTGGTTTCGTTTTCGGCAGTAGCCGCTACGGAGTGATTGGGGTGAGCCCTTTCGATGCTGACATTAAAAGCAGTGCCTGGTACGTTCTCGAAAGCGACGCTAACGATGAGTACGGGGCTTTCAACGGAACACCGAACGCGCTGACGTACGTCGGGAAGGGCGGTCTTTTGAGTGCTGCATTCAACGGCACGACCTCGCGCGTAGACCTTCCGGCCAGCAACACAGTCATAACGAACAATGGAGCGTGGAGCATCGCTGTTCGTTTTAACGCCGACGCAACAACGAGCGGCGCACGCATAATCAACATGGCTACAACGACGGGTAACACTGCCGTAAGGATTTATTTCTCTAGCGCAGGCATACTCGGCTACAGCTACCGCAACGGTGGCGGCACAATCGTTGACGCGTACACAGTCGCAGTGAGCACGAACACTTGGTATCACGCCGCGATGACGTGGGACGGAACAAACCTCCGTTGCTACTTGAACGGCGTTCTCGTGGACACCGACTCCACTAGCTTCTTCGGTTTCGGCGCGGGAATAAGCCAGCTTGGAGTGTTTAACGGCAGCGGTTTCTTCGATGGGAACATGTGCGACGTAAGAGTATATGACGGCCACACGCTTGTCGCGGACGAAATAACCGCTTTGTACGCGGGAGGAGTGCCGCGCGAGAACGACGAGCTGTTCTACAGCGGATGGACGACCAACTGGGTCGTGCCCGCTGAAGACGTTCACAGGGAATACTTGACGAGCACGGACAGCGTGCACGTAGGATACACGACAGCAACCATAGACACTGGCGCGCAAACAGCGACCGCGAGCGGAGGAGCAAAAACCCTTGTGCTCGGACCAATTGCCGTAGGCCCGAGCGTGTCGCGCGTGAAGATAAGCATCAACTACACAGGAACCCTAACGAGTGTTGACGTGGCGGACAACGCGGCAGGAACAGGGTCGCAGTCGCTCGGCGCGATCGTAAGCGGACAGCTCAAAACGGTTTCACTTACTACGCCGATAACGAGCGTGTACCTTATTATCGCGATGGCGAGCGGAGCTGTTATCAGTGTTCCTTTCAACGCTTACGACGTTCCCACGGCTCCTGCGGTGCGTTTCGTGCTTGATAGCTACACTTAAATAAAGAGGAAAGGAAAGAAGGATTCAGCATGGTCAATGTCAGCGTCTCAACGGACGAGCTAATAAACGCGGTAGGGGACCGCTTCGTGAACACGAGCCCGACGTACGGAGTTCCTTCCGCTCTTCGCATAGGCCTAGAAGCTCAAACGCCCAGCGCAGCAACGAGCGCATTGACGCGCGAAGCGCCCATAACGTACACTGTCGTTGACGCTTGCGATGCCACCACGGGCTGGAGCGCAGGAACCGACGGGAGCGTAGCCCTTAACAGCACTGACGGGGAGTACATCGAAGGCAACGGATGCCTGAACCTTGTTAAGAGCGGCACGACGCAGACGAGCGTGGCTTTCAGCAAAACGACGTTGAGCGTGGACTTCACGGGAAAGGATTTGTGGGTTTGGATTTACATCACCGACCTAACGAACCTCGCGACGACCGCGTGCGTGACGGTTCGCTTCGGCAGCGACAACAGCAACTACTACAGCTTCGCAGTAGACAAAGCAGACCTGGTCGCGGGGCCGAACTGGATCGTTTTTAATTCAAGCACGGCAACGAGCACTACTGGCACGCCAGCTATTGCTGCTTGCGACTACACGGCAATCGTCATTGTGACTAGCGCTACGAGCGGAACGTACACTGGCAACAGCGTGCGCCTAGACCACATACAAGTAGCCGGAGCGAGCGACTACACAACGAGCTTCTACTCCGGGCCAACGCACACGACCGCAACGGACGTCGCGACGAGCGTCGTGCGCGTAGGCATTGGCTCCGCTGTCGGTCAACCACTCACGAACGCTGCTTGGTATTTGAGCAGCGGTCAAGTGTATGGCGTCGACCAGCACAGCGAGGATACGAAAACTCAAGAAGAGGAATTCGAGTACACTGACGGCGTGCAGTTCGTAAGTTTACCCTAGAGGACACATTTCATGGCAACCAACAGAACCACCTTCCCAGCGATTGTAGAAACTGACGACACAGGCTTCCCAGGCTATTTCAATGGAATGGCGAACTACCTATCACGCCAAGCGCTCTTGGGGCGCTTGTACGGCGAGACTGTTAACGCGCAGAAACAGTTCATACTGGCTGACACGGGAAGCGCTGTGCACAGGTCTGTTGGTGTCACGACGAAACCTACGGCGGGATTCGTTTCTGACGTTGTTCTCGGCAACAAATCAGCCACAACGTACGTCGACACAACAAACACTACGTGTCTGTACACCGAGGGCGGTCTCGTTGCTTTCTGTGACGTGCTAGACTTGTTCGATGACGCTAGCGTAAGCGCGACTATTTGGAACACGTCCTTAACGAGTTCCGGTACAGTAACTGAAAGCAGTGGTCGGCTTGATTTAGACGCTCCGAGCTCCTCTGACGCTGCATACGCGTTGAGTAATGGTGCGAGCGGTCTTGATATTCATGGAGCCAACGCAGAGATACTTATGGAAATAGAGTATGACCTGTCGACTGGCGGTTCCACAACGAGCGCCACATTATACATACAAATATCTAATGGAGCGACGCACGTATCGGTGTACAGCGTATCGCTCGTGAACACGAGCCAGGGGGCTACTGGACGCGGAATAGTGCGCGTAGTCTACAACCACTCCGGTCTTACTTGCGACGTTTTCTTCACACCATTCCAATCCACTTATAATTCTGTTGGCAGTCCCGACTACGACTACACTAGCAAACTAGGAGAAGAAGTTCTCGTCGCGGACAACGTCGACGTATCCACTGTGACGACCAACAAATACTTACGCCTTGGAGTAGCGACTGGGGGTAACTCCGCAGTCGCTGTGATGTACGTCTACGGTGTTGGATACAGGAAGAACGGAGCGGGAGCCGCTAACGCGGACCTCGTCGTTGACGAGACTCTTCTGTCTTCAACTGACATCGCTATTTTTGAAACGCTGTGGCACACGAAGCCAGCGGCGAACCCTTCAGTGGTTTTCAGCACGAACGGCACAACAACTTATGGGACTGACGATTGCTACGCTGCGTGGGGAGAAGCTCCTAGCAGCGGCACTTCAATGAAGGCGCGCGTCCGCGTAGCCAAAGCAACCACTATAACGGCGAACCAGGCGAACATTCCCATCCTCACGGCGTGGGGTGCATTGCACGGTTAGGCCGCCGCGTTTACGGCGGCTCGGGAAAACAAACAACACGACGAGGAATCAACAACCATGGAACCATCACTCATTAGCGGCGCTTTGTTCGTCGCAGGAACAGCTGCCTATGTAGGCCAAGGTATTCTAGCAGCTATCGCAGAAGCTCGCAGCGCTCGAAAGAAGTTCGAGTTCGACGCGATCCTATTCGGCGTTACGGTAGCGCCCGCTCTCGCGGCTGCTTTCGTTGCCGGAGTTATGGGCAGTCCAGGACCTACGAACTGGTTTGAAGGCCTCACGGTGCTTCTTGCTGGCGTAGGCGCGGCGAAGACTGCGGCTATCGGTGTCCGGTACACCCGCGCGTAGACGACCTCTGCGCGATCCTTTTTTTCCTTTTCCTCCAACCGTAACTGACTTCGGGAAAGAGGATTGCTCTGCGGGAGCGACTTGTTTGGCTGGCGCGATACAGTCACGGCACAGTCAGGGCAGCAACGCCATGGTGCGACCTTTACGGCTTGTTGCTCCCGCAGAGCACCCCTTCCTTCAGCTCGTCCAGGCCTTTCTCCGTTTAGACGGGCTGTTCGGCGTGTTTTATCCGCGTCGATTGTAAGGCCTTTGTGGGGCTTTGGTGTGGTCTGTCGGGTTCCCGACACCGTTCTAGGAACTTTTTTAAACCTCAAGCCCCCAGAAAAGGGATAGGTCGCACGCGCCCACGAAGGGGAGCGAGGGCGGCTGGAACAAGAACATGACGAACAACAAGGATTTTCTACGCTGGAGCCTCGAGCTCACTACCCAGGAATACAACGGCAAGATACCGTCTGAACTCCGATGAGCACGTACGAGCTGTACAGCGAGTGCTGCAACTCCGGTCTCGCTGATGACGGTCGGTGCATGCACTGCGGGGAGAACACAGTGCCTATCGCGGAGGAACAGTGGCTTTCAATCTAGAAGTCTCCAAGGCTTTGTGGAAAGCGAAGTACCCGGAGCGCGCCGCCCTGCTAGAGTATAACGGCGGTAACAACGACATGATTGCGAAGCGCGAGAACGCCCGCGAACACCTTGCAGGTTTCGTCGGTGGACAGCACGCTGCGCAGAAGAAAGAGGAATAAGAACCATGGTATTTGAACGAAAGGACGGAGTAATCTTCGTACACGACGAGAGCGGCACTATACTGGCAGAGGAGATAACGGAGCTGAAGAAGCTCTGGAAAGTCCACGCGGTGCAAACGCACGCGCCAACGGATGCCTGCAGTGTGTGGTCGGCTTTCGTCTACCACTACGGACCAGCGGACACGACAGCACCTCCAGTGGGGCTCAAGAAATGAGCCTGCCAAACAAGCTAGCGAACCTGGCTGCTTTCGAGCAGCGAGTCAACGCAGTCAAGTACCACACTCTGCACGACGAAGCATACCTAGTGAGCGCTGCAATGAAGAAGTACGGCGGGAGCTTCATGACGAGCATCGGGAACGCGCTCATGCATGCTGACTCGAAGAACGCAGAGAAAATAATGGTTGCCTGGCCTGACGAGTGGATGACGTACCTAGCGTACGGTCGCGAGATGCAGCGGAGTGGCGAACTGTGAATGGCTTTCTTATCCCACACAGCAACCTTCGACCAAATAAAGCACTGCAAGGAACTCCTCGAACACCACAGCGTAGCGAAGAGAGGAGTGTTCGACGGGGACTACTACCAGCAACTGTTCGGTCTCATAGCGCAAACGATCGTAGCCGACCTAGCTGGCTGCGAGAGGCCTAGCCAATGCCACGACGGTCCGGATCCAGGCTACGACGTGACAATAAACGGGGTTCGTCTCGACGTGAAGTGCGTGATAAGGGAGTACGCTCCGAAGGCGACGTGGGCTTGCAACCTGACGGATACCCAGGCTCGCTACCAGTGCGACGGGTACATCTTCATGAGCTACGACAAGAGCTGCGGAGTATTCCACATAGTGGGGTGGGATTCGAAGCACGATTTCCTGATGGCGGCGAAGCACAACAAAGTGGGCGACCAGGTGTGCCGGGACAACGGAACGACCTTCACGGTACGGGGAACGGGGTTCTTCGAGAAGCCGATAAGGAGCTTGCAGAAGCTGCGCACCCTAGAGGATTTGCGCGCGATAAAGGTGAAAGCATGACGAATGAGAAACAAGAGCGAGAACCAGCTGAAGCATTGGTGCTTCCTGACGGCACAAAGATATGGGTTCCTGTGGGTCTGCGCATGGGCGAGCTAGAGGTCCAGGCGGTCGGTGATGCCGTCAAGGCTTTGCGGGGTCTTGCGAAGGTGCGGCACGTGCAGTTCCGCAGGGACTTCGCTGACAGCGAGAGCCTGCACGGTCTCTTCTTTATGATGGAGAAGGGCAACAAGGCTCTGAAGAAGGGCGAGCAATGAACAGGTGGACTTGTCCGGAGTGCAAGATGGTCTTTCCTGAAGGCTCCATGGAGGCGTTCATCACCCACTGCGAGGAGCAGCACAACCTGGACATAAGCCTGCAGTACATGGATGGCGACAAAATGAACGAAGAAGTCCACGCCCTAGTGGACCACTTCGAGAAGCGCAACCTAAACCCTATAATGGCCTACGCTGTGGCGCGAGTGTACAACGAGAGCATCCCTCACGACCTTTTCTGCGGTGCTAAAGACCAGGTTGATGAGCAGGTAGCGCGCGCTTTCGGCCGGAGGAACCCGTGACCCTGGAGAGTAGAGAAAGCGACGGACCAACTCTTGGACCGTCGACCGTACATAATACTACATATCATAATCAAATGGTAGTAGTATCATGGGACTACCACTCCATGTTTACCGTCCTCATTGCACATGCGAAAGCGAGGGACCAACTCGTGGGACCTCGCCCTTGGTTTGCGCAGGGAAGAGTGATTGATGACATGCTTTCGGTCACTAGGAGTAGTGACGCTTTGGCCATCATTTACGCTACGCACGCTCTAGGGGTGGTGTGGAAAGGACGACTGCAAAGGGTAACGCGTATAAGTAAGAGTACGGTGTACCGCCACGTGGATCAGCTCCACAGCATAGGGGTTTTGGAGCTGCTCCCGGAGAACCACGCGGAGCTCAAAGCAGCGGTTAGGGTGGAGAAGAGCGCAAGCAAGACAACGACGCTGCACCTAAAGGGAGAGGCTTACACGCTAGCGGAGCCTTACGTGGACCTTTTCACGGATGTATTCAAGGAGAACCAGGATATAGTGCCTGAAAGGATAAAGAAGCTCGTTGACGCTGCACTGCGCCGTGTAGCGATCGTAAAGAAGCAAGCTGACCAGATGCGCCTTGATATGGAGCGCGGGGACGGTTGCAGCACTGCTTACTGCAAGCGGCCAGTGGCTATCCAAGGACAGTGCGCTGTCTGCTACCAGGCAAAGAGAGGGAAAGCATGACAGGATTTAATGATATGGTGGGCAAGCTAGTGGTGGTTTACGGCGCTGGCGCTGACGGCGCTAGCTTGTTCGCGATACTTTCAGGTTTCAACGATACTGAAGAATGGTACAGTGACCAGCGTACGGGAGAGGTTATCGCGAGGTACCCTCGTGGAAAGTACGATGTTCGCTTGTACAAACAGAAGAGTGGAGAATGACCAATGACCGACGAAGACGGAAACAAATTAAACAACGACACCTACGCTATGGGCGTGAGCGAGAAGGAGTACTGGGACAACGTCGACGAGCTAGCAATGGCTGTGCAAGGAGAGAGCGTTCCTGTTCGCGCGAAGACGATCGTGCTGAACGTAACGGACATGCCTCACAGTTTGAGCGGTCGCCTGGCTGGTCCGGGCACGGATTGGAAGCTGTACGGGAAGAGCGTGCAGCACCTTGCCGAGCAGGTTCGGGAGCTCTCGGAGCACCCCGACATTCCTCTGGCTCTAGAGCTCATGAAGAAGCGGTACTCGGAGCAGAAGGAATCGAAATGAAGCACCTAGGCTTGTGCACTTACGGAGAAACCGTCAAGGTGGACGCGGAGCACGCCAATGAAGCCCGCACCGTGATTGCGGAGCTAGAGGCGCTGGCGTACAGTGGCAAGCCAATGCACATATTCGGGATGCCCGTTATAGTCTATAAAGAAATGGCATTATCGAACACGGTGTATGTTGGCGCACAGGTCCCGGAAGTAACCGTGGCGCAGCTGGAAGAAGCCGGCTGGAGCATCAAAGCTATCACTGAATTACGGTCACCGACAAAGCCAATGGAGGCGCAGTCACTGACGGAGAAACGAGAAATGACAAACGAAACACCAAACGAGTACGACACAACGAACTACATTAGACCCGACTACGTGGCTCCGAAGGTTCTCAAGCTAGAGAACCAGAACACCGCTATCATTGTGAGTCCGGGGGGCACACACAGTGGTACGAAGAAGGGAGAAAATGGGGTTCCCGACACAACGTTCGAGAAACTCTATGTTGATGTAGAGTTCGCAAGCGGCCGACGATACCAGTATCGTATGAGCCAGCGGCAGTGCGAAGCCATCAGCGACCAGCTAGGTACTGACCGACGAAAGTGGGTTGGTCACCAGCTAGCGTTCTTGCCGCAAGAAAAGAACGGAATGGCCTGGTGCGACGCGACGGTCATAAA
>ERZ869921.894-NODE-894-length-14496-cov-7.045634_pt1 | contig 14496 bp, 23 predicted proteins | sample MGYA00579310_ERZ869921 | MGnify/ENA primary metagenome ERZ869921 (study PRJEB32216, sample SAMN09231816) | wastewater metagenome | place: USA: Maryland | collected 2016-06-21 | study: EMG produced TPA metagenomics assembly of the PRJNA472060 data set (Reclaimed...
GTGCGGGTTCTTCAGAAAAAACGCCCCTATGCCTCTTTAATCGCTTTGAATTGTATTTAGCCGTCTTGACCTTATGGCATGCGTTACACAGCACCTGAAGGTTATCTATGCTGTCCTCGCCACCAGCTGCTAACTCTATGATGTGGTCTACCTCGTTGCCTATCTCACCACAATAGTTACAGGTCTTGCCATACATTCTAAAGGCTTGAGCCCGTAGGCTTTCCCGCTTAGTGGTGTTGCCCCGTAATCCGTGCTTACTCATTTTTCGCCCTTCATAATCTCGTATGCCTTCATTAGTCCACGTTCATAAGTGCTTGTTTCTTTAGGGTTTAGGTCAAGTATGTAGTCAGCTAATAGGTCTAAGCGGCTTTGCCATGTTTCGTTAACAATGTCTGCTAAAGCTCTTATGTCGCTTAGTTCTTGCGTTTGTTTATCGTGGTCTTCTATAAGTCTGTTTACTCGCTCCACATACTGGATTAAATCGCTCTTTGGCACTTGAACATAATCCATTTAGTTAGGTTAGCAAGGATTTAACCCAGAGGTGAGCAGGCAAGGAATGGCTTTATTTCACGCCATTACTTAACCCGTCGGTTCGCTTGGGTCGTCATGGGGACTAATGTCCAGCCGCGCCATATGCTTAAACAGCTTGGTAATTAGTACTTGGGCGACTCGTTTCAAATACACCGTTTAAGCTCGCATTTCTGCCTTGTTTGGTCTAATCAACCCAAACTAAAGTAACGCCCTCAAACGGCGGTTTAGGCTGTGATTAGCAGCCCAGTAGTTTAGACTCATACCTAGAGTATCGGGATACTTGGGATAGTAACATATTCCAGCGACACGTCTTAGTGTGGGGAAGCCTAAGGCGTGTCGCTTATGTGTTTAACTATCGTCTATAACTTTTTCAACGTACTTATCCATTACGCCACAGCAATAGGTAACCCATAGCCTCTCGTGTGTGTATGGGTCATAACCTAAGTCTGTAGGGCTTAAAGTAGCGCCACAGCCTTTACAGTATTCGGGCAAACTATGAGCTGCTAGGTAATGCCCGTATACCTTAGCTTTAATGCTGTCCCAAACGTTATCGCTCATTGGTGGACTTCTTCCGCTAGTTCTAACATTGTGTCCATTAGGTCAAAGACGTGCTTAACCTGACTGTTTGGCTTGTCTATGAAAGCGTTAATGTGATTTCTAAGCTGCATAATGGCGTTTGTGTAGCCCGCGTCGTATGCCCTTGCCATTTCGTCGTTCATGCCCTGTTTCTCCATTTCTCACAGAAGCCGCATGGCTTCCCTATGTAATACCAAGCGCCGCATGTGCAGCGTTCTACGTCGTTATCGTTTGGCACTTGCCCAAGCCCACCAAAGCGTAAGCGACTCCTTAAAGTCGTTACATTTATGAACCTTGCCGTTATTCCAAACTTCGCTGTAATAAACCTGTTGTTTGGAAGTGTCGCCATAGCCCAGCATTACGCTAAACGCAGGCTGCAAGCTTAAGCGCCATAACATCTTTGCTTGCCCTGACTTCATAGGAATTTTAGGCACGTCGCCTTGTCCGTTCCAGTGTTTCATTTCAACAAGCAAAAAGTGGTCGTTGCGTTCACCCATAAAGCCGTAAAAGCCGTCTATGTCGCTAAGGGTTGCCTTGTCGCCCCAGCCCTGTGTAAAGCCCCACTTATCAAACTGCCATGTGTTGCGTAGGTGCGCTTCCATGTCGCGTATAGCGTGGGTCATTTGTCCCACCGTGCTTTGCATTCGTCACCAGTGCCGCCTACAGTGCAGACATAGCCCGCGTAAGGGTCGCCGTTTTTCTTAAGCCCTGTCTTGCGTCGCATGCTACCGTGTGCGCAAGTTGGAACTGTCGGATAATCTTCGTCAGGTTTAGCCCACGGGTCAACTTCTGCAGCTGGTGTTATCTGTCTAGCCTGCGCCGCGTTTACTTCTTGTTTGGTCGCCATTGACTTACCTAGCCCAATGCCCAGCGCTCCAATAGCCCGTCCAATGGCTGAAGTTTCCAAGTTAGCCAATTCGCTACCACGGGTAAAAGCGGTCTTGCCTTGCGCCAGTTCGCTACACGTTCCCGTCGCTGGTCTAGGGTCTTCTGGATTGCGATAGGCAGTCGCTACCCCCCAAATAAAGTCGGGGTTGCCTTCCATGATTCCCTTAAACTCAAACTGTATCGAGCCTTCGGGAAACTTAGCGTAAAATAATTCTATGCGGGTTTTTACGTCTACATAGTCGCTAATGTCGTAGCTCATAGGTTTACCTCTTTTTCTGCAACTTCTTCCCAGCCCATAGGAGCGCCTATCCATTCTGGGTCTGATTCTGTGCGTCTAATAATTGCTAAACCTGTGTCATATTCGTTAAGGCAGTGTGAATGTTTATAAACCCATTCGCCTAGTTTTAAGGCAAAATCTTCATTCAAGTTTCTAAACATTTTGGCGCTATCTGTCATTGAATGACATTCGCTGCATTCCCAAGCTGTGAAATAACCCATTATAGTTTCCAGCCGTCCTGCGCCATTTGGTCTTCTATGCACTCTTTTTGAACAGACCAGCGCCAATATCTAATGCGTTCTTGTTTTCTTTTGTCTTCTTGGTGTTGGTTTTCAACCACTACACCTACAAGTATTCCAATTATGAAAAATAAGCCGAAGCCTACGAGAGTTAATAATCCCATTTTGTTTGCCCTGTTTCTTTGTTAGTTATTTGTTTTTGTCTATTTGGTCTTGACTGTATCGCTTGACACCGCCAATTTTTAGCGGCTTTAGCGTTCCGTTTTTTTCCCAGCGCCACAAAGTAGTCCTGTTTACTTGCAGCTTGTCCGCCATTTGTTTAGCGGTTAGGTACTTGTCCATGTTTACCCTTCGTTGCCCTGTGTCTTTATTATCGTTGCATAGTGTTGCAAGTGTCAAGCGCTTTTATTTGCGCGTGTCGTGGTCTTCTAAATGCTTGTTTAGCATCTCTTTTACGTCTTTAACGCTGTCTATAAGGTCAGGCAAGCTTTTGCCCCCGTTAGCGTTTGGCTGAATTGGGTAGGTCATTTTGTCTATATAAAGCTTTATTGGCTTCACTACAGCCCAATTTACAATAAGCCCAAAAAGGCTAAGTATTGCTATTAAAGCTGCTGCATATTGACCTGCGACTAAAACGGACATTTGTCTATGCTATCGCTAACTTAACTTCGCGTGTGGTAATTGTGGCATAGCCGTTAGCCCGTACTTCTAAAACGACTGGCTGCCCTTTTCTGGCTTGAAATAACCAAACATCTTTAACGAATGTAGTTCCGCCCTTTTTCAAAGCTACTGTTTCCCAGCCCGTGCCGTCTTTAATGCCTTTAGGGTCGCGTGTCCAGCGAATTGTAAGCTCTGAAGCGCCCTTGAGCTTCGGGCTGTCAATGTTTAGGTAACAAGCCCATAAAGCACCTGCCTTAGAATTTTCCGTAGGTACTAATTCGGTTAGGTTTTCAACTTCAACTGTTACCCACTTGTTCGGCGGTAGCGGCTGGGTCGCTGGCTTGCTCTTGGCGTCTGACTTGCGACTAATGTATTGGCTCACGCGTCTAGCCATTTCTGCGGGTTTCGGTGCTTATTTGGCGACCAGGTACGGTTAGCTAGTATTTGAAAATGTAGGTGGGGCGCTGTGCTTCGCCCTGTGTTCCCTGAAATGCCCACTAAATCGCCCGCAGACACTTTTTGACCCACTTTGACGCTAACGCTAGATAGGTGGCAATAACCCGCCCATAAGCCCGCTGTGCCGTCTGTAAAGCGCTCATTGTCCACTATGACGTGTACGCCGAAGGCGAAGCCCCAGCCCTTTTTGTAAACGTGTCGCCCAGCGTGGACTACTATCCCGCCTACAGCTGCATAAATTGGCGTCTTGTTAGCGCGAAAATCTACGCCTTTGTGTAGTGTGCCATTTTTGTATTTAGCCCCGTAAGGAAATGTAACTATAGGCTTCTTAATCGGATACATCTAAGTTAGCCCTGCCGTAATTGTCATACTCTGGGTTTAGCCAGTTAATGATAATAGGCAACCCCGCAGCTAGCCCTAAAGCTAGTGCAGGGTGTAAGCCTAGACTGTCCGCGTTCATAAGTACCCAGCCTAAAACCCCTGCGCCAAATACTTTTAGAAATGACGCAATAGGGCTATGGGCTAACCACGTTAGAAAAGTCATTACAAAGCGGCTATTTCTTCTTCGGTTAGACCAAGTTCGGCAAGTTTTGCTAATGCGCTCTCTCGGGCTTCGGCTTTGGCTTTTGCTTCCGCTTGTCTAGCTTCGCTTTCGGCTTGAGCTACTTCGCGCTCCGTAATTTCATCGGCAGTTAATTCGCGTTCAATTTGCTCGCCAGTTTCGGCGTTAACGATTAAAATTGTTTGATTTTCCATGTTATGAGTTCCTGTATCCGTAAATCTTAATGTTTCCGCTCATTGTGCCAGATGCCGGCGCAAATCTAACTCCCTCAAAAGTATCGTTAGTTTCAAATGCTCCAGCACCAGCATAAGCAAAACTTACTCCGCCAGATAAGTTAAAAGTATTAAAAGTAAGACCTGTGCTGGTCGCCAATTTTGGCGCGATTATATCTATAACGGCATTTGTCAAACTTGGTGATGCGCTTCCGCCGTAAATCAAATCAAAATAGGTCAAAGCTGAACCATATGTGCTTGCTGCCGCACCGGAATTAGTTGAGCCAGAAGAACCCCAAAAGGCCTTAGCGGTTGTTGTTGGTGTTGTACCGTCGACCAAAGTCAGACGAATACCAGTGCCACTACTGCTACAAGCAGTCAATCTAAAAATAATTTTGTAATTGTCGTAATCGGTTGTAAAAACGTTATCTACTTGAAGTGCAGACGTAGTAGTAAATGTCGTATTTACTAACGGCACTAAGCCTACATTTTTGCCGTTTGTAATACTAAATAAACTTGTGTCAATAGCGCTGGCAGTAGTTCGCTGCGCTAGCGCCCCGTCTTTAACTAGGTCTGTGTCGTCTGGAGTTTCCCAGCCATAGTTCGTTGTAGTTGCCATTTAAGCATTCTCCCATGTTTTTGTCGGATTGTATGTATTCCATGTAGTCGTGTTTGGTACTTGCAACCAAATTTGGCTTAAGTATGTTTCTGAATAGGCACTAACATACATATTTAAAAAGGCTTCGTAACGGGTAATATTCCACTCCCAGCCTTCGACAAACCCGTCGAAAGTTTGTCCAAATACGGCGGGTAAGTCGCTAGTGTCAATGCGTAGCCCGTTGTAAACGCCTGCTAACTGGTCGCGGGTAACGTCTGACACGGTAGGCGAATGAAGCGCAACCCCAAACAATTCTGGGTAAATGCGCGGGTAAGCGCGGGATTCTAAATAAGATTCAGCTTGTTCTTGCGCGTCTGTGCCGTTTTCTAACTGGGTGCTTTTAGTAGCTGATAGTTCGCCGTACAAAATGGCGCTTTGCTGGTCGCGGGCTGTCTTGGTTGCGTTCGCCTTGTATTGAATGGTTACGTTGTTAATAATTTCGCCCCATTGGGAATTGGTGGCTAATCCGTCTACCAAAATGTCGTCAGCTGTGAGCGTGTAAGGCGTGGCAAGGGCGCGGGCTGCGTAATCGTCGTAATGTAATGAGCCGTCGCCAGCTTCCCACAATACCCCGCGCCCTGATTCGGCGGCAGCTTGCGCAAGTGTTAAGGCGCTAGCCGTGCCGTCGCTGTAGGCGTAAAGCTCATACTGCCCCGGCTGGTCTACGTCTGTCAAAAGGTTATTTACTAGCGCTTCGTTTGTGGCGTCGTATGATGCCCATGTAACCGTGTTAGGCAACATAGCCCAAGTAGTAACGCTGTCTAGGTCGTCCCATTCGGTAATAAAAGCTTCGCGCAAAATGTTATAAACGCGTGTGCCGTCTTTTTCTTTGCTATAGCCTGACGTACCCGCTAAGCGCTTATTAAGTAAAGCTAGTGACCCTACGGCGGTTATTGTATAGCGGGCTATGCTTCCAATGTCGCCTAAGCCGTCTAAGGTTATTTGGACGTCTGAAATAATGCCCGTAAAAATAGTTTCTTGCCCTACCGTGCCTTTGTCTATTTTAATTTGTAGGGCGTCGGATAGTTCCACGTCTAGCGGGCTGTTAGCGTCTGTCCATAGCTGCACGTTCGCAAAGCCTGCGTTTGGCTGGTCTAAAACGTCGCGCCTACCCGAAGTAACTTTAATACTGGCTATCGTATTATCGGCGTAAAAAATCCCGCCGTCTATTTCAACGGTAGGGTTAGGCTGGTAAGCGGTCACAATGCCGAACCTGCAAAGTTAACTGTTCCAGTGCGGCGTGTGCTGTTTTGCATTAAGCGTTCGATACTGCGCCTTGCGCTTTCGCCGTCTACTACGCCATTGAAAACAAACGTATTGCCACCGCTTCCGCCATTGTCTGGACGGATTGAACCTGAACCCGAAGGCACAAAGATTTCGCTGCCAAATTCTCCTACGCGGTAAGGCTGTCCAGCCATAACCGTACCACCTGCGGCACGTTGATTAAATGGCGTATTGACTAAGTTTTCACCTCGTAAAACAAAGCCACCAATTTTGCTGCTGCTAAAAGCCTTGCCTAAACCTTGCGCTTTCTCGTAAGCCGTTGTTACTAAATTTAAAGCTTTTGCAAAAGTTTCTAAAGCCCCTGCAATTTTTTCTAAAGCGGTACTGCTGCCGTCAGCGTCAGAGCTATTTAAAGCTGTGAATAGGTCTTCAAAAGCAGTAGCTACTGCTCGAAGTGAACCGCCTAAGCTGTTAGCGCCGTTACCTTCAAATTCGCCTGCTAATTCTCTGGCGCGACTGCTCAAGCCTTGTGGGTCTTCGCCGCTAAAACCTTTAGCAACGTCATTAACTGTTTGTAGCAAAGTGCCTAAAACGTCAATAAGACCCTTTCCAGCGCCTTCTTTAAATTCGCCTAGACGCTGGTTAACTATGTCCAATTTGCCCTGATAAGTGTCAGCGTATTCGCTAGCCTGTCCACCAAATAGGCGGGTAAGTTCGTCGGTTATGTCTTTAAAATCGCCAGATTTCAAAATATTGTCATCTAGCGGCACGCCCATACGCTTCAAAGCGCCTTCGTTACCGTCGTAAGCCTTAGCCAAATTATCGGCAACTGTTGTTAAATCCTTGCCCGTTCCGCGGCTAATATCCATTGAAAGTTCAAGTAATTCTTGCGCTTCCCGTGTGTTGCCAGTTGAGCGGGCTAGACGTCCCAAACTGTCGCGTAGTTCGCCGTCGCTAAAACCCGACATAAACTGCATTTTTTCAATAACTTTATCCAAGCTATCGACGTAAGCATCTGTTACGCCTGTTGAGTCTTTAAGGCTTTCCCTGAATTTGGCTTGGCTCACTTCATCTTCGGCAGCAGCTTTAACCGCGTCAATACCAATAGCAATAGCCATAGCACCCACGGCAACGGTTACAGCTGTAAGGGCTTTAACCATTTTTTTAGACTTGTCAGACATTCCCCGCTGCAGTTTGTCGGTATCGTCATTAGCTTGCGCCATGCCGCGACCAAATTGGTCAACGTCTGCAAGAAGGTTAAGTTTAAGTGTTCTTACGTCAGCCATTGTCCGCCCATTTCTTTATAACGTGTGTTTCTACGGCAGACTTCCAGCGGGCAGTAAGCTGCGGCTGGATTTCTGATAACTTTTTGAAAATACCGTACCCGACATTTCCGCGACCTTTAGGCTCTGACCTGAAAGGAAAGCGACGCCCCCCATTAGGAAAATAAGACGGTCCACCAAATTCTGAACCAAAAAGCACTTGACCAGATACAGCGCCGCCGCTGAATTTGCCTTTACTTCCGCCAATAGTCACGTTAGGAATTCGGTCTTTGTTTGGGCGTACCGTCGCTATAACCTTTTCAGCCTGTTTAGGAAATGGGTTATAAACGTAACTACCTCTTAATTGGTCAGCTGACCAAGCACTAATTCCAGTTACTTCGGTTTTAAGTGCGTTTTTGCTGGCTTCGTCCATGTTTTTAAAAGCCGCATAAAGCCCTTTTAGCTGTCGCTGGTCGGGCACAATTTTAACTGTTTGTTTTTCTGACACTGTGCCCGTTCCTTTCTGCTATTAACTCGTATGCGGTGTTAATGTCCGTAAGCGACCAAGTGAATAAATCCTTTAGCGGTATACCTGTATTAACGGCTAGCGCTATTAGACTTCTTCTAAGGCTTCCGCCTTCATGGCTTTTGGGTCTTCGCTCACCACGTCAAAAGTATCGAATTCATGTTGAACCCATGCTTTATGAGTTTTAAGCTCTGTCTTTTTGTCAATTACTGCCGCTTTAAATAAAAGCGCGGTAATAATGTCTAAAGACCCTTCAGCCATTTTGACACTTGCCTGTTTCATGGTTAGACCAGTTTCCCGCTCTAACTCAATCCACAGCCACGCGTCATTGTCGCTCACTATGTACTTTTCGCCCTGTTGGGTTGTTATTTCGTATTTCATTTTAAGTGCCCTGTTCTATTAGTTAAGCGCGGGAGACGCTGCCGTCTTCTACAATTAGTTCGACTGTGGTGGTTAGCACGTCTACAGCGCCACCGCCTGCAGCTGGGTAATTTGGAAAACATGAGCCAGTGAAAGTTGAGCCGTTAGCGTCAAAGCTAAAGGTTACTGCTGTGTCTGGTGTTGCCTTAGCTGCGTCCCATAGTGCGTCGCACAAAGAACCAGCTGCGCCCCAGTCTGCGTACATTTCAACGCTTAGGGTTGCTGTCTGGTCGATAGTCTTGTAAGCGCGACCTGAAAGCACTTCTAAAACTGCTTGATTTAGTTCGGTAGTTAGCGTAACTGTCGAAGCCTGTGCGTCGTAGCTGTCGCCGTCGATAGTCAGGGTTAAGTCCCTGCCTGTAATGTAAGTTGCCATTGGGCTAACCCTTCCTTGTTGTTGTTATGTGTTTGTTACTAACTCAATTATGAGTGAACTAGTAAGCATTTGTTGTCCTGACACTTCTTGAATTTGTGGCTGTGACCAGCCGCCAATAATAGAAGTACCCTGTGGCAGCGCGTCGAATGTATCTAACATAAGCGCTTCAATGTTTGCTAAAGCGGCTTGGTTATCAGCTGCTCCGACTATTGCGGTTAAGTCAAAACGGACGTTAATACGATTACCAGCGCCGCTAATACTGGCAGGCTGTAAGTATGGATTAGCAGGCACTAGCACTAATGCAGGCGGGGTTATCTGCTCCCGTGGGAAAGCATAGACAACACGCCCAGCGGCGCTTAGGGCGCTGCTAAGGCTGTTTCTAAGGGTTACTAGGTCAGCCATTACCCAACCAAGCTGTTAGTGTCTAAATCTTTGCCTAATAGACCCATTACCCTTTGAAGCATGGAGCGCCCTAGACGGTAAGGAGCTGGGGCAAAGTCAACGCCTTGCTGTCCCATTGTGCCTTTTTGAGTTTCCCAAATATCAACGGCTAGGGCTAAACAGGCTTCTCTTACGCTGGCGTTAGTGTCAAAAAGTGTCGCCTGTGAAGTAAGCACGGCTTTGCCATAAGGCTTTAGAGGGGTTGCTACTACGTCTGCATTAGTGATTGCAACTTTAAAACTGTCTGCTTTATGTTCGGTCACTGTACGAGAGCCGTTAAACGGGCTGCCACAAGCTGAAACGGTAAGGGCTGAACCTACAACAAAATCATGTGGTTCGGCTGTGTAAAAAGTCGCTACGTTGTCTTTAAGTTCTACTGCCACAATGCTTGAGCGGTTGAAGTCAAGGTAACTTAAAATAATGTCGCTAGCGGCGTCAGCCACTTGCTGCACTGTTGCGTCTGAATAGATTGAACCAATGCCAAGCACAGCCTTTAGCTCTGAAATGCTGATAATCGCCATAAGTTTAACCTTTCAAGTTTGGGGTGTGAGAGGGGCACAGGGCAGCACCCCCCTCACGATTATTTGGGTGTCTTAGCTCTGTTGGTAAACGCGGACGCCCAAAGGCTTCTTGACTGCAATTGCGCCGTAACCGTAGACGGATACTTCAATCTGACCTGAACCAATTACGTCAACACGAACTTGGCGCACTGGGCTTTCGTACCATGTGGCAGCTTCAGGGGCTAGAAGAATCATGCCTTCGTCGCCGCCTGCGCCCATGTGTGGGTCAACGAACAAGTTAGCGCCCAAGACGCTTCCTACAATTGACTGTCCATTTACAGCGCCAGCAGCGTTCATTGGCTGTGATGCTGTGTATAGTGGGCGGTCTGCTCCGTCTTGGTAGCCCATGATTGCAGCCCAGTTAGTGGTGTTAGCGATTAGGTTGCGAGCAAAGTTGCCTGAACCTGCGTAAGCTGCTGCCGACTCGGTTGCGATAAAGGACTGTAGACCGTCTGCGCCAGCTGCTACAGCTGTTGCGTCTGTTCCACCTGAAAGAAGTGCAGCGTTTACGGCTAGGTCTGTTGCCTTTGCGTAAGCTGCGTTCATTTCACGAAGCAATTCGTTTAGGAATTCTGGGCTTGAACGGTCAATTAGTTCCCAGCTTACCTGTGAAGCGCCTGCAAACTTGTTTACATTCACTGTTAGGTAATCTGAAGTCATAGGTGTACCGAACGGTGAACCTTCTTCGTTTACATCTGCAACTGTTGGAGCTTGAGTCAGCTTTGGAATTGTGAAAGACATTCCTGAAGCTGGAAGCGCGCTCTGTGAAATTGCGTCGATTGTTGGGCGTCCTACGATTGTGTTGGAAATGAATTCCTGTAGGTGGGGGGCGAGAGTTAGACCAGTATTTGTTGTGGTCGATTCGTCCGCAGCACGAACGTACTGGCGGCTGTCTTCGTTACCCATAGCGGCTTTAATGCTGTGCTCTAGGTAGGAAGTTGCGTTCACAATTGGTGAGCGCGGGGCGGTGCGAATTGGAGCGGCAGCCTGAATAACTGCAGGTGCAGTTACTTCCTCTGCGGCTTCAACTTCTGGTGTTTCGTTTTCCATAGTTGTTTCCTCTTGGTTTTCCTCAGCGGCTGCCTCGGTGGTTTCTGGGGTGTCGCTAGCTTCTTCTTCACTAGCTGCGACGTCTGTAATTAAAGCGCTCTTAAAGGCAGGGTTTGTAACGTGTGCGACCTGCTGCAAAGTGGCAGCGGATACGCGCATTACGCCTTTGTCTATTGTGTATTCATCTGCGCTCGCTTCAATGCTAAACGCAGGGCGTAGACCTTCTGCGGCTTCGATAAGTGCGTCTGTTCCTGCTGTCGTAGGTGCAATTTTAAAGCTCATTGAGATACCCGCTGGTGTGATAACTTCACTGCCTGCAATACCGCGCCCTAATGGGTCTGTGCGGGAATGTTCCTTATTAAGGATAATTTCTTCAGCTTTAAATTGTTGGAATGAGCCAAACTCAAAAACAACTGCGCCTGCGCTAGTGTTTCCTGCCATACCGAAAGGGACAATAGTTCCTGTAATGGTTCTATTCTCAACATCAGCGGCTAAAATCTTGCCGTCAAAGTTAATTTTCATTAGTTTCGCTTCCTCTTGGTGCTAGGTCTTCCATTTCGCGGGCTTCGTTAATGTCAATAAGTCCAAGCTCTAACATCTTGCCAATAACTTCGATGCGTTCCATAGCAGTTCCGCGCAAGTATTCTTCGACTTCAAAACGGACGCGCTGGGTCATAGGGGTAATATCGTCCATACTTAGGCGCTGTTCCACTGCAATAAGGAAAGGCATAAGCGACAAGTCAATCAAGCTTCTTCTTTCCTGCAAAGTATTGGAATAGGTGCTTGAAGTGCTTTCAGCGTTCAAATACCATGCTGGAATGTTCATAAGGCGGGCTATTTCGGTAGCCGTGTTCATCCGGTTAGCGCTAAGTTCCATTTGGGTAGCGTCAAAGCCGAAAGCCTGAACTTCAAGATTTCCAGATAAGTAAGCGGTTGAGCGCTGGGCGCGGGCAGCTTTCCAATTAGCTAGTAACGCGCTGACTTGATTAGCTGGAAGGTCTACGCCGCTGTTCTTTATGTACATGGCTGGGGCTGGTTCTTCAGCCATACGGCTTACAGCCTTTTCTAGGTCTAGCGCGGTTTTAATTGTGCGCCCTGCACGGGTCAAAATTCCGCCAGTTCCAAGACCGTAAAAAACAATTAGCGAGCCTACGCCCTGCATAGGTACTTGTACGCCGTCTACCCAAAAACCGTCTACAACTACGCCTGCTAAGCCTTCGGTGTTGTAAGTAACGCGTAACGGGTCAATGCGGCGGGCATGGGTTGGGCGTCCGTCTTCAGGCGAAACGCTTAACACCTGCCAGTAGGCAACGTCATGAAAGAGTAAATCGTCAAATGTCCAAGACATAGTAACGGCAGTTGGGAGCGCTGGGTCAGGCTGTTCCAAAATGGTTCGCCCATAAATTTCGGCGTTTGTTGTCTTGTTGTAAGCGTGTAATGGAAGACTGGCAGCTGTGCCGCAGATAATCGAGCGAGCGCGGGCAACGGCTGGCACTTCCATAGCTTCTTGCCGTGTCGTATAAGGCGACATGAACATAGGCGCGAAGTTTTGGCTTGGTAAAACATTAACGGCGGCTGTAACGGTTGGTTGTTCAGCTGCTCTAATTTCAGACGTCAAAGAAAAAACATCTAGTAAACCCATACTGCCAGTATGCGCCAGTAATTTAGTTATTGCGAATTATGCAACGAATTAAAACCTTGTTCAACGTGTTGGGCTAAGTAATCAGAGTTCTTGACCCCTCGTTAGTACCTAACCCAACACGCTTCGGAGAACCTGCGAGAGGTTAGACAGACATTATCACAGGTTCGGCTTGTGGCGTGGTTGCGTGTCCCACTGCCATTACTAAAGCTACTGCGGCGCTAATCGGATTAGTTGCGGCGCGTCGCGCAATTCTCCAGCCGCCGTCACCCGCTGGACGTCTGGCACAGGCTATAAGGTGTTCATACATAACGTCTTGCCCCGCGTGTACTATTCTGCCGCTGTTCATGGCATTTAGTGTTTGGTCGCAGGCTATGGCGAAACTGGCACTGCTCCACGGCGTCGGGACGCTTTGAACCTGCGCCTTAGCTAAGTGTGGGGCAATAAAGCCCGCTGTGTTTGGGTCGTAAGCAACTATCCGCGGGTTAAAGCGTCTTGCAAGTTCGGCAATTTCACTAGCTAGCGACACGTCATTTATTCCGCCGTCTTTGTGCCACTCATGAACGAAAACGGCTAAATTATCGTCAGGCTGTACTTGTACACTTACGAGATACGCCTTTTCACGGTTAAAACTTAAATCTAATCCCATGTATGTAGGCAAATCGTCTTGCATAGTTATTTGCTTTTCGCCTTCGTTCCACTTATCCATGTTCCAAGGGCTTGTCATGCTACTAACCCACATACAAAGGCTTTCAGTTTGAAACGCTTCCTTAGTGTCAAATTTGGCACTATCCAAAATGCTTTCAAGGTCAATTAAGTGTCCGAGCGCTGGATTAGCCTGTTGTATTGCCCTAATGTCTGGCGGGTTTACCTGTGAGCCTTCCGACGCGCTCCACTCATACCAACCCATTCGCGGCGATTGGTTCATGAGCGCCCTAGTTCGTAAACCATTCAAAACCGTGCTAGCTTCGCTGCCTGCATTTGAAGTAGTCCAAGTCTGCCCGCCTGTAGTTCGGGTTAATGGAACGGCTGCTTGCCAAGCTTCTTCGCTAATTTCTCGCAATTCGTCAACGTAAAGCAAATTAGCCGTGCTACCACGCGACCCTTCGGACGTTGCCGCCCTAATGCTGTACTTCCTAATTCTCTGACACTTTTCGGTGCAGCTCTTAGGGTAATGGTGGCAATATACTTCTAATTCTTCTTGCCCATTCGTACGGCTGACCCGCTTAATGCGTTTACGCGTCCAGTCAAGGCTTTCGGCTAGGTCTACGGTCTGTTTAAAAGTGTCAAGGGCTAGCTGGCGGGTCTGTGCCATAGCAATAATTTGCTTACTGCCAAAAACGTAAAGGTGAGCCAAAAAGACTTGGCGCATTAACGCCGTTTTCCCATTTTGGCGGGCAACCAAAATGCCTATGTTTGACTTAGCCCATTTGCCCTCTGGCGTCAGCTGTAAAGCATCTTCTACGACGTATTCCTGCCACGGCAATAACGGCTGCCCAAATTCGCGGGCTAGATTAACTACTACTTGCCCCGCGCTTGGTAGTTCCAGTCTTGGACTTTGTAGGCGTGGCTTCGAGTACCCGTAGATAGTCTTTGACGTGTCCAAGTCCATTAGCTTCTTCTTCCTTGTTGCCCTGTGTGCGTGTTTCCACGGTTAAATGTAATTGTGCCAGTATTTGGGTAAACCTTGCCGCAAGTGCAGGCACTTCTTTAAGTTCTCCAGTGTTAAAGCTTGTATCTAAAGCATAAGCAAGGCGTCTAGTTAGTGCTATTGCTCCTGCGTCTGTCATAGTTAGCCATTCCGCAGCTTCTATTGCTACTTCTAGGTTTTGGCTAATCTCGTAAGGCTCAATTTGGCCACTTCCGCTTTGACTGGTCACGATTGGTTTTCCTTTGCCATAGGCGGCGCAGAAACGAGCGTAGGGGAGAGAAACAGCAT
>ERZ869921.895-NODE-895-length-14496-cov-4.380722_pt1 | contig 14496 bp, 25 predicted proteins | sample MGYA00579310_ERZ869921 | MGnify/ENA primary metagenome ERZ869921 (study PRJEB32216, sample SAMN09231816) | wastewater metagenome | place: USA: Maryland | collected 2016-06-21 | study: EMG produced TPA metagenomics assembly of the PRJNA472060 data set (Reclaimed...
GGCAGTTCGATCAGCGCCTGGATCTCGGCGTCCGTCAGGCCCAGCGCGGACCCGACACGGTTGGCGGTGTACTCGTCGACCGGCAGTTCGATCAGCGCCTGGATCTCGGCGTCCGTCAGGCCCAGCGCGGACCCGATGTACCCGGAGAAGAAGGCCCACCGCGACGCGTTGTAGTCGGTGCTGGTGCGTGGGCCGCGTCCTGTCGCGATGTCCTTGGCGTACTGCTGCTTGACGAACTCGTCAGTCGCGGCGAGTGCGGCTTGAATGTCGGTGGTGTTCATGTGGTGCCCCGTTCTCTCGTTGGATCCCCCGCTAGTGGTCGTGCCCCCGGCGCGGGGAACGGGGGCAACCCGCGCCGGGGAGTCGTTAGGTGGATCGCGGTATGGCCCCGTTGGACACGGCGCGCGCGACCCACCGGTAGGCGTCCGCGATGAGTACGTCCCCAGCCGACAGCCCGTCACTCGCCGCGACCAGTGAGTCCGCGAGCGACGTCAGGCCAGCAGCGAGAGCGACGACGAACGACGCGCGCTCGTCCTCACGCACCCGGGCGATCTCGTCGCACCAGCACGCCGTGTTGCACTGGTGCCCGACCATCCGCGTCGGACACAGGGAGTCGTGGGAGACGGGGGCGGGGGTCATGGGGTGATCACCTGGAGGTCGCACACCGGGCAGTAAGAACCCGAGTCCCAGCGGACAACCTCGGCGTCATGCGGGCAGACCGGCTGCGGCACACCACAGTCACGACACGCACCGTCGACGTAGAAAGCGTGCCCGCACGAGCATCCGCCGCAGTAGGGATCGCGACACCAGTTGACGTGCTCGACCGACGCGCTCATGGCGCGATCACCCGTGCGATCCACTCATCAACCACGGCGCCCCACTCGTCCATGAATCGGTCCACCGAATCGACCAGCGCGATGAAGTCGACGCGCGCGACGGAGGGCGCTGCCATTCGGTGCCGCCTCTTGGTCGATGCGACCAAGGACCGGTTGCGTTTGACACTCATGGCGCGATCACCGCCGGCCAGTCCCGCATCGCTGCCCGCAGCGCCTCACGCGCGTCATCACGGGACGTCGCCAGGTCCGCGACGGTCACCCAGTCGCGGCGCTCCTGCGCGGCGAAGATCGGGTTGGTCACGCGGTACAGGCGACGGATCGCGGCCCGTACCTGGGTCGACGGACCTCCGACGACGACACGGGTGTGCGGCATCAACGGGTGCCGACCGAAACCGTTGACGCTCATCGGGTCATCACCTGCGGGACGTACCCGGGCATCGGGTCGCTGTCCGTCCAGCCCCGCCGCGTCAACCGCCAAGCGGGATCGACTGTCACGTCGGCGCAGCGCCGCTGACCGTCCGGAGCGAACGGCCCAGTCCGGTGATGGTCGAACGCCCCGTCGCTGGTGAACGTCAGACAGCAGCCGCCGTACGCACCGCCGCGACAGTGACCGCCCCGCTGACCGCCGGAGAACGAGGACCCGCACTCGGGGCACCGGGCGCTCATGCTGCCCGCTCCCGTGCGATCCGCTCGACGTCGGCCCGCGCGAAGATGTACGCGCCACGGATGCCGGACAGTTTCATCAGGGGCACGATCTTGCCGTCGCGAGCCCACAGAGCCAGCGTCGACCGATCGATGCCCAACGCGTCAGCCGCGTCACTGCTGCTCATCCAGTCCACAACCTTCGGCATGAGCCCACTGTGCCGCACCTTCGGGGACGTGTCAAGCGGTTCGCTCATCCGATCCTCCCCGCTGCCTCAGCACGACGGTCCGCCCATCCCGTTTGCCAGGCGAAGCCGTAGATGCGGTCCAGTGCCTCGCTCTTCCGTTCGCCGTGCCCGATCCCCTGGCTGAGCGCAACCATGTCCAGCACGAACCGGGCGTGCCACGATGGCAGGTCGTCCCGCTCGACGTAGTCAGCCATCCCCGCGGGCGACTCGTGGCCGAGCACCGCCATGCCGGCGGCGGCGTTGAGTAGCACTTCACCGATGCGCGTCAAATCCTCGGCGGTCACCTCGGTTGGGTAAGCGTCCGTGGTCATGGGTCGAGTAGCGCGGCGCTTGCGGGGTCCTGACATCTCGTTCATCGGGCCACCGCCTCAGCGATGACGTCGAGATCGGCGTCCGAGGTGGCCGCATAGATCGCGGTGGTCGTGGGCGAGCTGTGGCCCATGGCGCGGGACACCGCCAGGAGGTTGCCTGTGGCCGCCAGCGCGACGGTCCCGAAGCGGTGCCGTAGTTGGTGGTAGGTCGCGTCGACCCCGGCCGCTCTGATCGCCCTGTTCACCTTTCGCTGCAAAGTGTCGGCGGTGTACGGGTGACCGCCGGCCGCGACGACGTTGCCTCGTACTGGTGGGCCGATAGCGTCGAGCAGGAGCGGCGACAGGCCAACGAGCCGGGTCTTCTGCCCCTTGCCGGAGATCCGGACGCGGCGCATCTCCGTGTCGATGTCGGCCCAGTCGAGCACGGCCGCTTCGGACACGCGCATCCCCGTGTAGGCGCCGATCGCGATGGCGCGCCGGGAGTCGCCGTCGGTGGCCGCGAGGAGCCGCTGGAAGTCGGCTCGGGACACGGGGCGGGGCAGGCCCCTGGGCAGGCGTGGCGCGTCGATCCTCAGCGTGGGGTCGTCGTTGCGGTGACCAAAGCGCAGCATCCACTTGTAGTACGACCGGACGGCGGCGAGATCGACGACGCGGCTGGTAACGGCAAGATGAGTGCGTGTCCGCCACCACGCTTCGACCTCCTCCTTGGTGGCCGTCTCCGCGTTGGCCAGCGTGGACAGCGACCGGGCGTATCCGCGCACGGTGTTCGGGCTGAGGGCCCGCACCTCTTTGATGTAGCCCAACCACTCCGGGACGCTCATTCGACCTCTCATCATGCCGTGTTTCCCGTAGAATACTGATAACGGTAGTTATCGGTCAATCCGCACCCAGCACCTCCCGGTCGCGGTCGGTGAGCACGGCGACAGGATGCAGCGGGGGTCTGACAGTCGTCCACCCAACGACGAAAACCGCCCCCGCAGCCGGCAGCCTTGTGGGCTGCATGGGCTACGGGGGCGGTGGTCTACGTGTTAACTCGCGCGCAGAGTCTTAACACGACCCGGCGACGTGTTAGGTCAGCGGTCCGGGTCGAGTTCTCCTGCGGCGAACCCGAGCGGCGGCTTGTCGACCTGTTCCGGTTCGTCGGGTTTGGCGAGGGCGAGCGCGACGGACCCGGCAGCGGTCAGCATGCGACGGACCTCGCGGCCGTCACGTGCGACCCAGCGAACCACGACGTCGCCGACCTGGACGTGGGCCTTCACGGGAGCGCCGCCTTGTACGTGTCGTACAGGTCCCGGCGTCCAGCCTCGCACGCCTCGTATCCCTCGACGTAGTTGCGGGCCGAGATCAGCAGCAGGTTCCGGGGCCAGTCACGCTTGTACTCGGCGATCGCTTCGTCGCGGCCCTGCTGACGGGCGGCAGCGAGAGCGGAGTCGGTGGCGGCGCTCACACGACCTCCAGCCCGTTCCACGTCCCGCCCTCGGTGACGAACGTCAGCGCGGCTGGCGGGGACGAGAGACCGCCCTTGTGGGTCCACCACGTCGAGCCGCCGTCCAGCGCCCCGGTCTGCATCCACGTCGTCGGCCCCAAGTGCTCGACTCGCAGCGTGTGACGATGCCCGGACAGGACCACGTCGCACGTCCCGATCGGGTCACGGTCCAGCGCCTTCGCACCCAGCCAGTCCTGCATCTGCTTGCGGACCTGATGCCCGTGCAGCAGACCGATCCGCGTCCCGGATGCGTCGATGGTGACCGTCAGCTGATCGCGGTCGGGGAACAGCCACGCGATGTTGTCGTACCCCTTGGCCGCGCACACGTCGGCGACTTGGACGAGCGCTTCCACGTCCCACGAGTCGTCGTACCGGGACGCCATCTGGTCGCCGACGCGAAGTGCTTCCCCGTGGTTGCCGGGAACAGCAGCGACGGTCACGTCGGCGAGGTCCGCGAACGCGGTGATCTGGTCGGCGGCGAGTCGGCGTAGGACGCGGATCTGTTCGGTGAGGGTGAGGTCGAGGCGGCCGACGAGCCGTCCGCCCTGGGAGTTCGTGCCCTCGACGCAGTCCCCGACCCACGGCAGCAGCACCGGACTGACGAGGTTGCGCTTACGGAGCGCCTTGTACCGGGTGACGGCGCGGTCGAGGGAGTCGTAGAACCGGCGGACCGTGCCTTCGCTGCCGTCGCCGTCGGGCTTGCCGACCTGCAGATCGCCGACGACGTGGACGAACGTGGGAGTAGCGGTCGCCTTGTTCCCACTTGCGGGTCGCCGAGGCCGGATCGCTTTCAGCAGCTCGGTCACGTCCACGGATCGGGGCGCGACCTCGACGACGAACCGGTGCCGCCAGATCGGCCGCGTCACCGCGTCATCACCCTGCGCGTCCCGATGCCAGGCAGCGGGATCGAATGTGAGGGCTGCCAGTCTGATCCGATACCCGTCGGGCACGTCGATGCCGAGGTCCGCGAGGGCACCCGCGTAGTCAGCCTCGCCGAGTTTCACGCCCGGCGGCAGGGTGACGACCCGTGTTCCGTCCGGTTCGTACAGGACGCCCGGGGACCAGCCTGCGGGTGCGGCCGCGAGTTGCGGGACCGTTGACCCGGGGGCGGCGAGTTCGGGTAGGTCGGGCCGTCGGTCAGACAGCATGGGACCGGGCCTGGCATTCACGGCGACGATGCCTTGCGAGGCTCGACGCCGTGACGCCCCGGATGTTGTCCTGCTCAAGCCATTCGATGATCTGCTTGTCCGTGACGCGCGGGTCGCCGAACCACTCGTCGAGTAGCGCCTCGTCGTCGGCGTCGAGGTTGTGCGCTTGGATGGCCCTGCACATCAAGCAGTTTGGGCCTTTGGTGATCGGTGCTGGGGTACGACGTGTCAACGACATGCTGCCTCCGGTGCTGGCCGGTGTTGCTAGCGGGCGATGGGTCGTAGTCGTGCGCTGGACCACTTGACTTTGGGCTTGGGCCGGTAGGGGTCGCGGTCGGGCTTGCGGTTGTTCAGCCCGTTGCGACCCGAGTCGTACTCCAACGTCTGCCAGCGCGCACCCGTCGACAGCCCCTTGAGGCCGATGAGGATGGCGTGGATGTGCGGGTCGAACCCGTCCTGTGCGTCGCGGTGCCAGGCGGCGAACCCGGCGTCTCGCAGCGCGTGGACGACCTTGTCGATGGTTGTCTTACCCCAGCCCTGGATGCGGAGGTCGACAGCGCCGGCCTCGTCATGCGTCGAGCCCGAGACGCTGCCGTGGTGGTAGGAGCCTTGGGAGTAGTCGAACTTCACCCCGGCGCGCTTCTGTGCCCATGCGAGGGCGCGCCCCGTGTGGATGTCGACGACGATGCCGCGGGCCTTGTTCAGGACCGTGCGCGCGTAGCCCATCAGTCCGGCACCCCGTCGCCGTCCTCGTCGCCGGGGACGTTCAGCGCGGCCATGACGATGTTCGCCAGGGCGAGCGCGCCGCCGACGTAGGCGGCGGCCGGTGCGGCTTCGACGCCGAGGACGACGAGGACGGCGATCGTCGGCGTGGATGCCAGGTAGATGGACTTGCGGAACTTCGCGGATCGGAACATGCGTGTACCTCCCGTGAGGGCTTGTCGTGCGGGGGTTGGTCAGGTGGGTCTAGGCAGAGGGGCGTGGCGTGCGACCGGACCACATGTCGTCGATGCGGCCATGGACGTACCGAAAGGACGCATCGGTCGCCTTGTCGAGGTCGGTGATGCGCCGGTCGAGGTCGTCGTGTTCGGCGGCGTGCTTGGTGTCGCGGCGGTCGTTGTCGGCGCGGATCGCGTCGCGCACGTCGGGCATGGCGACTTTCTTCCAGAACCATGCGATGAGGCCGATGACGGCGAGGATGATGACGAGACCGCCGCCGATGAGGCTGACCCATGCGCCCCACGGTGTCGGGTCGATGTCGGTCGCGAGGACGCTCACGGCGTCTCCATGCGGGCGAGCTGGACCAGGACCGACTCGTCGGGGGTCATCACGCGGCTAGGCCGTAGCGGATGACGACGATGCGGCCGTTGCCACCATCGGCGCCGACGCCGTTGCCTGTAGCGACGCCGGTCACATAGTCGGGGTCGGTCGTGTTCGGTGCAGTGGCGCCGGAGCCGCCGAGCAGAACTACGTTCGAGAGAGACGCGATCGCGAACCCGGAGCCGCCGCCACCACCCGTGATGTACCCGGCGCCCTCGCAGCCGCCACCACCGCCGTAATAGCCACCGCCGCCACCACCACCCCAGTCGACTGCGCCGTCGCCGCCACGAAGCGCGGACCCAGCGGACCCGTTCGGGGTAGAGGTCGTGGCCCCAGCCCCTCCGGCGGCCTGCGTGCCGCCGCCCGCCGGGCCAGATGCCGTCGCGGCCGCCGAACCAGTGGCACCGCCGCCAGCGCCGGGGACACCCGATTGGCTTCCCGTGATGCCGCCGCCGCCGCCGCCGCCGGCCATGAGCAGGGCGCCCGACTGCGAGACCGACCCAACGAACAGCCCGGAGTACCCACCGCCGCCACCGCCGTAATCCGCGTTGTTCGAGTAGCCAACGCCGCCCCCACCGAGGGCGGAGTATGTCTCGGCACCGGCGATCCGATAGCCGCCGCCGCCTTGCCCGCCCTGCCCAGCGAGGAAGATGTACTCGGCCCCGGCGAGCAGCCGGACGACCGCCGCCGCGTAACCGCCCGCCGCGCCGCTGGTACCGCTGCCGCTACCTCCAGCCGCGCCCCACATCTTCACTAGAACCGTGACGTTCGAGGCGGGCGTGAGTCGGAGCTCACCAACCGTCACCGCGAAAGATCGAGAGGCAGGCGCTGGCCAGCCCATCACGCCCTGACTCACTACAGGTCACCGCCGAACGCGAACACCTCGACGGTGCCGCTGGTCGGCGTCACCGTGATCGACGCCTGCAACTTCCACGACGCGGACGGCAGCACCAGATTCGCGAACGTCGCCGTGTACTCGTACGACGCGACCGTCGTCGACCCGGCCGCCGGGGCACCAAGATCAACCTCGACAAACGGGTGAGCGTTCGACCCGTCGTACAGCCACAGCACCACCGTCGAGTCCGCCGGCTGAGCCGACGCCTTGATCCGAACCTCCAAGACGCGCGTCCCGCTCGAGACTCCGGCGAGAACGTCCACGACGTTCGACGTGGTTCCGACCGCGCGAGCCGTCTGCCCGGTCGACAGGGACGCGACCCCCAGGCGGGGGGAGGCGATGAATGCGGGTACCGATGCCATGACTGTCTCCTAGACGTAGTTCGTTGCGAGGTAGAGGTCGCCACCGACGGATGAGCCGCCGCTCCCGCCGGTCGGGGCAGCTGCCGTCCACGCGCCGGTATCCACAGTCAGCACGTGCCCGTCCGGCTCACCCGCGGCGCTCGGGAAGCCGGCGCCCAGCGTGGCTTGGATCGCGTCAATCGCATCATTCGCTGCCGCGTGCTGCGCCGCGTGGCCGTCGCCATCGTTCATCGCGTCCGACGAGGACGGGTTGGTTGCGCCGAGGTCGTCCAACGTGGCGGGATATGTGCTCACGAGTAGAACTCCTCGTCATAGGTAGATGCGCTGTCGTAGGTCTTGATTGAGTCGAACGTGAGCGGCACCGTCGCGCCCGCCGCGATCCACGCCAGCGACCCGTCCGGCATCACCGTCAACGACTTCGCGACATCCGCCGGGCCATGCGACGGCAGCAACGCCGCCAGGGCCGCAGCGACGAACGCTGTCGTCGCGACACTGGTATCCGCGTCCCCCGGTGATGGTGTCGGCGCGGTCGGGTTGCCGGTGAAAGCGGGCGACGCGAGCGGAGCCAACGCCGCCAACGCCGACGAAAGGCCCGTGACCTGTGACTGCGCGAGCGTGACCTCATCAGAGCCGCCGTCCGCGTGGGACGCGGCATGCGCGGTCGGGGTGCGGGCGTCGTCCAGGCGCGGATCGTCGTCGAACAACACCCCCGGGATCGGGTCGCCGCCGCCGTCCGCGTGCGTGTACCCGTGCGCGACCGGAATCACCAGCGACGCATCCGTCGAGCGCGGATCGAACTGGTTGACGTCGAGGACGCCGTTCTTCTTCACCAGGCCCGGGCCGATGCGGATCTTGTCAACGATCCAGGCGTCGTCACTCATCGCGCGTCACCCGATCCGGTACCGCAAGTAGAGGCGACCGGGCTGTCCTGGGTCGGCCGGCCAGATGATGCCGCCCGCCTCGTCGCCCCTGCCGCCGCCGCCGCAGTCAAGGCCGAACGTCACCGTCTCCCCGCCGATCTCCACATTCAGATCCGGCCCCGAGGCGAAGGTGTTCACTCCAGGACTAGTCGCTGGGCCACCCACTCCACCGCCAGCATCGCCCAAGCCGTCGTACCCCTGCCCCAGCACGCCCGTGCCCGGATCGCCATACGGCGGGCCAGGGTCTCGGCGACCGAGTCCGCCGCCGCCGCAACCGCCGTCCTTACCGTCAGGACTTGCCGCGCTGCCGCCGTCACCGCCGCGGTACAACCGAGTCCCGTAGAACACGGTGTCGCCGTCGTTTGTGTCATCGCCGACGCTGATCGGCCACGTCCCCGGGTTCAGGTCAATGTGGTCATCCAGGAACCCACCATCGCCGCCGCCGCCGCCGCGGCCGTAGAGGCCCGAGCTTGTCCCACCGTCGCCGCCTCGCGCTATCGCGACCAACTCCAGGTACATCGCCGACTCGGTGTACAGGTTCGTCACGAACCCCGACCCATCCCAGCGGCACCAACGGAACTCCTTGCCGCTGATCGTCTCCGTTCCCGTCGAGTCGTACCCCGTCAGCGACCCGTCCGGGTAGATCGGGTCGGAGTCGTCCTCCTCGTTCAACTCGTACGACGGCTCCAGGTGCAGGATGATCCGGTAGTCCGTCTGGTGCATGATCTCCGTGAAGCCGATGACGTCGCAGTCCAGAGACTCCACCGGCCAACCCTCCGGCAGCGCCTCCACCGTGACCGGCCAGCCCTCCTGCAAGTCGAGGATGTCGTCGGCCTGGCCGGTGGACGCCGCGCTCATCAGCAGCGGCAGGTCGGGGATGTAATAGCCACCGTTGTTCTGGAGCAGGTACTGGGCCGCGCGGCCTGTCGCACCGTCAATCGTGCGGAGATCCGTGTCGAGCTCATCACGCACGTCGTACCCGATCGCGACGTTCAGGCCCGTGTTTACGTCTGTGACCGACGTTCGCAACCCGGTCTGCTTCGACGGCTCGCCGTAGTAGACGACGGCAGTCGTGATCTCATCGCCAGCGTCCGTAGACAACTCCAGGTCCGACGAGTCGACGATCGCATGCGGGATCGTGTATCGGCCAGGGAACGTGAAATTGCGGGTCCGGTACCGCGGCACCCCGAGACGGTCCTCAAGCAGGAGCCCGTCGCAGTCCGCCGCGATTCGCACCAGGCCGTCAAGCAGTTCCTGACTATTGGAGTTCCGTTCGATCTGCCGCAGACGACGGCCCGGCGAACCTTCGATCGTCAGGGCGTGCGGGGCCCCGGCAGCCAGCCACGCCACACGGTCGGAATCGGACTCCACGGAACGCCCCGCGAACGAGTTCGTCGCACCCGCGAAGTACCGCCCATAGTCGACCGTGTTCCCCGTCGCTGTCACCGTTACGAACGTGCGCGAGTAGTCGAGGGCTTGGATTCGCCCCGTGAACCGGCGATGTTGCGTAAGCCCATCCCACGTAACGTGGATCACGACGGACTGCCGCTTCGCCAACGACGGGTAGGCGGCGGACGGGGCCGGGTTTGGGTTCGACTCCGGGAGGTACATCTCGAACACGGCACGCGGCGCCGAGAACGACGTCCCCCGGCCCTGGCGCCCGTAGTCGATCGTGCCCGTCGCGAAGACGAACTCCGACACGTCGACACCGTTGATCGTCACCGTGAAGTCGAAGAACAGACTCATGGCCGCGCGTTCGTCTTCGCGGACCGCTGAGCGGCACGGGAGTTGGCGCGGTGCGTCGAGTCTCGGTTCCGGGTCGACGTCCGCGACGGGTCGACGTTCGTGCTGCTCGTCGGACGGTCGCGGTACATCTGCTCCCACGGCCGCGGATTCGGGTTGACGTTGATCGGGCCTACCAGTGCTGCAGCCTGCGCGCGGGCGTCGTCGTATCCCGCCTGCTTCAGCAGCTTCGTCACCCGGTCTTGGGCGTTCTGCAGCAACTTGTTCGCGGCCTTCGGCCCGAGGGTCTTCGCCGTCGCCACGGCCTGCGAAACGATCTGGTTGGCGTAGTTGAGGAAGTCGTCCTTAGTGGAGACCGCAGTCTGGTTCTTCCCTGTGCCCGCGGAGCCAGACTTGCCCGGACCCTGCGCGAGTAATTGCGTCCAGGCGATGCCCTGCTGGAACTTCTCCTGAGCCTTTCCGAACGAGCCGCTGCTGGAGAAGATCCCGTCGAGCCCTTCCTGGAGCCGCTGGAGCGCCGTCGTCGTCCGGACTGCGCCGACCTCGATCTGGGCGATTTCCTCCACTACCGGCGGGGCTGCGGCGGCGGCCGAACCCATTGCCGACGCGGCATCGAGCAGAGAGCCCTGGAAGGAATACTGCGACCGGGCGGCATCGTCGGCAGCCCGTTGGGCTTCCTCAAGGTGCGCCCGGTATTCCTCCACCTTGCGCTGCCACGCGGCATCATCGTCGCCGGACGAGAACATGTCCCAGAACTGCGACCAGTCCCCACGGTCCGCGGCGTCGACCAACGTCGACAGCCGGTCGTACGTCGTCAACGCTCCGACGCCGATCTGCCGGACATCCTCACCCGCGCGCTCCGCCTGCGGCTGCATGTCGCGGAGCTGCTGCTGAATCTGCTTCAGCTTCTGGATGTCCTCCGTCGTATTGCCGACGAGGCCCTGACCGAAGGATTCGACGAGCTCGTCCCAGCCGACCTGTACGCCCTGGATCGCGCCACCGAGGGTGTTCGCCGCGGCGCTCGCCTGCCCGCCGAACTTGTCGATAAGCGCCTGCGTGATCTGCTGCATGTTGCCGGACTTCAGGATGGTCCGGTCGATCCCAACACCCAGCCGACCCAGCGACTGGGTGTTGCCGTCGTACGCCTTGCCGAGAATGTCCGCGACCTCTTTGACGTCGCGGCCCTTCGCAACCGCGATATCCAGTGCGATGCCGAGCGCCCGGTTCGCCTCCTCAACATCGCCCGTTGACCGGATCAGACGGTCGTACGCCGGCCGCATCTCGTTGTCCGCGACGCCGGTGGCGAACTGCATGTCGTTGATGAACCCCTCGACGTCGGCGTCCTTGTGCGCGAGACCGAGATTCTTCAGCGTCGTCGTCAGCTTCCCGACGGACTGCTCCTCCTCGATCGCGGCTTTCACCGCATCAACGCCGATGGCGACAGCGGCCGCACCGATAGCCACCGCAGCACCAGCGGCGGCCACGCTGAGGCCCTTGAGGATCCCAGCGGATCGGTTCGCGAACCCTCCGAGGCGACCCTCGACCTTGTTGATGCCGTCGATCGCGTCCTTGGTGTTCGCGCCGATCCGCAGGATGATGCCGGGAAGTGACGCCATCTATCGGCCCTCCCCGTAGTCGCGCAGGATCTGGTTGAGGAGCGCCTGATAGGCACGCTTGACGGACTGCCACGTCCCCGGCGCGTTCGCCCCGGACGCGACCCAGTGGGACCGCGAACGACCGACCTTGTAGTGGTTCACCGGGGCGCCCTTGGAGCCGTCCTTCTTCACGGCGTGACCGTCCGGCCACGGGCCAAGCTCCGAACCCCACGCGAGAGTTGTCCGGTACCCCTGCGACGACGCGGACGCGTTGCCGCGACGGCGGATCTTCTGAGTACCCTGGCCCTTCTTGAACCCGGACAGCTTCGGATTCACCGCGCCTACGCGGACGTGGATGAACCGGTCCGTGCGGGTCCGTAGCGTGTCCGCCATCTTGGGCGCGATCGGCACACCAGACGCGCGGGCGCTCATCTTCAACGCCGGGATCAGGACATCGTTCGCGATCCGCTTCGTGCCCTGCCGAAGCTCACGATTCGCGACGTTCAAGTCCTCGCGGGCGATCCGCGCCAACAGCCGACGGACCTCCGCGAGGCCGTGAATGTCGACCTGCATGTGCATGGGGTTCTTCGACCCATCGAAGATGTACCCCGCGCCGCGATTGACTGCCGGCATAGCCCGACCTCCCGCCGCCGCTACGTCAGGTCGTGATCGCGCCGCGCGTCAACGGGCCACGCAGCGAGCAGTTGAACTTCGACGAGTCCTGAGCACCGAACGGAAGATTCAGCGACTCGATCACGACGTTGCCCGCGAACTGCTTCGCGGTGCCGTCCGTGATGAGGACGAAGATCGACGTGCGCGCCTTGTACGCGGTCCACATCGCGTCGTAGATGCCAGCCGACCCGTCGTACAGGCCGTTGATCGACAACGTATCCGTCGTCGACGTCGCCGTGTCGACCTGGTTCGGGCCGAGCGTGAACTCGGTCACGATGTTCGTCGACCCGTTGATCGCGCCGTCCATGACCTGATGGGAGTAGGCGGTTCCGGCCACCTTCACGGTGAACAGCGCGCCAGCGATAGAAGTGGGCGTGGGCATAGCGGTACTCCTTGAGAGGGGTTGTGGTGCGGGTGGGAGGTGGAGCGGAGAAGGGGCCGCTACAGCGGCGTGATGCGGACCGCGACGGCGAAGTCGATCTGCGCGGTCGCGGCGTTCGTGGTCTGTTCCATGCTCAGCGAGTACGAGTCGAGCTCCGCGAACGTCACGGTGCCGTCGACCGTCCAGTCGCCGGTGAGGACCGTCGCGACGACCTCGAACAGCGCGAACGCGCGTGCGCGGGCCGCATGCATGTCGGAGTCGCCGTTCGCGGTGCCGATCTGGCAGTTCACCGTGTACTCGTCCAGGCGGCCGTTCTGCAGCGTGACCGCGGCCTGGCGGCCGTCGACTGCGGTGCCGGTGTCGCCGGAGTAGCCGACGGAGCAGTAGTCCAGTTCCAGGTCCGTCAGCGGCGGGCCGTCGTGGGCCTTCGCGCCGACAGCCGCCATCGGGGCCGTCAGCGCTTCGACGAAGGTCGCGATGAACGCGGGGACAGAGGAAGCCATGTCACGCCTCCTGAGCGTCGAACGTTGCTTCGGTGACGGTGACTGCCTTGACGTGCCCGACCTTCACTCGCGTGTCGACGTGCACCCGATGGCCGCATTCGCCCGCGCGCAGGCAGAACGTCACGTCCTCACCGACCGGGTAGCCGTCGCGTTCGGTCTCCTGGAACCAGGGGAACGCGGCTGAGAACTCGCGGTCGCGCACCGCCTCCAGTACCGACCGGTGGATCAGCAGGAACGCGGCGCCCGTCGCCGCACAGGACACGAGCCGGTCACGCGGGTACGACTCGACGCGGACGATGACGTCCTCGCCGGCCAGGGTGATCGTGTCGAAGATCGTCGGGATCAGCCGCCCCTCACCCACGCCGAAACACAAGCCACCGACGACGTCCCTGCCGTCGCCCAGCAGCCGGTCCAGCGCATCCGGCGACCACGTCATGTCCGTGTCGACCATCCACAGCCACTCATGCGTCGTCGCCAGGAACCGCTCCACGAGGATGTTCCGGGCGCGGGCCACGTTCGGGCCGCTGCGCTGATCTAGCCACTCCGCGACGCCAGCAGTTGCACGCAACGACAGGACGAACCCCGTCGACAACGTGCCGGGATGAACGAACCCAGCAGCGACCGTCACCCGATCGCCCGCTCAGACTCCAACATCTCGATCACCCGACGCGGCAGCGAATAGCCCTCGCCCGTCGGGTACTCGTCACCGGACAGCGGCTGGCGGACAACCGTTCCGCGCTGCGTGCCCCACAGGTGCCGCAGCGTCTCCAGCGCGCCGCCCTTGACCAGCTCCGACGGGGCCGCGGTACCCACCGCGTACACGATGACGACGGACTGCCGCGTCGGGTACGTGCGGAAGTCCGTCCACACGATCCCCGACGTCAGGTTCGCGCGGTAGTTCGTCGTCGCCGTGCCGCCCACCGTGACCGACGTGATCGCCGTGATCGGGGACTTCGACAATAGGAACACGTCCGTGCCGCCGTCGAACGTCTGCGTCACCGACTGCACATCCCACACGCGATCCGCATGGGCCTGCACCAGCGCGCACGCCCGGTCAACCATCACCTGCAGTTCGGTGTCGCTTGACGTCGTTGAGATGTTCAGGTGGGTCTTCGCCGCTGCGAGGTCGATGAGCGCCATCGGTTAGCCCTCCTCCACGTCGTCATTGAGGTGCTGGGCGTCGAACATGGCCTCGGTGTAGATCGTCGACTTGTGGTGCCCGACCTTCACCCGGGTATCGACGTGGATCGGGTAACCCATCTGGCGCGCCCGAAGGCAGAACGTGATGTCCTCACCGACGGGCTGGCCGTCCATCTCGGTTTCCATGAACCACGGGAACGTCTTGTTGAACCCGTGCTCGCGCATCGCGACGAGGACCCCGCGGTGGATCAGCAGGAACGCCGCCCCTGTCGCGTCGCACGCCACGACCTCGT
>ERZ869921.897-NODE-897-length-14461-cov-5.110232_pt1 | contig 14461 bp, 24 predicted proteins | sample MGYA00579310_ERZ869921 | MGnify/ENA primary metagenome ERZ869921 (study PRJEB32216, sample SAMN09231816) | wastewater metagenome | place: USA: Maryland | collected 2016-06-21 | study: EMG produced TPA metagenomics assembly of the PRJNA472060 data set (Reclaimed...
CCCGTGCCTCCGCGTCGCGGCGGCTGGAGCGTGTCGCGATGAGCTGGCTCCATCCGATGAAGGCGGCGCTCGCAACCCGCCTGTCGGAGGCGCTCGACATCACCTTCCCGCAGGCGATCGGCGGCCTCGTACTTCTCGAGCAGCACGCCATCCGCGTCACCAAACTCTCCTCCGACCAGCTCGACCTCGTCTTGAGCACCGCCTTCGGTCTCACCGAGACCGGTCTGCCCATCGCGCGCGAAGTCCTCGAGGGCATTGGCGCGTTGGAGCGGCACGAGTTCGGCGACGAGGACGATCGCTGGGAGGTCGTCGCGCTGTGAGTCACATCGCCGTCGACCTGAAAGTCATCGAAGTGCACGGGCCCGCAGTGGCCCGCACGATGGGCGAGCCGGTCGCGCTCACCATCGGTGGGCTGACGCTGCTCTGGCATCGATGCTGGAGCACGAAGACGAACACCATCAGCCGCATCGGTTTGGGCGGCGTCTTCGGCATGGAGCGCATCGATCTGCGCATCGAGGCGATGGTCGACGCCGGTTTCCTGGAGCCCCTCGCCGATGGCTTTCGGGTGCGCGGGGCCGGGAAGTACCTCCGCATCTTGGAGGGCCTGTCGAAGGGCGGCCACGCCGCCAAGTCGAACCTGAAACGGGGCGCATCGAAGCCGGTTGTCAGCCGGCCGCCAGCCGGGGATGGAGCCGGGGGGGGGGCGGGGGGGGGGGCGGGGGGGGAGCCGGGCGAGGTCCCCGGCTTGATGCCGGCTCTTACACCGAGCACCGAGCACCGAGCACCGAGCACCGAACACCTTGTTTTACCGCCGAAGGCGAAGCGGAAGCCCAAACAGGCTGAACTGCCCGACGTCGTCCCACCCCCGCCACCCCGGGAGCCGTCCCGTGCGGAGGTGATGCACCGGCGCTTCATCGAGATGCGCCAGGACCACCTCGAGGCGCTCGGCGTCGAGGTGGCGCCCGACGAGGTGCTCACCCCGGCCTTCGTCAACAGCATCGTCCGGAAGTGGTTCGACCTCTTCGGCGAAGACGCGTACCTGCCCAAGGGCGCCGAGCAGCTCGACTACCGCACCGGCGCCGAGTACCGCTGCTCGCGCCTCTTCGAGCTCTACTTCGAGGAGCAGTGGCCGGCCGGGTGCACCAGCGGCCGCGACGGCGCCGGTGAGCCTCAGCCCTGGCCCTTCCGCGTGCTGGCCTCCGAGAAGGTCTGGCGGAAGCTCGTCGCGCACGAGTGGCCCGACATCGCGCAGGAGGCCGCGTGAGCGCCTCGGTCCTGCAGATGCCCGCTCGCCCGGGCCGCGCCATCGAGCTCGAGGCGGTGCTGGTCGGCGCCGCGCTGCACCTGCGCCCCACCTTCAAGACCTTCGAGCAGCTCGGCGTCGCCGGCGACGAGTTCAGCGTCGAGCTGCATCGGAAGGCGTGGCAGATCGCCCGCCGCCGCTCCGAGAAGGGCTTCGAGGTGAGCGCGAAGGAGGTCTTCGGCGCCGGCCTGAAGCATGGTTGGTTCTCCGGGCCCGAGCTGCGCGATCTCGTGGCGCTTGAGGATGCCAACACCCTCGACGCTCACGCCTTCGTGCGCGTCGGCCGCGACTTCCGCCGCATCTTCGAGGGGCAGCGGTACCAGCAGGCCCTCGAGCACGCGCTGGCCCGGGTGCGCGGCCGCGGGTTCGATCCCTCCGCCGAGGCGGGGTGGCTCTCTTCGCTCGAGGCGGGGCTCCGCGCGCAAGGTGCCCAACTCGAGCCGCTCACCATCGAGCAGCAGCGCTTCCTCGCCACCTGGGACGAGCGCGAGGCCTCCGGGCGCACGGCCTACATTCCCACCGGCTTCCCGTCTCTCGACGCGGAGCTCGGCGGCCTGCCCGAGTCGCTGTGCCTCATCGTCGCTGACGGCGGCGTCGGCAAGACGGCCTTCCAGGACACGCTGCTGCATTCGGTGCTGCTGGCCAACCCCGAGGCGAAGGCCGCCCTCATCAGCCCCGAGGACGGCGTGCAGCACGTCGTGCAGCGGTGGCTCGCGCGCGACCTCGGCTGGAAGATGCGCGACGTCGGCAGCGGCATGCGCCGTCGCTCGGCCGACGACTCCGAGCGCATCCAGCAGATCTCCGCCGCGCAGTACCCGCTCCTCGACCGCGTGCTGGGCTGGAAGCACCGCAACGTCACCGCCGACAAGCTCATCAGCCTCTGCTGGGCGGCGGCTGATGCCGGGTGCCGCATCGTCAGCATCGACAACTTCAACAAGATCAACATCACCGGCCTCCCCGGCGAGGACATGTGGACGCGGGTGCAGCGGCTCTCCGATCGCCTGCAGGAGTTCGGCGAGAAGGCGGGCGTCGCGGCGATCATGCTGGTGCACAGCACCGGCGACGAGGCGAGCGGGCCCCGCAAGCAGGTCAGCGCGACGTCGGGCATGCAGGGCGGCAAGAGCTTCGGTCGCGACGCGCGCCTGCGCCTCGACCTCTCGAAGAAGAATGGCTCGCTCCGCGTCACCATCGTCAAGGCCAACACCCAGGCGGAGCAGGGCGGTGCCATCGACTTCGAGCGCCTGGCCGAGGCCGGCATGGTGCGGCCGGAGAGCGGCGCGCTCGTCGACCTGCACGACGAGGCGCGGCGGGAGCGATCGGCGCGCGAGGACGAGCGCCTGTTGCGCCAGGTCGCCGCGGCGAAGCGGCGCAAGGCGCTCGCCGAGCAGTCGAAGGAAGCCACCGAGACGAAGACGACCGAGGCCGAGCAGCAGAAGAGCCTCTTCGACGCCGACCACCAGCAGGCCGTCGAGAAGCCCGCGGGCTGGGGCATGCGCTGGACCGGGGAGGCGCCCGATGCGGACCAGTGAAGTCCTCCGTCGCGGCCGCGAGCTCGTCGCCGGCGGCTGGCACGAGCCGATGTCGCTCAACGCCCAGGGCCACATCTGCGCGGCCGACGACGAGGGCCTCAGCCGCTTCTCGGTCGTCGACGCGCTCGCCGTCGCGGCGCAGGGCGACGTGCCGCTCGCGATGCGCGCCGAGGACGAGCTTGCGCGGCAGCTCCGCGTCGCCGGCGTGTCGCAGCACCTCACCCGCTGGCTCGAGGCCGAGGGCCGCACGCAGGCCGAGGTGTTGAGGCTCTTCGCCCGCGCCCATTCCCACGCAGTCGCAGGAGAGACCCGATGCCCATGATCAAGATCCAGGACTACATGGCGAATGCCTCTGGTGCGCGGAACCTCGGTTTCGAAGCCGCAGAGGGCGTGCGCGTGCTCATCCAACCGAGCGGCCCAGAGCACCAGAAGCGCGCGCGACAGGTGGCCGTTGCCTGCGCCGACGCGGCGCTCGAGCAGCAGGCACAGAAGCTCGCGCTCGATGGATTGCAGGCTGCGAATGAGGCGCTGGCTGAGCAGCTCCGCAAGGCGAGGGCACAGGTCGCGTTAGTCACGGCCGCTCTTGAGGCCTCGATCACCGGGCGGCGGCGTTTCCTTGGGCCGGTGCTGATGAAGCCCACACGGCCGGGCGACTGGTCTGGTGACGTGTGGTTGCTCGATCCCGTGAAGCAGGAGCGGGGTTTTGGGCTTCGCTTCGATTCGCTCGCCGAGGTGCGTCGTGCGCACCCCGAACTTTGGGTGGTCGCGTCCGTCGACGGTGGCGTGCTTCTCGACGGGTTCGGCGAAGCGAGGGCGTCATGAAAAAGGACGTCGTCACCTCCAAGAAGGTTCGACGCGTGCGTTGCGTCGCCTGCGGAGTACTCCTCGAACAAGAGCGAATGGAGCCCGCGCGCGACCCGCGGAAGTGGTGCTGCAAGAACTTCGTCCGTTGCTTCGCGCGCTTCGCGGAGAAGAACCCGTGAGCCCCGCCGACTTCAGCGATTTCACCCCGGCCGGGCGCGAGCAGCTGCGCACGGTGCTCGAGGCCGTGCTGCGCCGCAACGGCGTGCGCACCCGCCTCGTGCCCGAGCAGCTCGTCGACCGCGCCGTCAACGAGGGCCGCGCGCTCGAGCTGGTCCGCCACCTCGAGGCGCTGAAGCGCGACGGCGGTGCCGTGTGAGTCGGCTCTTCTTCGGCTTCGACCCGTCGCTCTCGCACTTCGGCTACGCCGTGGCGAACGTCCTCACCTACGGCTCGAAGCCCATCTGGCTCGCCGCCGGCGTCATCGTCACGAAGCCCCTCGGCTGCGCGTCAAAGACGGAGGACAACCGCCACCGCTTTCAGGGCCTCGCCCGCCAGCTGCGCGAGCTGGTGCGCCGGCACGGCCACCCCGACGTCGTCGCCGTCGAGGCCGTGGCCCTCATGCACGGCCGCACGACGCTCACCACCATCAGCGCGCTCGGCCGCGCCCGGGGCCTCGTCGACGCGATCGCCGCCGAGTACTCGGTCGACGCGAGGGAGTTCCACCCGCAGGCACTGAAGAAGCTCGTCGCCGGCGAGCGCACGGCCGAGAAGGCCGACGTCGAGAAGTCGCTCGTCGCCCGCTACCCGGAGCTCGAGGCGCTCTTCGCGCAGCTCGCTCTCGCCAACCGCGAGCACGCCGCCGACGCGTGCGCCGCGGTGCACGCCGCCCTCACCACCACGCAGCCCCCACACCAGGAGCAGTGAATGGCCCGCACGAAGAAGCAGACGGAACTCCCCGGTCTCGAGAAGCCCACCCACAAGGAACTCGACATGCTCATGGAGGAGCACGCCGCGCTCGCCACGACGCTGGGCGAGACGCGCCAGCGCATGGGCGAGTTGTCAGAGCAGATGATGGCGAAGGCGCGCGAGCTGAAGCTCAGCGTCTACCGGAACGAGACCGCGGTGCCGCCGCTGGTGCTCACCGTCACCGAGGGCACGGCGAAGCTGAAGGTGAAGCCCGCCGTCGGCGCGGTGACGGTCGACGAGGCCGAGGTGGATGAAGAGGGCGGTGAGGAATGAGCCGCCTGCTCTGCTGGCTCTTCGGCCACGTCCCGGCCGCCCACGTCGCCCCGGCCATGTCGCTCGTCATCCACTGCGAGCGCTGCCACGCCCTCGTGCCGGGCGGTCTCGCGTACCGGAGGGCGCGCCGATGAGCACCACGCCCACCGGGCCGCGGCTCGAGCGCCGCAGCTCCGCCCTGTACGCCGCGCGTACCCGCACGATGAAGGGCACGCTGCTGAGCGACGGCGCCGTCGACGAGTTGTGCGAGGCCTTCATCGACCTGCACAGCGACTTCAACGCCCAGGGCGAGGCGCTCGAGCGCGCGGTCGCCGAGCTCGAGAAGCGCCGCCTCGAAGACGCGCGCGTGCGCCGCATCGGCAAGGGGCGCCGCTGATGGCGCTCCACGCACGCAGCGCGGCCGCGCTCGCCGCCGCGAAGACGGACTACGGCACCCCGCGGGAGGTCTACGAGCGCCTCGACGCGGACTTCGGGCCCTTCACCATCGACCTCGCGGCGCACGCCGGCAACGCGAAGCACTCGCGCTACCTGTCGGTCATCGAGGACTCGCTGGCGTCGTCGTGGGACGGCGAGACGGGCTTCCTCAACCCGCCCTACGGCCGGGGTATCGACGCCTGGCTGAAGAAGGCGCGGCGCGCGGCCCTCGTCGGCCGGGCCGTCGTTGTGCAGCTCATCCCCGCCAACGTCGGCTCGAGCTGGTGGCGCACCTACGTCATGGGCAAGGCGACCGACGCCGGGCGGCTGCTGTCGTCGGCATGGGTGCCCGACTCGCAGGTGCTTTGGCTGCGCTGGGAGGGGCTCATCACCGGCGTGCACTTCTGGCCGACCCGCATCACCTTCGAGGGCGGACCCGCGATGTTCGACTCGGCGGTGGTGGTGCACGCCTCGCCCAACCGCAAACCGCCGAAGGGAACCGGGCGCCCGGGCTCGCTTTCGGGTGGATGGCCGCGATGAGCCTCAATGCCGCCGAGCCCGCGCCGCGGGTGGAGGATGCCGGCGCCGAGTGCTGGCCCGCGCTGCTTGAGCAGCTGAAGCCCGAGCCGTGGCTGGTGGAGCTGATCCGCGAGCGCGACGCGATGGGCCGCGCCAAGTACGGCGTCCCGCTCCGCGTGTGGGACGGCCGCGACGCCATCACTGACCCGCTGCAGGAGGCGCTCGACCTGCTCGTCTACCTCCAGCGCGCGCTGATGCGTGTGCCCGCGCCGGACCCTCGCAGGTGGAACCCCTACCACCTGCACGACAAGCTGACGCTGCTGCGCGCGGACGCCCTGCGCCTCGTGCGGCAGCTCCACTCCCTGGCGGGCCGCGTGCCCACGGAGCGCCCATGAGCTTCGCCACCGCCCTCAAGAAGCTGCAGCGCGCCGTCGCGTTGATCAGCAAGCCGCCTCGACGCGCCCGCAAGGCCGCGAAACGACGAACGGCGCCGAAGCCGACGGCTGATCAACAGCCCCCGCGCACCGACGCGGCTGTCGAGCAGCTCGTCGAGCGCGTGCACGCCGAGCTGCCGGAGGTCTTCGGGCCGACGCCGAAGACGGTGCTGGAGCTCTACGGCCCGTGGGACTTCGGCACGCCGTCGGGCCGGGTCGCGGTCGAGCTGCCGCGCCCGCGCGCCGTCGACCGCCTCGCCTGGGCCTCCCGCGGGACGGACCTGTCGCTGTGCGACGGCGAGGCCTCGACCCAGCGCAAGACGGCCCGGCGCCCGGGTCGCCCGCTGGCGCACCTCGGAGCGGACACCACCACGGGGTTGGAATGAGCCGCCCGTACTCGCCACAGGTCTCTTCCCGCTCCGTGACACGCACCCGCGAGAAGTGCCTGGTCGACGGGTGCGACCGTCTCGAGGAGCTCGCCAGCGGTCGCTCGGCTGGCGGGCTCTGCGCCGGGCACCGGAAGCGCAAGCAGCAGCAGGCGAAGGGGCTCCTCACCGTCCCCTTCGAGTCGCCCATCCACGAGGGCATGGGCCGCCGCCGCTCCCCCCGCGCCGCCCTCATCGACGCGGCCATGTCGCTGGGCGACGTCGACACCGACGCCGACTTCGACACCGCCTTCCGTCGCGCGGTGGACAGGCTGACGCACGCCGCCATGCGGTATCGTGAGGCTCGTCGGCTTTCGGAACGGAAAGGGCGGTCGTGATGCGGCAGTGCGTCAACTGTAGGGCCTGCAGCGAGTGGAGACTTCCGCTCCCACCCCCGGAGTTGGATGACGGCCTTTGCGTCGCGTGCCGCGCGGCCTTCGCCGCGTGGGCGCCGTCGACCGCAACGTTCGGCACCAGCGCCTTTGTCGTGGCGCTCGACGAGTGGCTCGAACTGCCGGAGCGGCGGAAGGCTCCCAGCAAGTAGCGACTGTCACGGTGTGGGACTCACACCGAAACAGCAGAAGTTCGTCGACGCGTACGACGGGAATGGCACGGCTGCAGCTCGAGCAGCCGGCTACGCGGGGAACGACGCGACGCTCGCGCAGGTCGCCAGCGAGAACTTGAAGAAACCTGAGGTACTCGCGGCCATTCAGGTCCGGAATCAGGTTCCGGCTCAGGTCCGCGCGGCCGTCGCGCAGGCCGGGCACATCGCCACCCGGGCGGAGCGTCAGGCTTTCTGGACGAAGGTGATGCTGGCCGACTCAGAGCGCACCACCGACAGGCTCAAGGCCGCGGAACTGCTCGGCCGCAGCGAAGCCGACTTCACCGACAAGCTGGACGTCACGGCGCGCGTGACGCTCGAGCAGCTCCTCGAGAAGGCGGGCGCGTGAGTGCCGGCGTCGAGCGGCTGCGCCGGTGGCGGGCGGACCCGCGCGTCTTCGCGCGCGAGTGCCTGCGCCTCGAGCCCGACGCCTGGCAGGACGAAGTGCTGGCCGCCGCCATCACCAACCCGCGCGTCGCGCTGAAGGCATCGAAGGGCCCCGGCAAGTCGTGGCTGCTGGCGGTGCTGATGTGGTGGTTCATGGCGACGCGGCTGCACCCGAAGATCGTCGCCACCTCCATCACCGGCGACAACCTCGCCGACGGCCTGTGGACCGAGCTCGCGATGCTGCAGCAGCGCAGCGACTTCCTGAAGACGGCCTTCCGGTGGACGGCGACGCGCATCGTCGCGGTGGACCACCCCGAGACGTGGTGGATGTCGGCGCGCACCTGGCCGAAGGGCGGCGACGCCTCGCAACAGGCCGACACGCTGGCCGGCGTGCACGCGGACAACGTCATGTTCGTCCTCGACGAGGCGGGCGGCATCCCCGACGCGGTCGCCGCGGCGGCAGAAGGCGGCCTCGCCAACGCGTCGAAGGAGCACGGGCGCGAGGCGCGCTTCCTCATCGCCGGCAACCCGACGCACCTCAGCGGGCCGCTGTACCGCGCCTGCACGAGCGAGCGTGGGCTGTGGTTCGTCTACGAAATCAGCGGCGACCCGGACGACCCGAAGCGCGCGCCGCGCGTCGACATCGAGTGGGCGCGAGCGCAGATCGCCAAGTACGGACGCGACAACCCCTTCGTCCTCGTCAACGTCTTCGGCAAGTTCCCGCCGTCGAGCAGCAACGCCCTGTTCGGCCCCGACGCTGTCGCCGAGGCGATGAAACGCGTCATCCCTGAGGGCGCGTACAAGCACGACGTGAAGGTGATGGGCGTCGACGTCGCGCGTTTCGGCGACGACAGGACGGTCATCGCCCTGCGCCAGGGGCGCGTCGCCTTCCTCCCGAAGGTGCTGCGCAACCTCGACACGATGCAGGTGGCCGGGCAGGTGGCGCTCGCCTTCGACAGGCACAAGCCCGACGCCATCTTCGTCGACCAGGCCACCTTCGGCGCCGGAGTACTCGACCGCCTCGTGCAGCTCGGCTACCCGGCGCTGGGCGTCGACTTCGGCGGCAAGCCCGTCACCGACACGAAGTACGCCAACCGCCGCGCCGAGATGTGGTTCCTCATGGCGGAGTGGGTGAAGGCGGGCGGGGTGCTGCCCAACATGCCCGAGCTCGTCGCCGAGCTGACGACGCCGACGTACAAGTTCAACGAGCACAACGCGCTGCAGCTCGAGAAGAAGAGCGAAATCAAGAAGCGCACCGGCGTCTCCCCCGACATCGCGGACGCGCTGGGCCTCACCTTCGCCGCCCCGGTGGCGCCGCGCGACGTGCGCGAGCTGCTCACCGCCAACACGCGCACCGGCAAGGCCGCTGACTACGACCCCTTTCAGGAGGACTGACACATGCCCAGCCCCATCACCCCCGAGCAGCAGGCGCAGTGGGAGCTCGACAACGGCAAAATCGACCAGGCGGAGTTCCAGCGCCGTCTTGAGCTCGAGGTCGAGCGCCGCCGGCGTCTCATCGCGGGCCCTGCGTCGCCCGACAACGCCTTCGGTGGTGGCTTCGAGGCGCTGCCTCCCGACGTCGCCGACATCGCCGTGCGCGACATCTCGACGGGCAGGGTGCGCAAGACGCGTGGCGGCAGCACGCGCAGCGCCATCCTCGGCGCCTTCTCGCCCACCGCCCCCCTCGGCTCGTCGTCGATTCTCGGGGGCACGTGATGGAGACCGCGCCGAAGAAGCAGCAGCTCCAGAAACGACATGAGGCGCTCAAGGCCGAGCGTTCGACGTGGATGACGGACTGGCGCGACATCGCGGACCACATGCGGCCGCGTGCCTTCCGCGATCAACGCACCGACGCCAACCGCTCGAGTCGCAGCAAGGGCTCGAAGATCATCAACTTCACGCCCATCGAGTCGGCGCGCACGCTCGCCAGCGGCATGATGACGGGCATCACCTCGCCCGCCCGGCCGTGGTTCCGCCTCACCGTGTCGGGCAGCCCTGAGCTCAGCGACTCGCCCGCGGTGAAGGAGTGGCTGTCGACTGTCGAGCGCGTGCTGCGTGAGGCGGCCGCGAAGTCGAACATCTACAACGGGCTGCACATGGTGTACGCCGACCTCGGTCCCTTCTGCGTCTCGGCGATGCACGTCGAGGCGGACGATGAGGACGGCGCGCGCTGCTACGTCTTCCCGGTCGGCAGCTACTGCCTGGCGGCCAGCGCCCGCGGCAACGTCGACACCATCTTCCGCGAGGTGTCGCTCACCGTCGCGCAGCTCGTCGAGCTCTTCGGCCTCGAGGCCTGCAGCGAGGTAGTGAAGCGTCACCACGAGAAGGGCGAGCTCGACCAGCGCGTCGACGTCACGCACGCCATCTACCCGCGCACCGACTACGTCGAGGGGCAGCTCGGGCCGAAGGGGAAGCGCTTCGCCAGCGACTGGTGGGAGACCAGCTCCCCGGCTCACGGGGGTTTCCTTCGCGAGGCCGGGTTCGACTCTTTCCCGGTGCTCTGCCCGCGGTGGATTCGGACCGGCGAGGACGTCTACGGCACCGGCCCGGGCTTCGACGCCATCGGCGACTGTCGCCAGCTGCAGCTGCTTGAGCGCCGCGCCGCCCAGGCGGCCGACAAGATCGTCAACCCGCCGATGTCGGCCCCGGTCGCCGCGCGCAGCACGCCCATCAGCCTGCTGCCCGGCGAGACCAACTTCGTCGACGGGCTCGGGGCAGGGCAGGCCCTGCGCCCGGCCGTGCAGATCGACCCCGCCGCCATCGACGTCTTCGAGCGGAAGATCGCCGTCTGTGAGAACCGCATCCGCAAGGCCTTCTTCGCGCACCTGTGGCTCCTCATCACGGAGCAGACGGGCCAGATGACGGCGACCGAGGTCGACCAGCGCCGCGAGGAGAAGCTGCAGCAACTCGGGGCGGTGCTGGAGGCGCTCAACGACGAGCTGCTCGACCCGTTGCTCGACCTGCTCTTCGACATCTGCCTCGCGGCCGGCACCATCCCGCCGCCTCCGGCCGAGCTCGAGGGCGTCGACCTGAAGCCCGAGTACATCTCCATCATGGCGCAGGCGCAGAAGCTCCTCGCCACGACGGGGCTCGAGCGCCTCGCAGCCTTCGCCGGCAACCTCTCGAAGCTGGACCCGAGCGTCCTGGACAAGGTCGACCTCGATCAGCTGGTCGACGAGTACGCCGACAGCGTGGGCGTGCCCCCCTCCACCGTACGCCCCGACGCCGTCGTCGAAGAGCGCCGGAAGCAGCGCGCGCAGGCCCAGCAGCAGCAGGCCGAGACGGCGCAGCTGCAGCAGCAGGCCGAGACGGCGAAGACGCTGGCCGACACCGACCTCGAGAAGCCGAGCGCGCTCAGCACGATGCTGCGCGGAGTGAGCGCCCGGTGAAGCCCAGCGAGCGCCAGAAGCAGAACGACGACGACATGCGCGTGCTGCTGTCGTCGCCCGCGGGCCGGCGCCTCTTCTGGCGCGTGCTGACGCAGTCGGGCCTCTACTCGAGCAGCTACGCCGAGAGCCCCACGGCGACCGCGTACAACGAGGGACGGCGCAGCCTGGGTCTCGCCCTGATGCAGGAGGCGCAGCGCGTCGACCCCGCGCGGTACGCGATGGCGCTTCGCGAGCAGCTCGACGCCGCCGAGCTCGACGACGCCGACGCAAGGAAGACCCCAACCGAGGAGTGACGCGGAAGGCTCCCAGCAGCGCCCGAGCCTTTCGGGCATGGACGCCACCACACCTCCTCCCGCTGCAGCTGCTGCAACCGCGCCACCCGCCGCAGGCACCACGCCGCCGCCCGCCGCCGAGAAGGCACCGGCCGCCCCGTCGGCGCTCGAGACGGCTGGCGCTGCCGAGCCGAAGACGGAGGCGAAGCCCGTCGAGCTGAAGGCGCCGAAGGGCTTCGAGTCGCACTTCGAGTCGCTGTCGAAGCAGGCGAAGGAGCTCGGCCTCGAAGGTGAGAAGGCGCAGCAGTTCATCGACTCGATCGCCACCGTCGACTCGGCACGCGCGAAGCAACTCGACGAGGCCCTCGCCGCGCAGGACGCGAAGTGGGCGGCTGAGCTCAAGGCAGACCCGGAGATCGGCGGCGCGAAGTTCGACGGCGCGATGAAGGACGCCGCGCGCGCGCTCGGCCGTTTCGGCGGCAAGCCCGCCGAGGGGCAGAAGGTCGCGCCCCTCGCCGCGCTGCTGCACCAGGCGGGGCTGGGCAACCACCCGCTCGTCCTCAAGGCCTTCGCCGCCATCGGTCGCGCGATGGCTGACGACACCATCGCCGGCACCTCGAAGGCCGCGCCGCCCGCGAGCGAGCGCAAGTCCGACGCCGAGCTCTTCTACGGAACCCCCACCGCTGCAGCCAAGGAGCAGTGACGAATGTCCACCCTGAATACCAACGGTTTCTCCACCCTGCTCGACGTGGCCAAGCGGCTCGACCCCAACGGGAAGATCGCCCGCATCGTCGAGTCCCTCACCGTCGACTGTCCGCTGCTCGAGGACATGCCGTGGGTCGAGGCGAACGGCCCTGACGGCCACCTCATCACCACCCGCACGAGCCTCCCGTCGCTCACCTGGCGCAAGTACAACCAGGGCATCCTGCCGACGAAGAGCTCGACCGCGCAGTTCAACGAGGTCTGCGGCATGCTGGACGGCACGTCGAAGGTCGACGTGAAGCTGGCGCAGCGCAACGGCAACGCGGCCGAGTACCGCGCCAGCGAGGACGTCAGCTTCATCGCGTCCTACAAGCGCACGCTCGAGACGGCCTTCTTCTACTCGAGCCAGAAGACGAACCCGGAGCAGATCACCGGCCTGTCGCCGCGCCTCGACGCGCTGAGCGGCATCCCGTACAGCTCGCAGGTCCTGCCCTTCGGCGCGGCCGCGGGCAGCGACTCGGCCAGCGTGTGGCTGGTGGGCTGGGCGCCGAAGAAGGTGTACGGCATCTACCCGAAGGGTTCGACGGTCGGCCTGCAGATGAAGAACATCAGCGGCGAAGAGGGCCGCATGGTGGACGACGGCTCGGGCACTGGTGCCGAGTTCTTGGCGTACCAGACGTACTTCAGCTGGAACGTCGGCCTCGCGGTCGAGGACGCGCGCTACGTGGTGCGCCTCTGCAACATCGACGACGACGTGCTGGCGGAGACGGGCAACGCCCTCATTCTCAAGCTGGCCGAGATGACGGAGCAGATTCAGTCGCTCGACGACTGCAAGCCCGTCTTCTACATGAACCGCCGCGTCCGCTCGTACCTGCGCAAGCAGGCGATCGACAGCACGAAGCAGAGCACCCTCGCCTACGACAGCGTGGGCGGCAAGCCGGTGCTGAGCTTCAGCGGCATCCCCATCCACCGCACCGACGCGCTGCTCAACACCGAGGCCCCGCTCGTCTGAGCGTGACGTGAAGCGGCCGGCGCTCGTTCGGGTCGGCCTCTCCTCCCACCCGCTTTCTCCGAAAGAACTCCGATGCTCGACAAGCAGAACCTCTTCAGCGACGCGCAGGCCATCACCGTCACGGCGAACTCGACCAACGTCGTGGACGCGGTCGGCGGCACCCCCGGTTTCACCACCGACACCCTGGGCAACACGCCCGACAACGACGCCGGCAAGTCGCCGGAGCTCGCCCTCCTCTGCACGGTGACGGAGGCCTTCACCGCCGCCGGCGCCGCAACCCTCACGGTCTCGGTCGTGGGTGACGACTCGGCCGCCCTCGCCTCGCCGACCACGCTCGCGTCGAGCGCGGCCATCGGCAAGGCCACCCTCGTTCCGGGCTACCAGTTCCGGATCGCGCTCCCGCCCGGCAACGCCGCGGCCGACCGCTACCTCGGCCTCGTCTTCACCGTGGCCACGGGCCCGATGACGGCCGGGAAGATCACCGCCGGCCTCGTCCAGCGCGGCTCGCGTCCCACCGCGCCCGGCATCTTCAAGTAACCGGCGTCGCCGCCTCTTCTGGTGTGGGTCTCGGAGGCGGCACCCCGCGGGGATTGTCCCCGCGGGTGCAGTTCAGCGGGGTGGAGCAGCGGTAGCTCGCCAGGCTCATAACCTCGGAGGACGCTGGTTCGATTCCAGCCCCCGCTATTCACGCAGCACCCGAAGGAGCACGCATGGCACCCACTCCCCCGAAGCAGACCGAGCTCTCCAACCCCGAGGCCGCCGTGCGCGCGGCCAACGAGGCAACGGAGAAGGCGGAGCGCGAGCTCGCCGCCGCCCAGCGGACCATCGCCGAGATGCAGGCGCGCGACTTCTCGAAGACGCAGGCCGGCGTCTCCGCGCGCAACACGGTCTCCCCGGCCCCGCTCCCGGAGCAGTTCAAGGGCGTGAAGAAGTACCGCCTGCGCGTGCCGCACTACCGCCAGGGGCTCTACTTCGCCGCCGGCGACATCATCACCGTCACCGACGAGCGCCCGTCGAAGACGTGGGTCCCCGTCGAAGAGCGGCAGGTGACGCAGATCGTCGAAGTCGAACCCACGCCGGCCGGCCGCGCGGCCGATCAGCAGGTCTGAGAGGAAGCTGAGCCGCCATGCCCGCCGTCACGTCCGAGCACCAGGTCGCGAACCTCGCTCTCGGGCTCTGCGGGCAGCGGCAGCTCCTCGACTCGCTCAACGAGGACAGCACCGAGGCGCAGATGGCGAAGGCCTACTTCGCCTCGACGCGTGACGAGCTGCTGCAGTCATTCGCCTGGCGCTTCGCGACGAAGCGCGCGGTGCTGGCGCTCAGCACCGAGGAGCGGGAGGGGTGGCTGTACTGCTACGTCGCCCCCAACGACATGCTGCTCGAGGCGCCCCTGCGCATCTGGGACGGCGACCGCGAGCCCGGGTCGGGCGG
>ERZ869921.898-NODE-898-length-14453-cov-49.402486_pt1 | contig 14453 bp, 21 predicted proteins | sample MGYA00579310_ERZ869921 | MGnify/ENA primary metagenome ERZ869921 (study PRJEB32216, sample SAMN09231816) | wastewater metagenome | place: USA: Maryland | collected 2016-06-21 | study: EMG produced TPA metagenomics assembly of the PRJNA472060 data set (Reclaimed...
TCTTCATCTTCACGATGTCCATCTCTTCGGGCAGTCTATCTTGACGTGAGAAGTTGCACCGCTTACAAGCTGCGACAAGGTTATCTGGATCATCGCTTCCGCCTCTAGCTACTGGAATCACGTGGTCGCAGGTGTTGGCCTCTTGTCCGCACCAGAAGCAGACCCAGCCATCTCTATTCAAGATCCTAAGTCTTAGCTTCTTCCACTGCGTGGAGTTGCTCTTACGCTGGGAATGTAGTGTCACTTAGTAGTAACCCTTCTTCTTATGGAATGCCAGAGCTTTACAGTTAGAACTATAACGCTTTGTGATGTAAGCAAGTGAAGCGTCTATCTGTCTGAATGGATCTAGATCTCTGTAATGCTTGGACTTCATCTGTCCGAGTCCGTAATGACTACCGTTCTGGCTATTGTAATTCCACGATGATTCGAGAGTAATTAGTCTGTTGAAACACTGGAACTCTTTGTAGTTGATGATTCGACTATGTGCATAGAGTTTTAAGTGATCTTTTGAGTAGCTTGTAGCTGTTGCTTCTGGAATGCTTGTTATTGAAGTGATGGCCGCTAAGACAATAGCCGCCCCTAAACCTATCTTTCGCTCTAGCGAGCTATCCGCTCCAGCGGCTCGCTTCAAGCGAAGAGATAGTAGCGTGGCTGTCAAGTAAGGAGCGTAATCTTGGGAGTGTCCCACAGCTTTACGCACACTGTGGATAACACCTGTGGATAACTTCATGGCTTACCGCCCCAGCCGTTACCGCGAAACACGATCCCACCCAACGAGTAAACACGCTTCATCGGAACAGTGCAATTCTCACAGTAAGGATCTCTAGCTAGCGTGTCCTCGATGCATCGCTGGACTTCTATCTGCTTAGAGCAGACTTCACACTTGAACTCATAAACGGCCATCGGATTCCCTCGCGATCGTTAACTCGTTGCTCATGTAAATAAACTTTGCTCCTGTACTTTCATTCAAGTTTTTAAGCATGACGTTTATTTGATCGCCCCAGAATGCAGCTCCAGTATTTTGGACTATGTAAGTTTTACCCGCTTCTATCTCTAAAGCTTTACCTAATACGACTCTTACGTCTTTACTGTCCATCTTCTTCTCCAATTAGAGCTACTGTCATCGTCGAGCAGACGCAGCACTGAATAGTCTTAACGTTCTCTGGCAGGTTGTCTGTAATTACACGAATGAGCTGCTGTGTTTCCTTCTTGCAGACTCGACACTTATAGCGTAGCTGTTCCATAATTGCTCCCTTTAAGATTTTCGATGGGCTGTAAGTTCTGCTGTGTGACCCACCATGTCGGCTGTTTAGCATGTTTGTACCTTGGCTTCTTGGCCATGGCAACAGGGATCCACCCTGCTAGCTTGTAATTCGGACTCGTTCCCGTAACAAGAACGGCCACGTCTGTAATTCGATCATTCTCGTAGACGATGAGCTGGCCAGTGTCGTAGCGTGTCCATCTGACTTCGATGTTAGATCCGACGTCTGCCGTCTCCTTGAACTTAGAAGCTCTTGGATCGAAGTTAACGAACCCTAAGAATCTAGCTACAAGGATCTCGGCCACGATTGACTCTGCTACTTGTGCCACGTAGTCATGAAAGCCCAGAGAACGGTCGTAGCGGCTTGAATGATCGGGCTGGGCGTGGATCTGTGCGATTCGTTCTAGTGCCACTGTGTGCGCCAGAACCTTGTCGTCGATTGTGGGTTTTACTTTCATGCTAATCCTTCTAAAATGAGTTCAATTTCAGAACAAGGAAAGCCTTCTCCACACCGTTTACACCTCGGATTTTCGACTTCTGTTCTGTGTAATTTTAAAATAGATTTTAAAGTTTTCCATGCTTGTGAATCTAAAGAAGGTTCGTCAAACGAAGTTATTTCTTTTAATTCTGCAACGATAATAAACTCATCTAAAGCCTCTAACAATTCCTCATAAGTCATCGGCAGCCACCGCATAACCAGATTAACTTCTCTCCGCCTTGGCCCTTGGTATAACCAAAAGCGTCTAGCTTCGTCCACTTGCTACAGCTGTCGCACTGCTCGACTTTATACTCGGCAATAACTTTGCCATGTCGGAGCAGCTTTCCGACCTTAGTCTGTGGATTTAATAACTCCATGTAGTCGCTCATTATTGCGCTCTCCATTTGCCGTTAGATCCGAAGATGTACCAATAAGGCTGACACTGTGTTTCACCTTTTGGCTCTGTACACATGAACGCGCCCCACTCGGTACCGTCCTTCTTGTTTCCAGTTTTCCAGACTCGATCTCCATGGATACAAGTTGGCTTCTGAGTCTCTTCGGACGCTCCATGACTTGGTGTCCCTGCTAATTCTGCTTCTTCGGCAGTGTCATAGCTTGGAATGTCTCCGAACTTCTTAGTCCAAGGATCGTAATCGTCGGCTGTTGAGTTAGCTACCTTTGCGCTGATCGTCTCGACCTTCTCCATGTCCTGACGTGTCGGACGCTTGTCTGCTCCGAGAAGTAGACCGATGGCTCTTCCGATTGCACTCGTAACCGTATCCTCGACGAAGAACTTCTTCATGTTAACGTTGTAAGTCGCCACGTTACCGAATGCGTAATCTGTAGCCGATGGGTGTACGTCCTCGTATTCGCGGAAGATCTGAGCTTGAATAAGGACGTAGCCCTTTTCTGCGTTGAAGTCGACGATGTTCGTCTGAACTCTAGCTGTCGGGTGAGTGACCCAGAGACGGGCAATTCTGGCGGCTACGTCCTCGTAATTGTCTAAGAAGCTCATTACTTCACGTCCTTAGCTGCATGGCGTGAGATTGCGCGTCCGCGCTTAAAGCCTTCTCGCTGACCTTCGCGATAGCCGACTGAGTAAGTCATCGCTGCCCATAAAACCGCAGCTATAGACATAACTACGACGATAGATAATTCGTTCATTACTTGCTCCCGATACTGGAAGCGACGTTCGCGCTCCCTATGTAAAGAGTGAAGCAAGAACGCGTCTAGGTCAAGATTCCCGCCTACGTTTCGGCGTGTCGAATGGCGAAAACCCAGAAAGACACGCGCTTCTCTCTGGGCCTTCTAGTCCGACCTTCCCCTGATCGGAATTATTTACTTATGATTATCTACGTGACTGTCGATTCTTTGTTCGATTCTGTGTAGCGAATCAAGAACGTGTCTAGCGAAGCCATTACTTACGGGTCGCGAGTTTTTTTCTGCCCGAGAAGCTTTTATAGCAGCCACAGCCGCGATCGACGCGGCTAACACTGTAGCTAGTCCGTTGATAATCTCTGGAGTCATTTGCCATTAACTCCGAACGCAGCGTCCTTAGGATTAAGCCAGCGAAGAATTACTGGGACGACTGCGGCCGCGCCAGCTGTAAGAATTGCTTTAGGATCTGTCACACCCGCCATGTAAACAGCTAAAGACGCAGCGATGAAGCTACGCGCCCAGCTTGCGAGTAACGGCTTTAAGTTTGCCACTTGTTTTCTCCTTCTTCGGCTTATCTACCGACTGAGTAGGTACTTCGACGACTGGATAGTCGCCAGCGTAGGCGACAAACTTAGGACGTCCGAAACCTACGATCTCTTTTCCGCTCCCGAATGCGCGCTCCTTGACCATGACCATTCCGCCGTTGCGTTGATCGCCCGATCCAGAAGTGTTTCCCTCGATGGTAATTACTGACTTCGGCTTAACGCCTACGACGATTCCGATGTGGCTAATACGGTCGACGCCATCATGGGGAAAGTCCATAAACGCTAGATCGCCGATCTTAGGCTCTGTCTCCACCCAGCGACTTACTTCTTTAAGCTTATGCGCTCCCGCAGCTGTTGAGACCATAGACGGAAGCTTTACGCCCGCTTCATGGAAGCACCAGTTCACGAAAGATCCGCACCAAGGTAAGCCATCGGCCTTAGTAAACTTTCCGTATTTCGTAAGATTGTCGCCTTCTTCGATCGTACCGACTTCTTTAAGAGCTACTTCTACGACTGCCGCAGCTGTTCCGATTGGATAAGTCATGAGAGAAGTAACTTCGCTTCGTCTTCTGAGATTCCAAGTTTGGCTAGAAGTGCAGCCTTTTCCGCTGCTTTTTCTAGAAGTAAAGTTTCTTCCGCTTGAGCTTCTGCGATTCTAGCGTTTGCTTCTGCTAATTCTGCCGCTGTCATCTCACGATCTATAATTTCGCCAGTTTCGGCGTTATGGATTCGGACCATTAGTTCGCTCATTATTTCACTCCGTAAATGTAGATGTTTCCAGCTGTTGCAGAGCGGCTTTGATTGTTTGTCAAAGTAAAAGAATCAATTCCAGAAGCAGACTTAAATCCACCGCCGCCCATGTTTCCTCTAAAGTCGGTTCCATTGTGGAAGACCGCAGAGTAAATCCAATTTTTTGTAGCGTCGCTTGTTGCGTATCTTCCAATCGTCAAGGTGCAATCGAAAGGCTGTCCGTTTAAATGCGTCGTATCGTAACTTGGTCGAATGTAACCATTTGGATAACCCGAAACCGCTCCAGCAAAAGATGTAGTTCCATAAATGTTTACTTGGTAATTAGAAGCATCGCCTGCGCCATCTAAACCCATTTGGATAGATGAAGCCCCTACTCCGTACTGATAATTAGAAATTACAATCACCAAGTTTGTGTAATCTTGACTAATAGATGAGACAGTCGTTGAAGCGCCAGAAATTGCAGTAGTACTTAATAAAGTCATTCCGCCAGCTGAAAGGGTCGCCCATTCTGGAGCGGTAGCGCCTGAATTAACTTTGAGGTACTGCCCAGCTGTTCCGATTCCAAGACGAGCTGGAGTGGATCCGCTTGAAGAATAAATCGTATCTCCAGTAGTAGTCATTGGGTTAGTCATGCCCGCGCTATCGGCAGACCACACGAAGTCCATGTCTGTGTTCGAGTTTTTCTTTAGAACTTGTCCAGATGTTCCACCTTTAAGATCTACTAGAGAAGCGTCGATAGCGTCGCCAAGTGTCTCGATCGCTGTCGCGCCGTCTTTCACCAAGTCGGTCGAAGTGGGAACACTCCAGCCGAAGTTAGGCGTAGTCGTTGCCATGTCTGCTCCTTTATGCGACTACTGTCGCGTTTAACCAGTCTAGTGTAGGGCTTAAAGTGTTCCATTTTTCGGAAGCTGGCACGTCGTTCCAGCGGAAAGCGTCGAGCGAATAAGCGATCGGAGTAATGTAAAGATCGACAGCCAGAGAGTTATAGCCAGCTGAGAATCGCCAGCCTTCTACGAATCCTTGGAAGTTCGATCCCATGTTCGCGGGTAGGTCTGCGATGTTTACGGGCATTCCCATAAAGACGCCGATAAGTGAATCTCTATCTGAGTCGCTTATGTTAGGGCTTCCAAGTGGATAGCGGATCGACTCGAAGTTAGCTCTAGGGTAAGCGCGCAGAGCTAGATAGAAGTTTGCTTGGCTTGTAGCGTCCGCTCCATTTTCGAGCGATGTCTGAATGTTCTGCGCTAAAGCCCCATAAGTCGCGATCGAAGCTGCGTCGCTTGCTGTGTGTTGATCGCCATTCTTGTAAGTAATCGTAACTTTATTTCGTACGTCTCCCGAACGAGTCGATGTCTGTAAACCGCTGGAATAGGCTTCTCCAGCTGAAAGATCGACATAACCATTCGCTGCTAGATACTGGCTTCGATGAGTTGAATCCGCGTAACCGATTCGGCCCTGCGCGTCTTCGTAGATGTAACCAAGTCCAGAAGTAGCTAAAGCAGCTACTAAAGAATAAGCGTCTGTAACGTTCGCCGATCTGGCATGGAGTTCGTAATTGCCTGGCCGATCTATTTCGCCGACTCCGCTGTTTTCTGCATTAGCCCAAGTAGTCGTAGCGTCGTAAGCAGACCAAGCAAGAGCGGCGGGAACTTGATTCCAAGCTCCATAAAGAATGTTATCCAGAACGTCGTAAATCTGATCGCCGTCGAATGCTTTTGTAAGGATTCCTTCTGTAAGAACTTTTGGAAGTCGAGATAGTGCGCCTAAAGCTGTGAGATTAACGCTCTGAACGAGAATGTCGGAATTAGATCGCTCTACTGTAGTGATTATGTCGGTGATAGATCCGCCGAAGATTGCTACTGGAGTAGCTGTGGAATCTTCGACGTAAACAGTGATCGAAGAGTTAATAGAAGCTACGATCGGCTGATCGTCAACGTTAAGAATAGATAAATTACAGTAGCCCGCTACTGCTTGCTGATAGATGTCGCGGCGACCAGATTCGACGGTAAGAGTGGCTAGCGTGACGTTATTGTATTCCGTCCCGTCGATTATGACGCTCCACGTAGGAGTCCAGAGGCTCACGCTATGAGTAACCCTGCTCCGCCAGTGCCGCGGGCTTGTGATTTATTGAGAACGTCGATAATTGTTCGAGCTGCCGATTCTGGATCTCCGACTACTCCCATGTTCACAGTAACCCGAGCTGCTGCGTTCGCCTCACGTTCTGCTCGAAGTCTGGCCGTCTCTGCCTTTAGACGTTCGCGTTCAATTATTGCCGCTTGCATGGCTGGAGAATAAGCAGATAAAGGCGCACCCGTAAAAGTAGGAGAGTTAGCGTCTGGAGCATAACCGCCGCCAGTATCGAATCCGCTTGTGTCAACAGTTACGCCAGTGCCGCCAGTTCCGAAATCGACAGAAGCTTTTAAGCTCTTGTCATTACCGCCACCGAAGAAATCTGTAATCGGGTTATTCTTAATAAAGTCGATTATCTTCTTAACTCCGTTATAAGTAGAAGTCAAGAAGCCCACGAACTTAGAGAATGCAGTAACAAGTCCGCCGATAATTAAGCCGATTCCCTCTAGTGCAACCTTAAATGCGCCACCAAGGATCGGAGCTAGATTATCTTTAGTAAAAGTCCAGATAGCCTTAAAGAGTGCAAGAAGCGGAGCTAATTCGTCGGAGTTATCGGAGACCGCCTTCTTAATAGTGTTAAACGCATTCGCCAGACCTTGAAGAGCTGGCCCGAAGATTGCGCCCAGTGCTGGAATGAACTCGGTCGCTAAGAAGTTCCAGAACTTTAGAATGATTGGCAGAAGATCATCGCGGACGACCTTAAAGATAGCCGTAAACGCTGGCCCCAGCGTTACGGATAATCCAGAAGCGAAGTTCTGAATAGCAGGGATTCCCTTATCGACGAATGCCGAGATTAGCGGAGTAATTGCGTCTAGGACATAAGAACCGACAGTCTCTTTAGCTTCGTCGAATGCAACAGTTAGACGAGCCATCTTTCCTTGGAAAGTGTCGGCTTGCTTGGAAGCTTGTCCCTCGAAAGTCGCAGCTAGAGACTTTGTAATCTCTTCCATGGACATAGTTTTAAGCTGCGCAGAAGATAGTCCTACGCCTAACTTTCCGAGCGCGGCTGTGTTACCTTCTGCCGCTTTAGCCATGGCGTTAGTAACTGCTTCGAGTGACTTGCCACTTCCAGCGGCGACGTCGATCGCTACAGCTTGTAATTCTTGGGCTTTTTGGACGTCCTTCGTAGCGCGAACGAGTCGATCCAGCGATGGGCGAAGCTGATCGTCTGTGAGTCCTGTAAGTAAAGAAGTCTGGAGAATCTGTTCTTCTACAGCTGCGATCTGGGAGTCTGTCGCCCCAGTAACGTTCTTTAGCGATGTCGCGAGCTTGACCTGAGCTGCTTCGTCTGCGATCGCCGATTTAACGCCGTCGATAAGAAGCTTACCCGCGTAAGCGGCGGCTGCGACTGTGGCAGCTGCGAAAGCGGCAGCGGCTACCTTGCCGAACTTGCCGATCTTGTCTGAGAAGCCTTCGACTTCTGTCTGTGCGCCTTTGACGCCCTTCTTTAATTCGTCGAAGTCGGCGTCGAAAGTTATCTTTACTTTTGGAATGCCAGCCATTAGTCGAGACCTACTTTCTTAATTACGCCCTGAATTAGATCTATGTATTCCTTCGCGACTATAGGCGTGTAATAGTCAACAGCTGGAGCGATCCAGTAGCCGCGCTTATTACGTGGAGCCTTGAATCTGTCTGTGTAAGGACGACCAAGCGAATCTGTACCGCGTCCGCTTCCGTATTCTGTTCCCCAGAGAAGCGCACCCGCTGGAGCTGCATTCTGACGAACTTTGTTCCCTTTACCGCTCTTCGATGATTCTCCGCCGTACTTTCGACCGACTTTCTTAGGGCCGCCGATGTCTACGCGAATGAGACGATCGCGCTTGGCTGTAATCGTCTGAGCTACGAGCTTAGTCTGTGGAGATGGCGCACCATGTGAACTCATCATAAGCTGACCCGCTAAACGCTGAGATAGTGGAAGAGCTGCGTCGCGGATCTCGTTCTGTGTTTCCTTATCGAGAAGATTAAGAGTCTGGATCAAGTTTTTAAGCGCGGCTGGCTCGACTTCTATCGAGTAGACGCCCTTCTTACCTGCCATTCTGTCTCTCCAAGATCTCGATCGCTGTTAGTAAGTCTTCCGTCGTCTGCCATTCGCTCATAGGGATTCGAGTCGCTATCGCTACCTCGATAAGAGTCCGATTTAAGCTTCCGACGGGCCAGCTTTTGGGTCGGACTTCTTACTAGTAATTCCCTCTACAGTTTCGATCCAGATCTCGAAAGGCTTAACAGGGTTTCCCGCTGCCTCGCGCTTCATGGCGTTATAAGCCAAGAAGTTAAGCCCTTCGAGTCCTAGCTTCGATTCTACTTCGTTCACTGTGGCGTTGAACTTGCGTTCCCACTTAACCCACTCGGGATTGGCCGCTACGTAAGTAGCGACCTCTCCACTGAGATAAGTTACTTCTAGTTCCATTTTCATTTGTTGCTCCCGATTCTATTTTTTAGCTGAATGTCTCTGTAGGTGTTCCGATAACTGTAAAGCTAAGGCTAACAGTCTGCGCGCTTGGTGATGTGCCGCCCACGCTTGGGAATACTGGAAGAACGTTAAACGCGAATACTGCGCCTGTTACAGCTGTAAGAGATACAGCTAGAGAAGTGTTCGGAGCTGATTCTGCTGCTGCCCATAGAGCTTCGCAGAGTGAACCGCTTGCGCCCCAGTCTGAAAGCATTTCGACGTCGAACGTCCACTGCTTATCGACAGATTTGTAGGCTTTTCCTGCGAGTGTGTCGTACGTGTCGATCGTTACGTCCGCGCTGAGCGTTGCGGCTGTAGCTTGTTCATTGTAAGAAGTGGTCGCGATCGTAAACGATAGATCGCGCCCAGTGATTACGGTCGTGGCCATGTTTGTCTCCTAGTTTGTTTGTGTGTAATAAGTCGAAAGCTGAATCTCGCAAGCAAGAACTTCTGACGCGCCGACTGCGACGATGATCGGATTCGATACGTCTCCGACTTCGTACCCTGACGGAATAGCCGCCAGAATGCTAATAACGAGCTGCTCGATGTTGTCGAGTGCGCTCTGATTGTCATAGATAGCGACTCCGACAGTGAGAACGAAGTTAACGCGTAGCTTGACTTTATCTTTACCGAGTAAAGATGGCTGTAGATAGGGAGTATTCGGAACGACTGCCGCGAACGGAACGATCGGAGCTTCTGGAACTGAGTCGTAGACGTTAGCCGCTACTCCTGCGATGGCAGCTTTTAGCGGGTTACGTACAGATGAAAGAATCGTGGAAGCTGTCACTAGCCGACCATCGTTCCCTCGTCGATGTAATTACCTAAAAGACCTACGACGCGATTTAAGAGGCTTCTACCCATGCGATAGGGCGAACTTTGAAAGTCGATACCTTCGATCTGTCCGCCCGCAGCTGTGCGAGATTGAAAGACTTCGATAGATACTGCATAGATAGCGGACTCGATCGACGCGTTACCCGCGTAGAGAGTCGCAGCTGAATAACCGCTAAGAGTTGCTGTTCCATTGGGAATGATCTGTCGACGAGTTACGTCTGCGCTCGTAAGAGCTGCGGAGAACGATACGTCGTCGATCTTTGTCACTGTGTGAGTTGCAGTGAATGGAGATGGAATTCCAGTAACGACGATCGACTGGCCGACTACGAAAGTGTGAACGTTACGAGTGTAGAACTTGGCGACGTTATCGTTTAATTCGTAGCCGATGATCGCGTTTGAGTTCTGAATAAGCAACGGGAGAATCGACTGCTCGGCTGTGTCGATGATGTCGTCTAAATAAGCGTCGCTGTAGAGGGAAGAGCTAACGCCAAGGACGGATCGCAGCTGTGCAGCTGTAATTATGTTAGGCATTAGCTCTTCCTTTCTACTGCTCGACTAGCTCGGGAGCGAACTAGTCGATGATTGGTGGCGGATTAAGCCTTGTTGATCTTGTATGCACCAGCTGCGATGTTTACCGCTACTGCACCGAATGAATACAGTCCGAGGGTAATAGATCCGTCGGCTGTTGATTCTGCGCGGAGCTGATACATAGATGGATCTTCGTACCATGTGTAAGCGTCTGGATTCACGATTAAAAGTGATCCGTCTGTGTCTGTTGTTGCCGCTGTGTTTGCGGTGACGAAGAAGTCCATGTCGACAACCATTCCGCGACGTGCGCGAGTTGAGACCTGACCGCCAGCGTTCATCGGATTAGAAGCTGCATAAATTGGTCGTCCATTATCGTTTAGTGAGATGATGTTTGACCACTGCTTTGTATTTCCGATCATGTTAACAGCGAATGGGTTTGGAAGTCCGATGGTGTTTTCATAAACGCTTGAAGCACCACGAGCAACGAATCCGAGAAGTTCTGTAGCTGTTGGGTATGTTGTTAGCGTTGTAGTGTCCGCTGTTGCATTAGATACAAGAACAGAGTTCGCGTATGCGTCCTGCTTTGTAGCCATGGCTGCGTTCATGTTACGGATTACCTGTGTATAAAACGCAGGATTTGAAAGCGTAAACAATTCGACTGAGAACTTTTGCTGTGCTGTGAACTTCTGCTTTGATACAGAAATAAAAGCTGAGTTCTGATCTGTCTCTGTGAATGCGCTTCCTTCTGCAACAATTCCAGCCGTTGGCGCTTGGGTGATCTTCGGGATTTCGAAAGTCATTCCATCGGCCACGAGAGCTTCTGAGCTGATCGCTTCAATAGTTGGACGAACGAAAGAAGAAAGTCCGTTAATTACCTTTTGAAGTTGTGGAGTTTTAATAAGTCCTGCGTTGTCTGTTGTGTCTGCCGCAGCTTGAATGTAATGAATAGAATCTACTGAATCATGATTACGCAGAGAAGCGTTAATCTGATGGAATAGGTAAGTCTCTGGACGTGTATCCAAGCGTGGCTTAGTGAATGAGCCGCCTACTTTAGTAGTGGCAGCTGTTACGGATTGAGCAGCTTCGACCGTCAAGACGGTTTCCGCGTTTGTGACGGTGTTGTCCACTTCGTCTCCTTCTGTTGTTGGTGTTACTTCCGCTTCCACTGTGGAGTCGGAAATCTCTTCGGCGATTTCTTCGCCTTCTGTTGCAGCTACTTCGCTAACACGTGCGGAGCGAACTGCTGGCTCTGTCACAAGTGCGACACCTGTTAGTTCACCCGCAAGAACGCGCATAGTTCCGTCTTTTTCCATTGTGTAATCATTGACGGATAATTCGATCGAAAAGCCATCGCGAAGTCCGTCCATCGCTTCTGTAAGCGCGTCTGTTCCCGCTGTGGTGTTTGTGATCTTAAAAGTCGCGTTAATTGCTTCGCCATCTAAAGTCATGTCTAAAGTCTTACCGATTGGACGAGTGCGATCGTGTTCTAGATTTAGTTTTACTGGAGCTGGAGTAATTGAACCCTTAGCGAATACGACTTTCCCAGTAGAAGCGTTAGCAGCTTCTTCGAATGCGACAATGCGCCCGCTAATTGTGCGAGAGTTTGAATCTGCCGCTGTGATGTTCATCGGTGTTGTTATTTTCATAGAAGTAGATCCTCTTCTTCGCGGATTTCATCGACGCTCATCGCGCCAATTCGATTTAGGATTTCGTATACTTGCGCGCGTTCGTAAGGATTGCCACGCAAGAAGTCGTCTAAGTCGTACTTAACTTCTTGTCCAAGCGGAGTGAAATCCGAAAGGCTCATTCGCTGCTCGATGACAGTCATAATCGGACGAAGTGAATAGTCGATAAGAGAGCGGCGTTCATTGACAGCGTTTGAGTAAGTAAAGCTGTTTGGCTCTGCGCTAGCGAAGAATGCTGGAATGTTTGCAGCGCGACAGATTTCTAAAGCTAAGTAACCGCGGGCTTCATTTAACTGAAGATTTTTAGGATCATAACCGACAGTCTCGATCGAGACATCGCCGTTTAAGAATGTAACAGCTTTAGAAGTGCGATTCTTAAACGCAGCAACAAGAGCAGCGACGCGATCTTTTGGAAGTGCGACGCCAGAGTTCTTTAAGATAGTTTGTGGGTTTGGATTTATTGCGAAGTCATAAGCTGTTTTTTCTAACGCAGAAGCAGCGCGGATCGTACGTCCTGCACGATTTAAGATTCCTTCGTCTAGTCCAGGATAAACGACAAGATCGGACGGATCTATGTAATAGCCGTCGACCATGTAAGCGTCGATCTCTGTTCCGTTACCGTTTGTCTGAACAGTTACGCGAATCGGATCTATTCTTTCCATCGCTTGAATGCGACCAGTATCGGCATAGCGTTGCATTACACGCGCATAACCATAACCATAAAAGGCTATGTCTTCTGATAACCAAGAATAGAAAGCCGATCCAGTAATTCGCGGATCTGGCTGATTTATAACGCGCGGCTGTTGAATCTTTTCTCCAGTTGCGATGTTACGAGTGTGCATTTGGAAAGATCCCAGAGTCATGCAGATCATGTTACGAGCGCGCGCTAAAGTAGGAACTCCCATGGCTTCGGCACGTGTAGCGCTTTGATTTCCAGCGAAAAAGAATCCGCCTAAAGAATCGTAAGTATTAACTGGATAGAGTGAAGCTTCAACGTCGACCGTAGCTTCTGGCTTTGCTGTCTCGACTGTTGTCGGAACGAATAAGTCTCTTAATCCCATGCCGCAATTCTAGAGACGGCGTTACACCTAGCCCACCATGATGTCAAGATCCATCGGTGGGCGTGTCGCGTAGTGGGTGACGAGTGCAGTCGCAACCGTCGCGCAGACAGTCGACTGAGAAGCTCTCCGCCCGATCGTCCAGCCACCATCTCCGAACGGAAGTCTCGCAGCTGATAAGATCTGCTTGGAGAGTTCTGTCTGTTTCGGGTCGTGTCGTAATCTCTTCGATGTGATCGCTCCTAACAATTCGTCGCAAGCTTGGCCGTACAGTGCGCCGTCGATGTCTGAAATCGGAATCCCAGCGGGAACGAGACGCGCAGCTATAGCGGAAGCCGTTCTCTTAGAATAAGCCACTGTCTCGACTGGATACTGCTTCGTATAGGGAGCGATGTCGTTAGCTATCGCTTTATCGTCCAAGTTGATCGGATTATGCCAAGTGTGAAGAAGTTTTACGAAGAATCGCTCGTCGTCGATTTGCTGGGCGGCTACTAACGCAGCGTCGCGGCGATTCGGACTTACGTCTACGCCTAGCCAAGTCGTCTTCTCTGGATCAAGCTCTAAGCCTTCTTCTCCACATTGATTCCATTCCTCGGCAGGGATGGCAGCTGAGATCGTAGCGACCCAGCGACAGAGAACTTCTGTTTTTACGACGTCTGGCGGATCGTTGAGAACGGCCCGAATGTTGTCGATGTGTACGGTGTGGCCTAAAGCGGGATTGGCCATCGCCGCACCTTTCCAGAATGCGGGAGTGTCGTCGATCTTGTCATAGTTCGATGACCATTCATAGTAAGCGATGTCATCGTTAGGCGACGCGCTCATTCCACGCTCACGAAGTCCGTTAAGAACTACAGAATGCTGATCTCCTGCATTCGATAGCGTCCAGAGCTGAGGATTCTTCGCCGCCATCATGGTATAGCGAAGCGAGGCCCACGTGGACTCATCTTTGAGTTCGCGTGTCTCGTCTACGAAAACCGTCTCGGGCTTGGAAATACCGCGAGCGGCTGATCCGCCAGCTTTAACCATGTAACGACCGCCGCCGAACTTAGACTGTAGCTCGATCTCTTCTGAGCCATGCGCCCAGCGGATCTTCTTTACTTGTTTAGCTAGATCTTCGTTCTCTTCGATGATGTTAACGATGTCTCTAAAAGTCTCCAGCGATGTAGTGAGTCGGTGAGCTGTACCGATCTGGAGTCCGTCCTGCCATAAGAAGAGACCAGCTAACGCCCTGATTTTCATGAGCGTAGTTTTTCCTTGTTGCCTAGCGACGACGACGCAGACCAGTGGAGCGGCGAAGCGGCCGTCTGGCTTGTACCGATGAGCTTCCATCGCGACGAACTTCTGCCAAGGAAGCAGCGGAATCCCGATCGAGTCGGCAAAATCTATAAGTTCTTGGCCGCGAGTCGGTAGATCTCGGAGTTTAGAGTGGATTCTTGGAGTCGGAGAGCCTAAATAGAGTCCTGTAGTTCCCTCTAAAACCGATGTAGGCCGATCTAAGCCCTTTTGAGGCTCCTTGGGTCCCTTTGAGTCTTCTGCGTGGCTATTCATGCTTTATCGAGTCGTTTGGTGGTGAAAGAAGA
>ERZ869921.899-NODE-899-length-14450-cov-4.308510_pt1 | contig 14450 bp, 23 predicted proteins | sample MGYA00579310_ERZ869921 | MGnify/ENA primary metagenome ERZ869921 (study PRJEB32216, sample SAMN09231816) | wastewater metagenome | place: USA: Maryland | collected 2016-06-21 | study: EMG produced TPA metagenomics assembly of the PRJNA472060 data set (Reclaimed...
ATATTAAAATAAAAGTTAATTTAAGATTATCTAAAATTAATAATTTACAAAAAGATGGATATATACCCGTTAAACGATTTACGAAAATGCATTAAACTTCTCCGCAAAATAGTTGACGATATTCGATATAACGAAGAGTGGAAAAATAACAAGTTAGCCCAAACGGTATTGTCAAATGTTCGCAATACCGAAGTCACTTTATTGGATGTTGCCGATTATTTCGATGAACATCCAATTAAAGAGGTTTGTGTCTGCGCGGCGGTCAAAACCGATGCCGGCGAGATCTATCGCGGCCAGCGGCATGGCGATTGCGTGATGGCAATGCGCGGCCGTGGCAAGAAGATGGGCCAAAGGGGCGAGGACCAAGGTTTCATAACTTCCCGCAATAGGTTCGTCGACCGTATTATGGGGATGAGGTTGCAGCTGGCCGCCGGGATTAAGTCAGCTAATCCGGGCGGGTATTTTCAGGATAATGAACTTTTCAGCGAAGATTTATATTAAAAAAAAATGGAAAATCAAAAACCGTTAGCTAATATCGTCGAGATCAAAAAAAAGAATATTCAGGTTTACATTCCCGAGACTCAAGCGAGTGATCCCGATTTCAATCCCGAGCTTAAAGGCGAGGTAACGATCACAATTACGGCCCGGATTGACAGTATCTCGAATGATTTAAGCGACGATCTGTTTAATTTTAAGCGGATCATCAAAGTGGTTCCGACCGGCGGGTTTCTTTCCAAGGTAAAGTCGGCCGCGGACGTACAAAAGGAAAAGCAAATTGAAGAAGAGAAAGCCAGCGGGACGAAAACAATGTTTCCCGCGGATGGCGACGATCCGATGTATGACGAAGCCAGAAAAATCGTTATGGATAACCGCAAATGTTCAGCGTCGTTATTGCAGCGGAAAATGAAGATTGGATTTGCACGCGCGGCGCAGCTGGTCGATAAGCTGGAAGAAAACGGAGTGGTGGCCGGTGCGGAAGGAGCCAAGGATCGCAAGGTGTTGGTTGAAAACTAAAATGTACGACGAAATTCTTAAAAATCTTGACCGCGATGGCAAGAAAATTGTCGGGAAGTGGATAAAAGAAGCTCATTTAATGCGAAGCGAAGCGTGGATGAAAAATATCGTACGCACCGTCAGGCAATGGGAAAGAATCAAAAATCATCGCGAATATTCCATTGGGTGGGCAAGGCAGAAAATTAAACAAGGTTATTCTTTTGATGATGTTGTCGAAAGTTGTGAAGGGTCGGGAGGATATTTGATAATGATCGGAATTGGAATCGGCGCCGGTTTGATAGGCGGCGAAAAAGTTTCTCGGGAAACGATCGGCGTCAAAATTCACGGATTAGGTTTCAAAACATTCAACGGACGCGAAATATTTTCCGAAGCAAGGAAAAGGTCGAAACCAATGCAGTTAGTTTTTCAATTTTAATTGAACAAAAAATGAAAATAGAACTTTCAAATGGCGTGATTGTCATTACGCCTCCGGAAATATCCGGAAAAATCTTAGCAATTCTATTTCCGGAAACCGAGCCGGCCGAAGAACTAAAAGGGAATTTGGGGGAATCGGGAAAGTTGAGCGCAAAGTTTCGCCGCAAATTTGAGAAAAAGGAGGAAGCTAATCCGTCGAAGGATGGTTGGACTCCGGAGGAAGTGCAAAGTCTCATCTCAATGAAGAAGAACGGGATCGGATCCGGTGAAATCGCCAGGAAGTTAGCCAAGACTCCGGCGGCGGTCTATACCAAAATCTACATTTTAAAAAAAGAAGGAACCTTGCAGGAAAATCAGAAACAAGCGGGACCGGGGGTAGTTTCGGATGATAGCGGGTTCAGAAGCTTATAAATTTAATCTTGGTGGGCAATGGGAGGGGGATTAGCACTAGCTCTATGCTCTGGAATCGTATTCACTACTGGTCAGTTCGCAAAACTTCCAGCAACACTCGTTCCATCAAATTACCAGCTAATCGGTAGGAGCAAACCTCCCTCACCCAATGCCCGCCAGAAAATTATGGCAACTAAAAAGAAAACAATTGAGTGATGGGCCGTTGTTACCCCGAAAGGGTATGTTTTGGCGGTGGTAAAAAGCCGATCTATAGCGAGAAAAGTCGTAAAATCGCAACAAAATGGCAAGGTTAACAAAGCGAAGTTAATAATCGAATTATAACCAACAAAATATGATCGCATTAATATTAGACCCGGGGTTGCTGTTTTTCTTAATCGTGGTGCTGTATTTTGGAGCGTTCGCGCTTGGCTGTGAGATGCAGAAGGCAAAAAACAGAATTTGCAATGGGCAAAGGGAGAAAGCTTTTCAAGACGAGAAGAAGGGATTAAATCAATGTATCGATCAATTAAAAGGTAAAATTTTGCAGTTACAAAAAGAGAAACAGGACGAAATCTGCAAAGGGATGGCCCAAAGCTTGGTCAATTTCGTTGATCGGATAATTAATGAAGACGAGGCTTCAGCCGCAGGAGCGAAATCTAAAACCAATAAAAAATAAACATGGAGGAAAATATCAACCACGGCGTAATCGAGCAGGAACCACAGGGGTTTGATTGGATTGCCGGAGCCGAAACGGGAATAGCTTTCATTGAGCGTATGCCCGCGGCGAATTGGGAGAAGTTTCTTTCGGATCCGGAATTGCAGAAAAGCAGCAAAACGGATTTTATGGATTGCGTGACCCAGTCGTTTTTGAATGAATTAGAAGCGCAATTTAACTGGATGGCATTTGTTGGAGCCTTCACGGCGGAACAGATACATTGGTTAACCAGGCAAGGCTATTTAATCGGCGGTAAATTCAACTTTAGCAAGCGTTTTACCGCCAAGATGAGCGGAACTACCATTCAAGGCAATTCGGCGCAGAATGTTGGCAACAGTGCCCGCCACGATGGATTGCTGCCGGAGAGTGATTGGCCGGTAACCGCGGATATGTCCTGGGCCGAGCATTACGCGGAAATCCCGCAGGCGCTCAAGGACAAAGCCAAGAAGATTTTGGAGATTGTCGAGATTGCCTATGAATTCGTGTACATTAAAGGCGCGTTGGGATGCCAGGAAGCGATCAAGAAACATATTAAGCAAGCGCCGCTGCAGATTCTGGCGCCGGTATGTAGTCCTTGGAATACGACCGAGATAATCAAGAGTTGTGGCAAGGCCGCGGCGGAACATGCAACCACAATCTATAAATTCGAGGATCTCAAGGTTTTTAACGATTTTGACCACTATAACCCAGTGCTTAAACGCCTGGACTGGGATTATTACATTCCCTATGTAGTTAAGGGGGTAGTGTCGATCAAGAAGGAAGCGGTTATTCCGACCAAGCTATTGCACGAATTTACGACAACGCTTAAGTACGGCCAGAATGCGCCTGAGATTACGTTGCTGCAAGACGCGTTGAAGTTGGATGGCGATATGTCGCTTAAAGTGCCAAGCACCGGTTATTACGGCAATATAACGGCGCAGGCGGTGATGGGATTCCAGCGGAAGCACAATGTTGCGGATGAAGCGGAGATCGTCGCTTTGCAAGGTCGGCAGGTCGGGCCGAAGACGAGGGCGAAGCTTAATGATCTGTTCAACAAATAAATCTATGCAAAACAGAATTATAAAATTTAGATGTTGGGATGGGTCTAAAATGTTAAATCAGGACGAAATAGCTTTTATGCCGCCAATTAACACAATGACTTTTCGTTTAAGCGATATGATCTCAATTTTGCAAAAGAATTATGCAGTTATGCAATTTACCGGCCGTACTGACAAAAACGGCAAAGAGATTTACGAGGGGGATATTGTGAAAATATTTATCGGATTTGGGGGTATAAAAATTGAGGTTATTATTTATGAGAATGATCGGTTTACGGTGAAAGATTGGGTCGATGATGAGGATGGAACTTGGTGGGGGGATAATTGCGAAGTCATCGGCAACATTTACGAGAATCCTGAATTAATAAAATAAAAAATTTCAATGTACAAAATAACGATCAAAAGGCTTATCGAAAATCCAAAGTTCGAAGAAGAGCGAAAGGAAATTAATTACGGCAGGAGCCGCGATATTCCGTATGAAGGTTACGGAAATAGACTCTTTGAGGAAAAAGTTTTAGAAGTTGAACTTACAGAGGATGAATTCAAGGCGGTTAAAAAGGCAGTTATTGATGTAATGTAAATAATTAAATTCCACGAAAAAATAAGTGGAATAAAAAAACAATGGAAAATGAACCGAACAAAGAAGTAAATCAAAAAGACGCTCCGGTTGGAATAGCTGAAAATCAAACTCCGGAATCGGTACAAGAAAAGCAATCGGCATTACCAATGGCTAAGGATGGAGATTCCGAGAAAATCGATACGGCGGCGAAAAAAATGGAAGGAGAAAACGTAACGGGAAGTGTCGAAAAAGAGAATTTAAGTTTTGAGTTTGCTTTGCGGGCAATTAAAGAAGGCAAGAAAGTTGCTCGTGATGGTTGGAACGGTAAAGGAATGTTCGTCTATTTGGTTCCAGCCAATTCTTACCCGGCACAAACTGAAACGGCAAAAAAAGAGTTTGGCGATATGGTTCCTTATGGTGCTTACATCGCAATGAAAACAACACAAGGAAATGTTGTTCCGTGGTTGGCAAGCCAAACCGATTTATTGGCCGAAGACTGGATGATTGTTGAGTAGTTTCTCGCGGGGGAAACACCGCAAGGCTGGGGTATCTAGTATATTGGAGAATGTGGGTTCGATTCCCATCCCCGGCTCTATAATTTAAAAAAATGAAAATTGATTTAAGCGACGTTAATTTAAAGGTTGATTTTTACCTGGAAGGAAGAGGATTTATGCTTTGCGACCTCTTGCGTTTTCCTAAAGAAGTGAACCAATTGAATGATATCAGCCGCCAATATTCCGTTTTGGTGGCATTATCAAAAGGGCTTGGATTGCCAAAACCAAACAATGAACCAAAAAAATGGGACTTGTTTTGGGAGTTTGATTCTCCGATAAAAATCATCACTTGTAAAAGAATATCGTTTTCCGGTGATAGTGGAAAGGTAAATATAAGATATGAAAACAATTGAAATCATAATTATGGTTGCAATTACTGCGATAATAATTGGAACAATGTGTATTTGGTTTCCATTTAAATATCGGGAATGCAAAAAAGTTGGCCATTCAACGGAATATTGTCTGATAATGTTAGGAAATTAAACATATGAAATTTATTAAAAAACCAATTGTTATTGATGCCTGGCTTATTACGCAAGAATTTATTGACAGTTTAAGTAACGAAAAAGAACAAAATAACGTTTATCCGCAAAAGGACTATTTGATGATTCACACCCTGGAAGGAGATATGCGCGGCGACATTGGAAATTACCTTATCAAGGGGGTGAACGGTGAATTTTACCCATGCAGAGCGGATATCTTCGAAAAAACCTACCAGCAAGGCGAGGTAGGTAGTATTTCGGATGGTTATCATACGTTTAACGAGCTTTACGATCACCGGATCACGCTGTTTATTGCGCTATGCCTGATGACCGTTAGGTATGGAGAAGATCAAGAAAGCGAACCGAGCCCAACAGGCGATTATCTGGTTCCATGTGTTTGGCGATCAAAGTGCCATTCGGACGGGGAATTATGTTTTGGTAGTGGGTGGTTCGTTTTGGGAATCGGAAAAGCAAAAGGCGAACAGATCACCTACCACATTCCTATTGAAAGATGGGAAGAAACTAACTTTGCCCAAACATTAGAGCGCGCTCCGGAATGGGATGGTCATACGCCGGCGGATGTTTTAGAAAGACTTAAAAAATTATAGCCAAAATGGAGGAAACTGTTACCAAAATTCAAACTGTTGAATTGATATCCCCGGAGGACCAAGAGCTCTGGAGATGGTTTGTGGCGAAAAAGGATCTATGGCGCGAGATTAAAAAAATAGATGACAAAGATAAGTCAGGGAAGGCGATATTGAATTGGGGAAAGAACTACACGCTTGGTGTGTGCGAAGTGGCGCGATTTTATTGATTTGATGACAGTCTAGATTTGTGCTATAATAAATTAATTAGATAGTGTTGTTCCCTCAACTTGTAACCCAAGCGGGACTGATCCGATCATATCGGGTGGTCCCGCTTTTTGTTTATGACTGATGATGTAAAAAACTTAGGCGGTAGACCAATAATCCTCAATGAAACAGTTCTGGCAAAATGCGAGATCTATTTGAATGGATGCGAAGACGAAGAATATCAATTAACCAAAAGCGCCGGAGACAAGAATATTTCTTACGAAAATAAAATTAAGGTTAAATTACCAACCATTGAGGGATTGGCATTATCGATTAATGTTCACAAGGAAACTATTTTCGAGTGGGAAAAAAGAGATTTACAAACATTGGAAACCGAAGAACTGAAAGATATTTTCCAAAGGTTTTCCGACTTCTTGTCAAGATTGCGCAACAAACAAGCCGAGAGATTGCTCAATAATGGGCTTTCTGGAGACTATAATCCGGTGATTGCAAAACTGATATTAACCAAGCATGGATACAGAGATTCCCAGGAATTAGTGGGCGGAGAGGGTAAGCCTTTGATCCCGGATCCGGACACCAAGAAAATCGCCGACGAAGCGGTTGCCGCCTATATCTCTCAGCAAAAAATAAGCGAGCAAAAAAATGACAATTCAGGAAATACTCAACAGCAACAAACCCCAGCTAATTAGAGCCTTATTCCAATTTAGCAAGGAGGACAGCAATGAGGCGGTGTTGTTCAAGCTGAATATCTGGTCCCGGCATTATTTTCCGAAACATTTTAAATCATTAGACGCCGAATTCCACCAGAAAAAGATCAATCTGCATAATTTACAGGTATTGCGGGGGCAGATAAGATCATACGTTGATTCCGCTTTCCGGGGCGCGGCAAAGACCGACAAAACTAAACTCATATTTGCTTACTGGATACTTAACGACAGCGATCGATCCAAGAAATATTTCAAGATCTTATCCGAAGATGGCGCAAACTCAAAGCAAAGCGTGACAGATATTTACAATATGTTGGCTGCGCCGAGGATTACCGAGATCTGGCCCGAAACATTCGAAAAGACTACGGCCAAGAGAGAGGAAACAATGGCATCATTTACCACCACGACAGGAATCAAAGTTGTCGCGGGCACAGTAGGAACCGACCAGCGCGGAGCAATTCAGGAAGAATCAAGGCCCGACGTTATCTGGTTTGATGATTTCGAAACAAGAGCGACGCTAAGATCCGCAAGGAAAACGAAAGCGATCTGGGAGAATATGGAAGAGGCCCGCAATGGTTTATCGAAGGACGGCGGATGTATCTATACTTGCAATTATCTATCCGAGCAAGGGAATGTGCATAGGCTGATTACGCAAGGATCAGGTGGGAGGGCAATTGATATTATCCCGATCATTGATGAGAACGGCAAACCAACCTGGCCCGAACGGTACACAGTGGCCGAAATAGATCAGATGCGAAAGGATGATGACGATTTCGAAGGCGAAAAGTTATGTAAGCCGTCGGCGAGCAAGGATATTTATTTTGACAGAGAAACTTTAGACAGAATGGTTGCCAAAATTCCGATCCGAGAAATTGCGGGATTCAAGATTTATAAGAAATATGATCCATCGCACCGGTACGCGTCCGGGCATGATGTGGGCCACGGGGTGGAATTGGACAGTTCAACATCGGTTTTTATAGATTTTGATACTGTCCCGGCGCAGGTTTCCGCCACATTCGCGAATAATACGATCAAGTCGGACAATTTCGGGGATGAGATAGCCAAGGAATCGGACATTTTTGGAGGAAGTCTTGCGGCAATCGAAAAGAACGACCAGGGCAATACTACGATCATGCGCGCCCGGCAGTTGGAAGTTAATCTTTACAAGACGCAGACCAAGGATACCAAGATCAACCAGGGTAACACTACCGAGTATGGCTGGCACACGAACGCATTGAGCAAGCCAAAGATGTTGAGCGCATTCGCCAAGGCCATTACCGACGGGTTAATTGAATTGAACGATCCGGCGTTGATCCAAGAGGCTAAGGATTACACGCGCAATGATTTGATCGAGAACGTAACCGATCCGCGCCTTACTACCCGCCATTTTGATTTATTGATTGGGGCCGCGATCGCCTGGCAGATGAAAGATTTCGCCGCGGTTGCTGAAGAGAAAGAATCGAAAGAAGAATACGAAGAGGAAAAGCCGCTTTACAGCGATATTGGAATTTAAACTTAACGGATAGCACTGTTAAGTGATTACCGGAGTTACATTAGAAAAAATTGAAGCGCAGGCAATCAAAGAGATCGCATTTGACCGGCAGCACAAGCAGGGCAAGGTTTCGAATTGGCAAAAAAACGAAAACATGTATTACGGCGTGAAAGAAAAGACCGAAGAAAGCCGCGCCAATGTGGAATTAGGCCAGATGCAATCGTTTGTGCATACCATCCTATCAAAAATTGATAATCCCCTGGTTTTTAAGTATGCCAAGCGGAAATTATCGCAGTTAAGGCGCGTGGAAAGGTTGAATGCCTTGCGCCAAATGGACGCCCAGCGCGATTTCTGGGATCTCAAGGATCTGGTTGGTAAAAAGCAAGCGGTGATCTACGGCCGGTCAATTTACAGCTATTACGCCGAAAGCATCAATGGTTATCAATCTCACCTGGAGCCAATCGATGTTTACGATTTCTTGATCGATCCGGCCGCGGGCGGTTTGGATATCGAAAAGGCCCGGCATTTAGGCAATTATGGCGTCGTGTTGGACCGCAGCGAGTTGGAAGCGGGCAAAGGTGACACCTACATCAAAGAACGAATAGAGACGCTATTAAATGGCAAAGGTAACGCTTCGAATCTGACGGTAGAGGAAACCAATAAGCATAATCGCGCCTACGGACAAGGAACCGTCGAAATATCCAAAGACGGCATTAATACGGATAAATTCAAATTTTGGCGCTGGTATACCACTTACGAAGGCAAGAGATATTACCTCTTAATGCAGGAAAAGAACGGCGGCGCAATCCGGTGCGATTTATTAAAGGACAATTTCGCGAGCAATCTATGGCCCTATTGGAGCTGGGCGGTATTTCCGGATATGACCGAGTTTTGGACCCCCAGCCATTGTGATTACGTGCGCGAGATCTTCATGGCCAAGGCGGTTTGTATCAACCAGTTGCTCGATAACGCCGAAAGACGTAATAAACCGCAAAAAGCGATTGATGCGGACAAAATCAAGAACCAAGCGGAACTCAAATATCGCAAAGATGGCATTATTCACCTCAAGAAAGATACCGATGTTAGTAAGGCGATCCAGATAATTGAAACACCGTCGATTGACACACCGTTAAAAGTCTATGAGGCGCTCAAATCGATCGATGAGGATAGTTCAGGAGTGACCGCTGGTGCCAAGGGGGTTGCCGATGAGGAAGGGAGAGCGGCTATCTACCAGGGTAATCAAGTCAATGTCTCAGATAAATTTGGACTCTTGAATAAATCTTATTCATTCGGATACCAAAGATTTTCCAAACTTTACGAGCAAGGAGCCCGCGAACATCTGGTCCAAAAAGTTGCGGTAGACATATTGGGACCGGAAGGCGTCGAAGAGCACAAGATCGATAAGAACGATATTTTCAAGGGAGAAGAGAGTTTCAACGTTCTGGTGGAAGCATCCAATGCCGAACAGATGACCAATGATTCCAAAAAAGACGCTAAATTAAGGTTCTTATCCGCGCAAGCGCAAAACCAAATCATCAACCAAAAGAAAAGCTTCGAGATTCAGGCACGCACAGTTGGTATCGGAGAGGACGAGATCAATCAATTGCTTGATACTTCCGAATTTGGTGATGCTCATTTAATGGCCGAAGCCGAGCGCGATATTGAGGACATTATCGACGGTAAGGAAATTCAACCCAATGAAAACGCCAATACCGCCTATCAACAAAGGATCTTGGATTATACAAAAGACCATAAAGAGGATATCAGTTTAGAGCAATTCGCACGGCTGATGAAATACATAGATCGATTGGGTCCAATTGTGACGCGCAATATGCAGCAAAAAGCTACCGATGAAATAACAAAAATGGCCAGCCAAGGCATAAATACAGGCCAGGAAGAAGGTGCGGGAATACCAATCCAACCAACCGAGCCGATAAAACCAAATGGAAACATACAAAATAGTGGAGCCCAATGAAGATATTAAGTTGGCTGAGATCGAAATAACCGGCGGAACATCATTTATCACGATCAGGGAGATTGAAAAAAGCATCAAGGATAATAAAGCGATCGAGGTCAATCTCAAGGCCAACAGAGATAAAGATGCCGCGATCGAAAAGAACTTGGAAGTTAACCAGCCTGATCTCTTGGCGAAAGTCAAGGAAATGCCGAAAGAATTGCGCGCGGCGGTTACTCTTTACGAGCTATCGACCGAGAAAGTCGCCCGGTTCAACAAAAAGATCGAACAGGTCGCCGAGGCGATCAAGAAGGACGAAGAGCGTCTTGCTGAAATCAATAAGCAATTAAATATCAATGTCGAATCAAAGTGAAAAATCAGAAGAAGAGAAAGTCGCCCGGAGCGAGCTTAAAAAGCGCAAGGCATTTCAAGCAATGGTGGAGACCGAAGGCGGGCAAAAATTCCAAAAGAGTCTCCAAGGCGATGTATTGAGTGCAATTAAGAAATTATGCAAGTACGACGCCCCAGACTTTTGTCCAATACCATTATGTGCACAGCTTGCCGAAAGATTGGCGATCCTAAAGGAATTTATGAACGCCAAATCCGAAAAGGAAGCGGCGCTAGAGGTTCTCAATGAATTATTAGACGACAAATAAACCGCAAATTAATCTTTGCGGGGCGCGCTCCCTCCCCATACCAGACGCTATCCCTGGAAAAGGGCGGGGGCGAGCCCTACAAGGCTTTTGACGCGAAGCATAGCGTTGCCGCAAGGCGAAACTATCTCGATGGGCCTCATCGTTAAAAGGTTACATTATGGCAGAAGATACAAAGCCAAATGACGCTCAAGCTCAAGAGTTAAAAAAGGCACCGGAAGCGAAACCGGCGGAACCCAAAAAAGAGCAAAAAACTATCGGCGAAATAACGGATCAACAGTCAAAAAAGGAAAGGGATAGCGATTCAATTCCTTTATCCAAATTTCTTGAAATCAAAAATGAAAACAAGGAATTGCGGAATTCGTTAAAAAACCTTGAATCAAAACTCAGAGACGGAGCATCTCGAGGCGCTGTCAATGAGGCAATCGATGATATCAAGGAAGCCGCCGAGGAATTAGATATCGATGAGAAGGTGTTGAAGCGTATTATTGCCCTAGCGGAAAAACGCGCCGGCAAAAATTCCGAAGAATTAAGCGAAAAGCTGAAAAATCTCGAAAGCAAGGATAAGGATAACCAAAGGCAATCATTGATCTCGAAATTGATCAAGGATGCTTTGGATGATTACCCCCAGTACAAGGATGTTGCCAACCCAAAAATTTTAAAACACATCTTTGCCTTACCCGAAAACTCGGATAAAACAGCTTTGCAAGTTCTTGAGGAGACGTACGGCAATGCCATTAAAGGCAGAAAAACAATCGAAGGAACCTCACCGCAAGGTGGGGGAAACGACGACGGAACTGTTGATTTAGCTAAGGCAAAAACTGACATTGAGTATTTTAGGAAGGTTATGGCCAACCCGAAGCTCAAGGCGCAGTACAATGAACAGCTAATCTCAAACGCGTCCCGCCGACATAAATAATTAAAGGATAGCAATAGTGTGGCTTTAACAATTTTTAAGGAATATTTTGATAATGCTTACGAAGAGATTTTTAACAAAATCCTAGTAGGCAAGGATATCGCGAATTTTCGTTTTGAGAAAAGTTTGGAGTATGGCGGAACCGTTGCTAGGACTGTTCTGGATTTTTCGGGGGTAAAACTTCGTAACGTTGTAAGGACCTCGGGCGGAAGCACAACCGATTACTTATCTGATAGCAAGGAGGTATTGACCGTAAACATTAATAAGCAGGTAAAAGTGTTTATTCATGATGACGATCAAAAACAAAAAGGTCCTCAGGAAACCAGCGAGTTGTGTGGTAAGCAATTGGCGGCCATTGTTTCTGAAGATTTGGACGCGCGGATCTTGTACGAGGCTAAAAATGCTTATCAAACTTTTGATGCCGGTGATTTGACAACAATGGCTTCTACAGGACTTGGTATCGCATTGGATGCTACAACTGTCCCTCAGATGGCCGCTTATATGCCTGCTAAACTCCGCAGAGGCGCAAAGCAGGAAGTAATGACCACAAGAGCATTCGTGGTTGATTCATACGCCGCCGGTGCGATTACCCTGTATTTATTGGGAAAGGCTACCGATACCGTGCAATCAGTATTGCAGAACGGCTATGCTGGTGATATTTCCAACGCGGAATTGTATATTTCCGAGAATTTGACCGGGGAAGCGGTAATCACGATGTCTGATGACATTACCGATGGCGACACCATTTCTATCAACGGCATTACGTTCACATTCAAGACGGCTTTGACACCTACCGCCGGCGAAGTTTTGCTTGGCGCGAATGTCGCGGCAACTCGTGTTAATTTGTGCGCCTTGATCAATACTCCCGGGACAACTACGGCGAACGGGGTGGCGTTGAGTGCGGCCAATCAGGCACTGTTGACCGATACCTACCGGATCACGGCTACCAATAGCGTTGCAAATACTAATGTTACGATTGTCGGAATTGGTTCTGGCAGACTTACCCTTACCGAAGCCATAACCCACGCCAATGATATCTGGGTTGTTGGTAAGAACATAATCCATTGCTACTACGGCGCAAAGGGCGCGATTGATGTTGTGGCGCAAGCCGGCCCCGGTACTCTCGATATTCGCCAATCCGGAGAAGATCGTGGCGATAATATCTTCGCGTATGACATCGCTGGGATTAAAACCTTCGCCGATGGCGCCAAGAAATTCTTGGATGTAAAGATCAAGGTTTCCTAGCCTTAATGTTGATGCCCGCCCCTTAAATGGGGCGGGCTAAGCCATAAAAATACCATGCCTAGACAAACAGATAAGGATCTCGTCGGTATTACAATTATCGACAAAAATGAATCGGGTTACGTTACGAATTGCGAATCAGCAGGAAACTTTGACACTACAGCATCAAAATTCGCCGTTGGATGTCGGTTAGTTGATACCACGACTGGTAAGCCTTACTACAATGCTGGCAGCGTCGCCGTACCTTCCTGGAATAGCGTCAGCGAAGTTAATAATGCTGAGATGGATTCAGGTGTTCAGAAGGTTATTTCCGTGCCCTTGACCGCCGCTCAAATTAATGGGATGTATGCCGCTCCGGTCGAAATTGTCCCGGCTGTTGCAGGAAAATCGATCATTGTTGATTCGGTAGACTTTGATATTACCCGGACAGCGACACAGTTTGCAGGAGGTGGGACGGCTGCTGTTCAATACGACAGCACGGTTCACGGAGCGGGGACAGCGACCACGGCAGTAATCGCAGCAGCGGTTATTACTGCGGGAGCGGGTCGGACGATAACGGCGAGAATTCCAGTAGTATTGTCTGATGTCGCGTCGGCTTCAATAGTTGGAAAGGGCCTTTATCTTTCCAACGTTGACGCTGCATTTACAACCGGAACCGGAACTGCAGTAATCACTGTTCGGTATCATCTCGTTTAGTTTTTTCACCAAGCTCCTTTCTAGAGGGGGTTTGGATGAGCAAATTAATTACAAAAAAATGATCGGATCAGAAATTATCGCCTTATTCGAAACTTTTATTGATGATCTTACAGAGTTAAGCGCTGCCGATGAGTTGGCTTTGCTTATTCGGGTTTACCTTAAGGTATCCGGAGAGCGCGATTGGGAGATACTTAAGACTGCGGCAAGCGGATCGATCACTGGCAATTACATAACTTTGCCGGCCGATTTTGGTTTTATGTCCGAAAATGCAAAATCAACATCTCAAAATGTTGAAGATGACGATGAGAAGGTGATCTTTGTTGGTTCAAATTACACGCCTTACAAGATCGTGAATTACTCCGATAGACGCCAATATCGTGATCAGGATGGCTACGCCTATTTGGATATGGGAGCGGGAAAAATATATTTCACTTGCACAACGCCCAGCGCGGGGACAACTTACGAATTTGACTACATTAAGGTACCGGCCGATCTTACTCTTGCTACCAGTCCGGTATTTCCGGCCAGATTTCATCCGATGTTTGCCTACGCGATGGCGGTGGATGACGCAATCATTCAAATGTTTGATAAAGCTAAATCCTATGCCGCTGATAACCAGGCAAAATATGATTCCTACATGGAGGATATGGTTTATTGGAATTCGCGATTGCTAAATTTAAGTGCCGCTTAAAAAAATGTCTGATAACTACCAAATAGAAGAATTTATTTCTGGGGTCCAAAATGCCGCAAATAATGAAGCTATTAATGCGGACGCCGCCCAAGATAGCTTAAATTGGATTACGGAAAATAAAA
>ERZ869921.900-NODE-900-length-14441-cov-3.482900_pt1 | contig 14441 bp, 14 predicted proteins | sample MGYA00579310_ERZ869921 | MGnify/ENA primary metagenome ERZ869921 (study PRJEB32216, sample SAMN09231816) | wastewater metagenome | place: USA: Maryland | collected 2016-06-21 | study: EMG produced TPA metagenomics assembly of the PRJNA472060 data set (Reclaimed...
TTTAAAGAATCTCCAAAGTAAACTAGGATTCATTCCGTTTTCAATATTACTCAAGTGGAATAGTCCCATTTGGTAATCAATATTAATCCAGTTTATCCCTTGTATATAATCAGGCTCACCGTAGTAATCATCAATTCCTAATTTAGTATAAACTACTTGGTTATAATGAGTTTTATCATTTTTGTCGTAAGCGAACATTTCAACAGGCGAGTAATCTGATTTATTAGCACTGGACCAATCCCTTGAATAATAAAATGTTTTTATTTTACCCTCGCTTAATTTACCTACACGCATATTTTTGTAAGGCAAATATTTAACTCTTGCAATTGAGGTAAATTCCTTATTCCAAACTACCTCCATGTAGTACCCGCCCTGTTTTTTTAAATCCAAGGCTATGTTTGACTTAATATCTTCAATTGGCATTGAATCAAATCTATTTTCTAAGAATAAATTTAATTTAGTTGCTTGATCTGGTTTATCTAATAATTTAGATTTACTTTCTTCTGCCGTTACTGCTCCATCAATCAAAAATCCATCCCCAGATATCATATCTGATGCTGTTTTTATAATAGCGCCATGAATAGCAGATTGTTTTGATAAATCCTCTAAATGCTGAGGATATAAATTATCTTCACCATAGCTAACATAATCCTTATTCTTTTTTTCAATTATTCTTGGAATGGAAGTTATGCCAAAACTAACAGCGCCAAACTGTTCTTTGCTATCAGTTATTGCGCTTGGTTTTAATGTCTTTTGAAACTCTTTACGTATATTATCAATTATACTCATGCGTCAAATACTGGATTGTTTTTTTGGTCATCATCACTAAAGATATTCCTAACCGTTTCATCTCCTTCTACCGTACAGATGCCAGTCTCAACTATACCAACTGATTCAGATATATTTAGGCTTCTAGGTGAACTTGAATTCATTTCGTACACATTATATTTCCACTTTCCTACTGGACTTAAATATACGATTCCATTTTGTAAATCTTCTGTTTCTGATTCAGTAATTTCAAATTTATTATAACTTTCTACGTATTGAGAAATATCGTCAATAGCTATAATTTTAACCTGACCAGTTACATCTGAAATTAACTCTAATAAATATTCTGGACTTAACAGGGTGCTTTTTTCTGCTAATGTCAGTACTACGTTATTAGTTGTATTTTTCTGAATTTTCATTTTAAAAAAAAAGAGAGACATAACAATATCTCTCCTTTTACTAAAAAGTTATTTAAAATTAAAGTAAAGCAGCGATAATAGTACTATCAACTTCACTAGCATCTTCTGGCTCTTCACCAATAAATGTAAGTGTATATCCGTTACGATCAGTCTTTACAGTTCCGTTCTCTGAGTTCTTTTCAGTTAAGTTAACGCCTTCCGTTTCACCTAACAACCAGTATTTGTCATTAGAATCTAGAACAATAGCCGCTAAATCTTTGAATTTACCTAGTTTCAAAAGAACATCACGTTTAGCTTGCTCACGTCTATTAAGTACTAAAGTAATTGTTTGAGTGCAAACCTCTGATCCAACCGCTTGATCTCCAGTTGTTACTTCTATAAATGTACTTGTATGTTTATTAAATACAAATTCATAGAATTTTTTACCAGCAACCATTGTAATAGCTGTAATTGTATCCAAAGGTGAGCCGTGAGTTACGCTCGATACATTTTCTAACTCAGCTAGGAATAGTTTTTTAATACCTCCTATATTGTTATCACAGGTCTTACTGATACCCGCATCTAATTCATTGCAAATTGCCATGTCTTAATAAATTTTATAAGGGGGAAATTAATCCCCCTTTAATTATGTGTACCAAACTATTTCTGCGCCAACTCCGTAGTTAACACCCCATTTGAATGAAGTGATAATAAACGATTGCTTAGGATTAGTAGGGTCGGTTACAACTGAAATTTCTTTTTCGTCAGAAACTAAATCAGTACCATACCACAAGTTCATTGGTTCTGCCGCTACCATATCGCTAGTAGGTAAACCTGCGCTTACAACTAATTCAATGTCAATGTAACGTAGAGTAAAATCACCGTTATTATAAGCAATAAGAGCAGGATTAGCCGCTACTAATGCTTGACGGTAGTATTTAGCTGCCTTTGGAGAGATAAAGAATACCACTTTGCCTTTATCTGAAATAGTATCAGGTACAGCGTCATAAAGACGTCCAATTTCAGAGATAATATTATCTTTAGAAAGAGCTGGGCTAGCTGCTGCAACATCAATTACAGTAGCGTCTGCCAAGAATTTCTTTAACAAACCATCACATAAAGAAGCAGGACTTCCTTCTGTGTCACCTTTCCAGAACAACGCTTCTGTTTCAGTTGAGATTTGTTGAGCCACTAACTCAAGTAAATATCCTACAAATCCATCTGGGAAATTTTCATCCACATTAGAACCAGCACGTAAAGACTCAGACAAGTAATTAGCTTCGTAATCCTTAGCGCAAATAGGCACTTTGATTGCAATATCACAAACCTCTAAAGATTTTTGAGCTAAAGTATAAGCCCCTACGCCCTCTAAGCTACAAGAATCGGCCTGTAATATTGAACCTAAGTTCAAAGAACCCATTTTAACTGTACTTTTTGCGTTTGGAATCAAACGAACTTTTGACTTAGTGTCTCCAGTTAACAATGCCACAGAGAAAAACCCATCGGTATCTTTGCCTGTGTATGATGTATTATCAATTAATCCTGCCATTTTATTTATTTTTTATTTTCGTTATTAGTTAAGGTTTTTATTTTTTTCTCTGATTTCACTCAAACGAGCATATACTTTTTTCTTAGCCGACATTTGTACGCTAATTGGTTTAACTGGTTCTGATGTTTGTGTTGCGCTTCCAGATGCTGGAATAGCTGCTAATTGAGTTTTTAATTCTTCAATTTTAGCTTCCATTGCTTCAAATAACGGCTTTACAGCCTTTTGAATTACAGCAACTTCTTCAGGTGTCATTGAATCTTCCATAGATGTAATTTTTCCATCCATTACTTCTATTTCAATGCCGTTATCTAAAGTATAAGTACCGTTAGCAACTGGCGTTTTAACATCGTTTTCAACTGTATAAACTTCTACGCCTACTGCCATTGCGTCTGCGTCAGTTGTAATTTCAACTCCCGCATCTGTTTTAGCGGTAACAAATTTTTGATTACTCATGCCTTGTTTTGTTTCGATTTTTAAAATTTTAGAATCCTTTAAAGTCAAGATAGTACCATCTTCTAATACTAACATTTCTTGCCAGCAAGGATATTGTGTAATTTGTTTAGCCCCATTTACTAGGGTTACGCTAGGGTAATTTGAGAATACATAATTATCAATGGCTATTTCACCATCAATAAAAACTGATCCTTGATTATCTGCTAGCTTTTGTTCTGCGAATTTTTGATTACTCATTATATGCTTTTTTAGTTTACTCATTTCTAAGTCTAGAAAGCCCTCAATAGAAAATCCTTTAACATTCTCAGTCTTTACTTCGTCTTTCCAGAACTTTTCATTTCCAATATAAGCACCAACGTAAGCCGTGCCTTTTGGATTATCAAATCCTAAATCCTTAGACTTATCGCTATCTCCGCTTAACCAAATCTCTTGAATTACAGCGTTCTCAACTTGAGAATTTTCTAGGTGCTGATAATTAATATTGATTGTTTTTTGAGTAGCCTGAAATTTACGCACTAACTTTTCGATGGTATCAGCCTTAAATACCACATAGTATTCACCTATGCCATTCGGATCGTTACGATAAATTGGCTTATCAGGAATAAGAATAGCGCCATATAATAGCTGCTTTTCTTTATTAGCACTAAAATGTACTTTTTGAGTTGATAGAGCTATGAAATTACTTTCAATAGCTGGGTAATCTACCATAGAAATAAAATCAATTCCGCTTCGAGATTCTAAACTCTCGTCGAACTTAATTTCATATACTGGTAAACCGTTTAGCTGTGCCATTCATATAGATATGGCATAATGTCATGAAATGCGACCAGTATAAAAACTATAATTAAATTCCAAACGTAGCTCTACTTTCTAATACATCAACCTTACTAGAAACCTCACGTATATCACGCTCAGAGACATATACCTTTAATAGATTAGTATTTGTAGTTAATCCATTACCAAGAAGTTGCCCACCTTGAGACTGACCGCTAACATTTGTATTTGACGTATTAGATCCGTTTGATGGTGCAGACCTAGTATCTATTGGTTTTATTGGAGTTATTGATTGTCTGGCAGAAGCCCCGCCATCGTCAAATTTAGACTTTGATATTGCAGCTATTTGAATAGCCCCAGTAGCAGCGGCAGCTCCAGCGGCTATTAATGCTGCTGGAAAAGGTTGTACCGTTCCTAATGCACTTAAAATAGCGGCAGCAGTATTTATTCCAGCGGTTACTAATTGTATTTTTTTCTCACGCTCAAATTGTTTTTTTCTTATTTCTAAAGATTGTTTATCTAGCTCCTGTTTTATTTGAAGCTCATTGTTAGCACTATCAGCCTGTATTGCTCTTATCTTAGTCTCACTATTAAATTTTATTTGTTCTATCTGAGCGGAACTTAAATTTTCATTAGTTATTAAATCATTAGCTTTTTTAGTTTCTAAATCTATTGCCTCTTGAGTTCTATTTTTATTATTTTCTAAGTCAGCATCCTTTTGATATTGCAACTGTTGTAAATTATAATTCTCATTTGAGACTATAATTTTATTAATGTCGTTTGCTATCTGAGCGCCTTGTTTTGCATAATCTAAATATTTTGCAGAATATTTAACCTTTTCCTGAAATGCTAATTCTGCATATTTCTTTTCTATTAAATACGCCGCTTCACTTGTTTTTCCTACCTCAGTAAGTTCTTTTTCTTTTTGCCTTTCTAACGAATCTAATCTTCCCCTATATGACTTATCTCTATTGGCCTGTTCTATTTCAAATTCTTTTTGTCCTTTCTTCAAAGAGTTTAAGAAAGCAATATCTTCTATTTCTTGCTCCTTTTCAACTTGTTTTTGCTTCATCGCTAGTAATTCAGCGGAAGTGTTTTTTTCTTCGTCTAGCTCTCTTTGTAGTAATTCTTGCTTTCTCTTAAATCTAGCCTCGTCTAACTCTCTTTGTTTTTTATTTGAAGCATCCTTTACTGATACTATCTCAGTTTCAGTAGATATATCATTAGATAAAATTTGATTGTTTAAATCTGCTCTTTTTAATCCAAGTTTTACAAGTTCGTCTTCTATTTTGTTAATATCGTTTTGTCCAGTTCCTAATCCGAATAAAGATTCAATTACGGTTTTATTTTTAAAATCATATTGGGCATCTTTTAAACGAACAAGTAAATTTTGCATTTCCTTGTCAGTTTTTTGAATCTCTCCTTGTAATTTACTTTGCTTTAGAGCGTTTATTTCCTTAAGCTTATCTATAATAGATGTAAGCGGCGCTTCTTGTTTTTTTAATTCATCTAATTGATTTTGCTGTAATAAAATATTTCTATCTATTGAAGTATTCTGAATATCAATCTGAATATTTAATTTTCTTAATGCATCCTCATTTTCTTTAGCTTGTTTTGCACTATCTGAAAAAATAGTAACTAATTTATCCCAGTTCTCATAAAGTAGTTTAGCCCCCTCAATTAATAAGAATATAGGAATTGCTTTCATAGCAGCCCCTAGTCCTTCCATTGCTATTGATAGCTTTGTAGGGTCAACGCTAGTTAAACCCTCTTTAAATAATGATAAAGAAGAGTTAACACGCTCTACTCCAGACCCCCTAAGAGTGCTAAATGAATCTTGTAAATCACCGACCTTTCCCTCGGTATCATTAATGGCTTGCTGTAATTTTTTAAATCCAACTGTGCCTTCTCCAATCTGACTCTGTAAAGAAACTAATTCTTTTAGGCTTTTCCCTAATTCACGTAGGCTTTTAGCTGAGTTAGCTGTATTTATTGCTGTATCTAATTGTATCTCAGTTGCCATGTGTTTTATTATATGCGTAAATAAATAGTTTTGGGTTTTTGAAGAATAGCTTAACTATCTCAAATTTATTTCTATATGGATATTTTTCTTTTATTATTTTTTTCGCTTTCAAAAGTTCTATTCTAGCGTCTTTTATTAATTCATCAATATCACTATTCATTCTTTTGCATACTTCATCAGTTGCTGTATCAATTGAATTGTCAGAATTAGAAATATTTATCAAGTCAGATAGTTGAGTATATCCAGAGCAATAAATCTGCACTTGGTTAAAAATTACTAATCCAGAAAGATCGTTACTTTTGCTGGGAGAATTCTCTAATGTTATATCTACCGTAGTCATAATATTCTCTTGTTTTTTTATTCCGTTTTTCAACAGATTTAAACCATAAAGCCATTCTATAATTTGATTCTAGTATCGCTTCAAGTTTGCTAAAATCCCCCTGAATTAAAGTATAAATAAATAAATCCCAACTATTAATACTTTGAGATTCCTCATCCTTTAACCGTTCTACTTTTTCTTCTGTACTTTCATCTTCTGGGTCATCTCCTCCATCAAATAGGTCTGAATAATCCTTGTACTCCTGTTCGCAATATTCCAAAAAAAAACTAAACTTCCATAAACATCTCCAACGCTTGCTTTTTCTTGAAATAATAAATCAGCATCTTTAATTTCCTTCTCTGGCTTATAAAGTATTGCAGCTATTTTGTGTAAGTTCTTTATTCCGTTTTTTGTATACTCACGCAAATCAATCCTTTCGCCTATTTTTAAATCACGGTAATTTCTCAAGAAAAAATCAACACCTTCAATATTTATAACACGCTTATATTCATTTTCTTTTGGTGGAGTGAAAGCCCATGAAATCTGATTCAAACAAGCTATTCTACTATCAACACTAATATTTTCTAATCCTTCACAATCTGCAAGAATCTCTAATACCGTGTTATCCCTATAAGAATCTTCTGGTAATTCGGATATTTCCTGAAACTGAAAAATCTTTACTTCATTCCATCCGTCTGGTAGCGTTATTTTCATTATTTTGTTATTAAAAATTCAACATTACAAAGTCCATCACTATCTAAATACCAATCGTCTATTAATATTAATTTTAATTTTAAATCACCTATAATAATTGGTATTGAAAAATCTAAAGAGTAAATATCTATTAAAGATAGCTTTAAAACTCCACTAACTTTTTTAGAATTTATGTTTGTTATTTGATCTAAATACCTTCCCCAGTATTTTGTATATAATGTAGCGTCTGAATATCCAGAGTCGTTTAAATCAATTGTGTAATTAAATAACTTTAGACAGTCTACAAATTCAGCAAAATATACAGCTAATGGTGAGTAGAAGTTAATGTCGTGATTTGGAACTACCTGAAATGGATTATCAAAATGAGAAGCGAATCCATAGTACCAAGAGTTTTTTAAACTTGTAGTTGTTTGGCTGATAAAGTTCAAGTTCATTGGTATCGCATTGCTAGACTGGGTATAATTCCATCTAGGGCTTGCTATAAGTATTTTTGGCGTATAAGTTCTTTTTATATCTCCTAGTGTTTTTGATGCTGAAAAATGCATTGGAAATAGAGCTGTTGACTCCCCGTAAATTCCATCTATAAATTCATGACTACCACCAGCAAGTATAGAAGGTTCAAATAATATTGACACATCGCTTGCGGCATCCCTATAATCAGTAACTAGATCGACTAAATAATCTCCATAAGTACGATCTACTATGTTAACTAGTCCACTAGTGTTCTGTACGGCACCATATGTTTCTGAAAAATTAGTATTTATGTAGTCAGAAGATTTAGCATAACTAAAATGATAGATTTTAGCTCCATCTTTATTGAGCATTGTTAGTTTAATAGGTTTGCTAATATCTATTTTATCGCCCCAATCTATTGGTGGATTATCAAAGTATGAACCTCTGTTTTTAAAAGTTAGTACCCTTCCTTTTTGCTCCATTGATAAATTAAATATATTTAAAACTGAATTTAATATATCTTTTAGCTTCATTGGAGGAGTCCACTCATTCATTTGTAATGTAGCCCCCTCAATCAATGTATTTGGATCGTTCATTGGAATTATAAGACTTCTAAATATTTTAGTATCAAATACATCACAATCGTATTCTAAATTTGCAAGCTCAAAGCATTTTAATAGTATTTCTCTTATGAATAAATACGGTATAAAATCATAAGCCTCCCAAACAGAATCGTTTGTTTCCACTACACTAAAATTACTTCCAAACTTTGAATTTAACGGATCAGTTCCAATGGCCAAACTTGTATCTCTGAATTTAGCTATAAGACTTCCAGAAGTCCAAGTGGTTGGTGTTGTTCCAGTAGCCGTGAAAATAGTTCCTGTACTATTACTTAACGCACCTATATTTGTGAAATCGTCTCCAGTTGAAAAGTATTTTATTATATATGTTTGGCCAACTTCAAATAGTCCGTCTCCAAAAGGAGGCGCAAAAATATTTTTTACATAAGTCCCATTATCTACACATGGATAGTAATATCCATAACCAGAAAACATTTGATCGCTAACAGTAGATGCGTTAGATGGACTTGATGCCGCATACGCTGAGCACGGATCAGAACATTCTAATACTATTTCATCAGCAGCAGTAATCGAATGTACTTTTTGATGAAACAAATAACTTCCACCTCCTGTAATATTACATTGAGTTCCATTTGGAGATACATAAACTTCTTGCCCAACCGCAAAATTATGATTTGCAGTAAACTTAAACTTTATTCTATTTAACCCACCAACTGTTACAGATGTTTGTGTACTAACCGTAAACGTATTACTTGTTATAGTATTATTATCAGGTGATCCGTTATTTGTAATATCACCTAGCCAAGACGAAGTGATTCTTTCTACATCAAAAGAATGATCGTATAACGAGAAATCTAAATCTCTAACTGTTTTTTCTCCTAGTATTGCGTAAATATCAGTTACATTTTCAACTATTGATACATTGTATTCTATGTCGGTTATTCCGTTTGTATTGTTTATTTTTTCTACAATGTCGTCTAAGCACAGTGTACCATAAAAAAACTCTATTCCTTCGCTAATTAAAGTACATTTAGTCTTAATATTCTGATTAAATATACTATTTGCATTAATTAAATATATCTGTCTGAAAGCGTTGTTTACTTCATGAGTTCCTTTTATAACGAAACTTCCAGTTCTAGGCGCTTTCCTTTTTCCAACCTCAAAAATATCTTCACGACTAAATTTAAATGGTATTTGACTGTCAATATCTAACTTAAATAATGTAGGCATCGCTAATACACTAACATTTGAAATAGCGGCTAGAAAAGTTGAGTTAGTTGTAAAAATTAAGTCGTTTCCTGATGCTGTAAATTCTATTGTATAAGAACCGTTAGCACTCTCAACACTCAATGAATTAACGCCGTCTGAAACAGTAACAGTGCCAGTTGCAGAACCTCCACTAATAGTATATTTCAATTCATACTTAACACCTATCGTAAAAACTGAACTTTGCGTTAATGTTCCAGAACCAGAAGACTTAGTTATAAGTCCAGCAGACTTGACCCAAGTACCCGTATAGTCCCACTCGTAAGTACTAAGTAGAGCAAATTTATTATTTCTAACTAATTGCTGAGAGTATAATACAAGTTGAGACATTAATATGATTGAATATTAATTTTAAAAGATGGTGTTAATTCTATTTGATAAAAATTAGGCGAAACTGCTGTTTTAGGCAATGACTTGTCATCAAATGAATTAGTTATTCTGATCATTGGAATTATTTTAGTTTCTGATATTTGTGCAATCATTAGACCAGTAATTAAAGCACCAGCATTAATAGTAGCTGGAACATTAGTTTCGTAATATCCAGTAATTGTATCGTAACCAGTAATCTCTCCGCCTCCAGCATTCGCCATGCCAATTGGCGATCCGTCATCTACAATATAAGTGAATTTAGTCCCAACTTCAATAGACCCTGAGTATGTTAATACAAATGATGCTGTACCAGAATTATATACAGCTCCAGTTATAGCTATATTAGTATTTACAATACTTGATTCTACTACGTAAATATCTGGACTAGTGTACAAATCTTCCAAATATCTTACTTCATCTTTACGAACTCTATCCGTATTGAATAAGTAACTTTCTTTGGCATCAACTGAAATAGTAGTTTCGCCACGATCTCCTTCTGAATAATTTGGCTCTAATAATTTCTCATAAGTATTTTGAGTGGAGTCTAATTTTCTAGTTGCAAACAAATCAAAATCGTATGAGTTGTAAGCTCCCTTTCTATTTAGCCACCAAATACGATAATTGTTAAACTTAGTGCATCTATTATCAATTTCAAAAACAATAGCCTCGCTAACTTGAGCTGATGTATCGTCTAGTAATTGTACCGTATAGTAATATACAGACGAATCAATCCAAGTCGCTGATGGAGATAAACTCTCTGAATAGGCATTTATATTGTTAGCCCCACAACCAACTGATAAATGATGCCATGTGTAAATAGGCGAAGTATTATTAGGTATTGAATACGTATTAATTAGCGTAAAGTTTGAATCAAACGTTTTAACCTGTAATGTGTCTGCTGGAGTTAAGTTATAAAATTGCAAAAATGACGCTACAAAATTATCTGTTAATTTAATTCTAGTTTTAAGCGGTGTAAAGTTTAAGAACTTAGTAATTGCAGAATCAAGTACGTAATTGTCCTTATCGAAATTTAAAAACTCCTTATACTGAATCGCTCCGTTCCAAGAATAACTAGGACTGCTAGTATATTGTACAGATGTTATTGTATCAGCACCTACGCAAGTTGTAGCGTAATTGCTATTGTATTGCTCTCTAAACTCTAAACTGTAAGCACAAGCTGAGTTTAAATTCTCTGAAAATCCAATCAGATCGTGTTTAAAATCTTTTGATAAATAATCTTGAATAACTCGCTCAACTCTAAAATGTCCGTATGTATCAGTTGATGGTTCTGCCTTTAGTCTAATTATGAATACAGAATTTATATACACGTCACATAAGTACACGAAATCACATCTAGTGTAATTAGTACTACCTACCACCCACTCGATAGGATTGTAAGCTGGTGTAAATAATTGAGGACTTGATATTAAGTTAAATGCCATTATTTCCTTTTTGCTTTTTTATATTCACTTGATAAATAATCTTCAGCATCTAAAGCCATATTTTTCTTAACACCTTCTCTAAATTGTTTTTGTCTCCTTGTGGTTGGTATTGTAAAAAAGTTTGTTGGCGGCTGTCCAAATTTCCAAATCTTTCTGCGTATCGGAAACGCTAGACCTCTTGGCAATCCTTTTATATCACACCATTTCATTAATGATGTAATGAATTTACTTTTACCAGTTCCTCTACCTTCCATATCAGCATATTTACTAGGCTTAGTTCCCTTGTCAACATACTTTCCATAGTCAGCCATAGTAAACTGCAATCTGTACCCCTTCTCTGTTTCAATTATTTTATACCCAATCGAATCATAAAGAGTTCCGCTAGCCACTTTGCCTAAATTGAATAAACGGGTCTCTATTTCCGATTCAACTTGGTTACCGTAAGTAGTTATATATTTGAATGTTTTTTTAAATACGGCCATGATTAATTAAACTTTTATTTAATCTATCCCTTATGTCCCGTAATTTATTTGTAAGAATATCTAACCCAGCACGCTCGGCAATCTCTTTAGTATCGTATATTGCGGCGCCTCTAGTTCCCCATTTCCATTTACCAGTTGGTTTATCTAAATATGCTTTCATGTAAGAAGTTGAATGATTGTTGGTGTTATGGTTTCTAAATCCTGCTCGATAGTATCAAGTATTGTGATATAGTAAGTTTCTCCTTTTTTAAGTGTCTTAATAATCTCTCCAGTTTCTACATTCTTAATTACCCCATAACCATCTTGTGTAACTGGAGAACCGAACCCCTGCATTGGAATATCACAGTAATTAGATGCAAATTCAGTTTCGATGGTTACAGTTCCACCATATCCAGCTAACCAATCTGCATCAGATTCATCTATTGGTAAGAATTGAGGCTCTCCTAAAATATTATAATCATCAGATTCATTTCTAAAAATCTTAACAATGTCGCTTGCTATTTTCTCACAATCACTCCAAACTTCATCTCTGTTGCTTTTGTCTTTTTGAATTTGACCAAGTACTAAAAGATTATAAGTTCTTATTATCGTTTGTTCTGCTATTGTAGATCCAGTCGGTACAACCCAAAGTAAATTATATTCTAAACCATCCTTTACATTACCGTTTTTTTCAAATAAATTTCCAAATCCAAATCCGTTAATCATATCGTGAGCGGTAGCAATATTTTGAAATAGTTGCTTTTGCTGGTTTAACGTCATCATGCCTCTATACCTGAATTAATTAGTTTGCGAATTTCTCTAACAGTTGGTTTAGGCGTGAATATTCTTTTGCCTCTAAACCTAACCCAATCATGCCTACAATTATATGACCCTTTGTATTTTAATACAGGGTAATTTAACTCTTCGCTTATTTTATTGATTTCCTCTAATGTAAAAACCTTATCAATTTTTAGCATTAGTTTACAGAATGGGCGTGTCTTTGCGTCATTTGGACCAGTATAGTAATAATACTCTACGCCTTTTTCTACTGGCCTATCTGCTAATTGTTCTGGTATTTCTTGAATTGATGAGCGTGGGATTCCACACTCTTTTAACAGAGAGACTAATTTCCTCTCAAAAGACATTCGCCTAAAGCGCTCGATTACTTTTGTCTCACACATTAGCCTATAAAGTTAATGAATGAGAATGAATAATATAATTAAAGTTTTTACCCTATCTGATAGTCAAATTTACCAGAACTTTTATTAGGTTTTAGCTCAAACCACTCTCTCATAAGTAGCATATCTCTATAATCTGGAGACCTGCCTATAACCTCTTTAACTTTATCCTTTCCAACTATACCCTTTTTACCATCAGAGTCTATGTTTTTTCGCTTCAATTGCTCTAGCTCCTCAATGGTATCAGATTGTAGTTTAAGATCGTCAGAATCAATGTAAATACCGTTTGAGTTTATTCTATCAGCTAATTTAAAAGCGCATTGAGCCTGCAAGTTCTCAAAATCATCTCCTTCGAGCGCCTTAGAATTGTTAACAAAACCTTTGCAGTTTAGAATATCCTTTGCGCCACCGCCTACTCCATCCTCATCTACCAGTACGTTACTCAAAGGTATATTGTTTTCTTTTCGCATGGTATCAATTATCTTTGCCGTATCTGTTATTGACTGTTTACTGAATGATTTAATTTTTACTTTAAATCCCTCCCATAGCCCAATTACTATTTTATCAGAACCAAATCGGGCAATATCTGCTGTTATGAATTTTTGACCTTGACTAATTGATTCAAATTTGTTGCTGAATAACTCTATAATTTTTTCGTACTGACATAGTGCAGATGGATCGTCATCATATTCCCAATTACCGTATAACAGCCGCTCTTTTTCGTTCTTTGATAGAGTTCTGTTAAGGTGTTCTAAATATCCAGAATCTAGCTTTTTATTATCGCTAGGCAGCGCTTGTATAAACCGCTTCCACTCTGGTAAATTACCCTCTCTGTTTAATTTATAATCTTTGTAAAGGTAATTTTTCGATGGGTTACAAGTTTGAAGTAGTTTACCCCTTAGATTGTACGTGTCATTTTTCCAACGGCCAACTGATGCAGCTAAGTTGTTTTTTGCCTCCTCCTCCAATTGACCAGCTTCCTCAATCCAGCCTCTAGTCATTTGCATTGAACCAAAGCGATAATATAATGGATCGCTAGGCTGGTGACTTGCTTCTAATAAATATATTTTTGATCCATTGTAAAGCGTGAATAGATTATCCTGCCCGTTAAACTTATAATATTTGTCCGTTATTTTCCAATCAGCGAAAACCTCATAAATAGAAGGTATTGTAAACTTCCTTAAATCGTTTAGTGCTTTTCTGGCTATGAAATAGTGAGTTTCTGGATAGATTAAAGCATCTGCAAATAACAACTTACAGCCTAGATAACTTTTCCCTGATCCTTTCGATCCTCCGTAAATTATCTCAAACGTAGTTTCGTCAATCCAGTATTTAGCGGCCTCTTTTTGCTTTTCGTTTCCGTATGTGTCGAATAGTAATTCCACATTACTTAATTACCTGTCCAGTTATAATTTGTAACGGAGCGTCTGGATTTCCTGATATTTCTACCTTGTCAGTTGCTCCAGTCAATCTTTGGCAATAAGCAGGGCTATAAAAACCAAGTAAACCACCTATGGTTAAATCTTCTCTGCTTTCTCCTTTAATATAATCTACAACGTCTTGATATTCATCGTAACGATTCATTTGGTTTTCTAAGTACTGTCTGATTGTGCCGTATCTAGTATAAGCCCAACGTTTAAACCCGTCGATAGTGATAGGTATTTTTTTAGCGTCAGTTACTCTAGTGCCATCT
>ERZ869921.902-NODE-902-length-14427-cov-6.930559_pt1 | contig 14427 bp, 19 predicted proteins | sample MGYA00579310_ERZ869921 | MGnify/ENA primary metagenome ERZ869921 (study PRJEB32216, sample SAMN09231816) | wastewater metagenome | place: USA: Maryland | collected 2016-06-21 | study: EMG produced TPA metagenomics assembly of the PRJNA472060 data set (Reclaimed...
TTCCCTGCTCGTAGCGGTACGCGCACGAGTTTGCTGCCGATCCGCCCGTGCCGATGGCGAAGTTCGTCAGGGTGGGCGTGTACGTGATCCAATCCGACTCCCACGCCTTCCATGCGGCGCCGTTGTAGCGGTACGTGACGCCCGTGTCGACCTGATACGCGGTGTCCCCGGCCCGCATTCCCGTGAGTGCGCCCAGTGCTGCCGTGTTGGCTGGGCGGTATGTGTATGCGGCGCGGACCAGTAGCGGGTCTGGGTCGGTGGACAGCCTTGCGTCGACCACGTACTTGTTCGTGCCGTCTACTGAGTATTCGATGATCTTTGCGGCTGCGGCGTCCTTGCGAGTGGTGATGACGGGTGCGTCGGTGGTGGGGGGGTATGCGGCCCAGAGTGCGGCAAGTTCGGTGGTGGTGCGGACGGGGATGATGCCGCCTGCTGCGACTGCGTACGGTGCGACCCATGAGACGGTGACCGCGCCGCCTGCTGACACGGGTTGACGGGTCAAGGTTGCGATGACCATTTCGCGGGTCGTGTCCGGGGTGGGTGCGACGGGTGATGCGGCGGCGGTTCCGGCCTTGTAGTGCGACGTGGCTGATTCGAGGCCGCTGGAATCTTCCACGTTGTCGTTGATGCGGATGGTCACAATGTCGATGCGCGGGTTGGTGGCGTGTGCGGCGTCGACAGTGAATGACTCATTCGCGGTGACGGCGTACCAGTAGGGTCCGGCGGCGGCGGAGGTTTGCACGTCCATGATGCCCGCGTGTGGCTTGATGGTGCCTGCTGAGCCTACGACGGTCACGGTGTCCGTGGGGGTGCCGTAGCGGACCCCTGAGCGTGCACCCGTGGGGCGTGCCGAGGTTGCGCCGAACACGATTGCTGACAGGTCGTTGCGGAAGTCCTTGGCCGTGTTGGTCAGCGTCGTCAACGCGAGGGCGTGAATGGTCATTGGTGCTCTCCTTGGGTGTGACGAGAATCACTTGGCGTGTCGGGCTTCGGAGTAGTACGGTGAATACATGGACCTGATTGGGTGGCTTCTCGCGTTTGCCTTTACGGCAGGCGAGTTCTGCGCGAATGCAGGCGCGGCCGTGTTGGGCTCGTTTGTCTCTGACTCGTCGGCCGTCGTCCTCGACATTGGGTCAGCCGCAACGTGCGACACCTACGGCAACATGACCGAGGTGTGGTCAGACGGCACGACCGTTATCACCGTCGGCGGATGCCTCGCTACGTACTAGGCCAAGCCGTACGTGATGGTCGCTTGGGCTGACCCGATATCGGAGTCGGCGCCATTGAATGTCGCCCCAGTGATTGTGAAGAACAGCGAGACGTCAGTGTCGATTAGTTGCGCGACATTGCCGCACTGAAAGGCGAAAGGGAAGTGCAGGTCGTTCGGCTTGCCGGCCGTGATGGTTCCCGTGATGGACTGCATCACAGACCCGGCCTTGGTAGACGACGCTGGGTGCCCGTAGGCGATATACCCGGCGATAGTGCCACTTCCCGTGGCGGCCATTGTGTGCCGCCAGTTCACTTCGCCTGTGACGGATATCTTCACGGCGTTTGCGGGGATCTGAGATGCGAGGGTTGCACCGTCCATTCCGCCCAGAACGTTGGGGAATGGCGGGGCGAATCCAACCAGCCCAGCCCCGACACTGGCGGTGTTGAGCACTCGCTGCTGGAACATCTGCGTCACGGTCTGAGCAACCGATGGCATCATTTCGCGTTGCCACTGCTCGATAGCCTCGAACTTGCGATTGATCCAGCTCGGGTCCAACGCTGCGGGCACCTGTGATGCGTCACCACCGGCCATGAGTCACCACCAAATCTGCCAGGACCGGCGTCACCTGCTGAACACCACTGAGAGTGCGCGACCACCCAACAACACGACCCGTGCCACCGAGTCCGTCCGGGTACGCAAGCATCGGATGAGACAGGCCGCCGATCTCAAAGCCCACAACATCGCCCATCCGAAAATCAACCCCCGGACGAGCCGCATCGCCAACAAGCGACACGGCCAAAGACCGCGAGCCCTGGCCCACCAGCGCCGCCTTAGATGCCGCGTGCGAGTCCAACGTCTCCGTGCTGCTGATTGACGTGGATGGTGTGAACCTCAACTCGAACTTGGGGCGCGAGTCACCGGTCACCAGCACGTGCGACGACTCGGGTCGCACATCGTTCACGGCCGTCGACACCGCCATGACGTCGTTCGCGCCAGACCCGTCCCCGTAGTCCTCGACCAGCGTGAAGTCAGTGATCGAGCCAGGAAACTCCCACGTGACGGCAGGGTCAAGTCCAGCGTTCGGTGTCGTGCCCAGGCGATCAGCAACAACCAACTGCGGCTTGTATGCAGTCTGCGTGCCCACCGTCGTTGCGACCCAACCCACCATCCACTCGGGGCCACCGTCAACGCCTGCGAGCTCGGACATGACAGAGAAGAGTGACTTGTCGTTCAGGTCCAGATAGGTGCGGTCGCGGGTGATCGCAGACGCCGACACGTCGTAGTCAAATGGCAGACCGTCGGCCTCGCCGTATGCGACCACGAGCGCCTCAACAATGGCGCACTGGTCCTCGCTCGTGTACGTGACGTCGCCCACGAAACGGCGACGCAGATACGTTGCCGGGGTGCCCATGTCGAGTCTGACAGAATCGCCCTTACCCCGCGTACGGCGAGCAATCAGCCCACCCCACACCGGCACATCATCCTCAAGCAACACCAAATAGGCGCCACCAGGACGCGTCGCATTGAGCCACTCCGCCGACGTCTTATCGTCCAGGGTCAGCACACCCGATGCCGTCTCGTAGCCGTTCATCGCGTCGGCGATACGGTCAACGCTCAGCCCCGGCAAGTCCGTGATGACGATACCAGTGGTCGCGGAACACGCCACCCACTCCAACTTGCTCATGTCACCACCACGACGGCGTTGCCGTCACTTCCATGGTGCCAACGCCAGACTGCGCCGTGAACGCCCACTGGTTAGCGCCAGGCTGGAACTCCGACCAACCGCGACCGGTCACCCAACCATTACGCTCAGCACCCGGCTGCGAGTTCTCGAGAACCTTGCGGGCCTCCATATCGACATAGATCCAGTTGCCCTCGGGGATCGTCAACGATGCCGCGAACTGGAGCACCGTGCCCGACGCGATATGCGTCACGGCCGGACCCGTCAGACCACCCACGCCTGCCGTGATTTTCAACGTCACGCGACCCGGCGCGTTGCCAGGATTCGTCAGCGTCACCACACCCGACGTCACCGTCTCCGAGAACGTGAACGGGAACGTCATCGGGAACGTCATGCCGCCCGACGTGGCAGGCAGACCAGTCGAGGCCGTCAGGTCAGTCGTCACCTTGCGCGGATCGGCCGCAATCAACACCGTGGACCAGTTGACCAGGCACCCATCTGCTTCGGGCTGATACGTCACGTCACCAGTACGGCGAACCGTCACCGCACGCGTCATGGAGCCTTCGATAACGGTGAGCGTCGTGTCCGTCAACGTAGCCGCAGAGACCAACTCGTCAAACTTCTCACGAGCCTGGTCCCGCGAAGGCGCAATGATCGTCCCCATGGCCGTCATGTACTTGCCCACATGGAAGCCGTCAGACACCCACACACCATGCTGGCCCGGCTTCTGCTCCGTCTCAGCCGATGATGCCGGAGCACCCCAACCATCGAGGTCCTCAAGGATCACGTCAATGTCGCCCGCGTGAGTCGCCGACAGTTCAAACGTCCCCAAGGTTGCGCGCTGAGCCTGAACCGGAATCATGCGGCGCCCCTGTACTGGATACGCGGCAACTCGGCCGCAATCTGGTCAACGTTCTGGATACCGTGAATGTGGATCGTCTGGCCCTTACCACCGCCGCGTCCACTCAACATCGCGTCGAGCTTCGACAGCGGAATCACAGCCTCAGACTCAGGACCCTCACCCACCATCGCCAACGTCGGCTTAGTAACAATGCCACCCTCAGCCAGCAGCGGAATCTTGGGAAACGAGAACGTCTCACCACGATTCGGCACACCCACAATGTCCGGGATCGTGAACGACAACTTGCCAACACTGTCGTTCCACATTCGCGCGACGCCATTGAATGCGCCCTTGAAAACGTTCGTGATGGTGTCGCCGATCTTCGAGAAGAAGCCGCCGATCTTGCCGGGGGCCTCGCGAAAGAATGCGATGGTCTTGTCCCAGCGGTCCTGAATGAAGTCGGCCGCTCCCGAGATAATGTCCCTCACTAGGGCGAAGTTCTCGCCGATTCGATCCTTGACCCACGTGAACGCCGTCGAGAGCGCCTGAATGGTGGGGTACAGCACGTTGTCCCACACCCACGACCACACCTCGCCCATGAGTTTGAAGTAGGCGACAATGAAGTTCACCACTGGCTTGATGACGTTCTCCCACATCCACGACCACACGGTCACAAACGCGTCGATGTAAGGCTTGAGGATCTTGTCCCACAGCCAAACGAACGCGGCGCCAATCGCATCAATGCCGGTCTTGAACCACGACACATTGTTGTACGCCCAAAGGAACGCAGCGGCCAACGCGGCAATCCCGATCACAATGAGACTTACCGGGTTTGCGGCCATCGCAATGTTAACCAACCACACCGCCGCCGTGACCACACCAATCGCAAGAGCGAGTGGTCCAAGCCACTTGATGTTGTCCTTGACGAAACCGACGACCGCCGACAGGACCGCGCCCACCTTGTCTAGGACGTCACGGAACTTCCCGCCTGGGCCGGTTCCGTCCTTGAACTCCTGAATGAACTGGGCCACGGCCGGAAGAATGTCCTCCGTCACCGTGTCCGCAATGCTCATGAGCGCGGGCAACACCACGGGTATCAACTTCTCCGCGATGGTCTGCGAGATGTCCTCGAACTTGCGCTTCGCAATCTCGAGCTGACCCGGCAGAGACTTACCGGCCGCCTCGGCCGCGCCACCAAACTGGGTGTTCAGTTCCGCGAGAATGATCGACTGCGCACCAGCGACGTCGCCCGTGTCAACAAGACCCTGGATCACGGCCTTCTGATCGTCGGTGAACTGCACGCCCGCACGAGTCAACGCCGACAGCCCGTTCACCGGGTCATTGAGCGCCTTCCCAAGAAGGGTTGCATTGGATGATGCGTCGCCGCCCAACTTTGCGGCCATGTTCGTCGCCGCAAGGGTCGCTTCGTCGAAAATCTTCGCGGTTCCGGTGTTCCGAATGTTCGTGAACGTGAGGAGCAACTGCTGGGCGGCAACAATGCTGTCGTCGGTCTGGCCCGACATGAGTTGCAGAGATCCGGCCATGTCGGTGAGGTGCTCGACCGTGACGCCCGCGACGCCGCCTGTGGACTTAATACCGGCCTCAAGTTGGGCGATGCCGCCCGACGCATCAAGCGCCTCATCAATGCCCGTCTTGATGACCGCACCCACACCCGCAAGCGCAACGCCAATGGCCGCCATTGCCGCACCGCCGAGCACCCTGCCGAAGCGGGCACCCGACGAGCGGCCTGTGGCGTCAAGTTGCGGGTCAACCTCGCTGGCTAGGTTCTTGCCGAAGTTCTTCGCGGACGGGATGACGCTCAGGGTCGCGTAGCCGACGTTTGCCATGGGTGCGCCTCTCGTCTAGGTGATGCGCCCCTCGGCGATGTCAATTTCGCGCTGGCGTTTGCGTGCGATCGCGTCAGCTCGAGCCTTGGCCGTTTCTGGCGAGACCGTCGCTTGATGCTTCGGGAGCCACGGATGCGGCTGACCCGATGCGGCGTGGAAGTTGTGCGCGCTCAGGTAGTTGTCGAGCGTCCAGCCATCCCCACCCTCAGCAAGCGCGGTGGCGGACTCGGGTGGAAGGTGTCGCAGGCGCACTACGATCATTCGCAACGTGAGCCGCCGCACACCATCAGCGTCAAAGCGCCAACGGTCGCGGTAGTCGATGTGGTGGTAACGCGAAAGATCCGACTCCACCGCGTCCGGGTGCTCCCGAAGCAGGCGGAGGAGCCGAGTTATTCCCCCGGCTTCTCAAACCCCAATGCGGACATAATGACCTCAGAGAGCGAGTTCAGGTCGCGCACAGTCGGCTTGTGCTTCGCCTTGAATGCGGCGTACTGAGACTCGCCCAAGATGCCGCGAACGATGGCGAGGCCCTTGCCGGCCTCCATCGCTTCGATGACCTCAATGGGACAATCGTCAATGGTCGCCGGGATGGTGAACGCCTGCTCACGCCACACAACCGGAATGGTTGTGGCGCGTTCGGCTTCAATCTGGGCGGCGGGCTTCTTGTGGTCCTGGGGCACAGTGGCACCCTCGGGGATTTCAGGCATGGCGCGGTTCTCCTAGGTTGGTGGTGATCGCGGTTGAAGGTGGGGCTACCGGCCGGGCGAACCGCGAGAACTCCCGGCCGGTAGGTCTACTAGGCGGAGACGGTCACCACACACGGAGCCGTCGACGTGACGCCCCCGTAGGCACAGGACACGTTTGCTGTGCCCGTTGCGATGCCCGTGACGAACCCGTGCGAGACAGTGGCCTTCGCGGCGTCCGACGTGATCCAGTTCGCCTGGTCCGTGATGACACCAGTGCTGGCGTCCGTGTAGGTCGCTGTCGCCACAAGAGTCTTGATCTTCGCGCCGGCCAGAGAGAGCGCCAGCGTGAGCGGCGTGATCGCAATGGACGCAATGTCCGGCACCGCCTGACGAGTGAACAGCACACCAGGGTTGGCCGACGTCGGGAAGATCGTCGCAACCATCGTGCGCTTCGTCAGATCCTCCTCGCCATCCTTGATGCCACCATCAACGTCAATCAGCGCGTAGTTCGCGGTGATGAGACGCTGCACCTTGCCACCAGTGCGAGTCTCAAACGCAATCAGCATCGGGACCGGGGTGGGGACAACAATGGACGACGCCGACGAACCCGGCCAGACCAGCGAACGCGTGTACGTGTTGTCCTCGAGCAGCGAGAACTTCTTGTCGAGCTTGAAGTTCTTCCGCGACGTGGTGACGAGAGTTCCACCCCACGCGTAGTGATCCTTCTTGTCAACAGAGCGGGTCTCCTCGAAACCGTCACCGCCATCAAGCAGGCCGAGCAGGTTCCAGGAACCCGAGAACGGTGTGGAGACGTCAGCGGGAAGTGCGGTGCCGATGGGGGCAATGTAAACGTCCGCGTTCGCCCAAACGGACGCGTTGGCCGGGGTGCCGGTCATGGTGTTCTCCTTCGGGAGTGATGGGTGTGGCTTCGCGGTTCATCCCGCCCGAAGGTGGGAGAGACTGAGGCTCTAGACCAGTTGGCCGAGCAGGTTCATGCGAACCGACACTGACGCCAGTTGCGCCTTCGTGTCGGGGTCAAGCGCGGGCAGAACGCCCGTGAGCGGTTGCACCGATGCGACCTGAGTTGATCCGGGGTGCGCGCACATGATGGCTTGCACCAACACCGCCAGAGCCTTTGCGGTGGTGGTCGAGTCGTGCCAGATGGTGAAGCGCACCGAGGCCCGCCACATGATCGGGTACTGGACTTCCGGTGTTCCGTCAAGTGCGACCTGCACGTGCGGCTTGGTGCCCTTGACCCACGCCGTTGGGACGTTCACGCCCACGGTGACGTCTTGGCTGCGCGACAGAAGGGCAGGCACTAGGTAGTCAATGGCGACGCGCTCAGCATCTGGTGGGACTGCGACAGGTTTGGTCATTTCGACTTCACCTCGAGCCCCTGGGATGCGGCGGCCTTCTTGAGAACGCCATGCTTAGCCTCAACCGCAATCGCGGCAGGGTGATTAATGAGCACCACTGCGCGCACGCGGTCTGACGTGTGAACCTTGACGGTGACGGGGAGGTCGCGCTCACGTGGGCCACCATCGCGGTCGCCAACCTTGATGCCCTGCGACCTGATGTGAGCGGCCATTGCTTCGGCTGCCTTGATGACCGGTTCGCGCATCTGGGTCTTGAGAATGAACTCGATGCCCTGGTGATCCAAGCGCTCAAGGCCCATCAGCCAGCCGCCCTCTTGATCGCAATCTCAGAGCCGGGGTGCCAGCCGGTCAGGGGGTTCGTCCAGTCGCCGGGATCGCCCTCGATGTCGTACAGGACGCCCGCGATCTCGAGCTGGTCGGAGAACAGCGGGACCGTGGTCGCGTTGTCGGGTAGGTAGACCGTCTTGCCCACGACGACGCCTTGACGGCCGCGCTCGGTTGGCTCGGTCGACATGCGAGGAGCCACGCCACAGAGCTGAATGTCGATGCGCGTCGGCGCGCCAGGAATCGGGTCACCGTAGGCGTCGGTTCCAGCGCTGCGAACAATCGTCACGGTCACACCGCCCGGGAACCTCACGCGGGCACCGACCACATATCAGAGCCGCCCGCGACCTGACGCGAGAAACCCAACTGGCGACGTTCCGCCTTGGTGAGATACAGGTCACCAGACGCACCGGCAAGTTTCATGCCAGTGGAGAACGGTCCCGCCGTCTGGGTGACCTCAGTCGCGGCAGGCGAGTCAACATCAGTGCTCAACACCCGCTCAACCATCTTGCACGTGATCCGCACAAGGGTTGCTGTTGGGGTGGTGAGTGCATCAAGCACACCACGCTTGTCCTCATCAAGAATCAGTTGTGACGCATCCTCAAGAAGCGTCGTGGCGCGCAACGTCTCCGCAGTAGAGAGGAGCCGCCAACGGTTCACCAAGTCGGTGACAGTGGCAAACGGTGGAGTCAACATGGCGGCCCCTCTCTACTAGATGATGCGGTTACTCGGACTCGGCTTCGGGGCGCCAGGGCTTAGCCTTGGCGCCTTCCTTTCGCGGGTCCGACTCGAACGCCTCATGCCCTTGGGCAATGAGTGCGGCAACAGCGCTGACGTCCTCGACGTCAAAGACGTTGCCATTCTTGGCCTTGATCCAGGGCATGATCGGTGTTCCCTTCGGTTACGCGGAAACGTACGTCTGCACGGCGGTGGCGCGAAGCACCTTGCCGCCATACACGTTCAGTCCGTCGATCTGGTCGCCAAAGGCGTCGGTGACGGTCTGCGCACGCTGCTTGATGATCTGGTTCACGAACGCCACGGAGCGGCCGTGGTAGCCGATGAAGCACGGCTTGGCCGTGTTCGCCATCGCTGCCGAGGGGGTCTCGATGACCTGGAAGCCTCGGTAGGTGCCGATGACGCCGTTGCGGATCACGTTGTCGCTGCCAGCCTCGTTCGCCTTGAACAGCGAGGACGAGCTGTCCATGAGGAAGGCTGCCGCCTCGGGGTTGACTGCAAGGTAGCGGTCACGGTTGGGAACCTTGGCCTTCACAAGCGCGGTTCGGATCGACTTCACCGCCGCGTCTGCAAGGGCGTAGGTGGTGACTGCAGTTGTGCCAGCGGAGGTGCCGTTGGCGATCATGGCGGTGAGGACGTAGTCCTCGGCCACATCGGCGAGACCCTGACCGGCGTCCGTGAGAACCTGGTCAAACGAACCCGCCGCCTGCACCTTGTCAACGTCGTCGACCAGGTACGCGAAGTACTTCTTCTGGTCGATGGCGAGCGACTGGGTGGAGTCGGTGAGCGCCTGACGAGTGATGGAGCCCGCGTAGGTGCCGATGGTTGGCTGGGTGAAGCCCGTGATCTTGACGGTCTCGCCACCGTTGACGATGTCGCCCTCGTAGTCGTGGTTCAGCGTCGGGATGACGAACGTCGACTGGTGGAAGTTCTCGAGGAGCGCCGCGTGCCAAATGGTCGGGCGGTAGTTGGTGATAGCCATGAGAGGCTGTCCTTTCGGGTCAGTTGATGCCGAGGATCTTGTTCAGCCGCCCAGCCCTGCGCGCCTCGTTGATCTGCCCCGGCGTCATCGTGGCGAGGACGGCATCGGTGATCTGTGAGACGCCAGCGGGTGCGTCGGAACCTGACCCTTCGGAAGGGACAAGCGGCCCACGTGAGGCCTGGGGATTGGTGATGAGCGTCGAGAGGGTCGCGGCGTGAGCCTCGATCTCTTCCTTCGTTGAGCCACGCAATGCCGCTGCTGGAACGCCTGTGGCCTCGGCCACTTCGGTGCGCCATGCGTCGGCCTGCTCCTTGGACTGGTAGCCCTTGACTGCGGACTCAAGCTCGGCGAGCCGTGCGGCTGCCTTCTCGGCCTCGGTCATCTGGGCCGCCTTGAGAGCGTCGCGTTCCTCTGCGGCGGTCTTGTTCTCCTTCGCACGCTGCTCCCACTTGCGGGCCTCGGCCTGCCAGTCGGTAGTCGGTGCGGGGGCGGTGGTCTCAGGCTTGGGCTCCGGGGCGCTTTGCGGCGCGACAGGGGGTGTTTCGCTCATCGTTCGTCCTCCCATGCGGGATCGCCGAATGGCCCGTGCGGGCTAGACGGTGGGGTGTTTGGTGTATCTGCCGTGCGGCAGAAATCAGGGGGTGCGGCTACTCGCCGACAACGGGGATGCCACTGGCGCGAGCACGGCCATACAAGGTCGCGCTACGCAACACCTCGCGCTCATTCCTGAGTCGCGCGGTCTCAGCTCGCATCTCTGCCGCCGACTGTGTTGGGGTAGACGGATTCGGGCTTGCGTCACTTGACGGCCCAGCCTTGGCCGCACTCGCTGGCTCTACGGCGCGCTGTGACGCCTCGACCTGTTGGGCGTCCGCCTTGGGTCGACCACCACTCCACGAGGGGGCGGCGCTACAGCGGCAGTGGTCGTGAGCGGCAAAGTCGACCGAGCGTTGAGAATAGACAGCACCGCGACTAGCGAGCATGTCGCAGAAGTCGCAGCCGCCACTCGTGACGCGATACCAACCGGCGGCCTTTGGGTCACTCTTGGTCGAGCCAACGATGGTGTCGCGCCCCGCGTTCAGCACATAGCGCGCCGTCGCACCCTTGAGTGTTTCAAGCGTTCCGGCGGGTGCGTCGGTAAATAGCGCGCCCGCTGCGTAACGAACTTCGGACTCGATAGCTTCAGCGGCAATGGTCTTGGCCGGGACGGCCGCAAATCGACCAGTCACGCCAGATTTGGCGCGGACTTCCTCATACCAGTCGGCCGAAACCGTGGCCGCCATCTCGCCGTAACGCTGCACCAGCAGCGGCACGTATTGCAGAAGAGCGTTACGCGCCACCACGGGCTGCGACAGGTCGACGTAACTCCAAAACTTCTCTAGGTCCCGAACGGTCAGCGCAACAAGGTCATCGTTTGCCGCCTTGAGACGAGCAACATCATCCCGCGATGCCATCGGGCACCACTGGCCTAGCCGCCGCCGCAAGAGCCGCCATGTTCGACCGAGACGCCGCACGCTTCCATTGAGTCTCAATGCGCTCAATCTCCGTGCGGTCGTAGCCCATGTGTTCCAACTCCACATCGGTCTCGGCAAGACGCGGAATGGCCTGCACGCGCGCGAGAGCCGCCTGCGCCTGCGAAACCTCATCAGGCTCAGACCACTTGCCAAACTTGGCCCGCAGTGACCGCGCCTCAGCCAAAGCGGCAGGCGAATCGGTAGCCATCGCAACGGCACGAATCATCAGACGGCGCCACGCTGGCTTGAGTGCGGTGGTCTGCCAGTGCTCAATCTCGATGCCGAGCTCGCCCCACTTGGCCTGCATCGCCTGGGCGCTGTCCGGGTTGTCGCTCACAATGCCAAGAGCCGACACGGGCAGGGAAGTCTCGGCGGAGAACATCTGCGCAATGGCGCGCAACTGGTCAATGTTCGGCTGCATCGTCTGCTGTGCGAACTGACCAACCTGCGGAAGTTCGCCCTCTTCGTCGCGCGACAAGGTGAGTAGACGGCCCAACATGACCGACCACGCCGGAATGGGGTTGCCGTCCTTGTCCTGAAACGACGTTTCATCCGCACCAAGCGCATACCGCTGGGGGGCGTTGTAGAACTCCGCGCCAACCTCAGTACGCAGCATCGTGCGAACCGCCGCGTCAGTGTTGTACATCACACCGCGCGAGATTCGCGACCGACCAAACGGGCGCGACAGGTCAGCGCGATACGGGATCATCTCAACCGGCATACCCATGCCATGCTGAGTCTCCGACGCCTCAAACACTCCCACGGCCGTGCGACGCAAAGTGATAACCCGGTTAGGCAGATACAGGTTCATCAACGTCGGCTGGCAAGTCACGGGGTCCATGTCAGACACAGACAGCGCGTTCACCAGACCGCGACGACGACGATCCCACGTGCCGGTCGCATCCTCAGCAGAGCGCACCGTCAACAGAATCGGAGGCTCACCCGCTGACTCGTCGCCCACGTGCACAAAGCCAAACGCGCACGAATGAATCAAGGCCGACGTGTGAGCCGCAGACGCCTCAGACTCAAGCCTGTTGTCCTCGGAAATCTGAGCAACCAGCGCGTCAAGTTCCTCACCATCGGATGACGACGTGAAGCCCTCAAGAACCGTGCGGCGCGACATGGAATCAACGGCCTTAGCAGGCCAGCCCACAACAACCTCAACCGTCTTAAGAGACGGAGGAATTGAGATCCCTAGGTCCTTAAGTTCGTTGTGGCCCTCGTAGTACCTACGGCGCAACTCATTGCGAACACGCTTGTAGTTCAGCTTCTCAATCAACTCAAGAAGGATGCTGCGATCAGCGTCAGCCAACCCCAAGAAGATCGCCTTCTGAATAGGCTGAACCTGTGACGTGCCGTAGGAACCAAAAGAGGAAGTGCTCACGCCAACACCGCCCCTCTGGTCTTTCGTCCGGGTTTACGCTTGGAAGTTTTCGCACCCCAGTTAGCGAGGCTCGCTGCCTCAATGGGGGTTTCGTCGCCATTGGTGGCGGAAGTGAACCAACCCCACGCACCGCCGCTTTGCGTGCGCGACTTCTTGTCACACACAGCCACAGAATCATCAAGAGCCTTCTGGCCCTCGGTCGCAAGGTGCGTGATGGTTGGGGGAGTCTCGGCAACATCGTTGGCGAACATCGCGCAAGCCGTGAAGTACTCGGTAGTCGATGCCACATGGATCGCCTTGGAAGAAACCCTGCGATCAAGGAGCGCCTGCTTCAACACCTCAGCACCAGCGCGACCAGAGATCACAATGGTCGCCGTCTCGTTCCAGCGCTCCTCGAGCCAATCGGCCAGAGATGCGATGCCGGAACCGATAGCACCAGACTGCGCGCCCACCAGCTCGACATGCACACCGGCCGCGTGCTTCATCGCACCAGCCACAGCAACGCGCGTGCCATCCGCAGAGAACGCCACACCGAAGGACTTCACGCCCAACGTCGGCGGCTCTGGCACGCCAGTCTCAGACCACTGCTCAGAGGTAATGAGGCGAGTGCTACCCGCCAACTCATCCCAGATACCCAAACCCTCACGACGCCACGAACCCTTGTCTGGCAGATTCTTGCGAAGGCGCTTGATAGACACGGGCGGTGTGCGGTGCGGGTAAGACGGGTTCGCGATAGGCACCTGGCGCGGATCATCAACGTCAAGGGACGCATCGCCGGAGCACTCGACATAGAGCGCATCGCCCGACTGCACGGGTGGACCGAAGTCAACACCCGCGAGCTCGACCTTTGCTGTCAGCGCCTCAGCCCTACGTGCCGTGAACACCTCGCCCGGGTCAACCTGCGGACGTGGTGGTGTACCCATGTAGAACAACAGGGCGCCATGCTGAAACCGTGACTGGTTCGTCGCGGCCACCATGTCCTCAAGGGCCTTAACGGTGAGGATCTGTGCCTCATCGAAAACCTCGACATCAACCTCATCGAAGCCGCGACCGAAACCCTGCTCACGGGCGCCGAACAGAATCCGAGAGCCGTTTACGAATGGGATCTCTTGCTCACCGTTCGCATCACGAATGGCCGTGCCGTTATTCGACCCGGCCTTGAGATATGGGCGGATGCTCGAGCGCAGCACAAACGACTTCATCTTCTGAAACGTGTTCGTCGCCGTGCGCATACGGTGTGCGGTCCAGATGACGGTGAGGTTAGGGAACAGCGTGCACAGCGCCACGACAATGCGCATCACGATAAACGTCTTGGCAACCTGACGCGGAATCGAAAGCGTGATACCGCCAACCGTCGCGGCAAACATTCCATCAGCGCGGACACCTAGCGCAACCTCGCCAAGCCCGTCCTGCCAGGCATCGAACGACTCACCAAACTCCTCGCACCGCTGCCCGACCTCGTACCAGAGCGAATCGACAATCCCCTCGGGAATTACAACGTGACGCGCAACCTTAGATAGCGGCAGCGTTGAACGATCGACGGGTTCCGGCAGGTGCGGCACGGCGCTTCTCCTCCTCGTCGGCCGCATCAAATGCGCGGATCTGGCGATCCAGCTCGCGAAGTTCCTTGTAAGCCGAAGCGATGGCGTTAGACGAAACCTCTCCCGCGTCAAGCTTCCGAGCCAGCGCAAACCTCATCGCAGCAAGAACCTCGCGCGGCCCCTCGTCCAGTGCGGTCACGATGCTGGTGGGCGTTACGGGAACATCAGGCTCACCAGACGACGCCAGGCGTAGACCAGCCATGACTCACCGCCTAGGGGTTTTTCGGATTGAGGAGAGAGATCGGCACT
>ERZ869921.903-NODE-903-length-14425-cov-5.141267_pt1 | contig 14425 bp, 20 predicted proteins | sample MGYA00579310_ERZ869921 | MGnify/ENA primary metagenome ERZ869921 (study PRJEB32216, sample SAMN09231816) | wastewater metagenome | place: USA: Maryland | collected 2016-06-21 | study: EMG produced TPA metagenomics assembly of the PRJNA472060 data set (Reclaimed...
CCTAGTAGACAACCCCAAAGCAAGCGCCACACAAGCAGCACTAGCAACCTATGGTAAGCCTGACAAGCCTATAACCTATGGTACAGCGCGTATGCTATCAAGCGACAACCTTGCAAAGCCTAGCATACAGTTAGAATTGAGTAAGTATAGTACTAATGCAGAACAGGTAATAAGCGGTTATTTAGCGTTAAAAGATAGTGATTCAATAGGTGAAAAGCGATTAGCCTACGACTCAGCTACACAGATACTTGATAGGGTACATGGCAAGCCACAGCAGTCCGTATCTGTTAATAGCACTACTATAGCCATAGCTATTGACCTATCAACAGCACTCAATGAGAGCAACACAGAGGCTATATGAGCTGTTTAATCAACAGTAGTGGCATATAGACACCAAAAATAAAAAATAAAGCATGTCGCACAATGTTGCTTTTATGTATATACCCTCCCATGTACCCCTGTTTGGAAAGTCCCCGCCATCTGCTGTATGAGAGAGTATGCGTAGCTTAAGCAATCTGTATTATTCCCCATTTATGATGTATATACATTCCCTACTTGTATATACATTTTTAACGTGATATTGTATATACAAATGGCTAAAAAATATCTTTTGTATATACACCCCCCAGCCTTTGAAAAAGAGGCCCATAAATCTCAGCTCGTTAACGGTCTGCTCGAAAATTATTACCAGCAAAATCCAATGGCTTATGACCCGATTAAGAAAACAGTCGTAGACAAACCAATAGCCAGAGTACTAGAAACTACTGAGCCTGAATATATTGGCGGTGAGTTCAACGCAGTTCACCGAGAACCTTATGTTACTGTTTCATTTGACCGTGGGAGCAATCTATGTAAGATTCATGACCTTCCTTTAACATTCAACGGCAAATGTCTCCAGAAGGGCTGTAAGTATGCGTAGTCGCCAAGATTATTATGATTACCACCCCACTATGGACCCAGACCCCGTTGAGTTGTGGCTGATTGACTGTACCCGAGCCCAATTCATAGCCCTTGTTAAGAAACTTCGCATTAAACACCAATTCGTAGTATGAACGTCCACTTTAGCTCACAACGCCTAAACTGGAAAACCCCAAAGGCCGTGTACCAAATACTAGACGCTGAGTTTAACTTTGACCATGACCCATGCCCACCACACTACCAAATAGACGGTCTCACAAGTGATTGGGGACAATCGAATTATGTTAATCCACCATACGGTAGAGAGCTGCCAAAGTTTATTAAAAAAGGCTACAACGAATGGCTTAAAGGTAAAACTGTGGTGTTTCTAATACCAAGCCGAACTGATACTCGCTGGTGGCATGAATACTGTATGAAAGCTACCGAAATCCGCTTTATTAAAGGGCGGTTAAAATTTGATGAGCATAAAAATTCTGCGCCGTTCCCCAGCGCAATTGTAATTTTTAAGTCCCCAGCATAGAATAAAAGCATGAAAAAACAAGTACGCCAACGCTGCATGTATTGTGGTTGCTGGCTCAACGATAAAGAAAAAGAATTCCACGCTTGCTGGAAAGTTTAGTAGCTGATATTCTTTGCTTATAAACAAAAAATAGAAAGCACAAAATGGCCCACAGGTCTCACCGTGAACCCCTCCAAAATCATCACCACCTCTGGTACGAAAAGCGGGAATACGGAAAAGACTCTGTATTACACCGTGTCCGTAACCGCGCTGGCTTTATTATCTTGATGAACCTCTTAGACCACCGCGATTTACACGCCCATATGCGTTCCACGCCCCGTCCTGACCGCGAAGTGAGCCTAGAACTGCTCCGTAGGATGCCCGATAAGGAAGAAGGGCAACCCAGAACCCACCAATTAGACTACGCTATCGGTTTTATGGCGATGCACGGGCAAGAATTAACCGCCGAACATCTCTCTGAGCAGCGATTATACATTGTCAGACACCCAGTTATCATTGATGGAGTAGAACATGGGTGAATTACACGAAACTTGTAACAGTTGTGAGGCTGATTACGTTATCGGACCATTAAACTCCATTCTCTATACCTATACCAAGGTCCCATTTGCCTCGTGGGTTGAGACGCACTGCACGGAATGTGGCACGGAAGAGCGCTTATTCGTGGTTCCTGAGATAATTTTGGCTTGTCGACAGCAAAAAATACACGAATCTGTCTACGAGTACCCCGATATAGATATTTTGACTATGTACAACCAAGTTTGGGGCAATGAAATCCCTGAGGAGCGCTGGATTACTCCCCACCAAGAGAAAGTGATTGCCTTCATGGGACATTTACTTGAAACACGGGTTGACGAATTGTTTAACTAACAAAAAAGCACCCTAGCGTTAAGGTGCTTGATTGTTACAATTAGCTACTCGAACCATGCAAAGTGCAATTTGCTCACACCGAACAAATCAATATTACTATACCACAGAGTGAGAAAACTTATGAATAAAAGAGAAACACCCCATTGCTGGGGTGCTTTCTGACAGGGTACTTTTATTGTACTACAAACTGACGTTTGCGTCACCTGCAACACCAGCTAGGGTTGCACGAGTACCAGTGTTAGTATCGCTAACAACTGCGGCACCAAGTGTACCAGCTGACAAAGTAGCTGCTGTGAAGGAGAAGTTTGTCATGGTTTCTGTGGTAGCCGTAGAACCACCAACATTGGTATCTGTCACCGTAAATACCAAGGTAGTAGCAGTCTTTGTACCAGCAGTAACTAATGGGTTACGCTTTGTGGCCTGAGAGTACTCAGTTCCAGGCGCACCAACAGCTGAAGTACCGTTTACAGCGTCCTTAATGTTATCCAAAGTGTTGGTAGCAGCTGCACCAATCTTGATTTCATTAGGAATAGTGTTAGTAACCGCAGCACGGAAGGTGTAAGTAACACCACCGATGGTCATGGTTTCACCAGCTACAGCAACACCAGTAGATGTCAAAGTAGTAGTTGGAGCAGTAGCAGTAATCGCTACAGCTGTTTGGTTCTTCTCTAACCAGAGCACTTTTTGCTCTAATTTAGAGTCGTTAGGGATAGTACTAGGGTCAAAACCCATAGCGTACGCCCGTAGGTTTAGTTCTTGTCGTGATGGCATAATGCCTCCTTTTTATTATGTTTGTTTGGGTAAGAGTTAGAGCTTCTCCGCTCAAGCGATACTCAGACGTGATGCCTTTCTCATTATCCACTTTTATTTTAGCACAAACGTGATATCATCAAATTAAAACCAATACTCCAAAAATACAACACTACTAAACATAACATCGGAGAACAGATGGACGAAGCAAAAGTACAACAGCTCTTAGAGGAGCTCTTTATTTATGTTGCCGCTCAACCGTGGAAAGATACTACGTTTGTGCGCAGTGAAGTTGCCCAGCGAGCGTCTAAAGACCACGTTATCTCACACATCAAAGCAGAAATACTAAACCTACATAAGGAAGCAAAAAATGCCTGACGCACAGAAGCCCGAAAACAAAGACAAAACCGTTACCCTCACCGAAGACCAATTTCAAGCTCTCATGGAGCGACTTAACAAAGTTGAAAACTCCGCAACCGTTACCGAAGCTCCTCAGAATAATGGATTTGACCAGTTCGGTCGTCCCGTTGGAGTCATCCAACGCTACTCAGTTGACCCCAATAACTACAAAGACCCGCGTGAAGATTTGGCTAGTTTGCCAGAACTCGAGCGGGTCGCTTTTAAACATAACTACATGTTGGAATGGGACATTGACCAATTAATCTATGATACAAAGTACGGCACTAGTTTCGCAGACCCTAAGTTCACCCTTGTACTCTACCGCAAAATGTTTGACGAAGACGGCCAACCTAACGGTAAGCGTATCCTCATCCAAACTGGTATTTTCTTCGAGGACCCCGCTGCTAGTATTAAGGAAGCGGCAGCCCTAGGTTTGCCTATTGATAACGCTAACTCCCGCGAGTTCTTGGAGCAAATGCGATTCCTTCGCTACAAAGCATGGCTACTAGACATCTTTAATCCAAAGCGACTGACTTCAACTAAGAAAAAAGTCACTCAGATGGTTATTGATAACAAAGTTGTCGAAGTCGAAGACTACTCAACACTAATTTAGGTACCGCCATGGCATATGCCCCGCACAAAAAACAGGCCACTGCGCATGTTGCTTTCCTTACGGGAAAGTACAAACGTGGTGTACTCCTCATGGGTCGACAAAGTGGTAAGACCTTCTTTGCGACTAACCACAGTTGGCTCGCAGCGACTATAACCCAAGGACGCTACTTTGTGGTCTTTAAGACCTACAAACAGGCTCATGAGGTGGTGTGGCGGCAATACATTCCTCTGATACCTAAAGAGCTCATTTACAAAAAGAACGAACAAGACTTATTAATTGAGCTGAACTATATTAAAGGCCCAGTGACACTTCCTGACGGTTCCGTTATCCAAGTGGAGCATGACGAATCAAAGCCACGCAGCACTATTCAGCTCCTTGGTAGTGACCAAAGTGACTCTCATCGTGGTTTTAAAGCTCATGGCATCATTTTCGATGAGTACGCTGACCAAGACCCGAATAACTGGGATGCTGTCTATAAGCACTTCTTCACTACGACCGATGGATGGGCGATATTCATGGGTACACCGAGAGGCTATAACCACTTCTACGACCTTATTCAGTATGCCAAGGAAGATGAACGCTGGTTCTACCTTGAAGCAACGTGGCGAGACTCACCATACGTTAAAAAAGAGTTCATTGAAGAAGAGCGGCGTGAAGCAGAGAAACAAGGCAAGCTATCAACCTTCCTTCAAGAGGTGGAGCTGGAGTTCCGTGCTATTCAAGGTGCGGTTTATCCACAGTTTGACCGTAAAATACACGTCATTAAGCCATCAGAAATTCCTGAAGACCTCACTATATATAGCGGTATCGACTTTGGGTATCACACTACGGCCTGCTTACTCGTGGGGATTGATAAAGACCAGAATTGGTATGTGTTTGATGAAGTTTACGGCCGTGAGACCATTCTGAAAGACCTTATTCCTCGTATTAAGAACAAATTAGCCGATAAACGACTAGTTTTGATGGTTGGTGACTCCCAAGCTAAGGACGCGATTGAAACGATGGTACGCACCTTTCCGATTGTGCCTGTTGTAAAACGCGCCGATTCGATTATCCACGGCATTGACCTGATTAGAACCAAGTTGAAGCCCCGTATCCAGCTGGTTGGCGACCCAAAACCGACCTTATTCATCAGTTCAGTCTGTAAAAACTTTATTCAAGAGCTCGAAGCCTATAAGTATCCCGAAGATAAGCCTGATAGGAACCCTAGCGAAGTACCTGTAAAGGATGATGACCACGGCCCTGACGCACTACGATATTTAGTGTTGCAACTGAAGTACGGGCAGCCTAACAAGAGCAAAGCTCTGGTTGCTGCTCCCAAATTTAACGATTATGGACTAATATAGGAGATATATGAGTATACCTAACTGGCTACGAGATATTGAAAGCTACACAGACGGTATCCCATATGGGAAAGTTGACTTTTCTGTCGACCGCGTTAACCGTAAAGTCGTCACTATTACCACTGTTGGTTCTGAGACGCTGCGCTACCAAGACAATAACGAGTGTGTAAAGGATATCCTGTCGTTCCTGACCAGCCTGATTGATACCGAGCATACGGGCATTGTTGACTTTAGCGTTGACATGAAAAATGGTACTATAAACTTACTGACTATCAAAAACACCAAAAAAACACAATACTAGAGGATAATAATGAAAAAGTCCGACACCAAAAGCGAAAAAAACACCTACGAATACGAGAAAGACTATCGCTCTGACCTAGACATGCACGATAACTACATCGTTGACTTCGATGCTTACGAAGCCATGATGATTAGCAAAACCTATGACCCCGTAAGCAAATCGACTAAAAATGGCATCACCGACTCTGATGCCGCCACTATGGTAATTGAGCGGAGCGCTCGTGTTGTTGGGCAACTACCAACTGGTGAAATGACCGCTGCGGGTAAAAAAGATAAGGGCAAGGCGCTGTTTATGGATATTCTACGCCAGAAATGGATTTACCCCAACGCTAACGCCCAACGCCCATTCCTAGACAAAATTCGCCTATGGGAGCAGTATTCGGGTGTGTACGGCTTTATGCCTATGTATTACGACTGGGACGTGTCTCCTACGGGCTATGTTGGTCCAAACTGCTGGTTATGGAACCCTCGTAACTTTATCCCTCAACAAGGCCGCTACTCGATTGCTGACATGGACTACATCCACGCCATCTCCTACCTAGGACACGAAGAGATTGAGAACCTTATTGAGAACTGGACTGAAGAAAGCGGCTGGGATAAAGCAAACCTCCAGACTTTGCTGGAAATGGCTAAGAACCAGAGCAAGTCTCAGGACACGAAGCGAGATTCTTATGTAGAGCGTCAGCGCGTTAATGGCTCTGTTCGTGACCGCATCCAAATCGTCACTCGCTATGAAGCTGGTAAAGATGGTCGTTGGATTACATTCTCACCTGATTTTGCTTGTTTACAGCTCCGCGACATCGCTAACCCTCACAAATCAGGCAAGATTCCCTTCGTTATTAAGCCTGGAATCCCACTACTGGACTCATTCTATGGCCTCTCAGATATGGCCCGTGCTAAGCCTATTCAGTTCGCTAAGGATGGTTTGACCAACTTCTATTTCCAAGGCATTAAGATGAACATTTACCCACCAACTGTTGTTAATGCTCAGGGTATCCTGAAGCACACTGTTTCTAACGAGCCTGGAAGTATATGGGAGGAAATCATCCCGAATTCAGCGAGGCGGCTTGAGACTAGCACGGCTGGTCTCGCCACCTACCAGGCTGCTATGGGCCAGATGTCAGGAGCTCTACAAAACGTCTTTGGTACAACTACTACGCAAAGCAATGCTGCATCTGCAATGTCACCACAGTTCGGCAAGACCCCTGAAGCTATTAAGTACCAGACGGGGCGTGAATCAGCCCGTGATAATCAGAACCGTGCGTATCTCCAATCAGCGATTGAAGAACTCATGGACGGTATGCTTAGTCTTATTCCAGTGATGGGTACCGAGCAAATCCCTATTGACCTTTTTGCAGCTGATATTGAAGAAATCATCAAGTCAGGTCACGAAGACATTACTGATATCCTTGTGCCTAATGAGTCAGAGCAGTCAGGTCGTCTAATCCTCGACCCTAAGAAGTTAAAGGGCGTAGAGTACCGTTTCAATATGGACCCTGATTCAACAATTAAAATGGACAAAGACGCTCAGCGCCAGAACCTTAAAGACGTTATGGACACCCTTGCGAAGAGTGCTAACATCTTACAATCAATCCAAGAATCTACGGGCAAAGTGCCTAACTACGAAGCGCTGTTAAACCAATACGCGGTGCTTGCCGACCTTCAAGGGCTTGAGGACCTATTTATTCAGGCTCCACAAAAGCAAGACCAGCCAACGCCTAAATCTCCAACGGAGTCTCTAAACTATAAGGATGCACCCGAAGACATCAAGCGCCAGATAGAAGCTGCCGCTGGTATGCAACCTTCACAAGGTGTTTCCCCCGCAGGTACCCAGCAAGTTGCTGCTCACCATCAGATGACCATGGCTGAGGCGCAAGCTGCTCAACAAGAAGCCCAAGCCAACCAACCGCAATCGCCTATTCAGCCTCAGTCAGTTAATGGTATGCTTTTCCATGACCCCGCTATCCACGCTGTAGCAACTGATTTACATAACATGAAAGCGAGTCCAAATGCGAGCAAACAGTCCAACTAACGGATTTGAAGTCCTTAATCAGGTTGAGGACGAAGCCCCAGCATCGAAAATTACACCCGAACAACGAGCGTTAGTCGCTGCGGCTAATACTAAAGACGGCAAGATAATCCTCGAGCATCTCCAAAAACACATTGACGTTCGACTCGAATTACTTAAACATGGCGACTTTAAGCAGATGGACCCGACCTCCATTGCCGTGAGCGTTCTTGCTTCTCAACAGATTATTTCAGTCTTTGAAGACGTACTAAACGCCGTAGAGCTGTCTAAGGAAGCGATTAGAGATGCCGCAAGTCAATGATGAGTTTGACCTCCAGTGGTACATCGACCACGATGTTGCGCCACCTTCCCACGAGGAGCATCTTGCTGAAGAGGCTATCGCTGAAATCCTATCCGTTAAGCGTACGCATGACTGGCGACAGCGAGGACCTGTACTCTTCTGTGTTGCTTGTCCATGGGAACATGCCACTGAGCCACGATTTGTTGACTATATCCTACAGGGTACAGATGCCAACGGCGACCCTATTGTCAAAAAGTTAACGTAACGGTATTATATGCTTACAAGTGTCGACCGTACTTAAACGTGGTCGTAAAAAACAGAAGGACATTAAAATGGAAGACGACAAAACCGAAGACCAAATGCAGGAGTCTGAGGAACAACTAGAAGATTCCGCTAGTGTGGTTGAGCCAACCGAAGTTGAAGAGGAGTCTGTCGATACTGAAACTGAAGAAGAAGTATCCGAAGACGAATCAGACGAACCTGAGGAAGAAGCTGAACCAGAACCATCGCCACGACAGAATAAGGCGATTGAACGCTTAACAAAGAAGTTAGCTGAAGCTAAGGCCCAAGCCCCTCAACGACAGCCCCAACAAGGGCCAATCATCGGTGAAGGTGACTATGACTTAGACCAAGTTAATCAAATGGCCCGCGAGTATGGAGACCAACGCTACAGCGAAGCTCTGGAACAAGCTAAGGCTATTGAATTCAAGTTAGGACTAAAGGTAGAAGTACCAGTCGTTACTCAGAAATACCCAGAACTGAATCCGAAAAGCGACAATTTTGACCTCGGACGCAGACAATTTATTGATGAGTTGTACCTTAAATCAGTCGGCTACAATGAACAATCTGGCACTGTTCTGCGAAATGACATTGGCTACGAGGAATTCGTAGACGGTTTCATGGAAGCAGTAGACCGCAGCGCCTCAGTCAAAGCAGCTGAAAGTAGCAAGAATCTTGCCAAGCAAGCATCCCAAACTGGCGTTCGCCCTAATAGCATCGCTAAGAAAGCCTATGAAGGAACCGACCCAAGTAAGATGACTCTTGAACAACTACAAGCAGCCGCCCTCGCTGAAGCCAAAGCCCGCCGTTTCTAAACTGTTTAACATAAAATAAAAAGGAGCCAAAAAAATGGCAAACCCTACATTAAACTCGAATGTGACTCGAGCAATCTCCCAGACTGCTCAGTACATTCCAGAACTTTGGACGAAAGAAGTTGAAAAGCCTTTCTACAAAGCTCTTAAAATGGCTGACTTAGTTCAGCGCCGTGATTCACTTGCCCAAGATGGTGGTGACACGGTTAACGTACCATTTATGGGTATCGTTGATGCTCGTGCGAAGGCAGCTTCTACGGCTATCACTTACGACTCACCAGATGGTACAGCAGTCAGCTTGGCTATCGACAAGCACTACTACTCAGGTGTTCTTATTGAGGATATCGCTAAGGTCCAGTCTAACTACGACCTTCGCAGCATGTTCCAAGAAGCACAAGCTGAGGCAGTAGCTCGCCAAATCGACACAGACCTTCTTGGTTTGTACGCTTCAGCTGGTACTACCGTTTCAGGTGGTGCTGCTGTTGATGATGCTGACATCATCGCTGTTGTAGCTGCTTTTGATGCTTCTAACACTCCACAAAGCGAGCGTTACGGTGTTATCGGTGCTGGTGCTAAGGGCGACTTGTTAAACGTTAACAAGTATGTTGCTTACGACCAAACTGGTAAGACTGGTAAAGCAGTCGATGGTTCTAGCGGTCTTATCGCTAGCGTGTACGGTATGGACCTCTACTTGAGCCAGAACGTACCTGTTTCAACCACTGGTAAGGAAACCTTCTTCCACAAGAAGGCTCTCACCCTTGTCCAACAGTTGAAGCCAACCTACATCATGGAGCAAAGCGTTGACCAAATCGGCTGGAAAGCTGTATTGCACGCTATCTACGGTGTCGGTGTTGAACGAGCTAGCCAACTCATCGTTGTTACTCGAACAACCGCTGCTTAATCTTAGGATTAACGGTAATAAACTGGACCCTTTCGGGGGTCCTTTTTATATGCTACAATTTAGTCAGGACAACTAAAACTATGGCTCGTGTTACAAAACAAACCGACTACGAAGCATCAAAAATCCGCCCTCGTGACGTTGAACGACAGAGGGATATTAAGTATGGCCGTCTGAAAGACTATGGTACTGGCTATAAGGTTGAGATGTTTTGGGACATTAACGAAGAGGCCAAGGCTGACCAGATGTTTAAACTTCAGCTCCGTGGCCGAGGACTTGAAAAATCAGTTAACATTATCCTCGATAAAGAAGAGCTCTTAAAGTACTTGAGGTGGGTATAATGGACCCTAAATTCCAAAACAAAATTACTGAGCTTGAGAAGAAATACAACCCATCAGTTCAACAGCTAACAGCCCTTCAAGACATCGCCTCAATGGTACATGAGCTGATTAACGTTGCTGACGACACTAAAAATAATACTGACCATTTAAAGGCCCTAGGAGCTGTTTTAGACGACTCACGCCAACAACTAGTCCAGTTGAATAAAAAGGAAGCCCCAGAGGCCCCAGATTACGCCAAACCAGTGGTAGAAGCAGTCAATAAACTTTCTAAGGCTGTTTCTGACCAATTATCCAAGCTAAACGTCACTCCAGATGTAAAAGTGGCAGCTCCAGTTGTTAATGTCCCAGCTCCTAACGTCACAGTATCTCCTACCGATGTTAAAGTTGACCTCAGTAAGATTGAAAAGATACTCAAAACAGACCTTCCTAAAGCATTTAATGATGCTATAGCAGCAATCCCAGTCCCAGAACAAGATGATACGTTAATAATTGAAAAGCTTTCTGAGTTGGGACAAACCCTACAAGACATAGACAAAGCTACACGCATGAAGCCTATGTTCCCAACACAGATACAAGTAGTTAACCCTGATGGTAGCGCTATTGGTAGCTTGTCGGGGAGCACTGTCTATGAAGGATTTAACGATACAACAACTGATGTAAACCTAGTCTACTTGGGGAAAGCACTGCCTGGTTCTTTGACCAGCGATGCAGCTTGGCAAATCAAGCGATACAACAAGCTGACTGGGCATATGTCATTTGCAGATGACATAACAACATTTACTAAAATATGGGATAACAGGAGTACGTATGGCTACTAAATTAGATAGCTGGCTTGTGCTTGGCTACGAGAAATTAGCTCGTGAATATGGGCTAACTATTGAAGAAGTAAAAGCCGCAACAATAACAATCAAAGACGGTGAAGTAACCGTGAAAGGCAAGAAATGAGCAAGTCAAATACCTTTGAGAACGATATACTCGCGCTCATCTTTAACAACACAGACATAGCAAACATTGGTGATGCTGGTGGTCTACAGAACTCTGCAACCGCAGGTTCACTCTACATCGCATTACACACAGCTGACCCTGGTGAAGCTGGAACAGCAGCTACTAGCGAAGCTACCTATACAAACTATAACCGTGTAGCTGTAGCTCGAAGTGGTGCAGGTTGGACTGTAGCAGGTAACTCAGCAACAAATGCTGCACAGATTACATTCCCACAGTGTGGTGCTTCAGGTAACACGATTACTCACGTTTCTATCACTGTCGGTGGTACACCAACTACAGCTGACAAGATTCTCTACTCAGGTGCATTAAACAGCTCCCTTGCAGTAGCATTAAACATTACGCCACTCTTTGCAGCTGGTGGTCTAACGGTAACTGAGGACTAATATGGCTGATAAGAAACTAGGAAAACCAATATACGCTGTAATGACAGCAGGGCTTGAAGGAAAAAGTAAGGTAAACTAATGTCAATTGTAAATACTAAGCAGTTAATAGATGCAGAACTTGAAGGCAGAGTACGTCAGTATGTTTGGCGTAAAACTCCTTCACAGGCTTCTACTGCTGGTATTTGGTTTGATACATCAATGAGTCCTGGTAACCCACCAGCTCAGTATTTTATTGGTGGTATTTTAAGCTCAACAGTTCTAGCACGTTCAACTGATGGTGGACTCTATCATGGGGCTAACGTCAGTCCTAGCATTAAGTATCTACGCTCTGCAACTTGTATGACTTCTACAGCTACAGCCCTACCGATGCCGATGGTTCTTTGTGACTATTTGATGGTATATCCGTTCGTAGATATGTCTGTTACAGACCAACAGGATATGACTAATACGAATGTATTAACAAGATACACAGACGGCAAGGGAGTCCAAGTTATGGCAGTCCTAACGAACGCTGGTGTCGGTGGGCAATCATTCTTCTTCACTTACACAAACTCGGCTGGTGTAAGTGGTAGAGTTTCACAAACAGTACGAATGAACACAGCTACAGCTATTGGCTCAATAGTAACCAGTAACGTATCTACAGCAAGTGTATCTGGTAACCCGTTCATAGGTTTACAAGATGGTGACTCAGGCGTACAAAGCATTCAATCAGTAACCATGCTTGGTGCAGATGTAGGACTATTCGCTCTAGTATTGGTTAAACCCTTACTATGGACAGCAATTAACGAAACAACAGCACCTTACGAAAAAGATGCTCTGTTAATAGGTGGTGATATACCACGAATATATGATGATGCCTTTTTGGGCTTTTTAGCTCTACCAAGAGGAACATTAGCAGCCACCGCTTTAGTCGGTGATATTAAAGTAATTTGGGATTCATAGAAAGGATAACCAATGCCAGGATTTTCAAGCAGCGATGCAATCGTAAACGCTCTCACAGCAGGGCAAACATTTAAGACAAACTGGACTAAACAGTTTAACCCAACAACAGCAGCCGTAGCAGGTGAAGTTCATACTCTATTTAGAGGTGCAGGTAACCCACCATCAGATGCATTATTTAACACAGGAACTAACTTATTGTTTCAAGGTGTTTCTGACACAACAACTTCCGCAGGTGCTATGCAGCATGGCGGTAACGTACAACCTACTTACTATAAGAGTCTAGCAGCAGCTTCAGCAGTAACTTCAGCAGCAACAACTGTACCAGGCTGGTTAGTTCTAGTAGACGTAGTTGGTTTCTACCGATTAACTTCAGTAACAACAGCTACAGCTCAAGCAACTACCAACACACTAGGATATGGCGATACATTCACAGCAGACGCAAGTACAGACATCATCACGATGACTTCAACCACTAACATACCAAGCAATATCCTAACTGGAACTAGAGTACGTCTCACAACTACCACAACTCTACCAGCAGGTCTTGCACTTGCTACAGATTACTATGTAATTAAAGTAACGGACTCGACTTTCAAATTAGCGACTTCTTACGCTAACGCAGTAGCAGGAACAGCTATCAACATCACTGATGCTGGTACTGGAACTCATACAATGAGCCGTCTACTACCTCGCTACACTAATGGCGCAGGTGTTCAGGCATTCTTCTTTAACTCTAACGCTACTCCTTTAGGCGCAGCAACTCCTAACCTTTCACTTGGTTACACTAACTCAGCTCAAGTTGCTTCAAGAGCTACACCTACAGTTCTACCAGTAGGCAAGACCGCAGCTTCTAACTCGCTCATAATTCATTCAGGTGCTTCAGGTGCGGGTAAGTTCAACTACGCTGTACCTTTGCAGTCAGGTGATGCAGGCATAGCTGAAATCAACACAATCCAAAACTCAGTATCTTACGTTTCAGGTGAATACTCAGTTGCTATGGTTAAGGAACTAACTCGAATACCTTTGAACGTACTTGGTCAAGCAGCCGAGCGTAACCTACAGTTTGACTACCCATCACTGCCACGTATTTACGATGGTGCAGCACTTTACTGGATGTACATGAGTTCAACGACCACACCAGCTAACGCAACGTTCTCAGGGGACGCAACCTTTATCTGGAACTAATATGTTACTAACTAACTACGCTATACGAAACGCAGGACAGAGTAGGGCTTTAGGTGGAAACCTCGACCCTACCTACAACTACAATCTTAATAGGATGAACACCTTTTATCTAGGTGATAACAACGTAGTTGATGTAACAAACAGAACTTCACAACCAGCACAGGGCTACAGACCTCCTTACGGATTAGTCTTAGCCCCTAAAGCTGGTGGCATGAGTTCATATAGCGCAGGAACAGGCTCAGTAAGTAACGCAGCTTCAATTGCTGGATTATTCGCTTCAGCCACACTAGCTGGTATCGGGGTAATCTCTAACGCAGCTATGGGTCTAACTATTGAAATGGTAGCCTCTATAGCTGGTACGGGTGCATTAAGCGCTTCAGTTATTGGACAACTACAAGCCATAGCTTCACTTACAGGCTCAAGTACAGTTACAGCAGCACAATCCGCATTAGCAGGAATGGTCGCAGCTTTAGCAGGCACGGGTGTAATCTCTGACGCTCAACAAGAAGCACTAGGACAGATGATTGCTACTATCTATGTAAACGAAGGTGCTGCTACTGT
>ERZ869921.904-NODE-904-length-14417-cov-6.925637_pt1 | contig 14417 bp, 14 predicted proteins | sample MGYA00579310_ERZ869921 | MGnify/ENA primary metagenome ERZ869921 (study PRJEB32216, sample SAMN09231816) | wastewater metagenome | place: USA: Maryland | collected 2016-06-21 | study: EMG produced TPA metagenomics assembly of the PRJNA472060 data set (Reclaimed...
ATTATGATTCACCAGCCTATCGCAGGGAAATACAAGAGTGCTACTACAAAATAGGGATGAACCTTTTTAAGTTGCAGGACTATTCCGAAGTTAGAATACCATGCGAGGCGGGGACTTTGATTGTGGGGCTTGATGTTGATTCAGAAGCAAACACCATAAGTATTCGGCAAATGGCAAAAGATGATACGCTAGTAAATGATATTGGGTTGTATCCAGCAATTGATAGAAATGATGCGATGCGCTTGGCTGGCATTTTAACCGCATGGGCTGATTTAGATGAATTGCATGGTAAAAAACCATGAGCATGATACTTTGCAGTGAATGTGGCGCTTTTTGTGATTGCGACGAATACCCTAAAGGGTTTTACCGAATCACGGAAGATGGCGAAACCGACGAACCAACGGATGAATACCGTTGCGTAAGTTGCAACGAAAGGGATTGGTAGCATGACAACCAATTTAGCACACAGTGAGATATTATCCGACCTAGCCCGTGGAGAAGCGTGATGGCACGATGCCCAAGATGTAACGCCTGTGAATCGCAATGGTCTGGCGCGTCATGCCCAACTTGCGGGTTTCCAAGTGCCTATGATAGCCGTTCGGTGCTTAAACTGGCTACAGATTTGCAGGCAGACATAAGCGATGCGATTGATGGCGGTGAAGAATGCACGGGACGCGATACGCAATTGACGCAATGGATTGAAACGCTGGATTCGCTGATTAACAAGCTAAAACAAGAGGTAGCCACATGACCAAGCCAGCACACAGTGAGATATTATCCGACCTAGCCCGTGTAAGGGCGCAATTTCACAAGAAAAAAATCTTCCAGAGGGCAACCAAGTGTCTTACCAGAAGATTAGAGTAATAATATATATATATTATATATACTTATCTAGTCGTCTGGTAAAAATGGCTAACTTTCCTCGTGTGAGAGCTGTAAAAAAGTCTGAAAGTTTGCTTTGTACTCTGGTTGTTCAACGTAACCTATTGATGTGAAAATTTATTGCTTTTATATTTCATAAGGTTGCAGAAACCAGAGGATAAATGCAAATCTTCTGGTTTTTGCGCTTGACACTGTAAATTCGGTTTGTTATAAATCAATCATGTAGCAGGGATGGCCAGCTACTTAAAACCAGAGGAGGATTTGAGATGGATATCAGCTACACCACAGATAAAATGATTACGCGCTTCATGCCAGAATCGAAAGCAGGCGAAGATGTATGGCGTGAGATGGCAAGTAAAATGGATGGTGTTGCCGCTGTATTGAATTTTGAAGCAGCTCGCGTAATCGCTGAAATGCGCAAGGCTGGTTACAAAGTTGGCAAAGCAAAGCCCGTTAAATTGGATATGAATGATGATGAACTTTTAGCGGCTTTGGGGGTGTAGGATGTCGGAATTTAAAGATGCCGTGTATGGTATGAACCTGGGCGATAGGATTGCCAGTGGCGATAAAGGCACCTATGGCTTTGATTGGGTAATAACTCGCGTCCCAGGTGGATGGATATACACTGCCGAAACAGCGTTATCACCATGCAGCGTTTTTGTGCCGTGGAACAATGAATTTATGTTGGCGTATTGATATGGATTCGAGAGTTAGAAAACAGTGGTTTTCGGTTTTGCTGACTTTGCCCCCCGATGGCTGGATTGGCCGTTGCCTGCTCATTTGTCACGATGACAGATATGCAAGCACAACCAGCGGCGAATATTCTATGCAAAACGGAAAATTTGTTGCAATGGGTGATTCACCTGTTTTGGGGAGCGGTGTTGTTATGACTCATTGGCTGCATGACCCGCGATTGGCAACTCCTTTGCCTCTCGGGTGGCCTGATTGTTCGATTGATTCGGTTAAGGATTATTTGAAGCCGTATATTGCAATTCAGGGGGAACTATGTGGCAGCCAATAGAAACAGCCCCGAGAGATGGAACCGAGGTAATACTTGGTGTGAATCTCAGGTGGAATAAGCTTAGCCTAGATAAGCACGATTGCCGCATTGGAACTGGATTCTATTGCGCAGGCGCTTATTGGTATAAAAATGATGCAAAGATATGGCGCAACAGAGTAGGGCAACATACGCTTAACCCTACGCATTGGATGCCATTGCCAGAAAATCCAAGTATGGGCAGCACGGTAGCAGGCGAGGTAGCTAACTCGCTGGGTGGACTCGATACCACTTGCCCAACCTGCGGCGACCATGATTGCGAAGGTGGGTTGCCTTGCGAGACGGGAGACGGACAATGACCCCCTACATCCTAACCGCCTACAACTCCCGCAACATCCTAGCAGAAGGCACATTGCTGGATTGCTGGAAGGTGTTACGGTATTTTGCTGAGGGTATGACCTGCCACGAGGCGGCGTGTTGGTATTCGATTGACAAAGCCAAACAAGAGGGGTAGGATTGCGAAATGCCTAAACAACGCACAGCTTTTAACATCTCCCTAACTACTGATGGCGAGGCCAAGGCCACCGCACTAGCCAACCTAATCAGGAAAGCGCTCGGCGGGCAGGAAATCTACACGGGTGTGGATGGGAAGCGTAAGAGCGTGAAGATTGTTAAAGTGGCTGTGAGTAGTGTGGGTGAGAAATGATAATCATTCTCAATAGGATGTAAATTGAACTTTGGCCAATCCTAATCCACAGACAAAAGGCGGTAAACCAGACAAGCTCATTCGTGATGCTTTGATGGCTGCAGTGCGTCAAGCGCCTGAGAAACTAAAGAGGGCTGCTGAAAAGGTGTTAGATGAGGCAGCAGAAGGTAATTTACACGCTATGCAGTTTATGGCTGACCGCATCGACGGCAAAGCAATACAGCCTATTGCTCACTCACTCACTGAAGAAACTCACGATGAAAGCCAGCTAGATGCAGAAATCAGACAGCTTGCAGGAAAAATCGGCCTTGCTCTCAGCTCTCAAGAAAAAGCACGCGCAGAAGATGCGCCAGAACTACCTAACATTCATTAACGAGTTCAGTGCAGAGCCTGCTCCTGCTAGGCATCACCTTCTGTTGATTGATAAACTGCAACAAGTGGCTGATGGCAAATGCAAGCGCCTTATGGTGTTCATGCCACCCGGTGCTGCTAAATCTTACTATGCTAACGTCATGTTCTCGGCTTGGTGGATGGCGGGCAACCCTGGCAAGAAGCTAATCACTGCCAGCTACTCCCAAGAGGTAGCGGATAAATGGGGTAGGCGTGTGCGTGCCTTGGTGCGTGAGCCAGCATACGAAGAAGCGTTTGGGGCTAAGCTATCACAAGACTCGCAAGCGGCTGGTCGATGGGCGCTGGATAATGAAACCGAGTTCTACGGTGTGGGCGTTGGTGGCTCAATCACCTCGTTCCGCGCTGATGGGGCGATTATTGATGACCCTGTGAAGGGGCGCGAGGACGCTGAGAGCGAAACCATACGCAACAAGACAAAAGAATGGTATCTTTCCGACTTCTGGACACGCCTGAAGCCTAACTCATTCGTAGTTGTTATCATGACCCGCTGGCACGAGGATGACCTTGCTGGCTATTTGTTGGACATGATGAAGAAGGGCGGGGAGCAATGGGAAGTGCTTAGCTTGCCCATGCTCGCAGAAAGTAACGATGCGTTAGGGCGCAAGGAGGGTGAGCCTCTATGGCCTGAGTGGTTTACCGATGATATGATTGCACAGGCCAAGCGTGACCCCCGCAACTGGTCAAGCCTATATCAGCAACGGCCTACACCTGAAACAGGCGCTTATTTTGAATCGCCTTGGTTCAAGATGTATGATAAGCTGCCAGATAATCTCAAGATATACGGCGCAAGCGATTACGCGGTGAGTGATGGCGGCGGTGACTATACGGTGCATGGGGTGTTTGGGATAGATACGGCGCAGAATATCTACGTTCTCGATTGGTGGCGGGGGCAGAAGTCATCCCTTGATTGGGTCGAGCAGCTTATTCTTATGATTAAGGTTCACAAGCCTGTAACGTGGTTTGAGGAGTCAGGCGTTATCTTTAAGTCGATGAACCCGCTTATAACAAAGCGGCAGCAGGAATCGCAGGCTTGGTGTGCGCGCAAGCAAATCAACCGCGCAAAGTCTAAGGAGATGTGCGCTCAGTCTATCCGTGGCCGCATGCAGCAGGGCAAGGTTTACTTTCCCTATGCCTCATGGTATGCTGACCTCAAGAGTGAGATGCTATCCTTCCCCGCTGGCAAGCATGATGACCAAGTAGATGTGATGGCCTTGCTAGGAATGGCGCTTGGTGATATAGTGAACGACACAACCACCACTAAATCAATCATGATGGGGTAAACCATGAAACAACTATTCTGCCTACACCTACCCACCAACGACCCGCACAAGGTAGAGCAAGCCAAAAAAGACATCGGCTCGGCGGCAAGTGAGATGGGGTTTCACCATTGCGGTGGTGACTGGTCGGTGGTAAAGGCTAAAGAAGATGGCAAGATACAATGGCGCGTTGAGGCGGAGTTTAGCACTTGACCGCCACGTAAAAAACATATAGATTATTTACACTTTGCTCATTCAAGGCTCAGTCAGGCATCCGAAAGCAAGCTCACTCCCACTTAGGTAGGCAATGGCTTCGGATAACATCAAGATAGCAACAGACCGCTATAAGCTAGCCAAGGATGGCTGGTCAGAGATTAACCGCAAGGCGGTTGAGGATTTAACATTCCTCAGTGATGAGCAGTACGCTCAGTGGAATCCCTCGATAGCTAATGCTCGTGCAACGGTGAATCGCCCCGTTGTAGAAATCGACCAACTCACGCAATACGTGCATCAAGTATCTAACGACATACGGATGAACACGCCTACCATTGTGGTTATTCCTACAGAGGATGGCGACCAAGAGCTTGCCGAGATAACACAAGGGCGCATTAAGGCGATTGAGTATAAATCCAATGCAGACGCTGCTTACGATATGGCGGCAGATTTTAGCATTAAATCATCCCTTGGCTATATCCGTGTAGACCATGACTACATCAGCGATAAGGGCTTTGAGCAAGAACTACGGATTAAACGTGTAGTTAACCCTCAGAGTATTATGATTGACCCCACGAGCATTGAGCCTGATGGTTCGGATGCACGATGGGGGTTTGCCTTGGAAGAAATGCCCGTCGAGGAGTTTCTTCGTAAATATCCCAACTGCGCGCCTATTTCGTTTGGCGATGAGTCGATGCGTGCAATCCCAAACACTGACACGATTACCATTGCTGAATATTTCTACATCGAGGACGGTGAAGAAGAACTAGGACTGCTCAATGATGGCTCTACTTCTCCCGTGGTGAAGGGCAAGAAGTACAAAAGCACCCGAAAGGTCAAACGCCCCAAGGTTATGCGTCAGTGGTTGAGCGGAGATGACGAGCTGACTGAACCAAGCCCGTTTCCCGGTAAATACATTCCCCTTGTTCCTGTGTACGGTGAGGAGTCGTGGGTAGGTGGCAAGCGTCATCTTTTAAGCCTTATCCGCAAGGCTAAATCCAGCGCAATGATGTATAACGAGCTGAAATCCAGTGAGCTTGAGATATTGATGAAGCAACTGCAATCCCCAGTCATGGCGGCAGTGGGTCAAATGCGTGGCTTTGAGGATGATTGGAAACAGCCCGACAAGGCGATGGTGCTTTACTACCACCAGACGGATGTGATGAGCGTTCCTTGTCCACCTCCGCAACGGCTTATTGCACCTACGGTTTCGCAAGGGTATGCGGCTGCGTCGATGGATGCAGAGAACAACATCAAGAAATCCTTGGGCATGTATAGCGCAGCGGTTGGGAATCGTGAGGGTGATAGCTCAGGCAAGGCGTTGATGCAGCTTGAACAAAGCAGTGACCTAGCAACGCTGCATTTTGCTGATAACCTTACACGTTCAATTACGCATGTTGGCAAGATTTTAGTGTGTGCATTGCCAGAGATTGAAGATAGCGCCCGCATTGTTAATACTATCGGCAAAGAAGATGAAATGAAGCCTATTGGTATCAATGGCAAACGCGTTGAAGGGCAAGAGCGTGATTACGCATGGAACCCTGACCAAGATGTGCGAGTTATCACGGGTGCTTCGTTCACTACCCAGCGACAAGAGGCTGCTGCGTTCTACCAAGAGATAATGAAGATTCTGCCCCCTGAAGTATCCATTAACATGATGGATTTAGCATTTAAGTATAGTGACGCACCAGGTTCCCAAGCCGCTGCTGCGCGTATGAAAAAAATGGTTGACCCCAAACTCTTAGATGAATCAGAACGTGAAGAAGGTGAGGTTGACCCACAAATTGCGGCACTGACTCAGGAGGCCACGCAAGGGATGCAGTTGGCTCAACAGGAGATTCAACAGCTACAGCAGCAGTTGGTTGAAATGCAAACTCAAGAGCAAACGGCGCAACTCAAAGCTGCTCAGAATGAGATTAAGGCGCAGATTGCACAGCTCAAAACCAATGAAACCATTGCTTCGCAAGCCCTCGCATTGCAGCAAAAGGATTTAGAGATTCAGCGCTTGAAGGCAATAGACGAAGTGAAAGCGACCGCTACCCCGCAAGCTCCTAAGCCATCTGGTGGTTTTCCTGATGGCTTCCAAGTCACACCAACGCCTGAGTACATTGCTCAGAAAGATGCTCACCACCAAGCGGAATTACAGGTAAAATCGCAATCCATCAGTTCAATCGAACAGGTAGCTCAAGGCATTATGGCGATGCTTGCCGAGCAAGCGCAAGCAACTCGTGAGCAAACAATGGCAGTGCAGCAGCAAGCGCAAGCAACGGCTCAGCTTACTGCATCTGTCAATAAGGAAAAGCGCATTAAATTAGACAACCAAGGCAACCCAATATCAATTCAATAGGAGATTTTATGGCATCGGTAGCATTTACAAGATTAATCAGTGGAGTGGGTGATAGCGACCAAGTTACATGGTCACTCGGCGCTGGTGATACGGGAAAGCCGTATATGATGGCTAATTACCCTGACCGCACTGTTCACATCACAGGAACCTTCGGTAGCGTCACGCTTCGTGGCAGCAACAAGGCTGCACCTGATGATGCAACTTCAACTGACTGGTTCAACCTCACCGACCCACAAGGCAATGCTATTACGCTGACAGCAGCAGGTGGTGAAGTCATCGCAGAGAATCCCTTGTGGATTAGCCCTATTGCCACGGGTGGTTCGGGTTATGTCGTGAACGTTTTGGGCGTTAAATAATGAATCGTCGTCGTCGCATTTTGCTTGGTGGTGGTGGAAGCGCCCCATTCACTCCTGCCTCTATCTCTGGCCTCATGTCATGGTATGATGCGAGCGACACCGCGACGATTACGGATGCGGGTGCGGGTGCGGTTAGTCAGTGGAATGACAAGAGTGGTAATGGATTCCATGTTAGCCAAGGAACCGCTTTATTCCGCCCGACTACAGGAACGCGCACCGTTAACAGCTTAAACGTGATTGATTTTGACGGGACGAACGATAGCTTAATCCGCACTTTTGCAGACACCACCTCATATTTAGCCAACAAAGACGCTGCGACTCAGTTTTGCGTCATGCTATTTGAAGCGGGCAACTACCTCACTGCGTACACCACGGCAAGCGGCTCAGCTCCTTTAGTGGGTTTGAAAGCTGAGGGCGGCACGATTGGTAAAATGCGTAGTGCTGATGGCAGTTTCTACACATCCACTGGCAGCATTGTAGCTAGCAACGTGGGCATTGTAGCTCTGAGAGCGCAACGCAATGCTGTCCCCACGCTCTATAACAACGGCTCGGCTAAGACTATTTCAGGAACCTGCACCGACTTCCCATTTACGCCCGTTACCAATCAAGAGATTTGCTTGGGTTCGCTTAACCAAGGCTTTGGTTATTTCAATGGCTGCATCGCTGAACATATCACTTACGATAGTTACCTGAGTAACGCCAACACCAACTTGGTGGCTAACTACCTTAAAGATAAATGGGCAGCAACGTGGGTTGATATCTAATGCCATTAAAAACCGTCACCATTCCCGACCCAACACAAGCGGATTTAGACGCACAGATTGCGCTGGGCAATTATCCATCGGGGACGGTGTTGGCTGATATTGCCTTGCCTAGCGACTACAATGCAATTCAGCCTGAGATTGATACGAAGCAGGATATACTTGTCAGTGGCACGAATATCAAAACGCTCAATGGGTCAACGATTCTTGGAAGTGGCAACCTTGCCGTGGGGGCTGCTTTCGGCTCAATCACGGGCGATGTTTACGAGCAAGACAATTTACAGGCCGCGCTCAATCGTAAGAAGAACGGGCTTATTCGTGCCGCTGGTGTTGGTTCGTCGTTAATCGGTGCGGTCAACTCGCAGTACAATCTTTTATTGTTGCGCTATGGGCGTTATTTCGCTCCTACCTATAATGGTGGAAACTCTGGCCAGTTCTCACGGGATGCGGCTGACCACCTAAACATGAACGTCATCAATCAGGATGCTGATATTGCGTTTATTGCTATTGCCCGTAACGATATGGGCGCGGGAACGATTCTAAGCACCCCTGCGGCAGGGATTGGCTCGGTAGCTAATGCTCTTTACTACCTGCCACGTATTGACTCACGCCTCAAGAAAGCTGGAGTATTCCGCGTGTATCTTTCGGAAATACCATTCCAAGGTGGTGCAGGCACGGTTGCCACAAATATCCTCGCTTGGAACGCCTATCTTGCTACTTGGGTGGCAAACAAGATAGCCGCTGGTGACACTGAAATCATGTTTATTGACGCGGCGGCTGAGATTGCCAACCCTACCACGGGTGTACCGCTCATCCCTACGATTACTGCAACGGCTACGGGTACGAGTGGAACTAATACAGTCGTTTTATCTGGCGCTTCTGGCGTAGTAACAACGGGCATGTCGATTGCTGGTACGGGCGTTGCTGGCAAAACGCTCATCGAAGGTGTTAGCGGGACAACCCTGACGCTCAATAAAAACCTCACGGGCGCGTTAAGCTCGACAGCGGTTCAGATATTCACTGACTACGAAGATACCACCCACGCATCAACCATTGGTGCGGGCAAGATGTGCGACAAGATTTTCACAGAAATCGTTGCTCGTAAAGTCATCGACGCTGAGAATTATCTATTCCCACTCACGTCAACCACTCCTGCTGCTGGCATTGACAACTTTATTAGTAACGCTCTGTGTGAGAACTCATCGGGTGGATTGGCAACGGGCTGGTCAACGACATTCACGGGTACGAAATCCGTTGTAGCCGATGCTGACTTTGTAGGCTTTGCACAGCGCGTCGAGATTCCAGCGGGTGAAGTCTTGGGGGCTTTCCTTACTGCGCCCACAGGAACTGTGAGAACGCTGCGTAAGAGAAACTGTAAATTTGGCTGGCATCTCAAATTAGATGGATTCGACGTTGCTGGGTACTCAAGCCTAAGTATAGGCATCCAATTTGATTTTGGTAGCAATAACCCGCCTGCATTGCCAACGCAATTTACTGACGTAAGCAATCCGATGCTTAACCAGTATCAAAATATTGGCTTTGACGGGAACGTGTATTTACAGGGCGAGTGTGAAGTACCAGAAAACGCCACTAACGCTAACTTTCTGATTCAGCTCAACAGGGATTTCCCTGTCAGTGCTGCAACGGCAGTCATTCTCGCAGGCGAGCCTTATTTCTTTGATGCTGAAAACCCCGCCGAGGAGAAGTGGCTAAAGTACCCAAGTCGTACAGTTACAAGCTCAACGGCGATGGATATTTACGATGATTTATTGACGGTAAACACCGCAAGCGCCACCAACCAAACTTTGCCAAGTGCATCCAGTGCTAAGAGCCGCCGCTTCACGATTCGCAATCGCGGTGCAGGAACGGTGACGGTGGTCGGAACGATTAACAGCGCGACGAACTATACGCTAACGACTGGCAATACGGTCACGGTGCAGAGCAATGGCACGGATTATGAGATTGTGGGTGATTCGGGGGCATCTGGTAGTGGGATTACTCGCAGCGTGCTGACAGTCAGCACAAATACGGCAGCGGGGAGCACTGCGTTAACGGATTACGTGTATTTATGCTCTGGAACTATGGATTTAACGATGCCGAGCGCAAGCGGCAACACTAATAAGTATGACATCAAAAACACCGATACTGGCGTTATTACCATTATCGGAGCGGTAGACGGTGGCGCTAACCCAACACTAACAACGCAGTACGAATCAATCACGCTGGTATCTAACGGCACTGACTGGAGTATTATCTAATGACATACCAACCCATCCCGCAATCTTCTGAAATGCCCACATCTACCACCGCAAGCGTTCCTGTACGCCAAGCGCCGCAGAAGTATTGGGATTGGTCTTTTGCCAAGGTAATTTCTAGCAATGTTGATACTACAAAAGGCACGCTAATCCGCACTGGTTCGGGGCAGACAGTCGGCCAAACGGCTGGCAACATTGTCATCACAACGGGAACTACAACAAACGCGGAAACCGTTATTCGCACACTAGACGCATGGTCGGGTGCGCTTACTATGTGGGAAGTCACCACGCTTTCACAGCGTATTGCCAACAACAACTTTTACGTCGAGTTGGTGGATGTAATCGGTGATAGCCTAGCCTATAACATTGTCAGCACCACATCGGTTGATGTCACCAAGACCGCCCACGGATTTACGGCGGAGAACGTAGGTCAGCGGATGGATTTGTGCGCCCTATCTTCTGTTGGTGTGCCGATGGAGGGCGTTATCGCTTCGATTCCTGATGCCAACACCATCCGATTCACGGTTGCAGGGTATCCTGCTTCTGGCTCTGGGACGCTTTCGCTTACAGGATGGAATAAGACGGAGCTAAACTACACAAGCACCACTGCAACCAACGTAACCTTCAACACCCGCAGGCAGGGTTATCAGAACACCGCAGTAGCGGCCACAATCAACACTAGCGCAAGCGGCCATCTCGCGGCTATAAACGTAAGCAGTGGCGTTGCTTCACTGGCTGACCAAGTGCTTACCAGTGCGGGCGTATTAGCAAACCGCAGCACATGGAAGCTGAATGTCCCTGAAGTTAGCATCGACCTGTATCTGCAAGTCCGCGCCAAGAACGGCACAACGGCTCCCGCTTCCACAACAACGTGGACAATTGGCATGTTGCGGGTTGAGGATTACATCGCCCAGCAAGTCGAACTAACGGGGACAAGGCAGCAATCACTAGGAAGCTCACTACCAGTGGGTGTGATTGGTACGGTTCCTATATCTGGTTCGGTAACGGCAACAGTAACGGCGGGTACGGTCAACCCTGTAGTTCCCGCCACGCCTTATATTCTTAACTCACTCGCTACAACCAACGAAGTCTTGATTCTTACGGGGACTAGCGGGTTACAAGCGTTTTACGCCACCAACACAGGCGCAACGGTTGCATTTGTGAAGCTGTATAGCAAAGCCACCGCACCGACATCCTCGGACGTTCCTGCGATGATTTTGCCTGTACCTGCTGCGGTGGCTGGTGTGGCTGGTGTTTGCACACTCCCTATTGGATTTAGCGGTTTCCGCTTTGCTTTGGGCTTGGGTATTCGCATCACTGGCGCAGTGGCAGACAACGACACAACCGCAGTTGCGGCTGGTCAGGTAAAAGTAATGCTAAGCAGAACGGTTTAATGAATGGCATTTTACTCTGCATTTTGGGGTCAGGCTTACTGGAACCAAGGCTATCAGGTTGCGCGGAATGGAAGTGCGCCGCCAGAAGATGATATTGTTGGCGATAGCTGGATTCAATATGACCCATCTGCCCAAAGAGCAGTGGCGGAGAATCGACGCGCTAAGGAACGTCAACGCATTAAGGAAGAAGAAATCACCCGACTGCGCCTTGAGGCTCAGGAGGTTTTGGTTAAGAAAGCCGAAGTTAAGGACGATACAAGCAAGCAAGCATTACGGCAGATTCGTGCATTAGAACGTGAATATGCTGTGTTAATGGATGAGCTACAGCAGCAACTTGTGGCTTTGGATAAACTACAACAAGAAACTGTTAAACGTCAAAAGATTATGATATTACTCCTAATGGCGGCGGGAAATCCTTTCAGTCGCTTTAATTAACGCTTGCAACTCACAAAGGAAAAATGTAATATGGACATTGAAGCTGTTATTGCCGAGGCACAAACCAGTGCACCAGAAGGCAAGGCTACCGAAGTAGCACCACCAGTCGAAACTCCACAACCTGAAGCAACGGAACCTGCGCCAGCGGAGGTGAAAGCCCCCAAGCCTGATGCAGAACTTACTCCTGAGCAACAAGCAAAGCGTGAAGCAAATCGACGTTCACACCAAAACAGCAGGGAAGCCAAGCTAAAGCGTGAGGTGCGTGAATTGCGCGAACTTGTGCTTAAAGCGGTTTCCCAACCTCAGCAAACTACCCCGCAAGCCCCACAGCCACCAGATGAAAGCCAATTTACGGATTGGGATGAACTGCGGGCAGCGGAGCGCAAGTATTATGCGGATTTAGCTCGCCACGAGGCTAGACAAGAACTCTCTGAGAGAGAAGCAAAGAACACGGAGCAAACTCAGGCACAGGCGCAACAAGCGCAAATAGCGGCACGAGTAGCAGAAATCGGCAAGAAAACTCAAGAGTTCGGAAAAGAACATCCTGAGTATTTCCAACTGGTCGATGAGCATAGTGATTTCTTTGACAACATGCCCCCCCACGTTGAACAAGCACTTCTTGAAACAGAGAACACGCAGCTTGCCGTTCTCACCCTTATGAAAGAGGGAAACCTTGAAGCATTGGAAAGCATGACTCCTGCCCAAGTGATTCGTGAAATCGCCAAAGCAGAAATCAGGGGTGAGCAGTATCTCAATCAGAAAAAAACAACCAATGCACCTGCACCAGTGCAATCGGCACGCGGAACTGGAAACCCCGGCAAAGCACTGCACGAACAATCGGTGGAGGAATTACTTAAACGTTTTAACTGATAGGTTCTCATGGTGAGTTCCTATCGCAACTTTAGATAGGAACTTAACATGGCTAACAATACTATTAACACAATCAAGAATAATGCTGGCGTCATTGCCAAGCTCGCCGCTGGCGCGTTTGTCGATAACCTCCAGTTCTGCAAATCCATCGGCAAGGCTGATGCTTCTGATTATAACGGCAAGAACGGCTATTCAGCTGGTGATACCGTTTACATCAGCAAGCCTGTGCGTCCTGAAGTTGGCACCTCGTTTGACATTACATCAACCATTGGTAGCTTGCTTGAGGAAAAAGTGGCCATGCCACTCGATATCATTGCTGTTACCAGCTTTGACCTTGATTCGCAGGAACTCGCTTCAACCACCAACATCCAAGGCATCTATGACCGCTTTGTAAAACCTTACGCAACGGGCATGGCTCAAGAGATTGAGAAAACCTACCTTGAGCGTGCGGTTATCAACACGCCAAACTTTGTTGGTACTCCCGGCAGCACTGTTTTCAACACCACCACGATGCTTTCGGCTGGCGTTAAACTGGACGAATTCCTTGCACCTATGGATGGCGAGCGTTACGCGCTTCTGTCGCCTTCGGCTCAGGCTTCGGCTTTGGATTCGCGCAAATCGTTCGTGCAGGCAAGCGATGAACTCGCTAAGCAGTACAAGCGTGGCTTGATGGGCACGGCTGATGGCTTTACCTACATGAGCAATAACCTCGTTCCTCGCATCACCAATGGCGTTGATGTATCGGGTTTCGCGGTTGAGGCTTCGGTTGTTGCTATTAGCAACGGCATGGCAACCCTTGGTATTGATGGCGTGACTTCTGGCGCTACCATCCCAGCTGGCACTGTGTTCACCATTGCTGGCGTGAACGCTGTTCACCCACAAACAAAGGTTGACCTTGGCTACCCACAACAGTTCACCGTTACGGCGGCTGTTACGGAAACCGCAGGCAACTCGGTAACGCTCGCTATCTACCCAGCGATTTACTACACCACCACGGATTCCCGCCAGAACGTTTCGGCGGCTCCTGTTGATGAAGCATTAATCACTGTGGCAGTTGGTTCGGCTTCGACCACCTACACGAACAGCCTTGTTTACCACAAGGATGCTTATCGCATGGTGTCGGTTCCTCTGGTTCTGCCAACCTCGGCCGAGTACGCTGAGCAATACACCTACAAGGGCATGACCATTGCTATCGTGCGCTCGTGGGATATCTTGAAGCGTCGTATGATTACGCGCCTTGACTTCCTTGGTGGCTTTGCTCCAGTAAGGCCTGAATGGGGCGTGCGTATCACTTCGTAGCAATAACGGGGGGGGGTAGCAATACTCTCCCCTTTCACCCATCAGGAGAATAAAAATGGCTCAAAATAAAGTAGTAAACGTGGGTGTCCTTACGGATGACACGCGTAAAATCATTAACGATAACCTTCCCGACATTTCAAAAGTAACCACCGCCTTCAGCCAATCGGCAAGCACCACGCTTGCTAACGTGGTCGGATTGTTGACGGATACGCTGCAACCTGGCGTTTATAACGTA
>ERZ869921.905-NODE-905-length-14414-cov-16.220698_pt1 | contig 14414 bp, 22 predicted proteins | sample MGYA00579310_ERZ869921 | MGnify/ENA primary metagenome ERZ869921 (study PRJEB32216, sample SAMN09231816) | wastewater metagenome | place: USA: Maryland | collected 2016-06-21 | study: EMG produced TPA metagenomics assembly of the PRJNA472060 data set (Reclaimed...
CCGATCTTACTTCATTTTGTCGCCAACGACCAAAACCAGCCTGAACCAGCGGTAACTAGCCATGACCGGCCGAGATTGGAAACGATGATTCCAGATCATGCCGGGTCGTTCGCTGGGCTTGTGGGGGACATGGCAAAAAAGGTGCTGCAGATAGACCTGATGCCTTGGCAAATACATGCTCTTGAAGGGATGCTTGCGGTTGACGCTGATCAGAAGTTTGTGCATCGCTCGAGTCTTGTTTCGGTTGCGCGTCAGAACGGAAAGACAACAATCATCCAGGCGCTCATCCTGTTTTGGCTTGTGGAGATGCCAAGAATCCGAGGCGGTAAACAGACCGTGGTATCTGGCGCTCACCGACTGGATCTTGCTTGCTTGCTCTTTGATGATCTGGCCCCGATTCTTGAAGAGTATTACGGCGCCAAGATTGTCAAGTCTTACGGCCGTTATCAGGCCACCATGCCAGACGGCAGCAAATGGTGGGTTAAAGCATTAAAGCCGAACCAAGGTCACGGTATGAGCATTGACTTAGTGATCGTGGACGAACTCTTTGACGTCAATCCTGACTCCGTTGAAGGCGGCTTACTGCCAGCGCAACGTGCGCGCAAAAATCCTTTGGCTTGTTTCTTCAGTACTGCTGGGACGGAGCAAAGTGTGTTGTTCCAGCGCTGGAGAGAGGCAGGTATCCGAGCCATTGACAAAGGTGAACCGTCGTCGATGTACATGGCCGAATGGAGTCCACCGCCTCACGCCGATCCGCTCGCCGGCCCTGCAACTTGGGCTTGGGGAAATCCCGCGCTTGGTCACACACTCGACATGGATACGATCCGTCAGGAATCTACAAACCCCGACCGCGCTTCCTTTCTTCGCGCAAGTCTCAACCTTTGGGTGAGTGTTGTTCGCGGTTGGATTGAGCCTGGGCGTTGGCCGTCCCTTGAATACAACGGGGATATTCCCGACGGGGGAGTCATTGCGATTGAGTCTTCGCTTGACGATTCTCGATACAGCGCGACTCGGTGCGTGAACCTTCCAGACGGTCGGGTGCTTGTAACTGTTGCGTTTATTGCGGAGTCAATAACCGAATTATGGCAACACGTCAACGAAGCCGCCAAAGACACAACAATTAAGTTTGCACTATCTCCAACCGTGGACGCCACTTGCCCACCGAACATTGAGCGCCGTCGGATCGTTGTTGGTTATGCAGAACTGGGACGTTTCACACCGCTTGCAAAAAACATGATCTCCGAAGGACGCTTACTGCACACCGGTGAAAAACTTCTTGCCGAACACGTACAGCGCGCAGTTGCGGTCCGCTCCGATAATACGTTGTATCTGTCCAGCAAAAAGTCTCCCGGACCTATCGAATTAGCGCGAACCATGGTCTGGGGGATTGGATTGTGTGCGCGACCAACCGCTACAGGGAAGCCAATGATCGTTGCGGTAAACAACTAACATCCTTCATGGCGTCCGTCTGCTATGCCTAGCCTTTCGTCGGGATCGGATTAGGTGCAGGCGGATGCCACCAACATTGCGCGACTATCTGTAATCTTTGAGCATGGCATTATTTGAACGCAAAGCAAGCAAGGCTGCAATTAGCCCTGCACCTGCAAAAGCAGCAGCGGCTGGCGGTGGATATACCGGTCAATCAATGATCGGCCAGTACTACACCTACCAAGAAGGTGAAGCGCGCAACAAAGCAATGTCAGTACCAGCGATCTCACGCGCTCGAGATTTGATCGCATCAGTTATTTCTTGCATGCCGTTGGAAATGTACGGCGAAATGTGGGACGAAACTAAAGGAGAAATGGAAGAGATTCCTCTTGCTCCTAGAAGTTGGTTGCGTCGAATCTCGCCAACAATTCCGAACTCCACGTTGCTCTCATGGTTGGTGGACGATATTTTCTTTTACGGCGTTGGCTACCTCGCCATTACGGCGAGAACGGCGGACGGATATCCTTCGGCGTTTGAACGTCTCCCAGCAGGATCAATTACGCGCATGGATCAAACCAACGGTCCTGTGTTCTTTGCGCCGTCAAAACAACTTTACTTCAACGGCCAACAACTAGATCCAACAAACGTCGTACAGTTCATCAGCGGAGTACAAGGGATCATTTACCAGTCTCCAATGGTTGTTGCAACAGCGCTCAAACTAGAGTCCGCAAGGTACCGCAACGCAAGCAGTCTGATTCCGGCCGGAGTCCTTCAGGTAACTGGCGGTGAACCCTTGAGCGCGCAAGAACTCGCTGATCTTGCAAGTGCATTTAATACAGCGCGCGCAACAAATCAAACTGCTGCTCTTTCAGAGAACCTGAAGTACATTGAAACAAACGCAACCCCGGACAAAATGCTTCTCATTGACGCGGCGAACTATCAGGCTCTTGAATGCTCCAGGCTCACTAACGTCCCAAGTTACCTTTTGGGAATCGCCGTCGGCGGATATTCTTATGTTTCAAACCAAGGTGCAAGGCTTGACCTTTGGACCTTTGGCGCTAAAGCAATCGCAGAATGTATCCAAAACACACTCTCAATGGACAACGTATTACCGCGCGGAACATACGTGCGATTTGATTCCGACGATTATTTGTCAGCCGAATACCAACAAGACCTGTCAGAAATGACAACCACAGACATGACAATTACAGATATGGAAGTATCAAATGATTAAGTTCACAGCAGAAGCAGTCACTATTGATGCAGCAGGCCCAGACGGTCAACCACGTCGCACGATCTCTGGCATCGCAGTTCCTTACGGCGTGGAGGCAACCGTTTCCGATGGGACGGTTGTTCGCGTACTTGAAGGCGCGTTGCCAGTTGACGGCAAGCCACCGCGTCTATTTATGAATCACGACTCCTCGAGCGCAATCGGCTTAGTGGTGTCTAGAGAATCAACGCCGGACGGAATGCTCTTTACTGCCAAGATCAGCGACACCGTTCAAGGCAATGAGGCCATGACACTCATGAAAGACGGTGTGCTTGATTCCGTGTCAATCGGGATTTCGCCTACTTCGTTCTCATACGATGAGGCTGGCGTAATGGAAATTAAGGCTGCAACCTGGACCGAATTATCGGTCGTCGCCATCCCAGCATTCCAAGGCGCCCAGATCACAGAAATTGCTGCCAGTATCCACCACGAAGACGAAACAACCGACAATAATGAAATACAAGAACCCAAAGAGGAGACAACAATGTCCGAAGTAACCGAAGTAGTTGCAGCCGTAGAGGCCTCAATCCCAACCCCACTTTTTGCATCAGCAAAGCGCGAACCACGTTTGCCTAGCGCTGCAGAGTTCCTCGCAGCACAACACGCTGGCGGAGAATCAGCAGTACAAGCAAATCGCGTATGGAACGAATACCGCGCTTATCACAAGTCGCCAATTGAAGCGGCCGCTGGCGATGAAGTCCTCTCGAATGTGGGCGGTATCGTCCCGGTGACCTTGTTGGGACCTGTTTTTGCGGACATTAACTACATCGCTCCAGTACTGACGGCGCTAGGAACTCGCGCAATGCCAGGCGGCGGTGCAGGTTCGACATTCACAAGACCTACGTGGACCACCCACCCGTCGGTATCCGAGCAGACAACTGAACTCACCGCAGTATCAGCAACAACTGCAGTTATCGCAGCAAACACCGTTACCAAGAAAACTTTTGCTGGTAGCGCCAACATGTCATACCAAGTAATCGACTTCACAGATCCGGCCGCGCTCGAAGTCGTAATCCGAGACTTGAGCGGGCAATATCTCGATGCCATTGACAATTTCGCTGCAGACGCAACACTTGCTGCAGCAACATCGGCTGGCGTCTGGGACTTGTCAGTAGCAGACTTGTTGAAGTCAATCTATGACGCAGCAGTTGTAACTTCTGCAGCAACCAACTTCTTGCCAACCCACATCATGGTCGATCCTGCCACCTGGGGATTGATGATGCAATTGGCGGATACAACGGGCAGACCGATTTTTGGTTACACGGCCGGCGGACTCAACGGCTTCAACAGCCTTGGCTCGGGCGCTGCAACAACGTGGGGCGGATCAAATCCTCTTGGCCTTGAAATTGTTGTTGACAAGAACTTCGCTGCAAAGACGATGGTTATTCTTAACAAGAATGCGATGGAAATATATCGCCAAGACCGCGGATTGTTGTCAGTCGAATCGCCTACAACCTTGGGCCGTTCCATGAGTATCTTTGGTTATGCAGCGTCGTTCAAAGCGAACGCGAACATGATCCAAAAAATCACCCAGGCCTAGTCGAGAGCGGAGCATCCGCTCATGGCAACTTATACAGTCACCGAGAAATACCTTCTTGACAACTACGCCGTACTGCAACTCCTGACCCCCAGCGAGATTGCAGTCGGCAGTTCAATTGTTGTTTCATCAGTTGACGCTACGTTTAACGGAACCTACACCGTCCGCGCACTTCCACAACATCTATTTATTGGAATTGATAGTCAAGGCGATCTGCTTTTCAATTACGAGGTTCCAATTGGAAACCAAGTGTTGTATGCGAAGACCGCAGACGACGTTGACCGTGTTGCAGCGTCTGGAACTGTTGTTTACAACCCTAATCCAACTTGGATCACAGTCGCGCAACTCATCACCTATCTGGGCGTTTCAATCACTAACCCATCGGATGACTACACGCTCGCGCAACAAGCAACAAACGCTTCGAACGATTTCTGCTGGCGCCGAAGGCAGGAGTCCGGATACACAGGGGACCTACTTGGGTCATCTCCAGGGCATGACGTTACGCTTGCTGCGCTGATGTATGCGGCCGCACTATGGCGCTCCCGTGGTTCCGTTGAATCCATGTACGCCACGTTTGACGGCATGGGATCAGCAACCCAGCAAAGCCTGACCCCAATTGTTAAACAATTGCTTGGGATCCCTCGCCCAGCGGTCGCCTAATGGCCTACACCGACATTCTCAACGAGGCGCTAGACGATCTCACAGCCACGCTCACAGCCGTTACAGGGCTCCGCGTGGTAAATGACCCCACAAAAATAATTCCCAATTCCGTGTACCTTGAAGCCCCATCGTTCACGGCAACAACTAATGCCGGAAACGTATTGCGCGTCGAGTTTCCAATAAAGGTAATTGGATCAGGCCCGGCAGGTTTGCCTGTTTTGCGTTCAATCATGGCAATTGTTTCTTCGGTGATCGGCTCAACAATTGTCGTTACCGCTGGCAGGCCGTCAAGCCTTGAAATTGGTGGCCAGTTGTATCCGTGTTACGACCTTGATTGCGCGCTTGCAGCAGTCGCCTAATCCACACAAACAACCCACAGATATGACAAACTGAATCCAGAACTAAGGAGCATCATGGCAACGACAACATTTCTTTCAAACGCAACAATCAACGTAACTGGATCAGGCGCTGCAGTTGACCTAAGCGATCAGGGCAACAGTTGCACCATCACCGTCGGCAAACGATCTTTGCCAGCAACCGCTTTCGGCGACACAGGCGAACGTCAAACCGCAGGACTCATGTTCTGGGAATGTTCAGTCGAGTTGTACCTGTCCTACGGTGCAGGCGAAGTTGAAGCAACGCTCTACGACCTTCTCAACAACGGATCGTTCACAATGACTGTTTCACCATCTGGGACTACCGAGTCTGCAAGTAACCCCGAGTATGTTTTAAGTAACGGGTTTTTGGAATCCTTTACGCCGATCAACTCATCCGTAGGCGAGTTGGCTATGGTGACATTTTCAGCATCCGGCGGTTCTTGGGTTCGCGACATAACTAACCCGTAAGTTTCGCGCCACTCCCGGCCCGACGATAGGAGCAACATGAAAATCAAACTGCAACTTAAACGATCTGCAGACGCCATTCCCGAGTTCTATTACACAAACCTATTTGTGGTTACTGAATGGGAACGACTTGAGCGTCGCAACATCCAGCAACTCTCATCCCAACCGCTGTATTCCGATTACTGCTGTTGGATGCACACAATCCTCAAACTCAAAGGCGAACAAGTAGGCGAAACTTGGCGCGACTGGATCAGCAAAAACCCAGACATTGAGATCCTGCCAGTATTGGATGAGACCGAAACAAACCCCACCGACGCGGCACCTACCGCCGCCAATTAGCCGATCTTCTCGTTGCGGTCGGTTGGTGGCCGCCAACTATCCCGTTTGACTCACAAGACCTAGCCACGGTCATTACTGTGTTAAATGAGCAAAACAAACGGAGCAAATAATGTCAGAGGTCACCGCAACTATTGAGATCGCAGGGCTCAAGGAAGCGCTGAAAACCCTCAACAAAATTGATAAAACACTCCGGACCCAGATAACCAGGGAATACAGAAGCATTGCTAAACCCGTCATTACTGACGCCAACAGCCTGATCCCGTCAAACGTTCCGTTATCTGGTATGACGCGCAACTGGACCACAAAATCAGGTTTTCAAATGCTTCCGTGGGAGCCTGGACACAAACAAAAGATTGCAGCAAAAATCAATACTCGAGCAATCAAAGAATATGCAGGCAGGACTACCAACGTTGGCACCTTCAGCATTGTGTACCAATCCGCTACCGGCACAATGTTTGACATGTCATCTGCAGGCCGTTTAGGTGCCGCGCTAACAGCACGATATGGCGGTCGTTCGCGAGTAATGTGGAAAGCATGGCAACAAAACGAGAACACGGTCAACGCTGAAATGGAAAAACTCGTTAAACATGTCATGGATCTGACTAACAGGGAGTTGATGTAATGGCCGTTGTTATACCCATCGTCTCCGAGTTTGACGGCAAAGGCATTTCAAAAGCCATCAAGCAGTTCAAGCAATTAGAAACAAACGGAGAAAAAGCCCAATTTGCGATTAAGAAGGCTGCAATCCCTGCCGCTGCCGCGCTAACTGGATTGGCTGTTGCCCTCGGATCAGCGACACAAGCCGCCATGGAAGACCAGCAAGAACAGGCCGCGCTTGCGTTAACCCTGCAAAACGTGACTGGCGCTGGCGCTGCACAGACCGCACAGATTGAAGATCAGATCAGCGCGATGAGTCGCGCGTCCGGCATTGCCGATACCGAATACCGCGCAAGCCTTGAGGCGTTGGTCCGTGGTACCAAAGACGTTGACATTGCCATGAAGGACATGAACCTTGTCATGGACATAAGTACAGCGCTTCAAATGGACAGCGCCACAGTCGCCGACGCGCTTGCCAAGGCTTACCAGGGCAACTTTAAGGCTCTTCGATCATTGACCCCAGAAATGGCGACAATGATTAAAGAAGGCGCAACGCTTGACGAAGTAATGAACGTCCTCGGTGGAACCTTTGGCGGTGCTACAGCAAAAAACGCCGAAACCGCTGCTGGGAAAATGGCAATCCTCAAGAACTCCATTGGGGAAACAAAGGAATCAATTGGCGCCGCGCTTCTTCCAGCAGTCGAGGCTGTGCTCCCGATCTTGCAAAAGTTTGCAGACTGGGCACAAAACAATCCAACTGCATTCCTCATCATTGCTGGAAGCATCGCAGCGGTAGCGGCTGCAATCGTGGCAACCAACATTGCTATGGCACTCAACCCATTCAGCCTCATCGCCGCAGGAATTGCTGTTCTAGTTGTTGCGCTAGGCGTGGCGTACAAAAAGTTTGAGTGGTTTAGAACTGGCGTCAACTTCATCGTAAATGCTGTAATTAAATATTTTGAAAACGTGGCAAACGCTGCAATCATGATGGTTAACGGAATTATCCGCGCATATAACGCAATTCCATTAGCGCCGGATATTGCCACGATACCACATTTGAGCATGGGCCGTGTAGGTCAATCAGCGGTTAGCGCGGCAAGCACAATGAACCTGCCTAAAATGGCTAATGGCGGAATTGTTACTAGCCCAACTTTGGCGCTCATTGGTGAAGCAGGCCCAGAGGCTGTAGTTCCTCTTGGCAAAGGCGGTGGAATGGGTGGCATCACAATCAACATTTCGGGTGGCTTAGGAACATCTCAAGACATTGCAAACGCTGTCTATGACAACCTGCGTTTTTACAATCAAAACGTCGGTCCGTTAAGAATTAGAACGGCATAACCATGCCGAGCACTATTCCGAACTGCGGCACCTACACGATTGAGGCATATGCAACAGGCGCACCGCCAGCCAACGCTTTCATTCTTGATACATCAAGACTGAACTCGACTTCCGTACTTGGCGGATCAGTATGGTACGACATAAGCCAATACATTCAAAACGTACAAATTATGCGCGGAAGGCAAAACCCTTTTCGTGAACCATCCTGCAACCCCGGTACGGCATCTTTCAGGATCTATGACCCAAACTTTTATTTTTCAGTTGTAAACACAGCAAGCCCTTACTACAACTCAATAGACGAACGATTGTCAATTGGCGTATCAACACCGGTGAGGATTTCCCGTAACGGCGAATATTTGTTTTACGGTCAAATCACTACATATGACCAAAACATTCAGCAACCAAACTATTCAACGGTAAACGTGACCTGCTCGGACACGATACAAACATTTAATAACATCAAACTTGCAGCACAAACAACAACTCAACAGAAATACGGGGCTCGGATTAACGCAGTACTCGATTCTGCTGGCATAACATCACTACGAGACATTGCAACAGGAGTATCAACGATTGGGGCGGTTCCAATTGAAGACGGTGCATCTTTACAGGACTATTTACTTCGACTCCAAAACTGTGAATACGGCCGAATGTTTATTTCCAGAAGCGGAGTATTTACAGCGCAAGCCCGAGTATTACCTCAAACTATTGCGCCAGCAGTAACCCTTTCAGATACCGGCGCAGGCGTCGAATACGACACCTTTGACATAGCGAACAGTTAAAACCATGCCAGCACCAGAATGGGACGTTAACTTCGCTGCAAAAATCGCTGCACTTGCCGACGCCACCGCAACCAGTAATTCGGTAAACCGCAACTATTTTCAAGAAACCACGCAGTCAGTAGTTAATACCGTCAACGTGGCTATTACACCTGCGTTCCCGACAACACTAGACCTGACGCCAACAACTACCTATGCAACAGCAACAGACGACACATCCATTGACACATTTGGGGTATCCGAAACCCCGATCGTGATAACCCTTCTTGCAACCATTGAGGATGCAGGAGCGTTGGCGTATTATTTGCTTAGACCAGTTCCAGCGTTCTGGTTCAGCAATTTGGACGTTTCCCTAAACACGCTTTCCGATGCAAATAAAAGCCTTATTGCAAACCTTGAAATCGGGCAACAGATAGCAGTAACCAAATCGTTCCCAGCAGGCGTCGTCCCCAGCGTCGTAACCGAATACCTCTTTGTTGAAGGCATCGGGCATCGAATAACCGTAGACAATCACATCGTCACGATCTACACAGGACCGGGCAACATTTATGCTGCTTTTATCCTCAACACCTCAAAACTGAACGATTCCGCATACGGGCTCGGATAACCGACTAACTTAGGAGAAGATATGGCAACAGTAACAACACTTCCAGCAGCGTTCGTTTCGGGCGACGTTCTGACCGCTGCACAGATGAACAATTTGCGTGGCGCATTCCGCGTCCTGCAAGTTGCAAGCGTAACGAAAACGGACACTTTTACTACTGGAAGCGCAACTTATACGGATTTGACTGGGTTGACTTTGACTATTACTCCGTCATCAACTTCAAGCCAAATTTTGGTTTCATACAGCGTTCAAGCGAGTGGCCAGGCTGGCACGAACATGGGCGGTATACAGATTTTGCGTGGTGCTACTGCTATTGGCAATGCGACCGCTGCAGGATCTAGGTCATTAGGGAACACGGTTATTCCAGAATTAGGTGCCGCCGTGTTTGGTCAAGTCACGAACACGTTTTTGGATAGCCCAGCAACAACATCTGCTACAACCTACAAATTGCAAATACGAACATTTGGCGCTGGCGGTACTTCAATTTTCGTGAACAGAACCGCAACAGATACCGACCTTGCGGCATTTGGCCGTGGCACAAGCACATTGACTGTGATGGAGATTTCAGCATGATTGACTACACCGCAATCCTCATTGCTAACTATGCCGGCACAGAATGGACGCTGGACGGCGATACCTACGACGGTCTCAATTGGTTGGACGAAACACCAAAACCAACACAGGCAGAACTTGACGCACAATGGCCAGCAGTTGACTACCAAAACCAGTACGACCAGGTTGCTAAAACTCGACACGCCGAATACATCAAAACAAGCGACCCAGTTTTCTTCGAATGGCAACGTGGCACCAAAACTCAAGCAGATTGGGACGCTGCAGTTCAAGCAATCAAAGATGCCAACCCATACCCAATTGCACCAACAACTAAGAAAAAGTGATGCGTTGGCGTTACCTTGTTGGATACGCCGCACTTATTGCGGTAGTCCTTTGGGGATGCTCTGGTTGTTCTGATCGTGAGCGCAAGAATTGTGTACGCGCTGGTAATCAACCAGTAACGATTTCATCTGATCTACAAGTTGGGACTGGACGCTGTGGCTAAATACACCAATGAAGAAATCAAGGCAAGGTTAATTCTTGTCGTTGGCATTGGTTTAACGCTTGCGTTTGTGGGCTCAATCTTCACATTGCTTTACGGCCTATTATTTGTCACACAACCGCTCGAGCAAGCCCCAAATGACGCAGAAGCATTCTCAGTACTCAACCCCATGCTTATGACACTCTCTGGCGGTCTAATAGGATTACTGGCATCTAACGGACTAAAAAACAAATCAAAGGATGAGCACGATGAAAGATAAAGACAAAGCAATGCTCGCTTCATATGCACGTTCACTTGTTGGCGCCCTAGTTGCGGTTTACTCAACCGGCACAACCAATCCAAGCGACTACGCCAAAGGTGCCATTGCTGCGATCATTCCGCCACTCATGCGCTGGGTAAACAAAAAGGATGCAGCCTTTGGCCGTACCGCATAAACGCAAGGTCGTTCTTCCGAAGATTCTTGCGCATTGTAAACCCGGCGAACTTCCAGCAAACATGCTGGTTGACACAAAACCGTACGGCAAACTGCTTTTTTCGGTTAACGATTGTTGGCTTGCTTGGCGCGATCGAGCATTCGCTGAAGGCATCAAGACCTTTAAGCCGACTAGCGCGGCCGACACATACCGCAGTTACACAACGCAAATGGTTGCTTGGAACCAACGCATGACCACAGTTCCTCAGGTAGGCAAAACCCCTCGAGTGTTCCAAGGCAAAAATTGGTGGCTCAAAGACGGCTTTGCACCAATCGCGCAACCCGGCAAAAGCAACCACAACTGGGGCATCTCCATTGACGTCAGCGAAGCATCTGGCGAACGTCTATCCTTCATGGCAGCAACCGCGCTGGACTACGGATTCAGTTGGGAACTGGATTCGGAGCCTTGGCACGTCAACTGCTTCAACGCCGACGTCATACCCCCGTTGGTTTTGGAGTGGCGCAAAGCAAAATCCTTGCAATAGCCCACCGGCTTGCCTAGGGTCGATGTACCCGACGAAAGGATTAACTTATGCAACTAACCGCACCAAAACTCATCGCTGGCATCATTTCTGCCATATGGGGATTTACCTCGCTCCTAGGGGCTCCTAATGCCCAATCACAGCCTTCTAGCACCATCCCATTCGTGAAGGAATATCTGATTGAGCCGACCACGACAACCAGTTCAACGATTTACATCGATCCCTATACGTCAGCCTGTGAGCAGTTCAGCGCGTTAGCCGTCAACCTTGGCTGGCCTGCAGATCAAAGGACCGTCATTGAGTCAATAATGGCTCGAGAAAGCGGCTGCCGACCAAATGCCCACAATAAGACGCTCAACCGTGACAAATCCCAAGACTACGGCCTACTGCAAATTAACGACCGGTCATGGACAAAATGGCTAAAGCAAAAAGGCATCATCAACCAGACGTCTGATCTGTTACACGCTCAAACTAATCTGCTTGCAGGATTAGAAATCTACAATTATGGCGTCGAGCGCTACGGGTTCGGCTGGGGACCTTGGAGTGTGAAATGAGCGAAGGCGTGGCATGGAATCAAGGCGAACTAAGCGAGGAAACCCGACAAATGATTATGGAGAGCAACCCAATGGCGAAACACACAATGGCCGTATTCAACCTCATTGATGAAATAGCGCGACCTAACCACACACCGCGCAAGTTTCGTGAAGATCACCTTATTCGAGGATTGCGAAACATGGTTATTGATTTTCAGTTGAGTGGCAACGACGACTACGCCGAGTGTGTTATTTTGGCAATTGAAGAACTTGGCGGAAAAGTAAAACCCGACTAACAGAAAGAATCCCGACATGAACAAAGAAGACCTTTTTCATCCATCGCTTCCCTACGCCGGCAAATCTGGCCACGTTGCTAATTCTGAAACATCAACGGCGCGCGCAATCCATGAGGATGAAAGCGGCGTAACCGCATCACGTCAAAAGCAGATCCTTGAAGTGTTAGCCAAAACTGAATATGGCAACACTTGGAAAGAACTATCCGAAAAACTTGGTTTGCATCATGGCCAGATATCGGGCGCGTTAAGCGTCTTGCACAAAGCAGGCAGGATCTTTGCGTTGAAGCGCACTCGAGAAGGATCACAGATCTATCTGCATGCGCGTTATAGGGACAACCATGGCGAAGCGCTACGCCTAGACATGCCAACGGTCACAAAAGCAACACAAAACAAAGAAGCATTTAGCGACCTACTGGCAGCGGTGGAAACATTCTTAAACGCTCAAACATTCCAGACCGTTCACGAATTGCGTACCGCTTATGAAACATTGAAAGCGTTGGAAAACTAATGGGATTTGACCTCAGCAATTACGAAACCGTAGAGGATCGGCTTGTTCGCTTCTGGGCTGAACATGGTCCAGGCGCTCGAGTAGAAACCACGATGATGAGTTACGACGGCGACAGTTGCGTGTTTCGCGCTGAAATCTATTTCAAAAACAGCGAAACCGTCCCAACTGCTACGGGTTACGCGCAAGAAATTCGTTCTGATCGTGGCGTGAACTCCACGTCATTTGTTGAAAATTGTGAAACGAGCGCAATAGGCCGAGCATTGGCGAATTGTGGTTATGCGACTCATGGCAAGCGTCCGAGTCGTGAAGAAATGTCAAAAGTGTCCCGGGCGGAGCAACCCAACGCAGGTCACGCGTCTCCAACTCCGTCCGGGGCTTCGGAGCACATCCCGAGAGGGGCGTTTGCTACACCGAAGCAAATCGGTTACATCAAAAAACTGGCAAAAGACAAAGGCATGGACGATCTTGCGTTGTTGGAGATGATCCAGTTCCAATTAGAGGATGACACCGCCGTGTTAGAACTTTTAAAATCCCACGAAGCAAGCAAAATCATTGAGAGGCTGAAATGACATTGGATGAACTGATTAGCGCAATTGAACGGCTCCAAGGCATTTATGACCGCATGGACAATGAAGACCAGCGTGAAGCAAAGCAATTTGTACGGTGGGCAATTAAGCATTTGGCTGACAAAGTTTGGTCGGCCGCGCTGTAATGAAGTTAGACCCAAAGATCAGCGAAGCCGACTTTAAGGACATGGTCATAGGCATTGCCAAGCGTTACGGCTGGCTAGTGCATCACGATCTGCCGGCACAGAACACTCGAGGACGATGGCTAACCAACGTGCAAGGTGACGCTGGTTTCCCTGATCTGTTTATGGTTCACCCATTTCAAGGCGGTCGGCCGTTGGTCATTGAGTTGAAGGCCGAGAAGGGCAAGACAACCCCTGGACAAAAGATTTGGTTAAACGCTTGTGAAATGGCTGGATGCCATGCAGCAGTCTGGAAGCCGAGCGACATGGAGTACATTCTCTACACCTTGAGCAATCCCAGAGCGTAAACAATCGGCTAGTAGCAAGGCCTACACCCCTCGCAAGGTGAAAGGTATAAAACACGGTGACGTGGGTAGTTCAGCGCGTCTTGAATCATGCAATGCGAAATGGTTTAGGCGAAGCGCTGAGGCGAGTCGTAAACATAATCGACTGATGAGTGCAAAGGGTACGGGTTAGGGCAACCCCGTGGGTGGAGCATTCATCCCTTTGTCATTGATCGGTTCGCATAACATACACATAACAAACAGAAAGCAACACACATGAACCCGACAGCAAACACAACCCACCAACACCAAGGACAAGGCGCGCAAGCGCCGCGTCAGCGCAAGCAAAGCGCGCGAGCATGACACGCCAACGCACCGAACACGACACCGCGATCTACAAACAAGCGCGAGCCGAACTACTAAGGGACAACCCAACATGCCATTGGTGCCGGCGTAACGCTGCAACGGAATTAGATCACCTCGTTGAAAGCGACCGTGATGGATCCATAGACGACGGCTACGTCGCATCATGCAAACCATGCAACAGCGCTCGAGGCGCAACCTACAGAAATAAAAAACTAGCCAACGCAAAACAAAACAGAGAAAAAGCAATAAACGGTTTTTTATATGGCGATCAATTGAC
>ERZ869921.906-NODE-906-length-14405-cov-3.992892_pt1 | contig 14405 bp, 29 predicted proteins | sample MGYA00579310_ERZ869921 | MGnify/ENA primary metagenome ERZ869921 (study PRJEB32216, sample SAMN09231816) | wastewater metagenome | place: USA: Maryland | collected 2016-06-21 | study: EMG produced TPA metagenomics assembly of the PRJNA472060 data set (Reclaimed...
AAGGATAAGTTGCAATCCCGATGCCGCTTGGATTCCACTTCCTGCCGAACATTGGCCGGCTGATGGTCGAGATGGCGGTCTACAAAGACAAGACTATCGGCAAGCAAATGGCCAGCCTATTTACCGTTTTGGCCGATGCGTTCAACCCGCTTGGAGGCAGCGCTCCTCCAATGCAGATCATTGCCCCGACCGTAATGGACCCGCTCATCGCGCTTGCGCAAAACAAGGACTGGACCGGGAAGCCGATCTATGTCGAGAATTTCAACTCGCTCAATCCGCAGCCTGGCGCGGCGCGTGCTAAGGATTCTGCGACTCCGATAGCCAAGGGCCTATCCGACGCAATCAACGCGGTCACAGGCGGCACCAAGTACGTTCCTGGGGCATGGTCTCCGACCCCTGACCAGATTGATTACGTCATCGGTCAATTGACTGGCGGCGTCGGGCGCGAGTTGGGCAAGCTGTCATCGACAATTTCCGCGCCTTTCACTGGCGACGAACTGCCGGCGCACAAGATCCCGCTTCTTGGTCGCTTGTATGGCAGCACGGCAGGAGCCACGGGGCAGGCAGGCAAGTTCTACGAGAACATCAAGCGCGCGAACGAGGTCGAAAACGAACTCAAAGGCCGCAGAAAAGACGGCATAAGCGCTGATGACTACCTGCAAGACAATCCAAAAGCCGTTGAGCTGGCTGCGCGCGGCAATGCGGCTGAAAGACAAATCAGAGCATTGCGCCAGATGCGCAGCAGGATAGTCGAGGCTGGCGGCGATGACGCGGCGAGCAAGGCAAGGCAAATCAATGAGCGCATGGCAACAGTGATGCGCAGCTTCAATATGCAAGTCGAAAGAATGCAATAACCAGAAGAAAGAACACCAATGGACATCCCCCCAATCGACTCGCTGCACGCAATCGCCACCAAGGCAAAGCTGCTGATCGACGCACCAATGGCGCTGCTGGCCTCGTCAATCATCAAGGACGATGAGGGGCAGATCAAGTGGTCTTCGATCATCACTGGCGGGCTGACTGCCGGCATGATTGCATCGGCCTCGTCGCTGATCAGTATGCAGCAGACGCTGACCGAACTGCGGACAGTCACCGGCCATCGCGCGCCGTACATCGAGAAGATCCCGCAGATTGACGCCAAGATGGACTTTGCGCTGCAGGAAATCACGGCTCTGAAGTCTGGATCTGTCGCGGCTACGTCGGAGCGCTTCAGGGCGTCGGACGGCGCCAGGCTTGAGGCGAGGCTGGAGAAGGCCATTGATACGGAAGTGTCGAGGCTTGAGCGCAAGATTGAAGAAGTCGAGCGGAGGGCTAGACGATGATTGGAGACGTTCCAGTGGGCGCATTTGTGATGTTTGGCCTGATCATAGCGATCATTCTTTTGATCAACCTGGAGACGCTAAAGGTGGCGCGCGAGACGCGGACGGAGCTTTACACCGCAGTTCGGCACCTCGCGGAGGAAATGCAGAGCTTGCGAGCAGCGCATGATGAGCATATCGCCGGCACTGAAGCGCCGAAGCCAGAGAATCGCACAGTTCGGCGGCGCAGCACGGATTACGCCGATTGGGTAACGGACTCGAACATCACCAAAGCGACATGATTACGGTCGGCCAGAAGTCGAGAGTTACCGAGCCGTTCGAGCTTCTTGCCGCTGTCACTGAACATGATGCGATGGTGGCAGAGCGGCACCTGTTGCGCTCGTTGCTGAAGCGCTGCGATGCCGTTCTGCGGGATGTGGCGATAGAGGCGAGGATTGAAGGGGAAAGGGATTCGATTGTCGAGGGGCTGATACGGGATATTGGGTTGGCTATGGAGTAGCGCGGATTCGCACCATTCCGTGCTGCAAGCGCTGACGTGCCGTCAAGAACCGCAATGCACCTGGAGTCTACAAAAATCTTCGGGGCGCATGACAACTGTTCTTCCGAAGATGTACGCTTGCCCGCGAGGCAAGATACTCAGGTCGCGAGTGCCGAACATCTCAAGTAGCCACGCGTCGAATTCTGCGCGAAATTCATCGCTCACTGGAGCGGCCTCTCCAAGCTTGATCTTGGGAACTATGTTCATAGGACACACCTTAATGTCCATGCCGAACAGCATGTTGTTTTGCATGTAATTGTCTAAGCTTCTCATCGCCTATCCTAAATGTCACTCAGAAATGTTGCGGATACATTTTTTGCCGAACTAGACGGCGATGAACAACTGCGGAAGGCCAGAAAGAAATTGATAGGTTGCTTCTGCGCGTCTTGAATTCTCAAGGCTATCAGAGCAATTCATAACATCTTCTTCGTACCATCCAATATCATCATCTTTCCACGCATTGCAACCTCTCGGCGTGTGAATTGAACACCATTTTCCACTGTCTTTCATTGCTTTGTAAGCGTGCCACCAATCAAGGCGCGCCTTTGCGTCCCTTAAATATACCTCGCATCTATACACGCTATCGCCGCGCCAACGAAACGGGCATCGGTACAGGCGACCGCCGCTGGCGCAAACAACCCATACGTCGCTCTCGTCTTTGATGGTGTAGCGCACGACGCCCCAATACTCCATTGGGGCCAAAGACCCGTCTTCGTTGTACGCCCTAGATGAAGGAAGTTGCCTGAACACGGCAAGAGTCATTTGCTTCCCGCTTACATGCAGCGCTTGTATCGTTACGGCCATCGTGTCTAGGCTGGCGTTTTTGGTTTCAATTTCCATGATTTCCCTCTCCTTCGTGATGTGGAATTTCTCTTGTCTGCTTCCCACCCTGCAGCTTGCACCGACCGACCGCCTGCGGCGCAGCGCTGCTGTACTTGCAGCACCAGTTGTCGAACTTGCTGCCGTGAAGCCGGCTTCCTTTCGGATGGCCGGCTTTGTGATGGTGGATGCAGCCGGCGCAGTGGTCAGGCTTGCTGTGCTTCATGATCGTCAGCCATTTGACGAAGCTTATTTGACAGATCCATCGTAGAACACCATCCGTCTTCTGCGTCTTCGTCGTGGCATCGAAGGCCCCATTCTTTCGGCGGGAACGCTTGCACAGACGGAAGGCCCCAATCGTCGGCAATCTCAAGCGCGATAGAGGCGATCCTTAGCGCCTTTGCTGTGTCTTCTTTTGTGGTCATTACTTTTGCGTATCCTCTCGTTGATCAACGGCATCACGTCAGCAACAAACTCGCGCAGGATTGTATCTGCCGGATCTTCTTCGCACACATCGTTCATGCGGTCAATGTAACGGAACAGGCAAGTAACGATTTTCGCATCGTCTGTCGCCATAGTGCTGTCTAGCATAGTGCTGTCTAGCATTAGTGCATGAACGACCGCTTCTGCGTCCTTGCATGACTGAACCGTGCCAACTTCGCCGGTATGCTGACCTCCGTCTCGGTGGATGACCGCAAGGAGGTCACAAGTTGCCGCAAACGGAGTTGCTGGACGGATAATCTCTTTGTCGTCTTCGTCCGGATCTTCGTCGATGGTGCGATGACCATCTGAATGATCGCCATCGAAGTCGCAAAGCATCTTTCGCGCGACATCGAAGACCATTTCCAACTCCTCCGGATCGAGCTTGATGGTAGTTCCTTCGCTGTCCGTCAGCGAGATGAACGCGCCAGCCGCTTCATCGCAGATCGTGACAGTTGTGGAGCATTCGTTGATGATCGGATTGTCGCCGGCTTGATGCACAACGGCGGAGATGGTGGTTGTTTTCCAGGTTGTCATTCTTCATTCCTTTAGCGCAGAGTTGAGAATCAAGTTTGTTTTCATAGCTTCTACATTGGTTGGTGCTGTTGTGCTGATGTAGGGGCTGGTAGCGACGAACAATTCCTCTAACTGCCAATATGAACTTGGGCCGATTATTTTATCAATCAGGCTTATTGTTGGGCCGTGCCGCAGCGTTCCAAACAATATGTCAGCTTCTGCCTTAGTTATGTCAGTGACGCGCTTTCGCGTTGAGTGTTCGACAAATTCAACTTTGTCCTTACCAAACAAATTCCACCATTTCCGCCGCACAACAACCGGTGTTCTAACTCCGACGTTGTAACTAAAGGAATACATTTTGCTCATGCTTCCTCCTTCTCCAATTCATCCGCCCACTCGCCGACCATCTCAGCAGCGCCAGCCAGTTCTGCCGCGTGCTGCACAGCCAGGCCGGAATGGTCGCCGTAAAAATTCAGGGCTATCCGTATTTAATGGTTGAAACGGGTTCATAGCTCTCCGTTTTCGATCATCGCAATCAGTGTTGAAATGTCGGCGCCGTAGTTCTTCTCTCGGCTCTCCGATCCGGTTGATTTCGGGATATATGGCTTCGGTTCCTTCTCCCTGACAGCAAACGCCGGAGGCGCCATTCTGGAAAAGGAATCGCACACCTCAAAGTTCTTGGTCACTGGCAATACCGGCGCTTTCCGCTCGAACTTTGGCCGACTGTTTTTGTGCTTGTGCGCCCCTTCGGAGAACAGTATCTTGGCTCGCAGCGCCTCGAAGCTATACCCACGGCCAAGACGATTCATGACGCGGATCAGACTATTCAGGGACTCGGTATAGGCATTGGTCACTGGATGCTCGAAGTAGGCCAGTATCGGCCACGTCCAGTTGCCCCATGCGCGAGTAATGTCTGAGAAGGCGTCGGCGATCTCCGGCGTCAGGCTGCGTTCCCACTGGAGGAACTTGGCCTGCGCCTCATCCGGCGACTCGGAATCATAGATGCCGAAAAACTCTTCCTTGAGCCTATACGCTTCACCAAGCTCGGGGTAGTTCTTGATCCAGCCAGAGAGTGATAGCCGTTCCTTGTCATTCAACTCGCGCTCGCGCTTCAAGAGCACGAAGCGGTCATGCATCAGACCCCGGCGCTGTTTCGGTGTCAGCGACTCGCGCAAGCTCTTCCTGACCTTCTCCAGCGCCTCATTCGCCATCTTCACGACATGGAACTTGTCGACAACGATTTCAGCTTGCGGAATGACAGCCCGGCAGGCATCGCGATACGGCGCCCACATATCCATCGCGACATACTGGATACGGTCTTTTCCTTCCAGATGGTGCAGAAAATGAACGACCGTGTTCTTGTTCCGGTTCGGCAGCAGTTCGACGATGGTGTTGTTTTGGATATTGGCAATCACGCCACGGGGCTTGATCAGGTGGATTTCGTCGATGCCCATCCACTTCGGAGTCTCGAAGCGGATAGCTTGTTCCAGCTTGGCGACGTAATCCTTGAAGATCAGGCGCACCGTACCTTCAACCACGCCAACCTCTTCGGCAATTGCGGCGAAGGTGCGTTTCACGGCCTGCCTGCCAATCCAATCGACGAGTCGAGCGGTCATGTCCCGGCGTTCATCAACCTCGGGAAGCGGCTCGGAAAACGTTTTGTTGCAACTACGGCACTGCATGCGCCGAACGTTGATGTAGATACCGACTCGGCGACCATGCATCGGCAGATCGCGGATCATGTGTTCTCTGCGCCCGAAGCCTACCAGCCTGTCTGACTGGCAATGTGGACAATAGGCAGGCGGCTGTTTGATGTCGGCATTGATGTGGTAATCGTGTTCGTTCTCTTCCAGTGCCGTTACCACGTAGGCAGGCAGATTCAGGATGTTCGCAGGCATGTCATTCGATTCGTTGGCCGGGAACTGGATGATCGGGCAGGAAGGCATAAAGCGCAATCAGCGGTTGTTAAGCAACAAAGGCTCGAAGATAAGCATCAGTGCTCTCATTCGATTTTGTTGAACGAACGTACTCATTCCACGGCACCGCTCGATAAAGCCCCGTAACCACCCATCGTTGGAATGCAACAAGGTCTTTCCTCGCCTTGTCGAACACCATCGGGTAAGGAGCAATCCCGCGTTCCGTCATCCTTTGGAAACGGTGCCAAATTCTGTCCCACGTCTCGGCCTTGTCGTAGCCGCATAGCATGTATGCCATCAGGTGCTTAGGCGGCACGCCGGCCGCTTCAAGCATGTCCACGCCGCGAAAGAAAATTCGCTCGTCGCCAATGTTGTCCCATGCCGTGTAAAGCCGGCGCTCCTGAAACTTTGTGTCCCGGTATTCAATCGTCGCCAGTGCTGCGGCAGCTTCCTCGTCGATCAACCGCACGTTGATTCCTTGGCTCATGCACACCCGGAACTTTCCGTCGTGTATCTCGGCGATCCGCTCACGCCATTCTGGGTTGCCGAAAAAGTCGTTGTCGAGCAAATGCAGCTTCTTCGGCCACTGATTCCCGCGCCAGATGTCCGCAATCGTGTTGGCGCTTCTGGCTTTGCCTTCCTTCTTCGGCACTTCACAGAATTTGCAGCGCAGGCGGCAACCGCGTTGGGTAAAGCCAATCGAATAGTCAACGTCTGGATAGTCGGCGTAGTCGTAATGCTCATGCTCTGCGCCAATCAATTCTTCAACGGTGTGCGAATAGGGTGTGCCAGTGCCGCCAACAATCGCGCCCGGCCATTGCTTTTGAAATTGCATTAGGCGCAACTGCGAGAACTTGAAGATCGCCGACCCGTAGACAACATCGTATTGCGGTTCAAACAGATCGCGTTCGATCTGACGGGTAAAGATCACTTCATCACCCTTTGAACGATGCCAGTGCGCGAGCTTCATCAATGCGAGATTTGGAAGCGATCCGTCAATTTGAGTAATCCGAACAACTGGCATGGCAAATACCTATCAACCGTTAATTACGGTTTAACTATACAAGAACACACCGGAAAATCAACCGCAAAATACGGAATTGCGATATGTTGCGGATTGCGTCCGGAGTGTCTTAATCAACCACTAATTACGGATACCCAAATTCAGATACTCTGCCGTCACTTTCATTCTATGGGCAGTGTCGCGCAGTCGTGCCACAATCCTCATTCCGATTCCCCCGTTAGCAACGCCGTCCGCCGATAGCACTCCACGCCGCGCTCCCATTCGCCGCCATCGACGTCGACGCCTGCATTGCAGTTGCACCACTCCCCGCACGGCTCGTGCCGAATCTCCGGCGCCAGCATTCCATGCTTCACCGCGATTTCCTGCATGTCGTCGCCTTCGATGCCGCCTTCTGGCCAGGCTTCCATCACCTCGCGAGCGAAGGCGCGGAGCTTTTTGTTTTCATCGGCGCAGTTGCTGACGCTTTTCGGCTGCTCAATCTCTATCACGCGCACCTTTCCAACCTCGTCGGCGATGGAATCAGATCGTAGGGTGAGATATGGATCGGCAAGAACGTCGTCAAAGAACCACTTTTTTGCGAGTTCGTCGTTGTCGTACATCACAACTTCGTCGTACTCAAGCTCGATTGTCATTACAATCTTGGGAATTTCTGCTCTCCTTATTCGCTCTGTCTATGCCATCCGCGCGTGCGGAATCAGTCGTCGCAGTTGATTGGCGCTGTCGGCGCGCTGAACTGCAACGCCTCCAGCCTCTTGATGCTTTTCTTCAGCGACTCGATTTTTGCAAGCCGCATTTCCTCGGCCATGGCGAGCGCCGATTCTGGCGTTCTGTGCCAGTCTTTGCCGAAAAATCCGGGATGGATGGCGTCAGGCCAAAAAGATATTTCGTGACGAACGTTGCCTTCGAGAAGTTGTATGCCTTCTGTCAAAGCGTATTTCGTGACCCATGCTATTACTTTTTCATATTCCATTTTCATCCTATCTAATGACTGGCGGCTAAACTGGCGTGCGGAATCCCACTGTAACGCATTGATTCGTATAGGCCGAATCCGCCCGTTTTAAGCAGTATTTTTGACTGCCTGTAATCTGCGACGATAGTTGATGCGAGAAGCTAGCGGCGTTACAGTCGCTTGCGGGACTAGCTTTGCTGGCATGATGATTTCTCGGCGAGCTTTTTTGCGACAATTTGCGCCAGCATGATCGCCGAATGGTGAATTATGCGAAAGTCGTGAATGTCCACCCGCAGAGTCTTGGCGCCGTCCGATTCGCTCAGCAGGCCGTAAGCCACGCACAGCACGACCTGCGTATTCTCCAGAATCGTCGCCGGGCTCGGGCCGAGCTTGCGGTATTTCTGCTGACTTTCTCGACGAATGCGGCGTTCCCATTTGGTCATGCCTTTGTCCTAAAATGGTATCGAATCGTCCATGTCTTCAAACGGCGATCCACTCTTGGCTGCCGGCGCCTGCTGTCTTGCTGCTGGCGCCGGCGTTGGTGCTTCCCGCTGCCCGCCGTCCTGCTGCTTGCCTCCGACCATCTCGACCGCATTGACTCGCAGCTCCAGACTGATCTTCGTCGTTCCGTCGCCAGCCTGATACTCGCGCGTTGAGAATTCTCCGGAAACGATGACCTGCTGGCCCTTAAGCAGATACTGCGACAGCTTTTGGCCGCGGTCGCCGAACATGGCGCACTTGAGCCAGAACGATGATTTCTTGTCTCCGAACCCAGTGTCGACGGCGAGCGAGAATTCTAGGACGGCCGTTCCAGACGGGATATATTTCACTTCTGAGTCGCGGCCAAGACGGCCAGAGAATGTGCAGACGTTGATGCTCATTTGGCTTCCTTGTTGTTGTGTTGTGTTGGTATGCCGCCAAAACCAGTGGCGTCAAGAAACCGTATGTTTTGCGCCGGGACGTTTTCCACTCTCCCGTCAGGCCACTCAACAATGGCAGTGCTGAAATTCCCTGGGCCGCTTTCAAACTCTTCGTAGTCGCAGCCGAACTGATGGAATGCCGCCTCGCCCTTTTCCACCAATTCCCACCTCTTATTTGGCACGTCGCTGTTTTGTTCTAATCTGCTTACCATTACTTTTCTCATTTGGTGCCTTTCGTGGTTGTGTTTGGTGGGGCGGCAGGTGCTGATCTCCTGCTTGTGGCGCCTCTATGCCGCGAATTGCTTATCTAAGCCACCGCTGCGACTTGCTGCACGTCAGCCCGCGCGTTCGCCCCGTTGAATCGTTACGCCTGCTCCAAAAACTCCAGCACGCGCAGCAGGCCGGCGTGGTCCATCAAGTCAAGCGCCGATTCAATCTGGCGCCTTACATCTGACATTGCCGCGCGACGTGCGGCCTCTGCGGCCTCTTCCTTGCGCCTTGCTTCGTCGGCCGCGTCCCTGATGGCCTTTTCTTTCGCCTCGATGATGGCGCGCTCTGCTGCCGCCTCGTCTGCTGCGCGCTTGCGAGCCGCTTCGATCCTTGCGACCTCTGCCGCGCGTTCGGCTTCAAAGGCTGCGCGTTCCGCTTCGATCTTCGCCCGCTCAGCAGCAAACCTCTCATCATCCGCTTTGCGCGCAATCGCTGCAGCAGCTTCTTGCGCAGCCTTCTGGCGCTCGAATTCGGCCTGCTCTGCGACCAGCTTTGCTCTTGCTTCCGCTTGCTCGGCGGCGATCCGCGCGGCTTCTTTCTTTGCCTCTTCGGCGGCAGCTGCTTCTGCCTCCTTCGCTGCCAGAATCTCTACGACTGCCGCGCGCGCCGTCTCGATGGCAAGCTCTGCCTTCTTCTCGAACTCGTCGAACCCTTCTTTGCGCTCTGGCAAGTCGAACCAAGCAATAAGCGCCCGGCATACGTCGATTCCTCCGGCCGATGCGAAAACGGGCTTATCGCGTATCTCATCAATGCGCAACAAGATTGCATCGACGCGCGCCTTCTCTGCGCGTTCCTTCTGGTGCTTGATGCGCTCCTGCTCTGCGTCCCATGCGTCGCGCAAATCCTTCAGCCGCTTTTCTTCTGGCTCGATGATGGCAACAAGGCGCGCCTCTTCGGCGATGACGGCCTTGGAAAATGCCGTGGCGTCTGCGCGCGCTGCCTTGCCGGCAGAGACAATCTCGGTGCGCGCCTTGAGTGCGGCCATTGCTGCGGCGTGGCACTGTTCGCGGCCTGCTCTGTTCGTTGGAGCTCCGATGTCAATTGTTCCGGCGACGAGCGCGCGTAAAGCCTTTTCTGCCGCTGGCGATTTGAGTGCGACTGACGCGCGCTCTTGGACTGTAATTGCTGTTGTCATTGCTTCTCCTTGTGGGTGATGTGGTGCGTTACGCTTGAGATGCCACAGACTCGGATGCTTCCTTAATCGCTGCAACGCGATCCTTGTACGCCTCGGCAGCAGTCGCTCGGTCCTCTTCCGTCAGCTTGCCGGCCATTTCTTTTGCCTTGGAAAGCCCGTCTTTGCCGGTCGAGGCGGCGATCTGATCGAGCACGGCTTTAAGCGCTGACTTGTCCGCCTTCTGGACGGCCAGCGGCTGCACGGTGTAGGCCTTTTTGGTCCCGCGCGTTGCCGTCAGCGCCATCGACAACGGCCTATCAATGGCCGTCAGGTGGCTGATGCGAATCCCGCCGACAGCGGCGCCGCCAAAGCGGACTTGCTCATCGAGGAACAGCGTCATCGAGCGGCCAACGTATGCCGCGCCATTCGGACCCCAAGCCTTGATGAGTACGCGGCGCATGGATTTGCAAGGCTTGTAAGGCTTCCCGTCGTCGCCCTCAAAGTGGATTGCTACCGGCTGATCTTCGGCAACGAGCTTGATGCCCGTCACGGTGATTGTTTTCGGGCCGGCAATCAGATCGTCGGCGTTAAGCTGGTCGCTCTTCGGTGCGATTGTCTTGCTGATGTCAATTGATTCGTTCATGCTGTTATTTCCTCCTCGTTGGTTCGCTCTGTTTCGATCAACGCCGGCTGCCGCGCCAGCGCTTCGTGGTACTCCTCAAGCCGTACTGCAATGCGCGCCTCAAAAGACCTCGCTGCGTCCAAGATGGCACCTTGAATCGCTGCATCAGGAAAGACGCGCTTGACGTACATTGGCATTCCGCCGCAGTACGAAACGAAATCAAGCCACTTCCGGCCAGATACAAGAAATCCAGTCTGAATCTGCAGCATGTATTCGGCCGGCACCTGGTCTGTCGAAATCGTCTCGACTTGAAATTTCTGCCGGCGCGATTTGCACTCGATCAGGCCGTCATCGCCCACAAGGCCGTCTGGCGAATATCCGATGACGAATCCATGATCGTCGTTTGTGATGAATCCGCACTCAGTGACAGGCGCGAAGTGCTCGCGGTATTTGATGCGCGCCTCGACTTCATCCCACTGCCCGCGCAGCATGTCGTCGCCGATGTAACGCGGCTCGACGTGTCTGGTAATGCGCTGACCGAGTAGCTCGAAAAGGTGGGAGCGCTCTTTGTCATTGCTGGCCGTATTGAGTGTTGGCGCGACGATCAGCCGCATTTCGCTGGCCGTCAGAATGCCGCATCGCAGCGAGAGCCATTCTTCTGTGCCTTGCTCGATGTCGAAAAAGTACTTGATCATTTCGATTCGCCGAGCATTGTGTTTATGGCCTTCGCCGCTTCGCGCAAGACGCGATCATATTCAGCACGGTCGTTCATCCGGTATGCGTTCAGCGCATCAGCGATGTACTCGGAAACGTCAACTAACGCCTCCTCTGTCGTGTCGTCACTGTCGTTTTCCGGCGAGCGAGGATCGTGCGGATGTCCAACGAATGGAGGCCACGTTTCGGAGTCGCCAGGGCCTAGTGTGTAGGTCATTTCAGCACCATGCCAAAAACTTACGGCGCGCCTCGCCTTTACACAAATTGCTTGCCCTTGCGCACTCTTCGCGCTCGCATTCGGCGTGGACGTAAGGCGTTCCAGGGTTTTGCTCATCCGGCCAGCGTATCGGGTGCGGGATTTTGTCTGCGCCAGGAAGTCCGCACAGCCCGCAGATGTCTTCTTCCTCGTTCATAGCATCACCTCAGCAACCTTGCTCGCTATCCAAAGCGCGAGCCATGCGCAAATAATGGCGTATGTCGTGCCGGTCATTTTGACCGCTCCATAATCTCCTCGATAGCCAGCCTGATAGCGCTGTCTTTTTCCAGTATCTCGTTTCCGCTGCATCCCATTTTCAGAGCGATGTGGATTGCTTCAACGACGTCTGCTGAAGCTTTGCAGTCGAGCAAAACGGATGCTGTGTATCCGTCGAGCATAATTTTCCCGTTTGCTTTACCAACTGCGATAACTGAGTCGATTTTGTCTGCAAGTCTCATTGCAGCACCTTCGCGCCGGCCATCATCGCCAGTCGCACCCTAGCCAGTGCCTCGTCGAATTCCGGCGACCAGATCTTCTGCCTGATCTCTGACGCCTGGCGCTGGTCGCTGCGGACGATTGCCAAGTCGCCCATCACAATCCAAACGGTTTGAAGCGCTTCGTGCATCTGGATTGCCGATTCCAGCAGGCCGTCTTTGTTGACGCCAGCCGACCAGAATCCGCACTGGAAGCCGTCCTCAAACAGGTCGAGGTTTGCGTCAGAATCCTTGCCTGGCCGTGCCGCAAAGTATTCGTTATCGGCGGCAAGCTCGGCAAGCTGACGCTGCTTTTTCTCTGTCGCGCTCATTTGATTGGCTCGTCAATTGCGACTGCTCCGAAATCAACGCCGTTGATAATGCCCTGCGATGTGGCCACAAACGACGGCGCCCATCCGCCTGTAGCAACGCGTAGCCATCCTTCATAACTGCCGGTAGATGATCCGAAAGCGCTAGCGCCGTTATCGGTCAGCCATCTTGCCAACTCTTCTGGAGTCTCAAATGCAGGACTAATCGGCGTGCCTTCGCTGGTGTCCTCGTACATCATCAAATGCGTTCTATGCTCGGCGGGCCAGTCTGGCATGTAGTCGTCACGGTGCGGACGCTGGCCTGCCCACTGCTCATATTTCATTGCGCGATAATGCGGATCATCGCAGTACTCTTGGCGCCAGCCAGATTTCCACTTCGCGCACTCTTCGTCCCATTCGTCCACCGAGGGTTGGTAGCGCTCACCTGGAAACAGCGGCTTAAATTCCTCTACCGAGCGGCCAGTTTTCCATTCTGTCCGCAACTGTTTCGGATGCTTCCAGTCAGCCGGCACGCGCCTTACTTCTCGTCCCATTTATATCTCCTGAAAATCTATCGGCCAAAGCTAGAGCACGTCGGCGCTCCAGCCTCAGCGACGGCAACTTCATAATCGACTCTGCCGACGACTCCGAACGCGACGAGGATGATGACCAAGGCCCAGATAGGTTTCATTGCGATTCCTCCTGCTCGCGCTCGTACTGCTCGATTGCCTGGCGTGCGTCGTGGATCAGGTGGGCCGGCAGGTAGCTGTCTGTGCTGAATGGCTGACTGATGCCGGCGACTTCTTCGACGATGGCGCGGAGAACGTCAATCGCGCTCATTGCCGGAATAACTGGACCGCTCCGAACTGCCTGGCGTTCTGCTCTCATGCTCCGCAGGCGCTCTAAGATCGTGGCGCCATCTGCGATTTTCATGTATTGGCTATTCATTGTCGCCACCCATTTCGCAGATGCAGCGCCCGACGACCAGCGGCAGGACGACAGCCGCCACAAAAATAAACCATTCGATCATTTCCAACTCCTACCGGAAGTGCTTGCGATGAGCAAGCTGATTGCGGCGCTTCTTTGCGGCGCGCTGGTCGATGGCTACGCAATGGGCGGACGCCTGGCCTTTGCCTTTTCCGTGACCGCGGCTCTTGTACTCGCCGAGGTTTGCGACGATCTGGTTTTGACTCCAGCCTGCTGCGACAAAACCTTGAATCGCCGCGAGCATCGCCAAAGACCGTGAAAATGGCTGACTCATATCCCCTCCTGATGGTTGATAGTTGCCGGTATCTGCCGGCCTTCGCGTGGCTTTCGTTCGGCTATGAAGCGCCTTATTGACCACGTTACGCCAGCCGTTGCGGGCGCTGGTCCCCGATTCTGTTACCCGGCAGCCAAGAGGTTTTCCCGCCTCAGTTGCCAGCCCTTTCAGGTGTCGCCGGAGATACGGCCGGCGTTTCCGTTTGCTGCCGGGTGTCTCTACTCGGGAGCCGACTCCCTCACCCTTATGTGCGGCCTGCGCTCGTCTGCAGGCGGACCAGCTCGGGAAGGTTGCGCGTGAATCGGCTTTCGGGTATCGGCTCACGCAGCAGGTCAGAGTCATGTCGCGCTGACCTTGCGTCCGGTCGGTGTGTATGCGAAACCGCCGGGCCGGGAGTCGGGTGATTCACTGCTGAACCGATGGATGTAATTTACTAGCAGGAAATCACAGTGTCAACAACTTTTTTGCTTGTTTTTCGCTTGACTAGCTGATTTCTATCTAGTAAATTTGCGGCATGGAAAAACTACTGCAATTCATCAACTCGCTGCCGCCTAACGACCGCCTTCTGTTCGCCGGTCGGTGCGGAACCAGCGAAAACTATCTGCGCAAGGCGTGCAGCGTTGGCCAAGTTCTAGGTCCGGCGCTTTGCGTTTCCATTGAGCGAGCTTCAGGCGGGCGAGTGTGCCGCGCTGATCTGCGCAGCGACTGGCCTCTGATATGGCCTGAACTTCGCACTGCGGACACAAGACAATGAAGGAAGTCCCGACAATCGCCGCCCTGGTGATCGTGGTCATCCTGCTTTCGCTCTCATGGGCAATTTCCTAATCTCCTCCAGCCGCAGCCACCGCAGAGGCTTTGCCGAGCCTTCGGGCTCGGCTTTTCTTTTTCAATGAGGCGCAGAATTGG
>ERZ869921.907-NODE-907-length-14396-cov-3.473886_pt1 | contig 14396 bp, 15 predicted proteins | sample MGYA00579310_ERZ869921 | MGnify/ENA primary metagenome ERZ869921 (study PRJEB32216, sample SAMN09231816) | wastewater metagenome | place: USA: Maryland | collected 2016-06-21 | study: EMG produced TPA metagenomics assembly of the PRJNA472060 data set (Reclaimed...
TTGGGCAAAAACTATTCATAGTCGGATTAGCCATGAAATCCCCGAAGGTTGGAGGATTTGTGGAGAGAATCTAGCAGCAGTTCACAGCATTGAATACAAGGATCTTCCTAGTTATTTCATGATTTTTAGCATTTGGAATGACAAGAATATTTGTCTTTCTTGGAAAGAAACAGTTGAATGGGCTCAACTTTTAGACCTTCCAACTGTGCATGATTTTTGGCAAGGTACATATAACAATGAAGGATATGGAATCCGTGAAGCGTTTAGTAACAATTACGCTTCTACTCATGAAGGATATGTGATTCGACTAGCTGGATCCTTTCCTTATTCTGAGTTCCGTAAAAGTGTAGGCAAGTATGTGCGTAAAAACCATGTACAAACTCATGGGCATTGGATGCGGCAAGTAATGCGATTAAATGGTTTAGCTAATGCCTAAATGGGATAGTGTTAATCCAGAAGTACGAGTAAGAAATTTTCTTTGGTTACTTTTTGACTTAAAGTTAATTTCTCGTAATGCAATTAATAATAGCAGTTTAAAGATAAAGAATATAAAAATTAACATTAAATAAAATGCTCATTACTCGCTTGTCTATTAAATTTCGACTAACGGCATCTAAAATAACAATGTTACAGTCAACTGTAAATTTTTTGTCAGCGCTGCGTAGACTACATTTAATTAGCATTGATACAAATTGGTGCGCGCGGAATTTAGTTTACGATGAGTACAAATACCTATAATCGTCATAATGTATTTCCCTTTGGGGGCTTCCAATACGCAAGCTTTCGAAGATTGCGCGCCATGTGGCCTTTGGATAACGATACACAAATTTCTTTTATAGGATTTTTAACAATCTTATCTAGGTTAGGACTGTGTTCTGTAAGGCATTTAGATTAAAGGAATAGTTGTTAATGACAATACTGTTAAATAAAGTACCTGTCCTAGATAAAGGATTTGTAGCTACATACGATACTAGTTGCAATAGCGCGAAGTTAAATGAACTTGCCGTTGAGTTCTATAAACGACTTGATGGCAAGTTTCTTTGTGAGAATTCTTCACTAACAGTGATGATGAAATGTCCACTGTTTATTCAACTGAATCTCTCACAATTCAATCTACGAATCACCAATTTACCCAATATCGGCTCAGACGAACTTGAGTGTTATTGCCCTAATGCAGGTGAGATTGGTAGTGGTGATTTTCAGGTTGGCATTGATATCTCAGAAGACATGAAGCGAACATCATCTGCATTATTGATGAACCATAAGGCTTATCAAGCCGATGGCTGCGATCGCTTTATGTCACAAATCCTAACACCTATCAATACTTATACGACCATTCTTGTTCATGGATTGTATAATGATTGGAGCAGGTTTATTTCACAAAATAATGCACCTGCCCCAATTGCAGCTTATATCATTGCTGTGGGGCAGTTGCTTAAAGCTGAGTGGCAATGACAAAGAAACCAATCCAAAAAACAGAAAAAGGTCCAGTTCTAGAAAAGACTTACGAAACAGAGATTGAATTCATGTGTCCTGTTAGAGGCTTAGTTAAGCAAACAGTGACGATTAAGAAATATCAAAGTCAAGATGAAGCTGGACATCCAGTAGAAAACATTCGCCACAGTAGCAGTGTCGCTGATCTACTAGATAGGAAACATTCAGGACTTCCTCTACTTGAGGATGAAGACGACAACGAGGATACTACCTTTTCATGAAATACGAGATCACACAGGAAGATCAGGACATAATGGAGCGTGATATGAACACTGATCGAACGCTTAAGCACCTTCGAAACATTTCATTTTATAAGTTTACTGTTGGTGATGTTTTGATTCGTGAAGAGAAATACTATAAATATGGTTCGCATGATGAATATGAATGGAAGCCAATGACAGCTTCTTGTGGATTAAACAACAAATATGTTTATGCATTTGAAAATGAACTTGGAATTGGCTATATTCGTCGTCTAAGCGTAAATGGACGTAAATTTGTTGATCATCCAATGTGTGTTACTCTCTTTGATCCTGATAAAACCAGGTTTTCTTTAGACCCAGAGTATGCAGATCATATGCTTTTATCAGGTGAAGATGATGAATTTGATACTAAAACTCGCTACGATACTCTTAAGAAGAAGAAGGAACGTGTTAAGCGCATGAATGCAAAGCTTGCTCTTAAACTTGATACTAGCAATGAATCAAGTGTTGTGACTTGGATGAAAAGTCTTAAGCCAGGTGATACACTTTGGTGGGGCAATGGTCTTAGTAATATTCGTAAAGAACCCCTTGTTGTTCAATCTGTAACAACGAATACTAATTCATGGGGTTATAACCAAAATACCCACACTCTAAAATGTGTAGATGTTAATAATCCAACTGGATATCCTCACACATTCCAGTCAAATTATATGGAACCATATTGCTTCTTTACAACACGACCACATTTCGCTGATGAGGTACTTGACTAATGAAAAGTAGGCATCAAGAAATCAAAATAAATAATACCTATTCTAATTGGACGGTTACTAGTTTACCATTTTTAGATGGAAAGTTTTATAAAGTTTCTTGCCAATGCACTTGCGGTAAAACTAAAAAAGTTAAAACACATAATTTATTGAGTGGCAAAAGCAAAAGTTGCGGTTGCATTCAACAAAAGGCCTTAGTCAAGAATTTAACTGGAAAACCATCTAAACATCGTGTTTCTGCGGCAGTAAAGGCGATTAACCAAATTCACAATTCTTATAAATTTGGAGCCAAAAAAAGATCTCTTTCTTTTTCTTTAACTAAGTCGGAATTCACAACACTATTACAACAAGAATGCTCATATTGTGGTAAATTAAATAGTAATCTTAAAAATAATATTAATGGATCTTTTACTTACAACGGCATAGACAGAGTTGACTCAAATATTGGATACGAACTCTATAATGTTGTTGCATGTTGCTCAACATGCAACATGATGAAAAACGACTTACCATTAAATGAATTTTATGAACATCTTCGCGCTATAAAAACTTATACAACTAAAGATCTATTTAAGATTACTGAACGCAAATTAAATTATCTTCACGCTAAGGCTACGGCTGTTGCAGCCGCATCACATGACATCCACACTAAAGTTGGAGCGATCGTGTTAGATGCTAAAACGGGCGCGGTCTTAGCAGAAGGTTACAACGGTTTTGTGCGGCATGCTCCTGATATTACCTTGCCTACTAGTAGACCGGAAAAGTATGATTATATGGTCCACGCAGAAATGAATGCACTTTGCCATGCTGGGAGACAAGGTACTAAAGTGGATGATAGTATTCTATATACAACTTTATCTCCATGTAAGCTTTGTTTACGCTTGATGTGGCAAGCAGGAATTAAGGATATTTATTTCAAAGAAAAATATAAAGACTTCGAGGAATGCACGTCTATGTTGGACTTAAAAGTATATCTAAATCAAATTGGTGACTTTTACCATATGGTTGTAAATACTCATGACCAAGCAAAAAGCATCTGATGATTTTTTAAATCATAGTATAGCGCTCGAACGTTTTTGTGCTATACTATGGCTTTTAAAATTAGCTCAAATGGATTTAATGTTTAACTACGAGAAACAAATTAAATTCGTTAATAAACATTCTGCTTAAACTATATTAAGAATACCTTCATGTTTCAGAAAACCCAAAATATAAGCGATCTTTTTGATAAAAAACTTAAAACACCATCAGGCATTTTTATTAGTGAAGTAGATCTTATTCATTTTTTTACTATGCTAAGTAAGTTACAGTTAATTGATAACGATACTGCGTATAACGCTTTTATACGTTTCAGCGATCAATTAGAGCGCACTAAGTAACCATTTAGCCATACCGGCTAAAGTACCTATTGCTGCAATAGCGCCACCCAATTTTGCAATAAAAACTACACGAGCTTTCCACCAATCAGAAACAGCGGTATTACGCAATAGTTCTAATTCCACGGGCGTAATACGCTGATCAAGTTTTTTAACATAGCTTTCAAGTAGATCAGTTCTCTCCATATGATCTTTTAAAGAAGCAGTATTAACATGTAGAATATCAGTATTACGCTTTAAGATTTCATTACGCTCTTGCTCTTGTTCAAGATGTATGTCGAATTTAGAGATATGAACCTCTAATTTAGTAGTAATATCAGATACCTTATCTGACAGAGAATCAAGTTTTTCGACAACATTGTCGAGTTTTTCGCTTGCCATATTAAATCCTTATTTCTTGGAAGGTTTTTCTTCTTTATGTGGCACTTCTGAAGTTTCATCAGAAGGTAAAGTAGCTCCAGTGCGCCAATTGCGACCAAAATATAAGAAAGAAGAAGCATAGAAGAATTCTAGAGCATTACTAATATCCACAACTCCCATGTGGCCACTCCATTTACCAACCAATCCTAAAATAACTAGGGCAGACGAGATAAAGACTAAAGTAAGAGAAACAGAACCTTTGCCTGTCTTAGGATCCCTAACCATAGGGAGGGGAACTCCATACATATTAAAGATTCGAACTAGTTTTTGAAGTTCTTTTAGAAGTTGTCGCAACATAGAGTACGCTTACAGGATGACTAAGGTAATAGTATCAGGTTTATGGGTATAATTTCACAAGGACAACGGTCTTAATATTCAAAAGTAACAAAAGGAAAACAAATGAAACTTGTAAGACTTACAGATGCACGATTACATGCTGCACTTCAACGACTTGGTTCAGCATCCGTGCCCCTACGGGTAGCCTTCAAGGTGAAGGGAATTCAATCTAGAGTTGATGAGGAACTCAAGAAGTTCGAACAATGCCGTCAAGAGGCATTAGCTAAATTCGGTAAGAAGGACGCTGAAGGAAAGCTTCTTACTAAAGCTGATGGGGCAGTTGAGTTTGAACCTGAACAAATGCAACTTTTTGTTGCTGAATTGAACGAGTTGGGCGAAACAGAAGTAAGCATTCCTTCGCTAAATATCAGTGAACTCGGGGATAAAGTTGACTTTTCAGCTAACGATCTATTTATCCTAGACGGTATTATAGTTGAATAACTAATAGATAATAAATATTCTTAAATAAAAAGGTCGGGACTTGCGTCCCGACCTTTTATAGTTTCTAAGCTACTGATTTATTATGCTAGTGCAACGCCGTCGTTCGCAACTACCTGCCAACGAAGAGCACCGCCAACTAGAACTGAACGAAGCATAATGCTATCGCGCGCAGCTCCAAATGTCATAATGGTATTACCAGCCTGATTAATACCCTGTGCCGATGTAATTACGCGGTTGCCAACATAAGTGGCCACATTCAAAAGAAGAACCTGACCTAGAAAGCTAGGAATAGCTAGTGTGTTGGTTTCAGCACCCGCAGTCACAATATTAATTGTGGCGCTTGTGGTCACAGGAATAGCTGCACCTGTACCAGGATCTGCTACAGATAGCGGAATATACTTCGAAAGATCATCAATTGCATCTGCAATTTCAGCTGCTTCAGAGCGCTTAGCAAGCGCTGCTTCTAAACGTTTACGTGCTTTTGTTGATAGAGCCATATATCACATCCTTTGTGTATAGGAACCACTGGGAATACCAGGGAACCATCTATCACAATAATATCACAATCTTAGAGTTGAAATTACTCGTAAATATAAGTACCGTAGGGATTTGGTACTAATGGGAACACTTTTGGTGAATTACTCCGTAGTGTAGCTAGTGTGCCAACTACACCATCAACCGAGAGTTCGTTAGTTGCACCGAGGGTAGCCGTGGCTCCTATTTGAACTCTACCACCCTTAGTAATAACTATGCCGTTTGTATTGCCAGTACCACTACAGTTTCCTAACATAATTAAGGTGGTTGTAGTGGCAGTAACGCACGTCGCACATCCTGAGAAAAATAACGTAGGTAAAGCAGTTAACGCTCCTGATCTTGAAGTTGTCATAAACAAACCAGTGGTGCAGTTAATAAAGCGAGTTCCTGAACTAAGAATTATGTTATTTTCACCACCAATTTGCATTCCACCACCCGCGCTATCAAACGTCGTTGATGACACGAGATATTGTCCGGCAGCCGACCCCGTAGAAAGTTGATTTGTTCCGCCAGTAAAAAAGCACTGTGAGACACTAAACCTAGCTATAGCAGTAGCTGATGAAATCATTCCACCGCTACTAGCTGGATGAGTTATCACACTCCGACTCAAAGCGACATTACTTGTTACCCCGTTTAAAGAATAAGCACCTACCGCTGAACCTGTTGTTCTTTCTACAGTAATATTATTGAAAAAACAGGAGGCATTTCTAGTCGTGACAGCTCCAGTACCAGCTGGCATATTGTTAGCTAATACCTTAAAGGCGCGAATTTCTATGAAAGTATTTATTGGTCCATTCACATTAGCCACAACAACTCTAGCACTTAAAGTACCGGCCCCGGTATCTACGTAAGCTAAACTATTATCTATAACTGTACCAAGATCCCACACAGAGTAAGAAGTGCCCGTAGTTGTAGTGCTTGCTATCGTCACTGTTGTTGCTGTATTGGAAATTATGGGAATATAAAAAGAATCTACTAATAAGTACTTGCCTTTTAAATTATTAACTGTCCAAGACTGAGAAGGATCAGTGTAAACAGCAGCACCATCAACAGCAACACCAGTCATTGTTCCAGAAACCGTACCTGTTGTTAACGTTGGCACTATCCATGTCCCCGCGATTTCTAAACCAGTAGAAACTTGTGACGACTTAATTGTTGATACACCGCTAGTTCCAAACATAGAACCATCAACAGCGAAGGCTTCAAAAGAACCTATCCCCACTTGAATTGTGATTTTCGATTTGATCACCTTATTGTCGATAGAATCAATAGCTGCTTGAATAGTCTTAAACGGACTATTTTGAGTTCCAATATTAGTATCACTACCAGTTGTTTCAACATATAAAGTAGTTGTTGTAGAAATTGTAGTATCTAATAATGAATCAATAGAGTTTGCAATTTCGGCCGCTTCTTCTCTACGAGCCATTGCGACTTCTAAACGTTTGCGAGTTTTAGTTGATAGTGCCATGTCATTTATTGTATCATTTTTGTTACATTCGAGCAAAGATAAGTTTAACTAGCCGATAGATCTTATCAATGATTGAAGACTGAGCAACAATAGCATCTTGAATTTCTTGCGCCTGAATCAATCCCGCTGAGTTCTGGGAGCGAATAGAGACCTGATTGACAATAGATACGTCTGCAATATTAGAATTTGCCCCGACAAGATTAACAGCATACTGACCATCCTCAAAAAGAATCGTATATCCGTTAATAATTTCAATTACTCTTGCAAGAGTCGTGCCACCTACAGAAACCGGAGGATTGTGGTTGTGAGTAGCTGGATATAACATTCCAGCTTCAGAGTCTTCTAAGTCCTTAAGAGCCAGTCTAAAAGTATTAATATCCAGTGAACGAATTTCAGTTGGCACTAACTGAACGACTGCTAAGTCGGCCTTAGGAATATTGATTATCCGTGTACCCCAGTCGATTGTTATCGCCATTTACAACCTCGTTAGCGCGACGTAGGTCCAGATCCCGTAAGCATAGCGCGTAATAGATTAACTGTTCTCTCTAGATTATCTATTCTACTATTAAGTGTTGTAATGGTGGAATTGAGCCCATCAATTTTAATTTGTTGAGCAAAAATCTGATCTGACATGTCTTTAAGAGCTCGTCTAACAGTTTCAGTGTTGCGGCGGTTTAATTCGTCCATTTATTGGTCCGGGATGAGTTGTAGAGTAGTCGACAAGCCTATTGTACTAGATACTGTACCAGAAATACCTGCCGTTCTGTATTTTGTCTTTGCGGGGAAAGATGGTCCAGTATGTGATGTCCAGGTCCCACTTCCACCGTTTACTAATGTATTCTCGTTACCAGAAATGTCAGCGTAAGGGTTAACTGTATCATTAAGTGGCCACTCTGCCTTAAGACCAGTTATACGGACAGGATCGAAGTTTGTGCGTTCTGCTGCAATTTCTGCGTCTGAGAGGATAGCATCCCAAACTCGAGCCTTTGAAACGATTGCTGCACCTAGATACAAGTTGCCCGAGGTACCGTAGTGAAGAATTCGTTGAGTAGTGCCCAGAAGTGCCTGCGTTCCTGTGTACTTAGTAGGAGCAACACCTTCAGTACCTACATATAAAGCCAATGCGGTTCCGTTGCGGACAACGCCAACGAAATACCAGGTTTCAACTGTTAGAGTAGGACCAGTTACCAAAGTAGCAAACCCATATCCGTCAGTAAGTGTTAGCACGCCACCGTTCAAATAGACAATAAAGCTAGATCCGTTTGCTTCTGCTTCAAACGGAATTGAATCTGTTACGCCAGTCGGGCGCTTAAGCCAGAAGGTCGTACTAAAGTAATTGAGATCTGGAACGATGGTTAAATCAACAGTCTTGAGAGCATCACCAATTGCATTGAAACCTAGACCGCCTGGCGAAGCAGTGTCGGTACCATAACGAGCTCTACCTGTAACATTTTGACTTGATGCTAATGCGCGGATGTCAGAAATGACTCCAGTACCATCAGTTTTCCCGGCAATTAGTACACCAGTTGTAACGATAGTTCCTGTTGCGGGTGTTGTAGGTGTTCCACTCACCGTGAAGGTGAATGTATTGGCACCAGTGTTAGTAATAATGTGAAGTCCGTTGTATTCAGCTTGATTTGCACCCTTAATCAATGCTTTCGAACCAGTAGTCAATCCGTGTGCTGTGCAGGTTGCAGTTGCAGTTGAACCAACACGAGTAATGGTAGTTGACTTCTGATATGGCAATGGTCCAGTAGCATCTGCAGCAAGAACAATTACTCGTGCCCCTGAGACTACGCTACCAGAAGTTGCATCAATAGTTGTCACTTGTGTAGTAACAGGCGAAACAATTAATGTTGTTGAAGCACCAACGCCATTTCGAATAGTGGGTGCAGAGCCATTAGTAATGGTAAGTGTGACTGCACCGCCAGAGTCGTTAAAGATAGCAGCACCGTTTGATCCATCAGCTCCGAAGCTCGTCCAAGTATTTCCGTTAAGAGTAAAGCTTCCTGCTGCCGTCAAACGTAAGGCATGTCCACCGCCTCCAGTGAACGAACACAATGAAAACTTATCTGGCGTTGCAGTAGAAAGCCAACGATTACCTGAGGTAACAGCCGAAACGTCTATCGTACAACTTGTAAACGTAGAGGTGCTATTAGTTGTAACAGAGTCGTTAGTTGCAGGGACAGCCTTGATCGTGCTCGAAAGTAGGGTCAAACTTGACGCGTCAAGAGTTGAGTAGCTGTTAATCGTAAGACCAGTTACAGTAATGGCCTTATTGAGCGTAATAGTTCCAGCACCAATAACTGAAAGTCCCGAGAAATCATATGTAGCAGACGCACTAGCACTTGCATGTAAACCCCACTTATAACGGCTTGGCGAACTAATAATGCTGTTCTTGTGGATGATAGTATCTGAAGCACCAGGATAGTAAATCAGACCAGCATAGTTATCAACACTATTATAATAAACTTCCTTAAGTGTCTTGTTATATTGCCGAGGAAACTCAGTAGCAGTTGCATCAAGTGAAAGATAAACAGGGTTAGTACCACCATCACCGATCTGCACAGGACCTAGGAATAGTGCTTGGTTAGCACCTTGGCGAATGGCGCTACGACGTTCGTGGCCATCTGCATAAGAAGCAACGATCTGGTCCATGCTCAATGGATTGGCAGCATTTCCGCCAGCAATCGTGCAAGTATCAAGTGCCCAAATGCTTCCTGCAAGCCAGTTTGCTGCGACGATCTTGGAGCTAACCATTAGTCCAATTTCAGTAATAGATGCCGCATTAAAAGTACCAGTTGTTTGCAGTAGTCCAGCCGTAGCATCAGTGTGAATGACCACGGGTTGGTGACGCTGAATACCCCAGCTTGCTTGCGCACCTGCAACATGCCATACTTTAAAGTTACCAGCTGTTGAAGCAAGACCAATACCAACACCACAAGCTCCAGTAAGAGCAGCAGAGTCAGTCGTCTGAATGTCAACAGGCAAATACGGCTGAATGTGAAAAAGAATATTCTTCGACGCAAGAGTAGTTCGTGCAACCATAGTTGTACGTGTTCCTGCAAACGAACCTGACGTTGTTACGCCTGTGAAGTTATTCATAGCGTGGTATGAGTTGATACCAGAGTCAGCGCGAGTAACAGTGGCACCACCGTTTGCCAATGGGCAGCCATTGATTGTTCCAGTAAAAGGTGTTGTAATAGTAGCAGCAGGAACAGAGTCGCCGTTAAATGCAGCACCAGTAAAAGGTGAGACATAAACAGATGTATCTGCTGAGCAATACCCAGGAATGATAGTTGCTCCAGTAGCTGGAGGGTTAATAGCAATCACTGCTTGTGTTGCTACTAGTGCAGACATCTGCGACATAGTAACAGTAGGCGTTGTCCCAGCTACAGCTTGGAATCCCCAAGCACAACCGTCTGCATGTGCGGCACCGTCTTTACCTGCAATAAGTTGACAAGCACCTTCAATGATAGACGGAACAGAAGCACCATCAGGTGCAGCTGCCCAAATTAACAAACAGTTATTTCTGTTTGTCGTCATTGTAGGCATGTTTTGCTTCGATGTAGCGGCGTTAGCGTTTGCAAACTTCGTATTGTTAAACGGAGTTGAAATAATACGTTCGTTGTTAGTACCTGTTTCTGTGACTAATCCAGTTGCAGAAGTCACTGTAATAGTATCGTTAGCATTAGTTGTAGTTGTAATGCTTTCAATTATCTTAGTAGTGTTATTGCCAGCATTCGTAAAACCCGTCATGCCAATAGTATCGTTAACTTCAAACCCATCTGTTAGGAACGAACCTGTGGTGCGAATAAAGGTTCGGTTAGTTGCATTGACATTAATCGTTAACGCTGCCGATCCTGTATCATGAACTTGTGCAACATCTCGAATCGAAATAAGTTCCACGTTGGCCGTTTCTGCAGTTGTATTGTAGAAGAAAGTAGTTGCCACTGGTTCAGATGCCGAAGCAATTTTCCAAACCACGGTTAAAGGTGACGGAGTCGTACCAGCATAATAAGCAAATAACTGTTTCCAACCTGAAGCACCACTAGTCTCTACAGGAATAACCCATAGCTGCGTACAAACAGGGCGTGTTGTAATGCTTGTGAAAGCACTGACACGGCTACGGAGCCAATAAGCACTTACTCCGTTTACAGTAGTTGTAGCCCAGTTTGTTTGGGGTACATGAGTGACACGAGCATGTACTGTCGTAGCCGCCTTAAAGCTTGTAGTGCCATCTGACGGAGTATTAACCGTAACCCAAGCAGCTCCGTTCCAATACTCCCAAGTGTTGGTCCAAGTACCTACTCCTTGAGTGCTAAATAAGAAGTTAACTTCGCTAAATGTACTCACATAACCAACATAAAAAGCGTCATTTACAGCAGGTGTTGCTGCAACAGGAAAGAAGTCAGCTGCAGTCGCATCATTTGCTTGAGTGTCATAGTTAGTAAATGCACCAGCAATATCTAAGCGAGCGTATTGTGCAGGCATTCCACCAACGACGTTCTGAGCTGCTGCAGTAGCTGAGTCGTCCATCGAAACGATGGCAAGCAATAAGTCACCAGCTGCGTAAACAGGGGTCGGCGCTTCAACGTGCTTAAAAGTCGTTGTAGCGTGATACCCCTGACTGAAGTCTCGAATTGCCGGCACTTGCTTCTCTCCTTACGCGTCAGTAGTGCGAATGGCTGTTGCGGAACCACCTGCTGAACCAAGAGTACCAGTTGTTTCGAAGGTCTTGATTGGGGTTACACCACCATCACGTACGCGAACGAATAGAGAACGATCAGCTAAATAAACCACAGTGAAGGCTTCTGAAGTTGCACCAGCGAGCTTATCAATGTAGCTAATGAACGTATTGTTGCCAGTTGTCGCTTGGTTAACGCCAGAGAAATCTGTTGATCCAATCGTAAACGTTGAGCCAGTATAGCTTGTATAAGCCACTCGACGATAAATACCTGTATCTAACAGAATGCGGATTGTTCCTGTGGAAGGCGTATCAGTTGGAATCGCAGTGTTCACGACAACTGAAGTTACTGCTGCACCAGAAAGTGTACCGTTGAGTGTGAATTGGTTAAGCTGCAACGTACCACCAGACTCGGGACCGACAAGAACTCGATCTTCACCAGAAACCAATCCACCAAGTGTAAACGTAACGTTGTTAGGAGGTACGCGTTGAGTATTTGTAAGATCGAATAGTTTGTCACTTGCCGATAGATCTGCCGTTTCGACGCCGATACCGTAAGCACCGATGAGAGCTGAACCAGTAGATGCACCCAGGAATGGATATGAAAGGCTTCGCTCTGTAACAGTGCCAGATGTTGTACCAGTTGCAGCAGAAGTAACTCCAGTAATCGTAACGCCTGTACCAGGTGCTACACCAGTAAGAAGCTGAATCCACATTTTCGTAGAAGCCGCAACTGCATCTACAGCTAATAGAATGCCCGTTCCACCTGCCCAAGAGATACGTTCAACAGCACTGAATGAACCAGCTCGAGGTGTCGTCATAGTAAGTTCGTGTGTAATACCACGGAAGAGTTCACCAGGAACTGTGTATAGTTTATGGCTTGTTTGTACAGAGAACGTAAGATCATCTGTTGCTGTAGCTGCCCATGCACCTGTGTTCTGTGAACGGTTACCAGCGTGAGTGCCCGTAGTTGCAAGTCCACGAACATGTAGATAGTTTGAAGCATCGCCTGTATACTCAACAGAAATTGTATAGTTTGTCGAAGCTGCCATTTCATATGGAGTTGAGAACCTAAATTCCACTGTTTGATATGCACCAGAAATAGACGAGATTGATACGTTGTCAGATGTTGCTAATGCACCACCAGTCGGGACTGACGAAGTACCAAATGTACCAGAGTGGGCGTAAAGTTTAGCAACTACGTTACCTGCTGTGCTAGGCGCGCCAGCACCGATCTTTAGATCAAAGAACGCACGAGTTAGATATTGAGCATTAGTACCGTTGGCGAATGACTGAGCTTGACCAGTGATCGTACCGTTACCAAGGTTGAAGTTAGTACCTACATCAGCGCACGATGATTCTACAGTACCGCGGCGCGACAAGTACTTCGCACGCTCGAAAAGTTGGTTGATTGTAAATGTTGCTCTATTCCACTCAGAGTAGTAACGTTCAACAACTGTGTTGTTATCAGCGTCAAGAGAACGATATCCTTCAGTGTTAGTGATAGTCGTCCAAGTCTTAATAGTAGCTGCCGCAGTAGCGTTGTTAAGATCGTCTGAGTACTGCAAAGCGAAAACGTTGTTACCACGCGAAGTACCGTTGATCTTGAATTCAGAGAACGTCTTACCCATTTCGCGAGTCTGACCGATAAGTCGACGACCATCAATATCAGCGCCACCAGTACGAACCTTTACCATGAAGCGATGACTGATACCTTGTGTTGCATCTGCATTATATGCAGTAGTCCAGAAGTTAGGAGAAATGGCTGCACCGTTCTGAATAACCTGAAGATAGGTGTTAGCAGGAGCGAAACACACAATACCGTCATAGATTACGTCGCCACCTGATTGCACAATCGATCCGTCATATAGGAATCGAGCTGTGTAGTCATCAATGTTGTAGCCGTTGACAAGCGTAACAAGGTTGTCCGTTGCGCGCTGTGAGGCGTCAACATCCGTGATGTCTAGAAGGTCGTTGCCCGCGGCCTGAGCATCGTCCATTAAGTCACCGAGCCAACGGTGAAAAGCAATAACCGTGTAAGTTGTACCTGATCCTACATATCGAATTGCACCTGTTGCACTAACGCTAAAATCATCGGCGATCGCCATATTACACTCCTAAAAAGTTATAACTTAATAATTATAACGGTTACCAAGTTAGACATCTACGATTGTAACAGCCAGGTTAGTCAAGTCGCCATTACCATCATAAGTAAAATCTTCAACACGCTTCTTTGTGCCAATGGTTGTTTCAATTTTTGTAATGTTACCAAGCGTATAAGTGTATACTACAGATCTAGCTACAAACCCTGTCTGCAATACGTCCACCTTTAAGGCCTTAGCACCAGCTACTGTAGAAATTCCCGCTGTATCTACACCATCTGAAACCTTAACAGGCCAAGCATTTGTATTAGTAGCAGGAGCGCCCTGACCTACTGTATCCACTGTAATAGGTGGAACGGTAATAACTGCACTAGTAGGAAGTGGATTCGTGGCATTAATCTTATTGCCTTTTTCATCAACAAGAATAGTCCGCTTAGCAACTGTAGGTTCTTCCTCATAAACAGCTCGCTCAAAATCATCACTTGTAACAAGGGGTCGTTTTTGCTCATTGGCAAAAATTTGAGCTGCAGCAGCTGTAGTATAAGCTGAAAGATCTGTAGATGCATTTGGA
>ERZ869921.908-NODE-908-length-14388-cov-12.239657_pt1 | contig 14388 bp, 20 predicted proteins | sample MGYA00579310_ERZ869921 | MGnify/ENA primary metagenome ERZ869921 (study PRJEB32216, sample SAMN09231816) | wastewater metagenome | place: USA: Maryland | collected 2016-06-21 | study: EMG produced TPA metagenomics assembly of the PRJNA472060 data set (Reclaimed...
CGGGATGCGGGATGCGGGATGCGGGATGCGGGATGCGGGATGCGGGATGCGGGATACGGGATGCGGGATGGCTTTTAGGTTTTGATGCCGTCGATGCTGTAGTCCCATTCGGTGGTGGCGCCGTTGTGGCGGCAGCGGGCGGTGACGGAGGCTTTGGTGAGGGTGAGTGTGGCGGAGCCCTGGGTGATTACGCAGGAGCCGATGTTGTTAAACGCGGCGATGTGGGTGATGCTGTAGGAGACGGCGGCTTCGTAGGACGCGTGCTTCTTTTTGGCGCGGAAGCGGAAGGAGTAGAGTCGGTTCCCCCGGGCGGCGCGGAAGGGATAGGCGCTGCGGACCACGGGGACCGTTTCCACCTCGGCAGTGGTGCCGATATCCAGTCCCTCCGGACCATCGGCCACGTCCGTTTCCGCTCCGGCGAGGGTGACACCGGAGCCTCCTTCAGGCGTGTAGACGATGGTCATAGGACGGGATCCGGGATGCGGGATGCGCGATGCGTGATGTTAGCGCGGTGAGGGGTTTTGAATCCGGGGTGTTTCAATGGGACATGACTAAAACCCGTCGCAGGCTCTCCCTGCGCACCATGCCCCGGATTCAAAAAGGGGCGGGGTTACTTACCGGGCGGGCGTTTATCGAGGCCCTTTTCGGCCAGCATTGCGGCAAGATCATCCACGTGCAGGCAGTCGCAGATGCAGGCACCGATAATGATTGCCGGACCTTGCGGGCCGTGTCCAGTAATGACGATTTCGCCATTACAGAAGTCGTTTCCGGCGACCGCGTTCTGAAGCTGTCCGCGTGCGATAATTTCACCGCTGGACGGATTTAATTGGACTACTTTGTCGCCGTTTTGGGCTTCTCTTCCGTTACGATAGTGCATGGTGTTTTGCTGGGTTGTTGGGGTTGGTTTGTGGATGAGGATCAATCCTCAAAAGCGAAGAGGGAGGCGGGGGAACCGGTGGTGACGCCGCGGATCGCTTGCCACGTGAGATCGGACACGCGGTTGACTTGAGCGCCCCAGGCATTGCCGGCGGCGGAGACCACGGCGGAGGGGATGCGCATCATGTAAGCGCCGTTGCCGTTGATGTTGATGAGCAGCTCCTTGGTGGTGGACGGGCGGAGGGAGACGCCGCGCATGATGCCGTCTGCGCCGTCATCCTGCTCGCGCAGGAGGGCCTGAATGGTCTGGTCCGTGATTTCGTCCGTGGCCACACCCGCGTGCGGGGTGCCGGTGAAGGACAGGCCCACATCCAGGATGGTCCAATTGATGATGCCGCGGTGGTCGGTTTTGTCCTCCTGCAGGCTCAGGTTGAACGTGCCGCGGAGACCGGCGGCGGTGCGGAAATCCTGCCACGGGGCTCCAAGGGTATCGGACCCGGTGAACTCGTTGGAATCGTGGGCCCCATAGCGGAGCCGGGGCGGCGACGTGAGCACCTGCAGCACATCGTAATCGTCCAGCAAACCGCTGGAAGGCGCGGACCAGGACGCCTGATTGACCAGACTGTTGGCATCCTCCGCGGTGCGGAAGGGATGGTACACCGCGCTGATGGTGGTCTCGCCGAGGATACTTTCGCCGGCGGCGAAGTTCAGGTTGGGCAATCCGGTGATGCCCGCATTTTGGTAGATGGTAATGGCCTCGCTGCCGGCATACTGGCGGATCGGGTGAATGATGAGACACGGCGGGATGTAGATGGTGCCGGTGGCGGAGGCGGAGTAGTTCATACTCACCGTGACACTGGTGCCGGAACTGTCCGCGGTGACCAGCCACGAGCCATTGTAGCCGGAAACACTCATGCCCGTGAGGGTGATGTACTGCCCCTTATAGACCGTCTTGGCGGCGGAAAGCGTCAGGGTGGTGAGTCCCGCGCCGCCGCTGGCTGCGCCGGAAATGGTGGTGCTAAGATTGTTCAGAACCTTTTGGCCCGCGTAGTAATCGGCGGCCGGTGTGAGCAGCGCGCCGATATCCGCCCACATGCCCGCGGGAGTGAATTTGATTTCATGAATCACGGTATCGAGCCGCTGGTCCACGTTGGGGATGTGGTCGGTGCCGATGACCGTGAGGGCCCGGCGTTTCTGGACAGTCACCGCGCCTTTGGTAAAGATGGTGACATTGCCCACGGCATGGCCGCGCAGGATGCACGGGCCTTTGATGATTTCGAAGCTCATAGGTTACGGGAAGAAGATGCGGGATTCGTGATGCGGGATGTTGGCGGGATCCGGGATACGGGATGCGGGATGGTTAGTCGGTGACGGTGGAGGCGATGGGGGCGCGGTCTTTTTTGGATGAGGACGCGGCGGGCGTCGGGATCCGGTAGGTGCCGGACTTTTTGTTTTCGGAATGCGGGACGCGGGAGGCGAAACGGGGGCGGCCGTTTTCGAGATACCCGAGATCACAATCGGCTCCGGTGAGGTGGGCCCCGAAAATAGCGTGGCGCTGTTTGATGTCGGCCGTGTGCTCTTTGCCTTCGGGGTCGGTGTAAGTGACGATGGTACCGGGCTTTGGTTTGACGGGGGAAGCGGGAGGGTTCATGCGTGGAGAGGGCGTGGGATTGGGATTTGAACTGGTTAGTTTCCGCCGCGGGCGGAATGCGGGGTGATGAGTTTGTCGGAGGCCAGGACGGTGACGGTGAACTCCGCGTTATAGATCAGCGTGCCGGGTCCGGAGCCGCTGGTGCCCACGGGTTTCCATTCGGTCTCAAACTGTTTGATGGAGGACAGCAGGCAGGGACTGGCGGTGAGTCGCTGCTGCGTCTGGTGGTGCGTGGGGATCCAGCCCCAGAAAAGCCGGGCCGCGGCCCAGGCCATTTCTTCTGCTGTGGGCTGATTGCCCGGGGCGGGCAGAGCGGTGTTTTCGATGCACTTGATATCGAAGCCCACGCGGACGGTGGGAGTGGGGCAATCGTTGTTGGTGAACTCGCCCTCGGCGCTCCAGATGAGGACCGCGCGGGAGACGGACCCCAGCCGTTCCCGCACCATGGCCACAGCGTCCTTTTGACACCGGGCGATGACATCCACCGGCGGGGACCCGGAGAAGAACGGGTCCGTGGCCAGGCGGTGGCGCAGGGAGAGTTGGAGGTCGGAGATGAGCATGGCGCGTGTTAGTTCACCCAGCCGGAGTTTTGATCGTCGGTGGCGGAGTTGCCGCTGTAGGGGGTATCGGGCCAGGGGTTGGCGAGATCGCCGCCCACGAGGGGATCGACGGAGACGGGTTGAGAGGCGGGGGAGGTGTCGGGCGGGGTGGTGCCAATGGTGCCTTTGGCCACGAGGGCGAGGTATTCGTGGGCGCGTTTCTCCATGGAGCGGCGGAGATCGTCCGCGAGATTCACGCCGCCGGGGATGATGGCGATGAGTTCGAGGCGGAGCAGGGTGATGGTGACGGCCACACATTCCGGCGGCACGGACCCGGCGGCGCCGAGGGGTTTTTTGTCAGGCCCGGAGACATAACCGCGGACCATGTTGACCACGTTCTCGATGACTTCGGAGACGGTGGTGTCCCAATCCATCTTCGCGGCCACGGCGGCCTTTTGGAGCGTCTTGTAATCCGTGGGCATGCGGCGCTCCAGGAGCGCGGCGGTGATGGTGGACCAGGTCATGGCGGGATTCGGGATGCGGGATGCGGGAGAGAGAGTTCAGGCAGCTGCGCTGCGGGGATTGGATGGCCGCACGGGGACGGCGGCGCTCCCAGGAACGCGGGACCTTAACGGCGTGATAACGGGGTGTTAGGGCGGGACTAGAAAGGGGCCTCCGGTGTCATCGCCGCCAAACTTCTCTTCCAGCCAGAGCACGGCGATGAGGAAGAGAGAGCTGAGCAGAATGAGCAGCCAGAGGTCCATAAAGGAGAGAGTGGATAAAAGGCCCGCGGGAGGCGCGGGGGAATGGCCGCAGACAACGCCAGTAAACGGCGGCCGCCGCGCCTCCCTTGGGTGACTCGTTAGGCGGTGAGGTTGATGCGCCCGATGACGCCGGTGGTGGTGTTGGTCACGACGGGTTTGGCATACCAGTCGAACTTGAAGACCGATCCGCGGCCGTCCGTGCGCTCATAGGTGCCGGGCACCATCCACTTGTCGCGCAGGCGGAACGTCTTCATGAACGAAGGATCCACGCGGGTGGGATTGGCACTGCCGACAAACACGAGCACGGCGGTGGAGAGCATGAACGCCGGGGTGGGGGTGCCCGCTTCGTCCGCGCTGTCGTAGGTGTTCCAGGCCACGCGGCATTCGGGATTACCCAGGAGCAGGCTCATCGCTTCCTCCGCGGTGGGATTCACCACGCCGTTCTTTGCGCCGCCGCCTTTGAAGCGGTTGATGGTGCTGGAATGGTTTTTGAAGCGCATGATGGCGTCCGGCCCGAACACCACGCGCACCGGGCACATTTCGCCGCACTGGCTGGCCTTTTTAGCGGCCAGAATGAGCGCGTCGATTTCCGCCACGAAGTCCATGCCGCCGGTGGCGGCGCTCTTATCGGTGCCGGAACCGGCAGCGGTGAGAGCCGCGTCGATGACCTTCTTGGACCATCCCAGCGCGGCGAGCTGCGCAGTGATATCGGCACGCTCGTTGATGAGCGAGGCCACGGCGTCTTCATCCGCGGCCTGTTCGAATTCATCGACCGGGTAGTCGAGCGCGTAGGGATCGAGCTGGTCACGGACTTCCGTGCCGCCGGTTTTCACCTGCGTGGCCTGACCGCCGATGCCGCGATACGCATCCGGAATGCGGAAGCGGTTTTGCAGATCGTAGGTCATGTAGTCGAATCGCGCCGAGGCCACGTTGACCGTGGGGGCGATGAAGTCGGCGATGGAGAGCAGCTGAGTGGCAGACTGCGCCGCGCCGGTGGCGTATTCGCGCACTTTCGAGGAAAGCGCGACTTTGGCTAAACGGGAATTACCCATAATGGTAGGTTAGTGTAGGAGTTGGATGTGGGGTTGGGAGTGATCCGGAGCGGTTGGTTAGATGCGGTAGATCACGAAGGTGTTGGCGGCGGTCTTCTTGGCGCGGAAGCGTCCGGAAGTGCCGGCGGTGACGGCGGCGGCGCCGACAATGGAGACGTCGGTGCCGGCGGTGAGGGTGAAGGTATTGGACCCCGTGTTGATGATGCTGAAGTCGTGGTATTGACCGATGCCCACGTGGGCCAGTTCAGCCTCCAGTTGCGTGCCGGTGCGGGTAGTGCCTGCGACGGCGGCGGCGGTGGTGGAGGTGATGATGCCCGCGAGGATATCCCCGGAGGCCATGGTGCCGGTGGCATTGAGCGTCACCGGGGCGGGCTGGCCCAGAGCGCGGCCATCGCGGGCCAGCGGACGCACCAGGACATTCGCCGCGCCGCTGCTGGCTTCCAGAGCCTGAGCCACGGCGGGCCCGGTGGTCTGGGTGACGAGCTGGCCGGGATTGGCGGTGTCCAACTGGAGGTATGCCGCGTTAGCGACGGCGGCGGAGCAGCGGACCTTGACCGGATGATTCGGGATCCACGGGATGATGTCGGCATACGTGGCGGCAGTCGCGCCGTTTTCGATGGTGCCGATGATGGAATCGTGGAACGCATCCGTGAGGGCGACTCCGGAGGAGGAATCGTAAGCGACCACGTGATTGGACTTGGCCGAAAGATCGGCAGAGGCGAGAAGGGCGAGAATGCTGCCCAGAGGTTTAACACCGTTCATAAAGAGTAGTTAGCGGGTAAAGATTGGTTGGTTGATGCGTGAGTAGAGGAGTGGAGGAGCGCGGATCAGGCCGCGGGCGGGATGGACGCTTCCGCGCGGGACATGGCGTCCGCGAAAGTGAGGCGCGGTTGATCGCGCTGCAGTTCGAGGGCTTTGGCGCGGACCTGCGCAGCGCGGGCCTTCACGGCGGCGGACTCGCCGTTTTCGTCCGCGGCGTTGGGGGTGGCGGAGCCGCCGGGGTTGGTGGCGCCGCTGTCTTTGGGGACGATGACCGGGAGGGCTTTGAGGCGGGCGGCGGCTTTCACACCGGCGTCGCCGGGCTGGGCGATCTGATCGATCCACCATTGCTGCCCTTCTTTGTCCTGGGCGGGGAGGCGGTTCAGGTGGGCCTGAACCACGGCTTCGGCATTGGACTTGCGGAGCGTGGTGAGTTCGCCCTCCGCCTGTTCGGCGCGGGCTTTGACGGAGGCCAGTTCGGAGCTGAGGCTGGACTGGCTGGCCTTGATGGACGCGTGATTGGTGACGCGTTCGATGATGAGGGCACCGGCGGTTGGACCCGCGGCTTCCTCGGCGGTAAGCAGGCCGGCCTTAACGACGGCATCTGCGATGGCTTGGGTTTGCATGCTTGCTTGGTTTGCTTGGTTTTGGTGAGGGTCCGCGGGTGCGGACACAGGTTTGAGCGGCTCCGCCGCGGTGATGCGGGCGATGGCGCGAAAGGCGGGATTGTTGACAAGGCTGCCGGCCTCGGCGTTCCAGATGCCGGTGATTTTGCTCCCGGCTTTGGAGACCGTGAAGCCCGGCGAGAAAAAGCGATAGGCAGGGAGCTGACTGGCGTCCTTCACGGTGACGGCGGCGACCCCGTCCGGCGTCCACAGCACGCGGGCCATGATGCCTTTGCCGTCCTCCCATTTGAATTCCTGGGGCCACGCGGAGGCGCGGCCATCCACGTGATCGAACCCAAAGAACGGCGGCGGACCGCCTGCGGCGAGGTGCTTTTCCAGACTGGCCTGCACGGCAGCGGCAGCGGCGGCGTCCACGGTAACTTTCAGGGTGGCGGGTTTGCCGTCCTGGCTGGCATTGATCTCATGCTCGCCCGCAGGCATATACATGATCCACTCCGGCGCAGTGAGCGCAGCGGCGGGGAGATTGACGGCACGGGCGAGGATGGAGTGCATAGAGAGTTGGTAAGTGTTAGCAGTTGGAAATATCCGGCTGGCGGTTAAGGCCCTCGGCGACGGCTCCGGTGATGATTTTGGTGAAGACTTCGCTGAGCATTTCGGTTTCAACCTCGGCTGCATCGGCGAGGGCTTGCGCGTCCGGCGGGGGGGAGGCTTGGGCGGCTTTTACGGTGGCTTTAGCGCCGGGTTTAGCGGGGTCTTGATTCGGGTCCTGCCCGGATGCGGGCGCGGCAGGAGATGCGGGCGGTTCCAGCAATTCATCGCCATCGTTCGGCATGATGATCCCGTGCCGCTGGTAATAATCTTTCTTGGTGAAGCGGACGCCGTTCGTGATGTGGATGGCATCGGTCTCGGCTTTGGCTTTTTCGTCCTCCGGTTCTTTGAGCCCGTGCGTGAGCGTGGGCATGAATTGATCATCGCCGAAATTGAGGCGGCAGATGGCGGGGAGGATTTGGCGGTTAGCGGCCTTGCAGACTTCGGACGCGAGGGATTCCAGCAGGTCGTATTTCACGCCTTCGTGGACCTTGCCGAGGGCCTGAGAGCCCACGCCTTTGGTGTCGGACGTGAGCGTTTGTCCCAGCAGGACGATATCGCACAGCGTGTCTGCCCATTCCATGAGGGCCATCTGCGGGAGATCGCCGGAGCTTTTGCTACTCTCCAACAGATTGACCACGGCCCCGGTGGGGAACGCGCCATAACGGCGTCCCGCGAAATTGCGGAGCATGTTATAAACGGCGTCGCGGGATTTGTCGTCGCCGGTGGGGTAGTTGGCCCACACCAGCGGGATGCCGAAGTTTTCGGCGTAGGTATAGAGCCACTGCGGGGCGAAGTTGGCGCCGATCCACGGGATGGCCAGCAAGCCGAGGATGCCCGCCATGGCCGGGTGATCGTTCCAGCCGGCGGCGAGCTGGACTACGAATTGATCCGCGGGCCATTCGGTGAGTGCGCCGCGCGTGCCGGCGGTGGGACGCGGGCGATAGAGGAGCCGGTCCTCGTTGCGCGTGCCGGGGGCGGTGTGGCCGGTATTCGTCCAGGCGTAATAAGACGGGTGCGTACTGCGCACCGCGCGGAGGCCATGCACCGGGCCATCGCCGGAATCGTGCGTGTGCCAGAGCAGTTCACTGACACCGGTGCCGCGGAGGCAGTTCTCCGCGGCATTGCCCACGAAGGTTTCCCAATCGCCTTCGAGGTGTCCGGCGCGGGGACGCATATTAAAGAGCGCGGCATCCACCACGCGCTTCCGGCGGGCGGCCTCCGGCGGCACGTCGCCATTGGGGTCCGTCCACGGCGTGGTGGACCACGGGGCGCAGGCCACGGCGCGGCGGATGGTGCCGATATTGGCCCCCAGCCGCGTCCACGAGCGGATCATGATATTGTGCAGATCCCAGATGTCCTTCGGCTCGCCCATGCTGGCGCCGCGCAGGGTGAGCTGGGTGATGTTCGGCGTCAGCCGGCGGCGGGTATCCGCGCTGATGCGGTCCTCCATCAGTGAGGGCGCAGAGCCGTCGAGCATGTAGGAAGGAAGATTGCTGAGGGAAGATTGCGGCGCCGCAGGAGGAGCGGAGGCGGCGCGGACACGGGAGATTTTGAGCCCCAGGAATTTCATGCGGCGGCGCGGAGGGGGTTAAGGGTGGGACCCGTCAAAAACCGGGCCAGGCGGGCGGCGGCGCTGCGGAGAGTCCGGCGGAGGGCGAAAATGGGCTTGTTTACAAAAGTTGACGGGGGTACACGGCGTCGGACGGGCAAAAATGGGTCAAGACAGCGGACCGGTGGGGTAAGGCGCTTAAATCGCCTGCTAACAACACAGCCCCAAAAACCGGACATTTCGCCGCCCTCGCGGGAGTCTCCGGAGGAGTTGCCGTCCCAACTGCCGGCGGCCATGGGGGCCCCGCCGAGGAGGGAGGCGGCGACCGTGGCGGCGGTGAACGCTCCGGCGGCTCCGCGCTGCTGGCCCATGATGAGCAGAGCCAGGGCCCAAAAGTGGTCCGCGTGGTCCACACTGCCGTCTTCGTTTTTGGTGCGTTCGGCGGCGATGAAGACCTTGCCAGCTTCGGTGACGATGCGCTCCGGCTTGTGGAGCGATTCCTCCAACTGCGTATCCGCCGGGATTTCGATGAGGTCGTCGAGGAACTTCTTCAGCAGGGCGCGGGCCATGTGTTCTGTGACCGGTTCCGTGACCACCTTTTCTTTGGCGGCATTTTCCACATACCCCACACTGTCCACCGGCACGCGTTCCGAGAAATGCACACCCATGATGAGATCCGCGCCGTATTTCAGCACCAGATGGTCCACCACGCCCTGACCGATGCCGGAGCGGTCGATCACCACGCGCTGCATGCGGGCGCGGAGTGAATCAATAAGTCGCTCCATTTCGCGGGCCTGAATGATGAGGTTCCCCGTCATGCGGAGGATGCCCGTGATCTGGAGCACGCTGCCGAGTTCCCGGGCCACGATGATGGTGGAAAGGTCGCGACTGCGGCCCACGTCCATGCCCACCCAGAGTTTGCCCGGCAGGGAGGCCATGTGTTGCAGGGCCTCAAACGTCCAGCCATCCTTGCAGACCGGGCACTGCGGAGCGCGGCGGGCGCGGCCGATGAGTTCCCAATTCAGCAGGGCCCCGGCTTCCGCGTAGGGCTTCAGCTCGTAATTCTGATCATACGCCTTTTGATCGTCCGCCTCCTCGCGGGCTTCGTCCGGTGTGATCTCCACCGGGCGGCCATCGGCCCCGGTGCGGCGCATGGAGGTGAGAATGAGCGGCGCGCGGGGATCGTGGCGGGAGAGTTTCCACGCCAGCGAAAGCGGCACACTAACCACCGGGTAAAACTTCGTGCGGCACCACTTGTTGAACAGCGTGTTCGGCCCGTTGTGGGTGGATGCGATGCGGCAGAGGTATTCCGGATTGGAGCGAATGATAGGCTCGGCGGCGTTCCAGATTTCCTTGGCGTTTTCGTGAAAGGCGAATTCGTCGAGGATGAGATCGCCGGAGAAACCGCGGGCCGTGCGCGGGCTGGCCGCGAGGATAAGAATGCGGACGCGGCAGGCGCCGGATTTGATTTCGATGCGGTGGGCGCAGTCGGTGACTTTCAACCCTTGCAGTTCATCATCCACAATAGGCGTGGAATCATCATAACCGTGGGACGTGAGTTCATCGTCCGCCTTGCGGATGATGTCCGCCACCGCGGCGCACTTGACCCCAAACTCCGCGCCGTTGGCTTTGGAGTTGGAGATAACGACGATAAGCCAGTCCGTGCGGTTGATGTCGCCGCGGAGCATGGCGGCGAGCTGCGCGAGAGCGCGGTCTGCGGCCCAATTGGCGAGCGTGTGAGACTTGCCCACCTGACGGCTCCATTCCAGGAGCACCACGCGGCGGGTCTTGTCTTCCAGCACCGGGCGCTGGTATTCGCGCAGATGGATAAGGTCCTGCTTCTCCGGGGCGGTGCAGACGATGGCGGCGCGTCCGGCATCGAGCGGGACCTGCGGGGAACCCGATGCCTGGGCCAGCGTGGCGCTGAGCACCGTGGCGGCATGGCGGGCAATGCGTTTAGCGACGGCGGTTTTCGGATGCGGCGCGTGGATGCCGGGGCGTTTGTTAGCCATCGCAGCCTCCTTTCGTTTCGTCCGGCGGCGTGGATTCGAGTTGGAGCAGCCGCGGACTATTGCGCGGACAAACAGCGGACAGGATTTCCTCCGCGGATTCGTTATGAATCCAGTAGTGCTGCATCACCGGAGCGGAAAATCCGCGCACCGTGGCCGGGTCTGCCGGGGCGATGACACACTTGGCCTTAAATTCTTCCCCGTAGGCTTTGCAGTTTGACAGCACGGCCGCAAGCCAGTCGGTGCGCCGCCTGAGCCTGATGATTTCCATTGGACGCTCCGATTGCAGAGCCTGCTCTTGATAGCGGCGAATCTTCATGCGGCCACCTCCTGCGGTTGCGTTTGCGGCTGAGGTTTAGCGGCGGCCTGGGTGCCGTAGAGGCGGAGGCGGATGGCTTCCACGCGTTCGGCCTGGCTGAGACCGTTGGTGAGCATTTCCTCGCGGGCTTTCATTTCCGCCTGCATGCGTTCCGCATCGGCGAAGATGGCTTCGATCTGGGCGGCGGCGGATTCCTGGGACTCGTAGAGTTTGAGGGCGAGGGCTTCGCGGGCGATCTGCACGCGCTGATTGCCCTGTTCGCGGCGGGCGGCTTCGCTCTCCATCTTCTCACTGTCCAGCAGCTCCTCGGAAGTGGCGGCCTGCATTTTATTGAGGAGCATTTCCTTCCGGAATTTCTCGCGGGCAATTTCGGACGCGTCCGGCGGGAGGGGAATCTCCACCACTTCGTGGCGGGCCTTCTCATAGATCCAGAGCGCCCGGCAGGCGGTGCGCATATCGGTGAGGGCGCTCTCGCTCTGATCTTTAAACCCAATTTGATTGAGGAACCGGTGCGTGAGTTTGGTGCGTTTCCGCGCGCCCTCCTGAAGGTCCTCTTCCTTGCCGAGCATGCCCATGACTTCATTCAGCAGCGGCCAGCCCTGCGCCTTGAGCCGCTCATAGAGCGAATCGCTGCGCTTGGCGGGCGGGGCCGGTGCGGGAATGAAGGTGTCTTCAGCCATGGAGGGGGAGAAAAAGGCGCGGGGTAAAAAGGTCAGGCCACGGCGGCGCGGCCGGCGTCCGTGATGGAGAGCGTGGGGTCTCCGGTGAGGAGGTCTTTTTCCCCGGCGGCGATGAGGCCATCGGCGGTGAGTTCACGGATGGCGGTGTCCCATTCGGTATCGCCGATGCGGGAGCGGCGCTCCCGGATGGCGCAGCTCTGGCGCAGCACGGAAACGATGGGGCCTTTTTCCTGATAGGAACAAAGGAGGGAAAGAATATGCGTTTTCAGCATGGCGGGACGGGACGTTAGGAGAAAATGGAAAGGAGTGGATCAGGTGGCGGAGGCTCCGCGGGCGGCGCGGCGGTGCACGATGGTCTGGACCAGGGACTCGATCTGACTGCCGTGGGCTTTGTCGGACCCGCGGAGTTCGCCGATGGCGAGCACCAGATCGTCGATGCGTTCGTTGATGCGGACGGCGCGTTGTTCGCCCTGGCGGCCGATTTCGTCTTTGATGCCGTTGATTTGCGTGACGATCGCGGTCTTGAAGGCGGAAACGTCGTTATCGAGAAGCGTGACGCGGGATGCGATGGCCTGCACGCCGCTGGCGGTGGCGTATTCGGCAGCGGGTTTGACCTCCAGCGGCTGCGGCATTTTGGCGGGAGTTGGTTGCTTCTTAAACGCTGCATAGACAGCCGCTCCGGAACAGATGAAGATAGCGAGGTTCTTCAGCCAGTCGGCAGAGAGGTCGGAGGCGTCTAAGAAATACATGGGCGGGACGATGCGGGATCCGGGATGCGGGATGCGGGATGTGCGGAAATTCCGTTAGATCGTGAAGCGGATGCGGGCGCGGACCTGGTCGGTGCGGCGGGATTTTTTGGCGACCATGCCGCCTTCGCGGGAGCCGGCGGCGTCGGTGTTGCCTTCGATGGCGAAGAACTTGCCGGCCTTGTCCGGGACGCTGAGGGCGATGCCGGTGTGGGAGAATTCGTAGATGACGATATCGCCGGGGCGGATGTCGGAACCGGGCCGCATTTTGGTGGCGGTGGTGTTATCCTGGGCGCGGGACCAGTTGATGAGGTTAAACGCGCTGGCGGTGGTGGGTCGCTTAAACGTGGGCGTTTCCTTGAGGCCAAGGGCGCGGAGGGCTTCCTGGACGCACCAGCAGACGAAGGCGGCGCACCAGGGCCAGGATTCCGCGGCTGGGAGCGTGGTGGCGGCTTTGTATTCGTTGACCCGGGGGCCACAGTTGGTGTGGCCGGTTTCAGAGACGCCTTGCTCGCGCAGGGCGATCTGGATGAGTTTGGCGGGGAGAATGGGGGAAGCGGGCATACGCGATGCGGGATGCGGGACGGGATTCGTGATCCGGGATTCGGGATGCGGGATCAGGAGTCCGGTGAAGGCCCCGCCGTCCTGGGATGGCTCAGCATCAGGACGGCAGGGACTTTGACTGGCACTTCAGGTTCATTGCTGAGCCGCACGGATAGCTCGGGGTGGTGTATAAGAAGTTGTTAGTATTAGAACGGGATTTCGTCCTCTACGGCGATGCTGGTGAGGTTGTCGGCGAGATGCTTGATGCGTTCCAACTGGCCCTGGAGTGCTTTGATGTGCGCTTCCTTCCTTTGGAGAGTTTCCGTGATGCTGGCGTTATTGGCGTCGGTGACTTCCAGGAGGGTCTTCAGTTCCGTGACCTGCTTCTCAGAATCCGAGAGTGGGCGGAGTTCTTTGATGACGGCCTTTGCGGTTTTCTTGGCCGTTGAGTTGCTCAGTGCGTCGAAGATTGCCACGAGCGTATAGACGAAGGCGGCGTGCAGAATAAGTTCAATATACCAGGGCATGACGGTGGCGTTGTCAGGGTTGGAGATCTTGCGCCGGGATCACTTCCCGCTGGCCGCGTCGCGGGTGGGGATGACTTGTTTTCCCGTGGGGGCGGTGTGGGGGAACAGGAGGGCGGGATCGAGGGTGACATCCACGCGGCCTTTGTTGTCGGGGAGGGAGTAGCCGAAGGTTAGATTACTGCCGGTGGTTTCGCAGGCGCTGAGGGTGCAGAGGGCGAACGCGGAGAGGAAGGCGAGCGTGAGGGCGCGGAGGGGGCCGGGCATGATGCCGTGGGCAGTGACGGCGGCGCGGAGGGAGCTGAGTCCGGCGGCGGAAAAGGTGGCGAGCACGGCTTCGTGTGTGGACATTTCGCCAAAGAGCCACGTGACCCAGGCGGTAATGACGCCGAGCACGGCCGTGAGATAGGTTTTTTTACCCTGGAGGTAATTGCGCAGATTGTTCATGAGTGGCGTTGTGGTTGTTAGGTGTGGGCTGCACCTGCAACGCTTTGGCGAAGCGTATGACTTCCTTGTGCTTTCGTTTCCGGCGGCACCGTGCGTTGCAGGTGCGTGGATAGTTACTCACGAAAAACGGGCTGCATCCTCCGCGGGGCGCGGGGAGGCGGTTTTTTGCGACACGTACGACCCCTGCGAAAGGCGGGACGTTGTTAGGCTCAGTCGCTGCGCGGGAGGCGGCGGAAAACGGTCTTTAGCACGCTGTGGCTGTGGCTGTGCGCTGCAGGTGCTGGTCCAGCACTGCGGCGGGGAGTCGAAGCTTGCAATTGGGACCGCGCTGCTGCGCGCCGAGCTGGCGCATGATGCGCTGGGCCTGGCGTTTGCAGAGGCCGGTGCGCTGCATGACCTGGGCGGAGTCCAGGTACACGGGCGGGGGCACGGGGCGCACTAATTGGCCCGTGAAACGCCCGTCCGGAAGAATATGGATTCTGGCCTGACAAAATGCCTCGAAGGTGAAAAGCTGGAGCTGCTCGGCGGGCATGGCGTTAGTGCGCGCGGGAATAGGGTAATATGCACGCGTGTCAAATCGCGGGAGGCGAATGACGAAAACAGAAGGCCAAAATCCGAAGGGGAGATTGATGGGTAAACGAAAAAGGCCTGACGTTTTGAGTCGTCAGGCCTTTGCGGGAGGTGGTGATGATGGATGCGCTTAGGGATCGGCG